>JADMIO011413728.1_pt1 | contig 18781 bp, 18 predicted proteins | sample 8958161 | NCBI WGS metagenome assembly JADMIO01 (sample SAMN16585339, study PRJNA669376) | soil metagenome | isolation source: Crop rotation soil | place: USA: Cullars Rotation, Alabama | collected 2011 | reverse complement strand
AGGTGAGCCAGTGTGATTACATTTGCGGCCTAACTGTGGCCAGTCCAGTTACGCTGGAGTCACTAGTATTTAGGTGACACTATAGAAGCGGCCGCGACAACTTGTCCACGTGGAATTCTAAGCTTAGGATCCCAATGTGCTGGAAAGTGGAATGGGGCGAAACGCCGTTCTGGATCGACCCTGTCGCGCTGCTGGGACTAGCGCTGGTCGCCGTGAACTTCATGACGCCCATCGTGCGGACCAAAGGGCCCATGTACGTGACCCTCTGGTACTTCATGGCCGCGTTCGTGTGGACGTTCCTGACGTACGCGATGGGCAATTTGCTGCCTGAGTATTCTGTTTCCGGCGCGAGCGCCGGCGCGATCGGCGGGCTGTTCATTCACGATCTGGTTGGGCTGTTCGTGACGCCGCTGGGTTGGGGACTGATGTATTACTTTGTGCCGATCATGCTCAAGAAGCCGGTCTGGAGCCACGGCCTGTCGCTGGTCGGCTTTTGGGGCCTGGCGTTCTTTTATCCGCTGCAAGGGATTCACCATTTCCTCTACACGCCGATCCCCATGTTCCTGCAATACGGGGCCGTGATCAGCACGATCGCGGTGGAATTAGTCGTCGCGACGGTCGTCATCAACTTCTTCGGCACGCTCGTCGGCCGCGGCCGGGCGTTCATCGAAAACCTGCCGATCCGCTACTTCTACACCGGCATGGTTTTCTACTTCATCACTTGTGCGCAGTGTGCCTTACAAGTCACGCTCACCTTTCAGAAGCTGATCCACTTCACCGACTGGGTCGTCGGCCACGCCCACCTGGTGATGTTCGGCGTGTTTTCGCTGTGGCTGTTCGGCATCATGACGTACTTGATTCCCCGCATCCTCAAACGCGAGTGGTACAGCCGCACGCTCTGCGAATATCACTTCTGGCTCTCGGCGGGCGGGTTGTTCGTGATGTTCCTCGATCTCACGCTGGCCGGAATTTTCCAGGGATATTTCTGGGCGTCGCTGCAACCGTGGGAGGCTTCGACGCTCGGCTCGTATCCCTTCTGGGCGACCCGCGTGTTCGCCGGACTGGCCATGTTCGGCGGTTTGTTGTGTTTCCTGTACAACCTCGCCATGACGTATCGCATGTCGCCCACGCAGTCCCAAACAACCCCCGCGCTGGCAACCGCCTCCTGATTCATCACTTAACTCGTTCCCAAGCTCCGCTTGGGAACGCACGTATCGAAGCTCTGCTTCGTGAAACACGCATAATCCAATATCGGCAAGCAGAGCTTGCAGGACTGACGTTCCCAAGCGGAGCTTGGGAACGAGAAGACGAAAGAGACGAATCCATGTTCGAAAGTAAAACCGGCATCTTCCTTATCGCGGGCTTGGGCTTCTTTGCCTTTGCCTTCCTCAGCAACGGCTTGTTGCCGATGGTCATGTACAAGGACCCGCCGCACGCCCTGAAGAGCGAGGTCGACAAAGCGACCGCGGCCGGCGAGCGGCCGGAGCAGATGATCTACGAGCAGACCGTCCGCGAGGTCATCAACCCGCGGCTGCGGGCGCAATTCGAGGACCTGGCGCGTCGCTGGCCGGAGCCGTTCGCCGCGGCGTTTGGCGAATTCGACGACAAGAATCACGACGGCCAGGCGGACGATCGCGAGCAACTCGACGACAAGATCGAAGTCGCCCTACGATTGGGCCGGCAGGTTTACATCGGCGAAGGATGCTGGCACTGCCACAGCCAGTTTATCCGTCCCGTGTCGAACGAATCGCGTCGGTGGGGACCGGTTTCGACGCCCGAGGAGTATCAGAACGAACTGCAGCGGCCCGTCATGTTCGGCACGCGGCGGGTTGGTCCGGATTTGTGTCGCGAAGGGGGCCGCCACGCCAACGACTGGCATGCGGTCCATTTCTTCCGCCCGAAGACGGTGTCCTCCGACTCGCCGATGCCGAACTATCCCTGGTTCTTCGACGGCGCGGCCAACAAACCCAACCGCCGCGGTTTCGCGGTGATGACCTACGTGCAATGGCTCGGCTCGTGGCTCGAAAGTTACCCGTATTACGAAGAACTAACCGCTGCCGAATCGGAGGAGTGAAAACGACCGCTTAGCCGCCTTGCCCACAAGGCGCATTCCGTCGTGTGGGCACGACGGCTAAGCGGTGAAATGTATCGCAAGGAATAACCATGTCACAACAACCATCCCGCCTGCAGAATCGCATCACGATCTTGCTGGCGTTCCTGATCCTGCTGCCGAGCATGTATGGCTTCGTCGGCAAGTTCATCGAGTTCATTCACGTCTTTCGCGGCGTGCCCGGCGGGCAGTTTGCCGTTGCTCCCATGCTGAATTACCTGCTGGCGAGCATGGGCTTCTTCATGCTGCTGTTGTGGGCGGCGTCGAACGGCATGTTCAGCAACATCGAGCAGCCCAAATACACCATGCTCGAAAACGAAGCGCGGCTCGACGCCGCGCAAGGAGCCCGACGCTCATGACCGACGACTCCACCTCGGCCCAGGCCGAGCATCAGCATCACGACTACTCCAGCAACGACATTCCCTGGTACGTGCGGGCGATCTGGGTCGGCTTCTGGGTGTTCGCCGTGTACTATACGATTCGCTATCTGCTCCCCGCCCTGCAAATCGAGTTGTTTCAAGGGCGATAGACATGCCAGCGACCGTCTCCTGCGATTACTGCGGGCTTCCTCTGGCCGCTTCTTCAGTTGCGGACGACGAGCCGTGCTACTGCTGTTTCGGTTGCCGCTTTGCCGCTTCGATTGCCGGCGAGCAAGCTAGCGGCGGCGGAGCGAGCAGCGCGCAATTGCGGCTCGGCCTGGCGGTGTTCTTCGCCATGAACGTGATGGTCTTCACGATGTTCCTCTGGTCGCAGCCGGAGAAGGTCAACGACGCAACAGCTCAAGCATTCAACGACGTGGCTCGCTACTTGTGCCTGCTGTTCTCGATTCCGGTCGTACTGCTGTTGGGACCAGCGTTGGTACAGGACGCCCTCGCCGGACTGCGCAATGGCCGCTTTGCCGCCAATGCGCTGTTGCTGGCTGGCGTCGGAGCTGCACTCGTTTATTCAGCCTGGTCGGTGGTCCGCGGGCAAGGGCACGTCTATTTCGAGGTTGGCGTGATGGTCCTCGTGCTCGTCACGCTGGGACGCTGGCTGGAAGCCGAAGGCAAATTACGGACGACCCGCTCCCTGCGGGAACTGCAGCAGCTGTTGCCCGACACGGTCCGCCGGGTCACGTCGATGGGAGTGGAGATCATTGAGCTGCCCCGGGTAAAACCGGGCGATGAGCTACGTATCCTGCCGGGCGAGCGGATCGCAGTCGATGGTCGCATCGTCCGCGGGCGAGCGACCGTCGATGAGCAACTAGTCACGGGTGAATCGGTGCCGGTGGAGAAGGATCCGGGACAACTTGTCTTCAGCGGGACGTTCAATCTTGATGGCGAATTGATCGTCGTGGCGACCGCGGCCGCGAGTGCCGGAACATTCCAGCGGCTGCTCGATACGGTGTTGCTGGCCGCAAGCGGACGAAGCATCTATCAGCGGCTGGCCGATCGCATCGCCGCCTGGCTGCTGCCGCTGGTGACGATCGTCGCCCTGCTTACGTTTGCCGGGCACGCGTGGCTTGGATCTCATGAGTGGGGATTCGCTGCCATCGAACGCCCGCTACTGGCTGCGCTCGCGGTGCTCGTCATCGCCTGCCCATGTAGCCTCGGCCTGGCGACGCCGATGGCCCTGTGGGCCGCCATGGGCAAGGCCGCGAATCAGCAGGTGGTTTTCCGCCAAGGGGATGCTCTGTCGCGCCTGTCGGCGGCGAAGATCATCTGCTTCGACAAGACCGGCACGCTCACGACCGGCCAGCCACATGTCGTCAACCAGTGGGTCGCACCGCACGCCAGTCGCAAGATGGTCGATCACGTCGCTGCCGCCCTGGCCGATCGCTCGAATCATCCTGCGGCTCACGCAATCGCCGACGCGGTCCTCGCCGACCCACAACTGATCGAGCTGCATGATGTCTGGGAGTGTCCTGGCCGTGGACTCAAAGCGTGGTCGCCCGCTCTGCATGGCGAAGTGCTGCTGGGCTCAGGTCGATGGATGTCGGAGAACGAGTGCGACACATCCTCCTGGTTGAATGCTCCCCAGTGCAGCGGTTGGAGCGAACATGCGCTCGTCTACCTCGCGATCGGCGGACGACTAGCGGCAGCCTTCGCCCTGGATGAGCAGCTTCGTCCCGAAGCTGCTGCCACCATTCGCGCTCTCCGCGACCTGGGCCTCACCCTGCGGCTGCTCACCGGCGATCGCGCCGCGCGGGCAGCTCACTTGGCGAGCCAACTCGGCATCGAGTACGAGGCCGAACTGCTGCCGCAAGCCAAGTTGCGGCGAATTCGCGAATTGCGGAGTGAATTCGGCACGCTGGTGATGGTCGGCGACGGACTGAACGACGCGCCCGCCCTTGCCGCGGCCGATGTCGGCATCGCCTTGGGTTGCGGGGCCGATCTCTCGCGCGACGCCGCTTCGGTTTGCCTGCTCAGCAATCGGCTCGATCGCATTGCCTGGTCGATTCAGCTCGCCCGACGGACGACCCACACGCTGCGCTGGAACCTGCTCTGGGCATTTGGTTACAACCTGGCCGCCGTGCCGTTGGCGGCGGTGGGACTCGTGAATCCAATCGTGGCAGCGCTGGCCATGGCCGCCAGCAGTCTGCTGGTGATCGGCAACTCACTGCAACTGGCGGCTTCCGTGGAACCGGCATTGCCGCCTGTCGATGAACTAAGCCCTGTTCCTTCCTTGGCAGGCGAGGACGCCTGCCCCACCGCAAGCCAATGATGGAACTGCCGCTGATTTTCGTCGCCGGAATACTGGGCTCCGCGCATTGCGTAGGAATGTGCGGGGGCTTTGCCGTCGCCGTCGGCAGCCGTGCTGCGAACTGGCGTGGCAATGCTGCGCGGCAAGCCTTGTACACCGCCGGACGAATCTTCACTTACGCCACTCTCGGCGCGATGGCGGGATTCTTTGGCTCGCAGTTGTCGCGTGAGTTTCCGACGCTCCTCGCGCTGCCGGCCATCCTGTCCCTCATTGCCGGCGCGATCTTGATTTATCAGGGACTGCTGGCCGCAGGCTGGCTACCCAAATCGGGCGTCGTCGGTCGCACGACCTGCCTCGCCGGATCCTTCCTAGCGAAGTTCCTCGTTGGCCCACGCTCCCTGCAGGTCTTCCTGGCCGGATTGTTCACCGGCTTGCTGCCTTGCGGACTGCTCTACAGCATGGTCACCCTCGCCGCCAGCACGCGGTCTATGCTCTCGGCCATGGCGATCATGATCGTCTTCGGATTGGGCACAGCGCCGGCGATGATGCTGGCCGGCTGGGGCGGCAATCTGCTGCGGCGGTCGTGGCGCAAGCCTGCCTTCACCTTGGCAGCGGTTTGCCTGATTCTTACCGGCGTCCTTTCGGTCGCGCGGGGCGCCAACCTGCTGCTGTTCCCTGCCGCGCCCACGAAAGCCTGTCCGCTTTGTGCAGAAAGAGCCTGAGCCTGGTGGCCGGATCCTCGCATGTCTCGTTCCTGGATCAACTTCTGGCTCGATTCGCTGCTGTTGTGCCTGTTCTGCGCACTGATGACGGTTTCTGTGATCGTCCGCTTCATCTTCCCGCCGACCACGGAAAGCAGGTCGTGGCGGCTGTGGGGTGCGACTCACGATGACTGGGCCAACGCCCAATTCTGTCTGGTGGCGGCCCTGGCTTTGGGGATTCTGTTGCATTTGATGCTGCACTGGAGTTGGGTCTGCGGCCTGCTCGCCACGAAGCTCGGCAAAAACAAAAAAGCCAAGATCGACGATGGCCTGCAAACGATCTATGGCGTCGGCTTGTTGATCGCCCTGCTGACCCTGATCGGCGGCATCGCCGCCGCTGCACAACTGACGATCACGCATCCTGCCTTCTGACTAACAGTCCAGCCCGGCTGGCGCGGCAGAGACGCCAAATTGGCGCGCTGCCTGTGACGATCCGTCACAGTTCGCATCTGCTGCCACACGGGAGAAGGATTCACACAAAACCGCCCGTAACCTCTTGCGAGGCATCTGCTTAGCGGCATCGGCACGAAGCACACACGACAATCTTCGTCGCGCTGGCACGTCACCTGCGTAGGGTGCGAATTGCTTCGGATTTGCCAACCCGCCTACCAAACGCCGCCGACCGACGTCCCGCCGCCGGCGCGCTGCTTACGAAGGAGTGAGCCATGTTCGGCCTGATCTTGCTGGGTGTCATCGCCTCCGCACTTCTGTTAGGAGGTCTGTTCTTTCTGATGTTTGCCGAAGCGGCGGTGGGCGGACCACGCCCCTTGCACCAACTCGCTTTGCCGCTGCTCTTCGGCGATGCCTTGAAAGGCTGGGCGACCGAACGAGGTCGCGGCATGACCATCAAATGGCTGGCGTTGCACCCCGATCGCAAGCACTCCGATTTCCTCGCCCGCCGCCTCGAAGTCGATGCCGGCCAATTGCTCGACGAGGCCATCTTCCGAGAATCGCCTGCGTCACGCGGGCTGCAACGCTGCCAGGACAGCCTGACCGTGCCGAAAGTTACAGCGCCCGAGGTCTTCGCCATTGCCGACGAGATTCGCAAGCTCCCGCAAGCGACCATGCTGCCGGTGGCGCGGCACGTCGTCGCAGCCGCCAAGGCCGGCTCCGGCGGCTGTCCGCTGCTGACCTCGCAGGGGACCTGCTTGTGCGCGATCGCGCGGCCGCTGGGCTGCCGCGGACGCTGTCTGGCCGGCTTCGATTCCTCGGAGGATGCGGCAGCTTGGGCCACCACGCTCGAGGAAGGATTCAGCGAGGGACTGCAACAAGAACTCCACAGCGCTGGGCTCGATGCGACGCGCTACGACCTGAATCAGGCCCTGGCTGCCGTGCTGCCCGACGCCCGGTTGGAAATGCAGTGGCGTAAGGGGGAGCCCCTGCTCCCCTCGTCTTAAGATCGGCTGCCAGCCACTACCCCACGACAAGCCTGCTCGCCCGAGAAACCCTCCATGAATCGACGTAGTCTCCTCGCGTGGCTCAGCACTGGCTTGCAGGCGTGCATTGCCGGAGCCGTGGCGATTCCCGGCGTGCAGTACATCCTCGGCGGGTTGCGGCCGAGTCGAGCCAGCCAGGCCACGCATCAGCGCGTCGCAAGGCTCGCTGATTTGCGGACTGGCCAGCCGCTGCAGGTTGTCATCACGGGACGCAAGCAAGATGGCTGGACGCTGTCCGACAGCGAGGTCGTCGGACGCGTGTGGCTCGTGAGGAGCGACGCCGCCCAGCCGCAAGTCCAGGCCTTCAATTCGCTTTGTCCGCACATGGGCTGTCAGATTCAACTGCACGCCCAATCGGCGAGCTTCATCTGCCCCTGCCACCGCGCTGCGTTCGGCAAGGATGGAGAGCGTCTGGTGGCGAGTTCGACCGGCGAGCGGAATCACGCTCCCCGTGGCATGGACGCGCTCGAGTGCCGCATCGTGCAGGACGAGGCGTCGGGCGAAGCGTGGGTTGAAGTCAAGTATGAGAAATTCGAGCCCGGCCTGACCCATAAAGTAGCTCGCGACGCATAGTGGCCATCTCGCTCCGCGAGATGAAGCCGCGCAGCGGCGGAGCTGAAATGCTGAAAGATCGACGACTCGTGTTAGCCGCGACGCGTCCAACGGAAGCGGAGCGTCAGTGCCATGCATTGCTCCGCTTCCGTTGGGCGCGTCGCGGCTAACCCCTCCCACGCGGTGCGTGACGGCTACGTTTGCGTCGACCAAGCCCACTCCCAGGAACCACCCCCCTTGTTCATCCAACTCGGCGACTGGCTCGACTCGCGCTTGGGACATCGCGAGGTACTGCAGAGGCTTCGCAATCGCATCCTGCCCCACGGCCCGAGTTGGTGGCTGACCAGCGCGAGCTGCTTGTTCTGGCTGCTGGTGTTGCAGTGCCTGACTGGCCTGATGCTGATGGCGTCGTACAGCCCTTCGCTGGCTAGCGCTTGGGCGAGCGTGCATTTCGTCGACCAGACCGCCGCGGGGCGATTCATCCGCGGCATGCATCACTTCACGTCGCACGCCATGATCGTGCTGTTTGTGGTCCACGTGGCGCGCGTGCTGGTCGCCGGCGCGTTCCGCGCCCCGCGCGAGCTGGTGTGGATCACAGGCTTGCTGCTGCTGCCGTTGATCGTGGTTTGGACCGTCACAGGCAATCCACTCTCGGGCAGCCAGAAGGGAATGGCTCAGATTGAAGTCGAAGGGAACATTCTCGGCTCCACGCCGTTCGTAGGTCCCGTACTGCAACGGATGCTCATTGGCGGCGACGAAGTCGGCAATCTTACGCTCACGCATCTCTATTTCCTGCACGTCGGACTGCTGCCGCTGCTGGTCGGACTGCTCTCGGCGATCCATCTGCAGCAAATCTACCGGCATGGCCTGGTGAGCGCTCCCGAGCCGCCGTCGATGACTTCGGCTGCCACGCCCTACTTTCCATATCAGACGGTGAGGAACCAGGCGGCTTTGGCGATCATCTTGGCGACCGTGGGCGGGCTGGCATGGACCTACGGCGCCCCGTTGGACGCGCCCGCCGACGCAAGCCTGCCCCATTCACCGCGGCCGGAGTGGTACTTCCGCTGGATCTTCGAGCTGCGGCGACATTTCTCGGGGGATTGGGAGTTCATTGCCACGCTGATTGTTCCCGCGGTCATCCTTGGTTTCTTCCTGGCGGTGCCGCTGCTGGACCGCGCCGTGTCGAAGCGCGTCGGGCTGGTGCTGCGCTCGCTGGTCGTATTAATGGGACTGGGTGCCTGGAGCTACTTGACGTGGTCCTCGTACTCGCGCGATTGGCACGACGCTGACTTTCTTGCTGGCGAGCAGGAGTTTGGTGAACTCTCGCAACGAGCTCTCCAGCTAGCCGACGCGAAGTCCATATCCGCCAACGGGGCGCAGTCGCTGTTGCGCGGCGACGCTCGCACGCAGGGCCCACTCTTGTTTCGCAAGCACTGTGCGAGCTGTCATTCGCACGCCGACACGGAGGGCCGCGGCATTGTGGCGGCGGAGCCGTCGGCGCCCAATTTGTACGGATTTGGCACGACACAGTGGATTCTGGGCATGCTGGACCGCGAACGAATCACATCGCCCCAGGTCTTCGGGAACACCCGGTTCAAGAGCGGAGACATGGCCGGGAAGATCGCCGAGCTGTTCGACGAAGCAGGGGAGGATGGAGCGGCGGAACTCCGCACCAGGCTCCACCAGGTGGCCCTCGCTCTGTCTGCGGATGCCGATCTTGTCCACGAGCAAGTGCAGGGCCAAGCCACTAACGGCGAAATTGCCCGCGGTCGGGAGCTGATCGGCAGCCTGGGCTGTGTTGATTGCCACCGATATGGCGATCAAGGGGACCTGGGCTCCGCGCCCGACCTGACCGGCTATGGCTCATCGAGCTGGCTGCGAGAAATGATTGCTCACCCCAGTGCCGAGCGCTTCTACGGCGAGCGCAACGATCGCATGCCCAGCTTCGCACGCGACGAGGCACACCACGCGGCGAACCTGCTCTCTTCGCAGGAATTGGGCCTGCTGACTGACTGGCTCCGCGGCGAATGGTTCGAATCGCGGACTGCCGACCGGAAGTGAGCGCTCGCGCCCCCGGGCCGGCGGCGAAGCTTACGGCCCAGGCGAGTGGCACATCATCGCTGCCAGCTTAGTTAGGTGAGCGGCGCGAGACACACTGCAGACTGCTGCAATCGCGGAGCAGCGGAATGGGATTCGGGGCGCTGTAGTTGAGGGCGTTGTGGCAATTCCTCTCGCCGGATCGAAATCTTCGGCGGCGCTTCGATGCCGATCCGCACTACGCCACCCGTGATCCGCACGACGGTGATGACAATGTTCCCATCGATGACGAGCTTTTCCTGTTCTTTGCGTGACAGCACTAACATGACGGACTCCTTGCAACGGAATGAAATGGAACGGGAGACGACCAATGCCGAACTGAGGCGGCACAGGTTCCGCGCTTGAAGAGGGTCCGTCATGAACCGTCGCGGGGCGACAAAGCCTTCGACTGTCGCCAATCGTGCCCATCGCGAGCACGACAGTAGGAGCAATATGGAACGCCTCACGCCTCCGCGTCAATAGCACAATTCCTGGTTCAGGTTGTTCGAGTCGACAGAGGGCTGCAAACGGGCGATAACGCTCGCGCCGGTGAGCGAGATCGCGCGCCGGTCCCTTGATTCGGCTGATTTGTACGGTGTTCTGGCTCGGTACGGTGCTTGCAAGGCAGTGGTCCCCCAGGGTCGCTGGTATGATCTGTCTAAGGGCTGCACCCGTTCGTTGATCCTCGCAATTGGACCGTTATGACCGCTTTTCGCCGATATCAGGAGTTGCAGCAGTACGTGGGTTGGACGGAGGCGGATGCCCACCGCGTGCGATCCATTGGACCGTCCCTGATTCCCGCTTTCGAAGCGCTGATCGACGACTTCTATGCCGAGATCGAGCGCCATCCCGAGGCCAGCAAAGTGATCACGGGTGGCCCCGAGCAGACCGCCCGACTCAAGCGGACGCTGCACGGCTGGCTGCACGAGTTATTCTCGGGCCGATATGACCGCGAGTACGTCGAGCGCCGCTGGCGGGTCGGCTATCGCCATGTCGACATTGGGCTGAACCAGGTTTACACGAACGCCGCGCTGTCGCGATTGCGGCGCGGCCTGATCAAGGCTTTGGAGGATCATTGGGCCAGCAGCACGGAAGAACTGCTGGCATGCCGGGGCTCGCTGAATACGCTGCTCGACCTGGATCTGGCGATCATCGAAGATGCCTACCAGACAGAATACCAGCGCCGCCAAACGTCAGCGGAACGCCTGGCGACGATCGGCAAAGTCGCTGGCGGCATCGCCCACGAGCTGCGCAATCCGCTCAATGTGGTGAAAACGTCGGTCTACTTCCTGCTCAATGCCCGGAATGCGCCGGAAGAGAAAAGGCGAGCGCACTTGGAACGCATCGAGCGGCAGGTGGGTGTGGCCGACGGCGTGATCACCGCACTCAACGACTTTGCCCGGCTGCCGATGCCCCAAATGGAGCCGGTTGATGTAGAGGCGTGCTTGAAAGATGCGATCGAACTCAATCCGCTTCCGCCCATCGTCGAACTGGAATGGGCCATCGCAGCGCCGGGAATGATGGTCCTGGGCGATCGCTCCCAACTGAGTATTGTGCTGGGCAATCTCATCCGCAATGCCAAGGATGCCATGCCCGACGGCGGCGCGCTCCGCCTCGGCGCAGCGCTGGAAAATGGCGCGGTGGAGATCACCATTCAGGATTCCGGCAAGGGCATCCCCCCGGAGCATCTGCCGCACATTTTTGAACCCTTATACTCTACCAAAGCCAAAGGCATCGGACTTGGGTTGTCGATCTCGCGCGACATCGTCGACCGCCATCACGGCACGCTCAACATCGCCAGCCAACTCGAGGTGGGTTCCACCTTCACGATCCGACTTCCTGCCGTTTCGTAGATGTGGAGAGAATTCCCATGGCCGCTTCTTCTCAGCCACGCATTCTGATCGTTGACGATGAGGCCGACACGTGCGCCAACCTGTCCGATATTTTTTCTGACTTCGGGTATCACGTCGACACAGCCCACGATGGCCCGTCCGCGCTGAAGCTGGTGCATGCCGGACGTCCTTACGATGTGGCGCTGCTCGATCTTCGCATGCCCGGGATGGACGGCTTGGAACTGTATCGGCGGATCAAGGAAAAATCGGCCGGCACGATTGCCCTGATCGTCACGGCGTACGCCAGCAGCGACACGGCCCAATCGGCTTTGGCGGCGGGCGCGCGCAAGATCGTGCCGAAGCCGGTCAACATCGCGCGCCTGCTGGGCCTGGTGCAGGATGCGCTGGAAAGCCCCTTGGTGCTCGTCGTCGACGACGATCACGATTTGTGCGACAACCTTTGGGAAATCTTCCACGAGCGCGGCTTTCGTGTTCACCTGGCTCATGATGTGGACGACGCCACCCAGACTTTGCAGCATCGTCGCTTCCAGGTCGTGCTGCTCGATATGAAGCTGCCCGGCGGTGATGGGGGCGACTTACTGAAGCAGGTCCGGGCCACCAATCCTCAGGCCCGCACGATCGTGATCACAGGCTACCCCAGTGAAATGGAGGTTCGCGTGCAACAGGCGCTGGCCGAGGGCGCGACTGCCGTCGCCTACAAACCGTTCGACATGCCTCGCTTGTTGAAGACAGTCACGGAATTGTCGCGCCCCGCTCCGGGCGAGCAGTCATGAAGCCATTGTCGTTTCCTCTCGCAGCCGGCCAGGTGCTGGTGTTCATCGTCGACGATGACGACGACACCCGTATGAATCTGCGCGACATTCTGGAGCTCGATGGCTACGAGATCACGGAGGCATCGTGCGCACGCGAACTGTTTGCCCTGCCAGATTGGGAAAGAGTGGCACTCATCCTGCTGGACCGCAAATTGCCGGACGGAGATCCGGAGCAATTGTTGCCGCGGATCAAGAAGCGAGCACCCCAAGTGAGTGTGATCATCGTGACCGGGTACGCCGACGTCGCCACCGCGGTATCGGCGCTCCGGCTCGGCGCTGCGGATTACATCATCAAGCCCGTCAATCCCGACGCATTACGCGCCAGTCTGCGTCGGGAGCTGGAGCACCAGCGCTCGGAGCGTCAATCGCATGCGTTGTTCGAAAACGCGCTGGATGGATTTGTGATCTTCGATGGCAACGAAACGATCGTGGATGCGAATCCAGCCGTCTGCTCGATGTTCTGCCTCGACCGCAGCGCCCTGATCGGCAGCAGCTTGCGGTCCCTGGTGGCGTCGAGCAAATCCGCGCAGGACAGCACGACGAGCGTATTCACTCCCGCGGGTCCGGCCAGCGAATGTCGAGTCCGCCGTGGAGATGGCGTAGAGATCGAGGTGGAATACCAGGTCACCTTCAATTTCTCGCCCGGCTTGAACCTGGCGTCGGTACGCGATGTGACCGAGCGCCGCCGATCGGAGCAACGGGCCCTGCAAGCGGAGCGGCTGGCGGCGATCGGCGAAACCATGACCGCCCTGATCCACGAAAGTCGCAACGCGCTGCAGCGCAGCTTCGCTTGCCTGGAGATGCTGGCTCTGGAGGTGGAAGACCGTCCCTCGGCCGTCGATCTTGTCGGCCGGACGCAACGCGCCCAGGAGCAGCTCCGCCAGTTGTACGAAGAAGTGCGGCAGTGGGCGGCGCCGGTCAACCTGCAGAGCGAGCAAAGCAACCTGCGGGAACTGTGGCGCGAAGCCTGGCAGCACGTCCTGCAAGTGCAAAAGTCGAAGCACGTCAAGCTGCGGGAAGTGGCGACCTGCGAGCCGGTGTGCCGCGTTGATCCCGTGAAGATAGACCAGGTATTCCGCAATATCTTCGAGAATGCGGTGGAAGCGTCGCCCGATCAGGGCGTCGTTGAGCTGCATTGCTCCAGCGGCGACGCGGCTGATGGCGACGAGCTGCGGATCACCATTCGCGACCAGGGACCAGGGCTCTCGGCGGAGCAACTGGCCCGCATGTTCGAGCCCTTCTTTACGACCAAGGCGAAGGGAACCGGACTGGGGCTGGCGATCACGAAGCGAATCATCCAGGCCCACGCTGGCCGGATCAGCGCGTCGTCGTCCGCTGGGGCTTGCATCGACATTGCCATTCCACGAGGCACGCCATGAGTCAGAGCCTGCGCATCTCGATCGCCGACGACGAAGCCGATATGCGGGACTTCTTCGAACGCATGTTGCCGCGCTGCGGCCATCAGGTGATTTCCGTTGCCGAAAACGGTCGACAACTCGTCGAGCATTGCAGCCGGTTGACGCCCGACCTGGTGATCACCGACATCAAGATGCCGGATCTCGATGGCATCGAGGCCGCAACGCTCATCTGCCAGCAGCAAGCGGTGCCGGTGATTCTGGTGTCGGCCTACCACGACGCAGCGCTCGTAGAGCGCGCGGAAGCGGATCACGTGATCGCATATCTCGTCAAGCCGATCGTCTTTGCCGACTTGCAGCCCACCATCGCCGTCGCGATGCGTCGCTTCGCGGAGTTGCAAGCGCTGCGAAAAGAGTGCGCTAACCTCAAGCAGGCGCTGTCGGACCGCAAACTGATTGAGCAGGCCAAGGGGATTCTCATGAAGGTGGCGCGAGTCGACGAGAAAGAAGCCTTCCGCCGACTGCAATCGCTGGCTTCTGAGAGCAACAAGAAACTCGTCGAGGCCGCACAACAAGTCGTTGGACTGGAAAAAGCGATCTCACCTCTCGAGGGATGAGATGCCCGGGCAGCCTAATGCTCCACCGTCAGCTCCCCTTTACCCACAGTCTTTTGCAGGTGATCCTGCCAGGGCTTGCTCGGAGCGGCGCGTGTCGTGAACTTGTAGGTCTGGTTCGATTGCCACGTCACCTGCCCGTCTTTGAGCGTGAGCGTGATCGTCGCTGTGACTTGCCCTCCACGCGAATCGTTGCCAGTGGCTGGGACATTCTCGCTTTTCGTATAAGTCGCCATGTAAGGCGATTTGGGGTTGAGCTGAAAATCCATGGACACGCCGGCGCCTCCGGAGACGTGCAATACGGCGCCTTCTTGCTTGATGGTCAAGTCCGCGGGTGAGTCCTTGGCGGCCGCTTTGCCATCGAGCGTGGTGTCGTAATGAATCTTGCCGCACCACATGCCGTCCCAGCTGGGCGCCTTCGCGGCTGTGGGCGTGCCCTTGGAGGTGTGCGTCAGCAGCGGCGATTTCGCGCCACCAGCGAGTGCCTGGATGATATTCTCACCCGCCTTAAGTGCTGCCGCCGGAATCGAGAACTTGCCGTCGCTGACGGGTAGCGTCTGCGGCTCGCCATTGACCATGACGGTCACCTCTTTGATCGACGGATCACTCACCGTGCCCGCGATCGGACCGTCCGCTCCTTCCGCCGGCGCGTCGAGCTTGATCGCTACGTCCCCTGGCGGCTGCTCATCCTTCTTTTTCTTGAGAACGATCGTCAGCGGGATGCCACGGCGCGTTTCCACGTATGCCTCGCCGTCGCCAGGCAGCAAATCGCCCGAGGGCGGAACTACATGCACTGTGACCTTCCCGGGATAGCAACGGAAGTTGGCGATTCCCTGGCCGGTGGACGGCTTTTCTTGCGGCGCATCGGTCTGGACTTGCACCAGCGCGGCGGCGACTGGTTTGCCGGCCTCGTCCTTGACGGTCACCGCCAGCACTCCTTGCTCGCCCAGCTCGGTAAGCTTCTTTTGCTGGTCTGGATCGTAGTAGCCGGCGGTTTGGTCGCTGACGAGTTTTTGTCCGGCGCGGCCATTGAAAACGTGGCGGTGGTCGGCGGCTTCTTCCGGCGTCAGCGAGCGGCCAATCCAGCCATCGACGACTCGGGCGTCTTCGCCCCAAGTGCTGGGGTCGTCCGGATCGGCTTTCTCGGACAGCCCCATGACGACGAACTCGTGCCCGCCCCCGTTGGCGGAATTGAAGATCCGTGCCTGAATGCCGGCACGGCGGAGGACTTCGAACGCCACGTTGGCCGACTCGCCGCAATTCCCGACGCCGTTTTTCCAGGCGACGCCGGCGATTGCGGCTCCTTTGCGCCCATCGGGGAGCGGCTTGCCTGGCAGGCCGTCGTTGCCATTAATGACGTCGTCGACCTCCTGCCAGCGGCGCTTGTTGTCGGCGATAGCGCCCTCCTTGGCCGGGTTGAACAGCGATTCGTTCTGAGGCTTGTTGGTCGCCAGCAGCCGGCGATCGATCACGATCGACATCCGCTCGGCGATCTCGGCGTTGTCCGCCCCCAACCGCCGCATGCGGGCGACCTGATCAGCAAACTCGCCGAGCGTTTGCGGAGTGGGCAGCTTGCGCTTCGACATCAACTGGGCGAAATCGTCGTCGTCGAGGTCTTCAGTCCACGCCGGACGACTGGCGAGGAACAGGCTGAGGAGCGCGAGCGTCAATGAAAACGTGCGTAACATACAGCGGATCCCCCAGAGGCGGAGCTGATAGCCGTCGCCTCTTATCAAGCGGAACGCGATCCCGATTGTTACAGGATAATTTGCCGGGAAAAGGTTTTCCCATTCACAGGTATTTTTGATATGCCGCTACGGCCAGCTCGTCGCAGCGGTCGTTCTCAGGATGGCCGCTGTGCCCGGCGACGCGGTGAAACGTGATATCGTGGCGTTGGACCAGCTCGTCGAGCTGCTTCCACAAATCTTCGTTCTTCAGCGGAACGAGCTTCCCCTGCTCCCGCCGCCGCCAGCCGTTCCGCTTCCAGCCGGCCATCCATTCCGATAACCCCTTGCGAACGTACTCGCTGTCGGTGAACAGCTCCACCTTGCAATCGCGTTTGAGCGCCTTGAGTCCCTCGATCACCGCCATCAGCTCCATGCGGTTGTTGGTCGTATCCGCTTCCGCGCCACTAACTTCTTTTTCGTTTCCCGTGCCCAAGTGCCGCAGGATGAACGCCCAGCCGCCTGGACCAGGATTGCGCGAGCAACCGCCGTCGGTGAAGAGGTGTACGTGGGGAAGAGGGCTGGCGTCGTCGGTCATAGGGACAATTCCATTCGTCTTTCTAGGCTGCGGAGGGAGCTTCTTCTCCGCCAAATTCCGCTCGGTTGGGACGCGTGAGGTCGTCGAGCTTGGCCTGCAGCGTTGTCGTCTGTTTGCCGGCTTGCACGACCATCCAGGGCAGGAGCACGTGGAATGTGCTTCCCTTGCCCAACTCGCTTTCCACGGTGACCTCGCCCCCCATCCGCTTGCAAAGCTCTTTGACGATCGACAACCCCAGCCCGGTGCCGCTGAATTCGCGAGTGAGTGCATCCCGACCGAGAACCATGGCGCCTTGGCGGAATTTCTCGAAGATGATCTCCCGATCGGCTTCCGCAATCCCCACACCCGTGTCGGCGACCGACAGCTCGATCATTCCCTGCGGGGTGCTGCGGGCAGAAACGGTGACTCTTCCCCCCTCGGGCGTGAACTTGATCGCATTGGAAAGCAGATTGGTGAGGATCTGCTGGATTTTGGGCTGGTCCTGATACAACGGCGGCAGATCGTGAGGCACATTCACGATCAGGTCGAGGTTCTTCTCCTCCGCCAGCGGCCGTACCATGTCGCACTGGGCCTGCACGATGCGATCGATCTGGAACTCGGTCAGCCGCAACTCCATCCGTCCCGCCTCCAGCTTGGCGAGATCGAGAATCTCGTTGATCATATCGAGCAGTTGCCGGCCCGACTTCTGGATGTTCTGCACGTAACGGCGCTGCTTGTCGGTGAGCGACTCAATCCCTTGCAGCACTTCGGAGAAGCCGATGATGCTGTTGAGCGGAGTGCGCAGCTCGTGGCTCATGCCGGCGAGAAATTCGCTCTTCATGCGGTTCATGTCGTACAGCCGCATGTTCAGCTGGGCGAGCTCGTCGACCTTCGCGTCAAGATTCTCGTTGATGTTCCGAATCTCGGCTTGCGTGTCGACCAGGTGGCGAAGCATCTTATTGAAGCTCGTCGCCAGCTCTTCAAATTCGTCCCCCGTGTTAATTTCCGCCCGTTGCTCGATATGCCCGCGGGCGACGGCATCGCTGACGTCGCGGAGATGATTCAGTGGCTTGACGACGACATACTTGACGATGATCCACAGCGCCAACAGCGAGATGACGGCGGTGAGGAACGCAACCGTCCACAAGATGGCGCGGGTCCAGGCAATGTCGTAGCCCGTCTCTTCGTAGGGGGTCGTAACTTTGACGACAAAGAAGGGAAGAGAAGCTCGCGAAGCAACTGGATCTTCAGCCGCTGCGCTGGCAAACTTGCCGTACATTGCGTCGTGGCATTTGGCGCACGACGCTTTCCAATAGACCGCCTGGTAATAGTTGTAGTTGTAGTCATCGCCATCGGCGCGCTGCGACTTGCGATAGTCGAAGACAGGATCAACCTCATCGCTCGTCGTTGGCAAAGGCGGCGGGGCCAATGGATCGCTTGGCTTCCCTTCGGGCGAAAGGATCTTGGAGCGCTCTTCCAGCTGTCTTTGTTGCTGCTCTTTGAGGCTTCGCACAATGGCGCTCTCATCTTCATTGAGGGCCAGCAAAATGTAGGGGCGCCAGCCAGGTTTGTCGGAGGGAAAATCGAGCGAAAGCACCTTGCTTTCGAACCGCGGGGGGAGCAGATCTTTGACGAACTCCCGTCGCACCGCAATCATCTTCTCTTCTGTCTCCCACCGATCCCAATGGATGTCGTACAAGGCCGCCCGAACGTGCTCCCGGCTCTTGCTGTTGGTGGTGGCGAGCACACGGCTTTCCGCGATGTTCCCGACGAACCAGAATCCCCCACCCAGCAACACGAGCAGGGCCAGGCCAAACAGGATGAAGCACTTCCGCTCGAGGTTCTTCTCCCCCAGAATTTTCTTTAGCGAGCGGTAGCCCATCGGCCGGTCCTCAAAAACTCCGTAACCCCTCCATCTTACGGCGGGCCAGCGGGCTGAACCAGAGCAATCGGTTCGACTACAATGGGCGGACCTCTCTGTCGCCGCGAGTGAGTATGCCGGATTCCGTTCCACCCGTCGTAGGAGTGCTGCTCAGTGGCGGACTCGATAGCTGCATTCTTGCCGCGAAGCTGCTCGACGATGGACGCCCCGTGCAGCCCTTCTACGTGCAGACTGGCTTGGTATGGCAGGACGCCGAGTTGGCGGCGGTGCGACGATACCTGGCCGCAATCGCGCGGCCGGCCCTGGCGCCGCTGGTCCTCCTGGAAATGCCCGCGCGCGACCTGTACCAGCGCCACTGGAGCGTCACAGGCGACAACACACCCGATGCCAACTCCCCGGACGAGGCC
>JADMIO011627984.1_pt1 | contig 18783 bp, 16 predicted proteins | sample 8958161 | NCBI WGS metagenome assembly JADMIO01 (sample SAMN16585339, study PRJNA669376) | soil metagenome | isolation source: Crop rotation soil | place: USA: Cullars Rotation, Alabama | collected 2011 | reverse complement strand
CGCGACTTCAAGTCACGTGAATTCCAAGCTTCGGATCCCACTGTGCTGGAAAGCGGGAAAGCTGATCGTGGCGCACGTCCCGCTGCCGCGCGGGCTGCACGTCTCCGACTACGAGGTGGAAGCGTGGCGGATGTTCGCCCAGATCGACCACCACCGGCCGCTGCTCAACGGCTACTCGGGCTACTTCCCCTCCGGGTACGGCACCTTCCAGGCGGACATGGACCAGAACTTCCCTTCCGACCGCCTCCTCTGCATGATGGCGCTCGGTCTGGGGGTCAACACCCTGGTCCTGGACCGCCCCTACCTGGAGGAGCGGCGCGCCCTGTTCGAGAGCGACTCCCTGCGGGGCTTCTTCCGCCCGGGATATAGCGATCCCCAGGTGGTGATCGTGCGTCTGAGCCCTCCTCCCGAGGCCTGTGGCGTCCCACCCTCGTAGCCCCATCTCTCATGGAGGGGTGAGGAGGGCCGCCTTTGGCATCGACCACAGCTCGAACCCGGTCGTCCCGTCGGTGGCGGCGAAATAGACGTCCGCTCCCGAGTCGGTGAACTCCACCGGGCTCGAGGGTAGATCGCCGGGGGCGATGTCCTGGACCATCCATGTCCCGGGGACGGTGCCGTCGCTGCGCCAGGGCTCGCGGCCGTGGACGCCGTCGGAGGCCGAGAAGAGGAGAAGGTTCCCCTCGACGTGGAGCTGCCGGGGATCGGAGGAGCCCGGCCCGGGCAGGACGTCCTCGACCAGTCGGGTGCCCAGCCGGGTGCCGTCGCTCACCCACAGCTCGCGGCCGTGGACGCCGTCGTCGTAGGCGAAGTAGACCTTCTTCCCGAGCGGGGTGAGCGCGCGGATGCCGAGTCCGGAGCTTGCTGGGAGCTTGCGGACCACGCCCGTCCTTCCCAGGTCGTCCTTCCAGATCTCGTTGCCGCCGGCGGCGAAGAACAGGGTCGGACCCGCCACGGCGAACGGCCCCAGCCGTTTTGAATCCGGCCCCGGGACGGTCTCCGCGAGCAGGTGGGTTCCCGCCGCGGTGCCGTCGCTGCGCCACAGCTCCTCTCCGCTCTCGGGGGCGGACCCGGGGAAGTAGAGCACCCCGTTGCGGACGGCGGAGGAACTGTCCAGGAACCGATCGAGGGGCAGAATCCTGCCGAGGCGGGCGGTGCCGGCGAAGGTGCCGTCGCTCGTCCAGAGGCCGCCGAGGTCCTCCCCTTCAAAGCTCTGGAGGAGGACCAGGCTGCCCAGGGAGACGAGGGAGAGCCCCGGCAGCCCTGCGACCGTACCGGTCCCGCTCGGCGTGCCGTCGCTCCTCATCAGCTGCGGAGGGGAATCGATGCCGAACGACCCCAGGTACAGGAGGTCGTTGCCGAACGCGAGCAGGTTCCTGGGCGAGAAGTACCCAAAATTGTGGAACTGATCGTTGGCGAGGAGCAGCCGGGTCCCTGCCGGAGTGCCGTCGGTCTTCCACAGCTTCTCGCGGCTGGTCCCGGCGTCGGACCGGAAGAACACGGTGCCCCCCGCCGGGGTGAATTCACCGGGGAGGGAGGAGCCGGGCCCGGACTGGAGGTCCTTGACCAGCAGGGTGCCGCCCTCGGTACCGTCGCTCCTCCACAACTCGGCCCCGGTCGCGCCGTCGTTCCCCTGGAAGAGCAGCGTCCCTTTCAGATCGAAGAACGCGCGGGGTCCCTGGAGCTCGCCCGCGGTGTTCAACAGGAAGCCCGACTGCTGGCGGTTGATCCGCAGCATCCGGGTGCCGGCCGCGGTGCCGTCGGTGGTCCAGAGCTGCGTTCCGACGTCCTCGCCGCTCTTCGCCCGGAAATACCAGCGGCCGCCGGCGAACACACCGGGATAGGCATTGTCGGAAGAGGAGCCGGTGCCGGGGTAGAGGTCGGCGAGGAGCGAGGTGCCGGCCGGAGTGCCGTCGCTCTTCCAGGGCTCCAGGCCATGGCTCTTGTCGGCGGCGAAGAACAGGAGTTGCGGACCGCCCTCCAGGGGAGGGGGCGCAAAGCAGTAGGTCCCGCTCGCGGCCCACACCCTGCGGGTGCCCGCCTCGGTGCCGTTGCTCGTCCACAACTCGCACTGGTCGAAGAAGAAGAGCCGGCCTCCGGCGACGGTCAACGAGTCGGCGCTGAAGGACACCGGTAGGACGGGCAGGGTGCCGCCGGCCGTGCCGTCGCTCTTCCAGAGCTGCTGCCCGTACCCGTCGGGAGAGGCGAAGAAGTAGGCCTTGCCACCCAGGCTGGCCAGACCCCGGATGTTGCCATCCCCCAGGCCCGGGTGGATGTCCTTGACCAGCGCCGTACCGGCCGCGGTGCCGTCGCTCGCCCACATCTCGAAGCCCTCGGGTCCACCGGCGTGGAAGAACACCTTGCCGCCCGCCACCGTGATCAGGGGGTTCCCGGGGATGCTGTCGCGCGGGCCAGGGGAGACGTCCTTGAGCAGGGCGGTCCCGGCGGCGGTCCCGTCGGTGGTCCAGATCTCCCTCCCATGGTCGCTGTCCTGGGCGAAGAAGAAGAGCTTCCCGCCGAGCCGGGCCGGCGGGTTGGGAAGAACCACCGAGTCTCTGTAGGGGTCCGTGCCGCTGAACTCCGCCAGCCGAACGGTTCCCGCCGCTGTCCCGTCGCTCCGCCACAGCTCGTGGAGGTAGCCGGTGGGCGCCAGCCCGAAGAGGAGGAAGCCGTTGAGCTCCGTGAGAGCGTCGATCCTGCCGAACTTGTCTTCCGGGATCAGGTCCTTGACCAGGACCGTGCCCGCCGCGGTGCCGTCGCTCTTCCACAGCTCCCGGCCGTGAAGCCCGTCGTCGGCCGTGAAGAAGATCCATCGGCCGACGGCCGTGAGGTTGTGGGGGTTGGAGGCGCAGGAGCCGGAGCAGAGGTCCGCGACGAGGCGGGTGCCGATTTTGGTGCCGTCGCTCCGCCACAGCTCGGAGCCATGGATTTCATCCGAAGCCGAGAAGAAGACGGTCCTTCCCAGGGCGACGATGCTGTTCTGGGGAAAGAGGGAGAGATCCGAGTCGATCCCACGCGACCGCGTCGTGTTGAGGTCCTTGACCAGGTGGGCCGGTTGCGCCCGGGCCGGCAGGACGCAGGAGAAGAAGAGGAGACAGGAAAGGATGTGGACTACCCTGGAACGAACAGCATTGCGCATGGCTTGGAGCCCTCCCAGAGCGGTTAAATGCTACTCTACCATAAAGAATCTAACGTGCGGTTCTCGCGATTTGGCAGACCCCTTGCACCTCGATCCGCACCGTGTCTGAGACCCCCCTCGCCACCTACCGCGTCCAGCTGCGTTCCGAATTCGGCTTCGACGATGCGGCGGCGATCGCCGGCTATCTCGCCGATCTCGGGGTCTCCCATCTCTACAGCTCGCCATACCTCCAGGCGGCGCGGGGGAGCACGCATGGGTACGACGTGGTCGATCCCACCCGGGTCAACGAGGAGCTGGGGGGCGAGGAGGCCCACGCGCGGCTCTGCCGGACGCTGGGGGAGCATGGGCTCGGGCAGGTGCTCGACATCGTGCCCAACCACATGGCGGTAACTGAGCAGGGCGAGCGGCGCAACACCTGGTGGTGGGACGTGCTGGAGAACGGCGCGGCGAGCCGCTACGCCGACTACTTCGACGTCGACTGGAACTCGCCCCAGGCCCGGCTGCGGGATACGGTGCTGCTCCCCATCCTGGGCGACCACTACGGACGGGTGCTGGAGAACGGCGAGCTGGAGCTGGTGCGCCGGGGCGGCAAATTCGAGATCCATTACCACGAGCACCGGATGCCGGTGGCGCCCCGCTCGCTCGACGCGCTGATCGCCGCGGCGGCCCGGCGGTGCGGCTCGCCGGACCTCGCCTTCATCGCCGATTCCCTGGGCAATCTGCCGCTCGCCACCGCCACCGACCGCCAGAGCGTGGCCCGCCGGCACCGCGACAAGGAGGTGTTGGCCGGCCAACTCGCCCGCCTCGCCGGGGAGCGTCCGGAGGTCGCCGGCGCCCTGGACGAGGTGGTTGCCGGGATCAATGCCGATCCCGACCGGCTCGACGAGCTGCTGCAACGCCAGAACTACCGCCCCGCCTTCTGGCGCACCGCCGGCCAGGAGCTCGACTACCGGCGTTTCTTCGACGTCCACACCCTGATCGGCCTGCGCATGGAGGACGAGCGGGTGTTCGCGGACACCCATGCCCTGGTGCTCCGCTGGCTGCGCGACGGGGTGCTCGACGGCGTCCGTATCGATCATCCGGACGGCCTGCGCGATCCGCAGGAGTATTTCGAGCGGCTGCGCGCCGAGGCCCCGGAGGCCTGGATCGTGGTGGAGAAGATCCTCGAGCCGGGCGAGCCCCTCCGCACCTCCTGGCCAGTCCAGGGGACGACCGGCTACGACTTCCTCAACCGGGTGGGGGGGCTGTTCGTCGATCGCGCGGGAGAGGAGCCGCTGACCGCGCTCTACACGGAGCTGACGGGCGAGAGCGCCGGCTGGGCCGAGCTGGTGCGGGAGAAGAAGCTGCTCGTCCTCTCGGAGCTGCTGGCGAGCGACGTCAACCGTCTGGCCGAGGTGTTCCTGGAGGTCTGCGAACGCCACCGCCGGCACCGGGACTACACCCGCTTCGAGCTGCGCCAAGCCATCCGCGAGGTGGTCGCCGCCTTCCCGGTCTACCGCACCTACGTGCAGGCAGAGCGAGGCACGGTGGGGGAGCTGGACCGGCGCTACGTCGACGAGGCGATCGCGGCGGCCAAGGCCCGGCGTCCCGATCTTGCCGCGGATCTGTTCGACTTCTTCCGCGACTTGCTGCTCCTGGAGGTCCGTGGCCCAGAGGGGAGTCAGGTGGAGAGCGAGCTGGTGATGCGCTTCCAGCAGCTCACCGGCCCGGCGATGGCCAAGGGGGTGGAGGACACCGCGTTCTACAACTTCCACCGCCTGACCGCGCTCAACGAAGTTGGAGGGAGCCCGGGGGACTTCGGCCTCTGCGTCGAGGCGTTCCACCGGCTCTCCGCCGAGGCTCTGCAGCATTGGCCGCGGGCGATGCTCGCCACCTCGACGCACGACACCAAGCGGAGCGAGGACGTGCGGGCGCGGATCAGCCTGCTCTCCGAGATCCCGGAACCATGGGGAGAGGCCGCGCGCCGCTGGTTCGAGCGCAACGCGAGATACCGCCGTGGGGATCTGCCCGACCGCAACGCCGAATACCTCCTCTATCAGACCCTCGTGGGCGCCTGGCCGCTCCCGGTCGAGCGCGTCACGGCCTACATGGAGAAGGCCGCTCGCGAGGCCAAGGTCCACACCTCCTGGACGCGGCAGAACCCGGAGTACGAGGAGACCCTGCGGGCGTTCGTGACGGGCGTGCTGGAGGATCGCGACTTCGTGGAGGATCTCGAAGCCTTCGTGGCCCCCCTGGTCGAGCCGGGGCGGATCAACTCGCTGGCCCAGACGCTGATCAAGCTCACCGCTCCGGGAGCCCCCGACTTCTATCAGGGGACGGAGATCTGGGACCTCTCGCTGGTCGATCCCGACAACCGCCGGCCGGTGGATTTCGATCTGCGGCGCCGGCTGCTGGCGGATCTGAAGCGGGGGATGACCCCGGAGGAGGTCCTCGCCCGCGGGGACGAGGGGCTGCCGAAGCTCTGGGTGATCCACCAGGGGCTCCATCTGCGCCGCCGCCGGCCCGGGCCGTTCGGGCCGCAAGGGGGTTACGAGCCGCTCCGCGCCGCAGGGCCCCGGGCGGAGCATGCGGTCGGCTTCCTGCGCGGCGGCGAGGTGGCGGTGGTGGTGCCCCGGCTTCCCCTGCGTCGCGGGAAAAATTGGCAGGGCACCACTGTGGAGCTGCCGTCCGGCTCCTGGCGCGACGAGCTGACCGGAGACGCGGTGGAAGGGGGGCGGATCGCCGTGGCGGATCTGCTGTCGCGGTTTCCCGTGGCGCTGCTGGTGCGCTCTTCGATGTAGAATTCAGCAAGCCATGAGGAACGACGACGAGGAGCTGCCGGCGGATCCCATCTCCACCATGCTGGACCGGCTCGACTCCACCGAAGAGTTCGGCGTCCCCGACGAGACGCCGCCGCCCACCCCGGCCTTGAACCGCCGGGAGCTGGACGTTCTCGTCGAGCAGATCGTCGACGAGGAGCTGCAGCGGATCAACGGGCGGAAAGGGTAGCCAGGACCTCGGCCGCGAGGTCTGCCGTATCCATCGCCTCGCGCCCCGCCGGCACCTTCACACCGTCCGCCTCTTGGAGAAGGGCGTTCACTTCCACCCCCGCAAGCGTCTGACGCTCCAGCAGCTCCACCGCGGCGCCGAGCGGCAGATAGCCCATCCGCTGGGCGATGTCGATGTAGTAGCCGACCTCGCGCAGGCGGCGGCTGGACTCGTCGATCTGGCCCTGGAACTGCTCATCCGGCACCGCGCACGCCCGGGCGATGGCTGCGGCGGCCCCGTGGGCGGCCGCCTCCATGCGGGCTCCGAGCCGGGCGCCCTCTCCTCCCGGTAGCTGCTGAACGGTGTCGTGGACGGCCGTCACCAACTCGTGAGCGTGCTGATAGGCGGGAAGTGTCCGGTGGTCTCTCATGGGTCTCCTCCGCTGTACCTGCAGGTCGTTCTTCCGTGCCGTCCGAGCCGCCCGTGGTGGGCACCGTACCGGCCAGTGGCGGTGTTTCGCCGCGCGTGGACGAGTAGCTGCAAGAGTCGAACCTACCCTCGATCGATCCCTGCCCCGCCTCCCCGGCGTACCGACCTTGGAACTTGCCGCTGACGACCGTGGTCGCTCCCGCCGCCGGATCCTGCTGCCGTACGTCCACGTTCGCCTCGCCCGTCGAGGTCACCAGGGCACCGGTGAGCGAGCGGCCGGTCACGAACAGGCGGGCCGGATAGGGGCCGCTCCCCCGGTAGCTCTCGATCCGTACCGCCACGGCCGGCATGCCGGGGGCTCCGGTACGGAAGTCGATCTGAAGCCCCCCGTCCCCGTGCGGCACGCAGAAAAAGGAGCTCGCGCCCTGGAAGGCGACCTGCCCGGTCGCCGTCAGTGCGCCGGGGGCCGCCGCGATCGCGGCCTCCTGCTGCGGGGTGGGGTCCGCCAAGGCGGGTTGGGCCTGCTTGCCGCGGCAGTCGGCACAGAGAAGCATCACGACCAGGAGGAAAGGGAGTCGGCGGGCCGGCATGCGGGCGGGGAAAATTTGCAGGAAGAGTGCCATCGGGGGCGAGAGGATATCCGAACGAGGGACATCAGGGACCGCAGGGACATCAAGGACATTCTTTCCTCTCCCTGTCGTCCCTGCAGTCCCTGATGTCCCTTTTCAACTCTTCGTCACCGCCCCCCACAGGAACGCCAACCCCCCCGCTCCGATCAGCACCCACCCCCAGGGCGCGCCGGGCGCGTTGGCGCGGAGCATCACCCCCGCGATCACCAGACCCGCGGCCAGGATGGTCCAGGAGAGCCGGTGGATCGAGCGCTCCAGGCGGCGGATCATCTTCCGTTCCTCGGGTGCGAGGGCCGACTGGATGGTCAGCGTCCCCCGCTCGGCGCGGGCGAGCACCGAATCAACCCGCCGCGGCAGGCCGAGCAGGATCTGGAACTGCGCCAACCCCTCGCCGAGGATCTCCCGCCAATCGCGTCGCAGCTCCTGGGCCGCCAACCGCTGCGCGAAGGGGAGGGTCTCGGCCCAGGGATCGAACTCCGGATCGAGCTGGGTCGAGAGCCCGGCGAGCAGCCCCACGGCGCGGGAGGCGAACAGCAGATCCACCTGCAACTGGAAGGGGAGCTCGTAGAGGACGTCCCGGTACTGCCGGAAGAAGTACTCCGCCTCCGAGAACGCCGTCGCCCGCAGGTCGCCGATCCGCACCCCCCAGAAGCGCTGGAACAGCTCCTCGTGGATCTCCTCCAGACGGCGCAGGTCCGCTCCCGGCAGCAGCACCCCGGCCGCCACGTAGGAGCGGACGATCCGCTCGGCGTCGCGGGTCCCGAGCGCGATTGCATATTCGCGGAGGGCGCCCCGCAGCCGCTCGGGGATCACCGCCACCATGCCGAAGTCGACGAAGACGATCTGGAACGGCCGTTCCTCCCCGGTGGGGGCCGGCGGCGCCGGCGCTCCCGGCGCGTACGGGGCTTCCCCCTCGACCGGCAGCGGGCGCACGAAGAGGTTTCCCGGGTGGGGGTCGGCGTGCACGAACGAGTGCTCGAAGATCTGTTGCAGATAGATCCGGTAGAGGACGCGCGCCACCTCCGGCCTGCGGATGCCGGCGCGGTCGAGCGCCGCGAGGTCGGCGATCTTGATCCAGCCGACGTTCTCGAGCGTCAGCGTGCGGCCGGCGCTCCACGCCCAGAAGACCTTGGGCAGGTAGACCCGGGGATCGCCGGCGAAGTTCTCCGCGAAGCGCTCGGCGTTGTGTCCCTCGGCGACGAGGTCGAGCTCGGCGAGCGTGGTGTTGGTGATCTCGGCCCCCAGGCGGCCGAGGTCGACGCGCCGCCGGATGGTCTTCGAGAAGCGCAGCAGGCGGGCGGCCAGCCGCACCGCCGCAAGGTCGGTCTCGACCAGCACGTCGATCCCCGGCCGCAGCACCTTGACCACCACCTCCTCGCCGGTGGGCAGGCGGGCGGGGTGGACCTGGGCGAGCGAGGCGGCGCCGACCGGCTCGGGGCCGAGCCAGGCGAAGACGGCGGCGAGGGGGCGCCCGAAATCCGCCTCGATCTGGCGCACGATGTCCGCGAACCGCTCCGGCGGCACCTCGTCCTGGAGCCCGCTGAGCTCGCTGGTGATCTCCGGCGGCAGGATGTCCACCCGGGTGGAGAGGAACTGCCCGAGCTTGATCAGCACGCCCCCCATCTCCGCCGCCAGGGTGCGATACCGCCGGGCGATCCCCTGATAGCGCACGAGAGGAGGCCGCCGGAACCGCCGCAGCCCCGGGACGTTGAGGACCACGTCCCACCAGACGACCTGGAGGAAGACGCGGGCGACGAAACGGCGCACCTTGCGATAGCGCCGGAAATCGATCCCCGCGGGCATGGGGGAACGATGTCCTAACGGAGGGCCAGGGTCAACGTCCGCCCTCGTCCGCAAGCTCGAGTGCGATGCTGAGGGCGAGATCCAGCTCCCTGAGCTTGCCGTGGGGCAATTCCCCGACGTAGTGGGTCAGAACGGACTTGGGTAGGCTGACGAGCTCGTCGCAGTGAACGCTGCTGTCGTGCTTGAGCCCCTCCTCGATCCCGACGGGCACCTGGGTCGAAAGACCGTCGTGCTTCGAGTAGACCGGAGCGCAGATGACCGTTGAGAATCGGGAGTCAATGAGGATTTGACGGCTGACAATGACGAAGACGCGGGACTTCCTGGGGTCCTGAGCCGTGGGGTGAAGGACCCGGTAGAGCTCGCCGCGCTTCAAGGAATGACCTGGTATGCGAGGACGTCCTCCGCTTCGCGGTTGAGCTTATCCGCATGCCGATTGAGAATGTCCAGGTCGGCTGCGGCACCCTTTGCGGAGGGGAGGACGATAAAGGCTCGGACCGCCGCCTCGATGACGCTGGACCGATCCTCGTTGCGACGGCGCGCTCGCTCGTCGATCGCTTCCAGGAGATCCTCAGAGAGCTGGACGGCAGTCGTGACCTTCATGGCCTCAACTATACGTCCGGAGCACCTCGGGAGCAAACGTGAAGGCCCCTCCCTCCCGAGCCGATCCGTCCGATCCGTCCGATCAGCTCGGGAGGGCGGGGGATGTGACAAGATCCCGACGTGCAGAGAACCGACCCCGACGGCCTGACCTTCCGGTCCTTCTCCTCGACCGCCGACTACCAGGCATGCGTCGAGCTCCAGAAGGATACGTGGGGGCGCAGCTTCTCCGACGTCGTCCCCCTGAGCATCCTCAAGATCACCCAGAAGGCGGGAGGGATCGCCGCGGGAGCGTTCTCCCCGGGGGGAGATCTGCTGGGCTTCGTCTACGGGCTCGCCGGCTTCGTCGATCGCCGCCCGTTCCACTGGTCCCACATGCTGGCGGTGGCCCGCCAGGCGCGGGACCTCGGGGTCGGCACCCGGCTGAAGCTCTATCAGCGGGAGCTGCTCCTGCCCATCGGGGTCGAGGAGGTGCGCTGGTCCTTCGATCCCCTGGAGGCCCGCAACGCGCACCTGAATTTCAACCACCTCGGAGCCGAGGTGGCCGAGTACGTCGAGAACCTGTACGAGGGGGAGGAGGGGAGCGAGCTGTTCGCGGGGATCGGCACCGACCGCTTCATCCTCTCCTGGAAGATCGCGAGCGAGCGGGTCACGGGCGCCCTGAGCGATCAGCGGGCCGGCGCCGTGGCGCCGTTCCGCGATGCGCCCGTCGCCAACCCCGGCGCCACGATCGCAGAGCTCCCCGCGGCTTCCCGCGTGCGGATCGAGATCCCGCAGAGCATCCAGGACCTCAAGGCGGAGCGGCCGGATCTGGGGGTCGCGTGGCGGGAGTCGACCCGCCGGGCGTTCCAGCACTATCTCGGGCAGGGCTACCGGGTGGAGGCGTTCTGTCGCGACGACGCCTGGTATGGATTGGAAAAAGGCGAAGGGTCAGAAAGGGATTGATCATGGTACGAATCGAAGGCCTCACCCTGCGCGAGATCTCCATGACGCTGAAGGAGCCGTTCCAGATCTCTTCCGGCACCACGACCCAGCGCCGCATCCTGCTCGTCGAGATCGAGGACGCCGATGGCGTCCGGGCCTGGGGGGAGTGCACCGCGGGGGAGATCCCCAATTACGGACCGGAGACGATCGACACCGCCTGGCTCGCCATCCGCGATTGGGTGGCCCCGCGGGTGCTGGGCCATACCTGGGACGGCCCCGAAGAGATCCAGCCGGCGCTGGAGGTCAACTTCCGCGGCCACAACATGGCGAAGGCGGCGGTCGAGATGGCCGCTTGGGCGCTCGCCGCCGAGATCGAGGGGGTGTCGCTCTCGAAGAAGCTCGGCGGTACGCGCGACCGCATCCGCGTGGGGATCTCGCTGGGTATCCAGAAGAGCCCCGCCGCCCTGGTGGAGAAGGCGCGGGCGGCGCTCGACCGCGGTTATCGCAAGGTCAAGATCAAGATCAAGCCGGGGTCCGACATCGAATACGTGAGCGCCGTGCGCGCGGCCCTGGGGCCGGACGCGCCGCTGATGGCCGACGCCAACAACGCCTACACCCTGGAGACCGCGGACCGCCTGGAGGAGCTCGACGAGCTCGGGTTGATCATGATCGAGCAGCCGCTCGCCTGGGACGACCTGGTCCGCCACGCCGAGCTCCAGAAGCGCCTGCTGACGCCGATCTGCCTCGACGAATCGATCACCAGCGTCGACCGCGCGGAGGACATGATCGCGCTCGGCGCGGGGAAGATCGTCAATATCAAGCCTGGCCGGGTGGGCGGGTTCCTGCAATCGATCGCCATCCACGACGTCTGTGCGGCGCACGGCATTCCGGTCTGGTGCGGCGGCATGCTGGAGAGCGGCATCGGCCGGGCCTACAACGTCGCTCTCGCCTCGCTGCCGAACTTCACCATCCCCGGCGACGTCTCGCCGAGCGAGCGCTACTGGGACGAGGACATCGTGACCCCGGAGTGGACCATGGACCGCGAAGGGTGGATCGAGGTGCCGGTGGAGCGCCCCGGCCTGGGCGTGGAGGTGGACGTGGACCAGATCGAGGAGCTGACGGTGCGGCGGGAGATCATCCGGTTGCAATAGGGCTCGCCATGCTCTACCGCACCCTCGCGGACCTCGTCGTCGTCTTCCACCTCGGCTTCGTCCTCTTCGTCGTCCTGGGCGGGCTGGTGGTCCTGCGCTGGCCGCGGTTGATCTGGCTCCACCTGCCGGCGGCGTCGTGGGGGATCTGGGTGGAATTCTCCTCGACCGTCTGCCCGCTGACGCCGCTGGAGAACCACTTCCGCCGCCTGGGCGGGGAGGCCGGCTACTCCGGCGGCTTCATCGCGCACTACATCCTGCCGGTGCTCTATCCGGCGGGGTTGAGCCCGCGGGTGCAGGTGGTGTTGGGGGTCGTTCTGGCACTGGTGAACGTTGCCGCCTACGCGGTTCTCTGGAAGCGGCGATCCGACCGATCGGTCCGATCGGTCCGATCCGACTGATCAGCGGAATCGCCGCACGGCAAACAGGCCCAGGAGCACCAACAGCGCGCCGCCGCCTGCGAGCCACGCCCACTCCGGGCTCCACCCCTTCCTCCCTCCCGGCAGCGGCACCAGCTCGCCGTCGCCCAGGACGACGAGGCCGGCCCAGGCGGCGGCCGGAGCGCCGGCGGTGATCATGTCGCGCTGGGCGGATTGGAGGGCGGCGGCCACGCTCCTCCCCTTCCCGAGATGGCGGTAGAAGCGGTCGAAGAAGTCGGCAGCTTCGTCGTCGCGCAGCCGCCAGAGGCTGGCGACGACCGTATGGGCTCCAGCCTGGAAGAAGGCGCGGGCGAGGCTCATCACCCCCTCCCCCCTCAGCATGGCGCCGGTGTTGCTGCTGCACGCGGAGAGCACGATCACCCGCCCCTGGAGGTCGAGGTCGACGATCTCGCGGATCTGCAGCAGGCCGTCCTGATTGGCGGCCCCGGGCGCCAGCAGCACTCCCGAGCGGTCGGGGTTGCCCTCGTCGGTCACGGCGTGGGTGGCGAAGTGGAGCACCCCGAAGCGCTGGAGAGGCGTCGTCTTCAGGTAGACCTCGGAGGCGTCTTCCCCCAGGCGCTGGACGCTGCCGCCGCCGAGGTCGCGCACCACGGCGCGGCTCTCGGCACGGGCGTAGGGGAGCGGTCCCAGGCGGATGCCGGAGGCGAAGACGGCCACCGCGGCGCGCTCCTTCGCGGCGGGCCGGCCGTCCTCCCCCCCAGGCAGGGGGGGATCGGCCAGGGCGAGCGCCGGGATGGGGGCCGCGCCGGGCCGCCGCTCCTTCCAGCTCAGCCAGAGCGTGGCCGAGGGGACCTCCGTCAGCTCGTAGCGCGCGGCGAGGGGGGGCTCTTTGGGGCTGGGCCGCAGGGCGGCGAACGGGAGCTGATGGAGGGCGTCGTCCGGCACCAGGATCAGCCGCCGGATGCCGGGCGGGAGATCGCGCAGCGGCTGCTCCAGCAGGCGCCGGTAGAGGCCGGCGGCGGGGGCGGCGTCCGAGCCGTCCCGCCGGTCGAAGGTGCCGTTGAACAGTTGCATTGCCGGGCGCAGTTCGCCGCGGCCAGGCAGGCGATAGACGCGGGTGTCGCCCCGGGTGGCCGCCAGCAGCCAGGAGCCGCCGGCGAAATCCCCCCGCTCGTCCTCCCAGGAGGAGACCTGGAACGAGAGCAGGGCCTCGTCCGCGGCGAGCGCCTGCCGCACCCGCGCCAGGGTGGCAAAGCTGGGACGGCGGGAGGCGCCGAGGGCCGGCGCGGCGCGGGCGAGCTGATTGCGCAGGTCCGCCTCCTCGATCTCCAGCCGCTCCAGCTCCTGGTTGGCGGCGCCGCGCTCGGCCGCGGGGAGAGCGGGATCGAGCAGCCGGCGCTGCACGGTGGAGATCCGCTCCAGCGCCGCACCCCGCTTCTGCCGGATGGGCGCCGCCGCGGTGGGCACGGCGTGGGCCGCTTCCAGCGTATCGATCAGCGTGCGGGCCCGCAGGCGCTCCGAAATCTGGAAAGCCTGCTCCAGAGGCTCCGGCTTCCCCTCCTTGAGACCGGCGTCGATCAGCCGGCCGGAGAGCCAGTAATAGTCCTCGGACCAGGTGGAGAACACCTGCGCCTGACCGGACGAGCCCGCCTGCTGGTCCCGCAGAGCCTCGATGGCGTCGAGAGCCGAACGCGAATCCTCGACCGTCCGCTCACTGAAGCCCGAGGACCAGCTCACGCGCATCTGTTCGCGCCAGGCAAAGGCGAGGTACCAGGGGTCGTCCGCCTGGCGCGCCAGCTCGCGAGAGCGATCGATCGTCTTCTCGGCCTCCCGGAGATCGGTCGCAGCCAGGAGGCGGGCGAGGCCGTTGAGACAGGTGCTCTGGTCTCGCGCGTTGTCCGCGGCGGCGAGGCAGGCGTCGAAATGCCGCCGCGCCTCCTCCCCCCGGGAGAGGATCCCGAGCAGGAAATGCGCCTTGGCCTGAATGCCCAGGTGCTTGGCGGCGATGGCCGCGTCCAGGGCCTGTTGCGCGAGCCGGGCGACCTCTCGCCGCCCCTCCTCGTTGGGGAGCTCGGCCGTCTCGTCCAGCACGGCGCGGGCCATGCCATAGCGGGCGGTCGCTTCGCCGAAGCCGTCCCGGTTGCCGGCGGCGAGCTCGGCCAGGCGGCGGAAGGCGTCGAGCCCTTCCCGGTAGCGGCCCAGCTCGAGGCTCAGGTTCGCCAGGCCGAGCAGATACTCCTTCTGGGCAAAGTAGGACCCGTTGGGAAACAGGCCCGGCTCCGCCTGGCGGAGCAGGAGATAGGCCCCTTCGAGATCTTTTCCGCTCCCCCAGAGGTGGCGGGCTTTGAGGACCCTGGCGCGAGCGAGCAACTCTGGATTGCCCGAGGCTGCGGCGACCTGGACCGTCCGGTCCGCCTGGGCCCCGGCCTCTTCCACGCGTCCCGCCTTGAAGAGCAACCGGTAGAGGTTGAGCCGGGCGAGCACCTCTCCCTTGGCATCGCCGCGGGCGGCGAAGCCGGAAGCCGCGGCGCGGGAGAGCTCCTCCGCGTGGCTCGCGTCCTGGTAGGCGATGAAGAGCGTGGGCCATGGGCTCCCCGGATGCTGCAGCAGCAGCTCCCGCAGCCTGGCCGTCGCGCGATCCGTCTGCTTGAGCGCGTCACCGGCTTCGTCGAAGCACCGAGCGGTCGCCTCGCTCTCGGGGCGTTCTGCCGCGAGCTCCTCGCAACGGGCGAAGCTCGGGAGAGGCGGTGGCGCCGCGCTGGGTGGGGGAGATGGTGCTGCCAGCACCAGGAAAGAGATCAAGGCGGCGGCAAGCATCGGGGAAGTCTACCGCACTGCGGCATCCATGAAACGTCGCAAAAACACGACGGGCGGCTCCAGGAGGGCCGCCCGTCGGGAATGCAGCTGTCGCAGAGGCTCAGCCCTTCGGAGGACCGGGATCGCCGTCCCCAGGGGCCGTGCAGCAGGAGGGGTCGTTCACCGGGCCGCCAGAATCCTTGGGCGGATCCGGGGTGGTGCTCGCGGTCGGCGCGGTCTGTCTCAGCGTATCGCTCATGGTGATCTCCTCGATTTTTCGTTCGTGATTTGCGTCTTGGAAGCTTCTCGTTACATCCCTTCTGTTCCCTGGAACGAACCGTATGATCCGATCCCCTCACTTGCGGATCATTACGCCTCAGAACGGGGAAAGTTTCTCCGTATTCCCGTGTGAGTCGTTGATTAGATTAGATCTGTAGGATTACCCGCGATTCGCCGGGCGCAGCCCGGGCATGGATGCCCGGGCGGACCGTGCTACTTCACCGGGGTGACGAACGTCGGCGAGCTCTCGTGGCTGCCGTCCGGGCGGACGGCGTCCACCTGCCAGAGGAGCCGGGCAGCGGGGGGGAGCGGCGTGAGCGCGCTCTCGGGGATGCGGTACTCGGTGGCGGTCAGCCCCTTCGCGACGGCCACGGGCTGCAGGTCCTCGGTGCTCACCTGCACGTCGTAGGAGACGGCGCCGGCGAGCGGCGACCAGCGCAGCACGGCAGCCTGCCGCGGCAGCGCCTGCCCCTGGGGGAGGAGCGAACGGATGCCGGCGTGCTGGACCTCACGGTAGGTCGGCTCCGGCACCGGCTGTTGCGCGCGGTAGACGCCGACGGCGATCAGCAGGCCGGCGGCGAGAGCCGCGGCGGCGGCGAGCGGGCGCCACTGTCCAAAGCGTCCCGTAATCACCTTGCCGGGCACCATGGCAGCCCGCTCCTCCTGCCGGTTCAGCTCGGCGGCCAACCGCCAGTCCTCGGCGCAGGCCGAGCAGGCGGCGACGTGGTCCACCACCTCGCGCATCGGCTCGGTGGGGAGCTCACCCCGTACGGCCGCCCAGAGCGTCTCCGGGGTGGGGCAACTCGCCGGGTCCGGGGCGGGGCCCGATTCGGCGAAAGCGGCGCGCCATCGGGAGATCTGATGGGCTTCCTGGTTCATCCATGCACCTCTCTTCCGTTCCTCATTGCGACATCAGGGTAATTCAAGGGATCCTTCCTCCGGCACGGCCCCCTTCGAGCTTCTGGGGCACCAGGGAGGAAACGAACCGGACCCCGCAAACCCCTCACTTCATGCGGAGTTACGAGCCACGGGTGCGGGCCGGCGGCGGGGTGAGGGGATCGCGCTCTCCCCGTCGTTCACCCCGCGGTTGCGCCGGTCCGTCCGGCCAATCCGGCGCCTGCGACGGCTTCCATGCCGCGACGGCGTCCCTCATCACGTGTGTCTTCTTCGGCCGTCCGGGGGAAAACCCCGGCGGCCCTTTTTGACTTCAGCTCTCGATCCCCTTCTCGCCCAGGCAGCCGCGCAGATCGGACATCCCCCGGTAGACCAGGTTCTCCGCCTTCTTGCCGGTCCACCCCAGGAGCCTGCCGATCTCGGGCACGCTGTGCCCTTGCAGGTTGAGAGTGACGGCGTGACGGCGGGGGGGCACCATGCGGCCCAGGCAGTCGCGGATGGCGCGTCCGATCTGGCGGCCGGCCGAGGCGCGCTCGGGATCGGGGGTGGGCGCGGCCGGATCGTAGATGGCCGCCGCTTCCTCCTCGTCGCTCCCGCCTTCGAGCGAAACCTCCTGGCGCCGCCGCAGCCGGCGGATCTCGTCGATCATCGCGCTGTACGCCACCTTCTTGAGGTAGAAGCCGGAGAGCTCGGCCGCCCCCTCCTTTTTGCGCTGGATCTCCATCACCCGCATCAGCGCCACCTGTACGAGATCGTCCGCCCGGTCCGCCATCCAGCGCGGGCAGACGCGATCCACCGCGCGCACGAGGTCGCGGTGGAGCTGCGCATAGTCCATCGGGGATTCGGGGCTTCTCTGCGGCGTGTCCTTGACCAAGGGCGTCTCTCCACCTGAACGGTGGATAGCCTACTACGCATGGAGGATCGCCGCCCAGCGCGCCCGGCCCTCACTCCACTGCGTACCGCACGATCAGGATCAGATCCTGCAGCGCCTCCGGGTCGAGCCGCGCGGTCTCCCCCTCGCCCTCTCCGGGCAGCCAGGCGTTGAGCGTGAACGGTCCCGGGGACTCGTCGTTGAGATCCCGGGCTGCCCGCAGCAGACCGTTCCAGGGCGCGAGCGTGAGCAGGAGCGTGTTGTCTCCTTCGACCTCGCCGGGTCCTGGGGCCGACGAGCCTGCCGCCAGCGTCAGCTGGAGGGTGGTCTCGTTGTGCGTCTCGGTGAAGCCGTCCCTCACCCGGAGGAACAGCTCGATGCCGGTGAGGGTCAGCGGGCGCTGGGCGAACACGAAGGGGAACCGTTCCCTGCCCAGGGCGAGCGGGAGCGCTTGGACGCCCGGGGCGTCGGGCGGTGGGTTGAGGAAGCGGTGCCATTCGCTCGGCATCTCGTGGCGCACGCTCACGATCTGGGCCAGCCCCTGCTCGCCTTCGCTGCGGACGATCGCGTTGAGCGTGTCCTTCATCTCCTGCACCGCCGGCACCTTGAGCGAGCCGCCGCCCTCGCGCGCCGTGTAGCCGACGTGCAGGATGACGTCCGCGATCGTGTCGTAGTCGAACGGGCGGAAATTCGCGGGGAGCTCGATCTGCCACTCGCTGATCGCTCCCGCGCCCTCGAACGGCAGGTAGCGATCGTCGCGCAGGTTCGACTCGAACAGCCCGCGGTCGTCCCGCGCGCTGCTGGTGACGATCGACTGGATGGCGCCGACGCTGTCGGTGAAGCGCGGGTCCCCTTCCTGGCGCGCGTGCTTGCCGCCGAGCAGCGTGTTGCCGTGGCGCACCGAGCTGCGGAGCAGGGTCAGGGTGCACGGGACGCCCGTGTACGGTCCGGTGACGCACGGGATGCTCACGCCCACGGACTTGATGCGGCGCATGTAGTGGCCGGGGAAGTCGAGGTCGAAGAGCGTCTCCGGCAGGCGGATGATGCAGGTGCCCGTCTGGCGGAGCTGGATCAGGGCCAGCGGATCGAGCTGGCTCACGGAGACGTGCCGGGTGATCTCGTACTCCCGCCGGTGCTGGTCGAGGTAGGCGACCTCCATCCGCTTCAGATCGTGGAAGAGGCGCTCGCCCGCGAGCAGTCCCTTCTGCAGGCTGTCCCAGTAGCCGAACTGGATGAAGCTGGAGTCCTGGAGGGCCAGCTCGTGGCGGTAGGCGCGCTCGGCGCGCTTGGCCAGGTCGTAGGCGAGCTGATAGCTCTGGAAGTAGACCGTGGCCAGCTGGCCGATCATCCAGCCATAGAGCTCCTCGTTGGTGTACTTGTCGCGCAGCACCGCCTCGATCTCGCGGGCGTTCTCGATCTGGCGCCGCTGGTTGTCCAGCTCCTTGTTGGCGATCTCGATGCGGAGGTCGGCGGCGAGGATCTGCTGATCGAGCTGCATGATCTCGCGCGCGGCGAGATTGCTCTGCAGCAGCCACTCGTGGGCCCGGAGGGCATACTGGCCGAGCTTCGCCGCACGCCCCGCCTGATAGGAAGCGTGCGCGGAGTCGGACCGGAACCGGTTGGCGAAGGCGCCCAGCGCGAAGCCCACGAACTGCCCGCCGTATTCGACGCCGACGCCGAACGGCGACCCCTTGAGGTTCGGAATCAGATGGGCGACGTTCGCGCCCAGCTCGAAGTCGGAGGCCGTGGACTGGCCGCTGTCGGCATCGGCGAGCCGGTCCATCTCCTCCTGCTCGAATGGGATCATCTTCACGCCGCCCTCGTCCTGGATGGCGATGTGTTGCGACGGCGATCCTTCGGGGATGGGCTGGAAAGCTTTCCAGCACATTGGGATCCTAAGCTTAGAATTCCACGTGGACAAGTTGTCGCG
>JADMIO011210367.1_pt1 | contig 18783 bp, 21 predicted proteins | sample 8958161 | NCBI WGS metagenome assembly JADMIO01 (sample SAMN16585339, study PRJNA669376) | soil metagenome | isolation source: Crop rotation soil | place: USA: Cullars Rotation, Alabama | collected 2011 | reverse complement strand
CCTTGCCCCTTTACGCGATCGTCAAATCCCAATCTTAGTAAAAAATACTTTTAATCCCGAAGCCCCTGGCACCCGCATTTCAGCGGATAAAAAATCGGATACACCTTTCTCACCCGCCTCCGGCATCACGGCGATTGATGGCATTTCGCTCTTAAGTTGGAGTGGTCGACGCAAAACGGATATTGCCGATACGGTTGACCGATTATTCAGAGTTTTATCGGAGGCGCGGGTGAATATTTTTCTGATATCACAAGCCTCCTCACAACATTCCCTGACGCTCGCTATTCGATCAAGCGACACCAATGCGGCGATCGGTGCACTCAAAAATGCATTTCGTTTTGAACTCAAACAACAGTTGATCCGTCTCGAAAAAAAAGCAGATCAAATTATCCTTGCCATTGTCGGGGATGGGATGCGAGGGGTGCCCGGGGTCGCCGGCAAAATGTTTCATTCACTGGGGCAACAGGGCATCAGTATTCGTGCTATTGCTCAAGGCGCATCAGAGCATAATATTTCACTGGTGATTGATGGTCGTGAAGAAACACGCGCCCTCAATCTGGTGCATGATGCATTTTTCTCACGGGAAAAAAAGCTGGGTCTCATTCTGCTTGGCACTGGAAACGTAGGCCGCACTTTACTCAACATGTTATCAGAGCAACAGGCATTGCAGCGGCTGAAAGGATTTAATATACGATTATGCGGAGTGGCAAACAGTCGGCGAATGCTGTTTAAAAACGAAGGAATTTTACCACAGTCAGCCTTGAACCTGCTGACTGACACACATCTCTCAAAAGAACTTAATCTTAGCCAATTGATAAAAGAGGCAGGGCAGGCAGAATTTCTGCCGATGGCCATGGTCGATTGCACGGCAAGCAATCTACCGATTGCACATTATACCGAAATGATTCGGGCGGGATTGCATGTTGTCACGCCGAATAAAAAAGCAAACGTACTGCCTTTTCCCGAATGGCGTCGGTTAATCAATGAATTTAAATTTTATGAACGATTTTTTTTATATCAAACCAATGTGGGCGCAGGATTACCTGTTCTTTCCACACTTAAAGATTTGTTGGCAGGGGGGGATCGCATTCACTCCATAGAAGGCATTCTTTCCGGCACCCTGAGTCATTTGTTTAATTGTTATGATGGCTCACGTTCCTTTGCCGCTATTTTACAACAAGCTGAAAAAGAAGGCCTCGCTGAGCCCGATCCACGGGAAGACCTTTCCGGTATGGATGTCGCCCGCAAGCTGGTTATTATGGCGCGAGAAATAGGCCTTCCGATGGAAATCACGGATGTCGCGATCGAAAATCTGGTACCCCCTTCTTTAAGAAATATCCCTTTTAGCCCCGATTTTTACCGACAATTCGAAACATTCGAACCTCAGTTTCATGACAAATTAATTGAGGCGGAAAAAAAAGAGTGTGTGCTGCGCTATGTCGGCTCCCTCAAAGAGGACAAGGCGCAGGCCGGTATAAGGCTTATTCCAAAAACTCACCCTTTAGCCATGACACGTGCAAGTGACAATATCATTGCGATCACAAGCGATCGATATCAAGCCACCCCCCTGGTCATACAGGGTCTGGGGGCGGGTGCACCGGTGACGGCGATGGGGGTTTTTTCTGATATTTTACGTTTATTGAATTATCTTCCCTATTGAGGTGACCTATGGATATTGTCACTGTATTTTCACCCGCAACCCTTGCTAATTTGGGAGCGGGGTTTGATCTTTTAGGGATTGCAGTAGAGGCGCCAGGAGACATCGTCACGGCTGTCAAATCATCCAAAAAAAACCTGTCCTTTATCATGGAATCAGGTGGGAAAGATCTCCCGGCAGACCACCGTAATGTTGCTTTTCACGTCGCACAAAATATCTTTGACATATTAAGACCGGATCATGGCGTTGAAATTCGCCTGAAAAAAAATATTCCGACAGGATCCGGGATGGGGGGATCGGCAGCCAGCAGTGTAGCGGCGGCTTGTGCCATGAATTGGTTGTTTGACAGTCCCTTTTCGAAAGAAGATCTGCTGCCATTTGCCATGGAAGGTGAGCGCTTAGCGGCAGGACAAGCCCATGCAGACAATGTCGCACCGGCGCTTTTTGGTGGCCTGTGTCTTTTATCCCCTGGGGATAAAATGGAAGTCATTCAATTACCGGTCAGCAAAAAACTTTTTTGGATTTTGGTTCACCCCGAACTTAAATGCGATACGCGCAACATGCGCAGTCTTCTGCCAAAGAATCTACCCCTCTCCACGCATACCCGCCAGGCGGGTTTTTTAGCCACTCTGATTACCGGTATCTTAAATAATGATCCTGCTATGGTTGGACGGGGCATGGTGGATTTAATTGCAGAGCCCAGTCGCGCTTCCTGTATTCCTGGTTTTATTGAAGTGAGAGCAGCTGCTTTAACAGCAGGTGCGCTTGGTTTTGGGATTTCGGGATCGGGACCGACTGTATTTGCTTTGTCCGGTAATAAATTAACGGCGACTCACATTGGGCTTGCGATGCAAAATGCTTTTTTGACTGAGGTCGGTCTTGAAAGTCAAATTTATATTTCACCGGTCAACACCATTGGAACCCGACAACTGGATAACTGCCATGACGCCTAATCTCTATTACATTAGCACGCGATCTGCAAAGCCGCAGATTTCTTTTTCTGAAGCCATGCTTCAGGGCCTTGCGGCGGATGGAGGCTTGTTCGTTCCTGAAAGACTACCTCCTCTTTCTGAAGATACGCTAAAAACATTTCACACCTTAAAGGATTACAGTATTTTAGGGGTGGAACTGTTACATTGTCTTCTCTCAGAATTAAGCCTAAACCAGCTCCGAAAATGTATTCAGGAAAGTTTGAATTTTCCAATTCCTTTGGTTCAATTAGACGAGCATCTTTATGTGCTCGAAGTTTTCCATGGGCCAACACTTGCTTTTAAAGACGTAGGGGCACGATTTATGGCCCGTATACTCTCGGAAATTTTACAAAATCAATCTCTGTCGATGGATATTTTGGTGGCCACCTCAGGTGATACCGGAAGTGCTGTCGCTCATGGGTTTTATGGTATGCCAAATCTCAGGGTACATATTCTTTATCCATCCGGAAGAATAACCCCGCTGCAGGAAAAACAAATGACGACCCTTGGGAAAAATATTTTTCCGCTCAAAGTGGAGGGCAATTTTGATGCCTGTCAAAAATTGGTTAAACAAGCTCTACAGGATAAAGCATTAAAAGCGCTGCCCGGGCGGTGTTTTTCGACGGCCAACTCAATCAATATCGCAAGGCTTCTCCCACAATTGATCTACCATAGCTGGGGGGTGTTACAATTGCGGCAAAATTTTCGCGATGAAGCGCCTATCCTGAGCATCCCCAGTGGCAATCTTGGCAATCTAATGGCTGCGGTGTATGCCGAATCACGGGGCATCACTATCAGGCATTTTATTGCCGCAACTAACATCAACGCCACTTTTGGTCGTTACCTTACTACCGGTGACCACGCAGGAGAAGATTCTAAGCCCTCTTTTTCAAGTGCCATGGACGTGGGACATCCAAGCAATCTCGAACGACTCAGGCATTTTTATCAAAATGATGTCGTAAAAATACGTAAAAAAATCACAGCCCTTTCCATTACTAATGAAGAAACTTTAGAAGCTATACGCCAAACTTATCAAAAATACGGCTATATTGCCGATCCCCATACAGCTGTTGGTATTCAAGCCGCGCGTAAATTCGCTTTGCAGCGACCCAGCATGGCAGATACGCCAGTCATTGTGACAGGGACTGCACACCCTGCCAAATTTCCGGACGTCATTCGAAAAGCCCTCGGTGAAGATGCACCGCTTACGGTGCCCGATCCTTTAAAAAAAATCCTTGAATTACCGGTGAAAAGCCAGCAAATTCCATCCGATTATAAAATTTTAAAAAATTGGCTGGAGGTGCCGCCTTGAAAATTTGGGTCGATGCCGACGCTTGTCCTAAAACTGTTAAAGATGTTTTATTTCGAGCAGCGGAGCGAACAGAAACAATGATCACCTTCGTCTCTAATAAGGCGATTTATCTACCTGCGTCACCTTTTATCAAATCCATGGTCGTCTCTGCCGGCTTTGATGTGGCGGACCAAAAGATAGTCGACATCATGGAGGGAGGCGATCTTGTCATCACGGCGGATATTCCCCTTGCAAATGCTGTCATTGAAAAAAAGGGCTTTGCCCTTGATCCAAGAGGAGAGCTTTACAATTCATCGAATATTAAGCTACGTCTTTCCCTTCGAAATCTGAGTGAGGAACTGAGAAGCATCGGCGTGGGGTCAGGAGGTCCGGATAAATTGGGTAAACGGGAGCTTCAGGCTTTTGCCAATTCTTTAGATCGTTTTTTAGCGGCAAATAAAACATAATTTTTCAATCGACCTTCCTTTCGTCCAGCCCACGAGAACGTTATCCCTTAGATAGGAGATTCAAACACACGGGAAAGACTGTCTGTAAAGGATTTGGTTGAATAACGCTGTAAAGCAAGATTGCGTAGGTGTGAATGTAAAGATGATTTCACAAATAATCCCTTGGCCAGATCTCTGGCGTCTTCCTGCTCAAGCTCTACCCGTTCCTGACGTCTTTTTTGGTAAAGCCCGAGCGCCCATTCTAAATGCCAAGCATCTACCCGGGACAATTCATCTGCCAAAACCGCGGCTGATTCCATGGCCATTGCCGCCCCGGCGCCAGAAGTGGGTAAAAACCCAACGGCCGCATCACCCATTAAGACCACGCGTTTTTTAAACCATACATGAGCTCTCACGTCTTTTAGGGGCCAATAACTCATTCCGCGCCCATCTTGGGGGATTTGTTCGAAAAGTTGAGGAAAAGGTTTCATTAAATCGGACATCGCCTGGCGAATATGGCTTCGAAGCCCAGGATAGGGAGCTGTTTTGTTTTTTTCGGCCGGTAAAATTGCAAAAGCGCCAAATTTATATTCAGTGGGGTAAATGCCCAACATATAGCCAGAGCCCCAAAATTCGGTCGCCGTTTTGGATGGTAAGTGGGAATCGGATGTCCACCAAAGCCATCCACCCCAGCCTGTGTCAAGGTAACTGACTTCCTCGGGGGTCAGTAGTAGGCGTCTGACCTCGGAATTTAACCCATCAGCACCAACCACCAGATCGTATTCTCCTTGGTCTCCATCACTAAAAGTAACCTGTACCTGATCTCCCCGCTGTTCAAGGCTGGTTATTGTCAAGCCCATTTTAATGCTTAAACCTTGGCATCCACTCATTAATACGCGCAATAATGTGCCACGTGTGCACGCTCGATTCGGTCCATATGCTTCATAAACCTGACGAAGAGAAAATTGGTGAATCATCTCGTTCGTCCCGGTGCGCATAGCATAATGATCTGATGAAACACTTTGATCTAAAAAAGGCTGCATTAAACCCAAGCCATACAGCACTCGGCTTCCCAAGGGAGAAAGACCGAGCATATAACCATGCTCGGTAAGTGATTGTTGGGATTCGATAATGTCTGGGTTTAAGCCCCGTTGCTTTAATAAAGCCCCTAAGGTAAGACCACTGATGCCGGCACCCACGATAAGAATCCGCATAGTTACTCCTTGTATTGGTCTTACTTTTAGGGATTATAACCCCTCTGATCTTTGATGGGTGATTTTTAACACAGCGCTCATTTTCAAATGTTATACTGAGTCCATGGATGATTAAGTGACAAAGCAGGAGATTTATTATGGCCCGTCAATTTTTTTTCACTACGCTGACATCATTTTTTTTGCTATTCTCAGGAACGATTTTTGCTTGCTGCAGCACCAATGACAGTTGTTCAGGTAGTTTACAATGCGCTGAGCCCATTTCAAGGATGGATTGTACCGACCCATATTGCTTTTACCCCCCGACGGTTTCCCAAGTAGATTGTTGTCGCTGGTACGGGGACATGGGCGGCCTTAAACCTGAATATTTCAACCCACAAGATTTTTGACGGTTAACGAGGTGAATAATGCCCATTTATGACAGGCCACTTGAAGACGCGCTGGATCAGTTAATTGATATCCTCCAAGCTCGAGGCCTTATTAAAGGTTCAGGCAGAGAATTAATAAAAGAACTCGTGAAAGATGCGCTTGAAGAAAAATTTGGCAAAGAAGGCACCCCAGCCGACCTTTTGACCGATCCTTTGGGTCAAAAAGTATTGCTACAATTGGTTATCGGGGCACAAATGAAATTAGAACTCAATGATAACCCTCATATTCGCCTTCATTTTGACAATTTTTCAAAGGACTTATTGAACGCATGGGTCTCTATGCAATCGGTGCCTGACGAAAAAATGAAACTCGAGAACACCCTGGATGCAACGCTTACCCTAACCGTTGCATTAACCCAAAATAATGCAGAAACTTTAAATGAAACGCTAAAAGATGCGCATACGCTTGAAACCAAAATCACTCTTGAAGCCAAACAGGAAGAAGATCTCGAATTTAAAGAACTACAAGTGTCACTGTTTAGAACCCTTTATGGGGTTTCGCCGAGCGGTGTGCCCTTAATTAATTATTTTCAGGCAGGCGATTCAATGGGGGTTGCCGAACAACCTGGCAGTCGGTGGAATGACGCCAATGTCTCAGGCATTGTGGCAGCGCTTGATCGTGCCACTCAAAAAAATCATCACTATCATAAAAGTGCCCATGGAGTTTTTGCCAAAATTGGCGAAGCCCTTGATGATTATTCACCCTCCGCACACAAAATAGGCAAATCCGCCCAGGCACCCACTCCAATGGATGGACCTCATTAAAAACCACAAACCATCTTAAAACCATTAAAGAGATAGCCCTCTTAATATGCGTCTTCCAGCCTTTTTATTGAATCTACTGATTCTGTTATGTTTAATCAGTGTCTTCAATCCCGCTTACGCTCACCTGATTATGTTTGGGGATAGTCTCTCCGATGCAGGGAGTCACACTCCTTTAGAGGATATAGGCAATAACGAATGGGCTAAAGCACCCGGTAAAACAGGCGCACCCATTGTCAATCCAGATGTCAGCACAGGACTGCATCCGCTTTGGGTGAATTGGCTGGTGGCCTCTTTATATGGGGAAAAAATTTACCCATGGCGCGTATTGCAAGCCAACCATTTGAATCCTGAAAAATACAGCGTTAATTTTGCATTTGCTTCCGCAGAAACCGGTGACCATTGGCTAAATGATCTTTCGACTGAGGCGTTTCCCCCTTACATTGATGATCTTTGTAAAACGCCACAAAAAATAAATGAAAAAAAAGCCTGTGTTCCGGGCGTGTTAAAGCAGATTGGGTTTTATCTACAGGCCGTCCCTAAACCATCTCCTGATACGATATTTATTATCTGGGCAGGTGGAAATGATATGTTGAATAATATTCATAAGTTATTTCAATGGAAAAAAATATTTAGTCTTCCCATTTCCAATCCTATAAAAAATATATTGGCCGCCAAAGACAGATTAATAGCAGCTGGTGTGAAACCGGAACAGATTTATATTTTAAATTTACCGGATCTTTCAAAAACACCCGCCGGCATCCGAATTGCCGCCCATCAGCCCTCCATATTGTATGCCATGGGCTTTCTGACACGTGTATTTAACAAAGGGCTTCTACTGACCCTTTCTCATGATTATTTTAATGATAATAATTTACCTGCTTCGCATATTTTTTCTATTTATAAATTATTTAACAAAATAATCCGACATCCGGAAAATTATAATATTACAGAAGTGCAAAACAGTTGCATGAATGAGCAGGCGATGCCTGCCTGCAAAGGATATGTTTTTTTTAATGATAAGCACCCGACCATGGAAACCGGCAAAATAATCGCCTATTGGGCACAAAAGGCTATTCAACGCCCTCCTCAGTTTCTTCATCATCCGGCAGAAAACCATCCGCCTGCATATTCCAAAGCTCAGTGAAACGACCGTTTAAAGCGATCAGCTCCTCATGCGTACCCTCCTCGACAATACGGCCTTTGTGAAACACCAGAATGCGATCCATGTCAGCAAGGGTTGAAAGACGATGCGCCACCACAATGGCGGTCCGACCCTGCATTAAATTATGCAAACTCTCCTGAATTAAATTTTCAGTGACCGAATCCAAAGCAGAAGTCGCCTCATCCAGAATTAAGATGGGAGCATTTTTTAAAATGGCCCGGGCAATGGCAATTCGTTGTCGCTGACCGCCTGACAAGCGCAGACCGCGCTCACCCACCAAAGCATGGTATTTACCCTCCATTTTTTCAATAAATTCGTGACAATGAGCTAATTTAGATGCCTGAAAGATCTCATCATCAGTGGCACCTAATCGTCCGTAACGAATATTTTCTAACAAAGAACGATTAAACAACGACGGATCCTGTGGAATCATGGCGATTTGAGAACGCAGTGAATCCTGCTGAACGCTCGCAATGTCTTGATGATCAATCAAAATCCGGCCGGCATTTACATCATAAAAACGAAGCAGCAAATTAACAAATGTGGTCTTCCCGGAGCCTGATGAGCCGACAAGTCCCACCTTTTCACCTGGATAGATAATGGCATTTAAATTTTCGAATATCAGTCGATTTTTTTGATAACCAAAAGAGACATTTTCAAAACGAATTTCACCGCGACGAATCATAATGGGACAGGCATTTTGTCGGTCCGTGAGATCATGAGCTCTTTTAACCATGGATAAAGCATCACCAGTGACGCCTACTTCGCGGGTAAAAACAGAAAGCTGAAAAGTGATATACCAAATCCAACCCAGCAACCAGAAAGATTGCATTGAAATTTGGGTAAAATCACCCAAAGTCACCCAACCTTGTACCCAACCATGGAGTAAAACAAACAACACCCCGAAAATTAAAAAAAGACCATTCAAGCCCAAGCCAATTCGCATGAGCTCGGCAAGCCACATCGCCCGCCTGGCTTTTTGCATTTCATCTTTTTGAAAACGTCTCAGGTAATTGCCTTCATGCTCACCCCGTGCAAACAGCCTGACACTTAACATGTTAGTGAAAATATCCACGATATTACCAGAAAGGGTGGTTTCAGCGGCCGAATGAATTTCCCAGAGGGAATTTCCTGCTCGCATAAAAAAAAATGTCAGTAATAAATGAAATGCCAGCCAGCAAAAAAGGATGATGGAAAAAATCGGTCGGGTGAACCACATCATGATCATGACAATGACAGCGCCTGTTGCCGCCGTTGCAAACTGCAGACAAATGATCTCCATAATGGTCTGACAGCTTTTCGGCAGATCGGCGAGTTTTTTGGCGAGATTTCCCGAAAACTGGGAGGAAAAAAATTCATGCGAATGGGATTTTACATAATCAAATACGGACTCACGGATATTGGCGCGAAATCGGGGAAAAGTATAAATCTGCAAAACCCCCTGAAGCCGCATCGCCAGTTCCGCCCCGACCCAAAAAAGGGCAAGCCAGATCAGTGGTACTTTAACCGCTGTATAAATAGCTGCTCTTTCACCCTGCCAAGTTGCAACGGTATCAATCACGCGTTTTAAAAAATAGGGAAAAACAGCATCGCTGACTGCCCAGACGATAAAAGACATGATTAGAACAAAAAAATACCAACGCTGCTTACGAACAAAATGCAGAATAAAAGGAAAAGCAGATATGGGAAGTTGCATAAATTTACCTGATGCCTAGCTTGGCTAATTACTGAGCAATCTGTCTCAGGTTTATGATGAAATATCATCGGGTGAACCATTATACTCCATCTTAAGATTCAACGGAAAACGAAGACCCGCACCCACAAGTGGTACTCGCATTGGGGTTTCGAATCACAAAACGAGCCCCTTCGAGGTCTTCTCGATAGTCGATCTCAGCACCATTAAGATATTGAAAACTAATAGGATCTACCAAAAGAACCACTGAATAATGGGTACCATCAGCGACCACATCACGCCTCACCTCGGTATCGCCTTCATTGATCGATTCTTCGAAAGCAAATCCATATTGAAAACCAGAACAGCCCCCGCCTGTGACATAGACTCTGAGTTTTAAAGCGGGATTTTCCTCTTCCTGCATTAAGGCAAACACTTTAGTAGCGGCCGCTTCTGTAAAATCCAAGGGTTCTTGCATATTATTGACCTCTATTTTTTTCGAAACACATTATACATAATGCCACTTAATGAATGCGGGAGATTCAATGTGCTTTGGACTAAAGCGCTGCATATTATTTTTATGGTGACATGGTTCTGTGGTTTATTTTATCTGCCGAGGCTTTTTGTCTACCATGCAGAAGCTAATGATGCCTTAAGTCGCGAGCGTTTTCAGGTCATGGAGAGGAAGCTCTATTATATGATCATGAGCCCAGGCGCCCTCCTCACGCTCTTTTCAGGGGCGTGGTTGATTCATTATAGTCCCCGAAGTTATTTACCGATGCCTTGGCTGCATATCAAGCTGTCACTGGTATTATTTTTGATTATTTATCACCTTTATCTGGGTCGCGTGCTTAAAGCCTTTAGGCTGGGGCCCAATCCTCATTCCTCGGTTTTTTATCGTTGGCTAAATGAAGTGCCCGCTTTATTTCTCATTGCCATTGTCATACTGGTGGTCGTTAAACCATTTTAAATACCTCATCGGCCGCGGCTAAAGTCTTTGCAAGGTGTTCTTCTGAGTGCGCGGACGACATAAATCCTGCTTCAAAGGCAGAAGGGGCAAAATAAACACCTGCCTGCAGCATGCCATGAAAAAATCGCTTGAATCGAGCCACATTGGACTCTTTAACCTGGGAAAGGGTTTCAGGCAACACGCCTTCTATAAAATAAAAGCCAAACAGGCCGCCAATGGATGTCACTTGAAGAGGGACATCGCGCTGCAAGGCGGTTTCTTTAAGTCCCTGCATGAATTGATGAGTCAGTGTATTAAGACGATCATAGAAACCGGGTTCAGAGACAAGATCTAAGGTCGCAAGGCCTGCCGCCATGGCAACGGGATTGCCGGACAATGTTCCTGCCTGATAGACATCCCCCATCGGCGCAAGACAATTCATTATCTCACTACGCCCACCACACGCGCCAACAGGCATTCCACCGCCAATGATTTTGCCCAAGGTGGTGAGATCAGGTTTAATCCCAAAATACGCCTGAGCCCCCCCAAGGGCAACGCGAAAACCCGTCATCACTTCATCAAAAATTAACAGCGCCCCAAATTGATCGCAAAGTTCCCGAAGCTTTGGTAAAAATCCAGGGATAGGTAATACGCAATTCATGTTGCCAGCCACAGGCTCCACGATGATAGCGGCAATGTCATCGGCATGTTGATCGAACAGGGCTTTAACGGTTTCTGGACGATTGTAATCTGCAACCAAAGTATCCCGCACCTGGGTCTCCGATACGCCGGCAGAGCCTGGCACACCCAAGGTCAGCACTCCTGAACCTGCCTCAACCAATAAAGCATCAACATGGCCGTGGTAACAACCCGCAAATTTAATGATTTTAGAACGTTTAGTATATCCTCGAGCCAATCGTATGGCTGTCATGGTGGCCTCAGTGCCCGAATTCATCAAGCGAATCCGTTCAATGCTTGGCATGAGGGAAATAATTTTTTCGGCGAGTTTGATTTCTGCTAAAGTCGGTGCGCCAAAACTCAAGCCCTTGCCCACTGCCTCAGTCACTGCCTTAACCACCGCAGGATGTGCATGTCCTGCAATCATAGGCCCCCATGAACCCACATAATCGATGTATCGGCGACCCGATGCATCCGTCAATTCGGCACCCTTTGCTGATTCGATAAAAAGTGGATCGCCGCCGACGCCCCCAAAAGCCCGCACAGGCGAATTCACCCCACCGGCAATGGCAAGATTAGCTCTTCCAAATAGGGCACTCGAATTCATACTGCACTCACGATTTAATTTATAGAAACGCGATGATAACATGACGCCCTTAAAAAGCCCTGAGGAAGTGATTGAATGTCTTATAAACGTTTCATGTGCCTGTTATGTGGCTATATTTACGAAGAAGAAAAAGGCTGGCCGGAAGATGGCATAGCACCCGGCACCCGTTGGGAAGATGTCCCACTTACCTGGCAATGCCCTGAGTGCGGTGCTACGAAAGAAGATTTTGAGATGATTGAGATAGCCTAATGCCAAGGGATCACGCCACAAGCTATCCGGCGACCGCTATGGGGTAATCTTTGAAAATCTTTCGAATAATCATCTGTGCCTGCATGGATAATTAAAGCCCGGCCTTTAATCTGAGACAATTTTAAACGGGGGGCCAAGACGGGTAGCATGGCCTCACCCGCTTCATTTACCACCAAAACTGGCAAATCGCCAAGGTGACCGTTGCCCCTGTAAGGGCCTAGATGGACCTGAGTGTGGATGGGATCAAAATGTCCGGCAGCGCCCCGGCCTTCATCCGTGCACAAACCCACTGCATGCACATGAAATCCATGAGTTCCTGGCGATAAGCCTTTTAAATGAGGGGTTAACAATAAACCATAAAGCGTGTCATCTGCGGTGATATATCCGATAGGTTGGCCTATTTTATCTTTGGTGATCCATTGCATGGGAACATGTAATGAGGCCGCCAATGGCCCTGAAAAAAAGACAAATACTAAACCCAACAGACAGGCTATTTTTTTGACTGACATTGAAGGCTCCTACTTAATGGCGAATCGCTCAAAGTCTTGCCACTCCACTTCCTTGTGCGACACTTCGGTAACCACAGCGCGCTCAGGACCCTGATGAAGCCATTTTAAAAATGCCTGAATCGGCTCTCGCTCGCCACAGGCATAGACTTCAACCCGCCCATCGGGTAAATTGCGCGCCCAACCCGTAATGCCTAATTCGATAGCCCGTCCTTGAGTGGAAGCTCGAAAAAAAACCCCCTGAACTTTGCCGGAAACATAACAATTGATACAAATTTTATCCTGCATAGACACGCACCTCCCCCGGACTGCTATCATAGGATACATTTTTTTGGTAGCCCAGCACTCCAATGAATTCTCCCAAAAAATCACTTAGTCATCCCCGATTTTGGCCTGCTTGGTTAGGTTTAAGTTTGCTTTGGTTGAGCATTAAATTGCCTGATCGTTTGCAAATGTCCCTTGGAAGAACATTGGGGCGTTTATTATATTTATTCGGTGGCAAGCTCAAAAAAATCACCCTGACCAATCTCACCTTGTGCTTCCCCAGACTATCTTCAGAAGAACGAAAGGCGCTTGCCAGGCGCAATTTTCAATCATTAGGTATTGGGCTGATTGAAGCTGCACGGGCTTTTTGGCTGCCGGCCGAAAAGCTCTCAACAACTTGCACCGTGCACGGTCTTGAACACCTTCAGCCTGCCTTCGCACGCGGCAAAGGCATCCTGTTAGTCAGTCCACACTTTACCTGCCTTGAAATGGTCGGGCGACTTTTGGCTATGCAATATCACTTTTCAGTGATGTTTCGCCCTCACAAAAAACCAGTATTAGCATTCATCCATGAACGCTTTCGAAATCGCCACTATCCTGAAAGCATACCCAGTCATCGAGTACGCCAACTGATTGAAGCTTTAAAACAAAACCGTGCAGTTTGGTATGCCTATGATATTGATGGCGGCAAAAAAAACAGTGTTTTTGCCCCTTTTTTTGGTCTTGAGGCAGCCTCCTTGACGGCTGTGTCAAGATTAGCCGAAATCAGCCAAGCAGCTGTTATGCCGGTGCATTTTTATCGACGTGAACAAGGGTTTCACTATGATGTTTTTTTAGGTTCCCCTTTAGCTGATTTTCCCTCGGACGATTGGGTGAAAGATGCCACGCGCTTAAATCGTCTTATGGAAGAGGCGGTTTTACAAAAACCGGAACAATATATCTGGCAGTATCAACGCTTTAAAACCCGCCCAAGGGGGGAATCCAGGCTTTATTAACCATTACTCAACTCTTCGAGTTCATATACCGCCTGAGAAGCCCTGTGTTAGAATGCGGGCATTTTATCCTATAGGTATCGCATGAGCATTCGGCCGCTGACAGATCTCCCGAACCTTTCAAAAGCACCCATTTTGATTGTCGGGGACATTATGTTGGATCGCTACTGGTTTGGTGAGGCTGGGCGGATTTCCCCCGAAGCGCCTGTTCCGGTTGTTAATATTCATCAAATCGAAGAAAGGCCTGGAGGCGCTGGCAATGTCGCCTTAAATATTGCAGCCTTAGGCGCTAAAGCCACCTTGATTGGCCTGAGCGGTGAAGACAGCGCGGCTAACACCCTCGAAAATCAATTAACCAAGGCCGGGGTACAGCATGCTATTCAACGATTACCTGATCTGCCTACCATTACCAAATTACGGGTGATTTCACGTCACCAACAACTCATCCGCATGGATTTTGAAAAAACATTTCAAAACTTTAAAACTTCCGATCTAATCGACGCTTTCACCAAGGCATTAACCACATCAAAATTAGTCATTTTGTCGGATTACAATAAAGGCACACTGAGCTGCAGCCAAAAATTAATTGCGCTTGCCAAAGCTTCAAACGTGCCAGTCTTAGTTGATCCAAAAGGTCAAGATTTTAGTATTTATCGCGGGGCAAACTTAATAACCCCAAACTTTAAAGAATTCGAAAAAGTCGTCGGCGACTGTCCTACGCCGCCAATTCTCGCAGAAAAAGCGCGTGCATTACTCAAAGCGCTCGACATTGATGCCTTGCTGTTGACGCGCGGGGAGGCAGGAATGACCCTTATTCAAAAAAATAAGGATGAAATCATTCACCTTCCAGCCCATGCGCGTGAAGTATTTGATGTCACAGGCGCAGGCGACACCGTCATTGCCGTACTCGGAACGCTGCTTGCAGCAGATCATCCCTTACCTGACGCCATGGGTGTAGCCAACTTGGCCGCCTCCTTAGTCGTTGGCAAGCTAGGTGCCGGAACTGTCAGTCAAGCCGAACTTAAGGCGGCATTGCATCAACACCGGGCCTTTCAAAAGGGGGTTGTAAGTGAAGAACAACTCATTCAAGCCATGGCAGAGGCACGTTTACAAGGAGAGCGGGTGGTTTTTACCAATGGTTGTTTTGATATTATTCATGCAGGCCATGTCACCTATCTTCAACAAGCCAAACATTTAGGGGACCGTCTCGTTGTGGCCATTAATGACGATGAGTCTGTCAGGCGTCTTAAAGGCCACACACGGCCCATCCATACCGTGGCAGAGCGCATGGCAGTCCTTGCAAGCCTCGGCGTGGTTGATTGGGTCATTTCCTACGCAGACGACACGCCCAAACGTTTACTACACAAACTAAAACCCGATGTCCTCGTTAAAGGCGGGGATTACGGGATAGATGGCGTGGTGGGGGCTGACATTGTCAGGGCTTATGGCGGCGACGTACGGGTTTTAGGCTGTGTCCCAGGACTTTCGACTACCTCAATTATTGATCGCGTGAAAAGGCAGCCACTCAGTGATGCATAATTCAATTAATCGTCCAGCCTACAAAGGTAATCTTTTTGTTTTTTCAGCACCCTCAGGCGCCGGCAAAACCTCTCTCGTCAAAGCCTTGACCGAAAGCTTATCTGATATCACCGTGTCAATTTCACACACCACGCGAAAACCTCGACCGGCCGAAAAAGCGGACATCAATTATCACTTTGTCACTAGAGCCATTTTTGAAGAAATGATTGCGACAAATCAATTCCTGGAACATGCTCAAATTTTTGGTAACCTTTACGGCACCTCCCGGCAATGGGTTGAAGACACACTGCAAACGGGCACCGATGTCATCCTTGAAATTGACTGGCAGGGCTGTCAAAGCATTCAACGACTTTTTAAAGACTGTATTTGTATTTTTATTATCCCTCCCAGTCCTTCTACCTTGGCTAAGCGTCTCACCGAACGCGGCCAGGATCACCCTGAAGTCATTGTGGAGCGATTAGCGGATGTGAAAGAAACTTTTCGCCATTTGAATGAATTTGATTATATCGTCCTTAATGATCAATTCGAACAGGCCCTAAGTGATCTTAAAGCCATTGTGACAACTTATCGTCTCAAGCGTTCGAGACAACTGTTGACATTAAAACCGTTATTGGTTGAGTTTATGGATTGTTAGCGCTTGCATTATCGGTGCGCCAACACTCTTCAATGGCAAACAGGTAATAATTAGTCGGACGTGAAAAACCTCGTTTTAAGTCATCGTCCCGCGCTTCATGCGCGGGATCCAGAGACAACGCTGCACCGATTATGGATCCCGCGGGACGACGAGGCATAGAAGTCTACAACAAAGCAGTATAAAGCGCGAACGACGACTTATAACGAAGTTTTTGATGTCCGACGCTAAATATTTCAGACTCCTTTTTTTACCAAATAAAAGGGTTTAATCTCAGAGCATTTTCTCACTTATATGCCATTGCATTTAAAATGAGACTTTCTCTTTCAGTAAATGTTTTAGCTCTCAAGAATGTAATCTTGTAATCAATGTTAAGCATAGTACTCCAACAAAATAAATCTGTGAAACCCCGCTTAATTAATCCTATGAGAGAGCCTGAAGCCCTTTTTGCGCAACAATATTCAGCAGCTTTAACGCAGGCCCCGTCGGATGTTTTTCCCCCGTTTCCCATTTTTTAATTGTGGAAGGACTTGCATTAAGATAAACCGCAAATACAGGCTGACTAACCCTCTCACGCAGGCGAATTCTCTTAATTTGGGTTGGAGTATATGATTCCACAGGAGAAAGACACAACGCATCAAAAGAGTGCATAGTTTTCGCATCCATTAGGCCAATATCAAATAATCCTTTGGCAGATTCATGAACCACATTGAGAATAGATTTTTCAGTTTTTTTCATAATTCACCTCCACCAGTTCTCCGCCTTTTACTGCTTTTTTTATACCAGCATCACTATATGCGAGATACTGTTTTGCCAAAAATTTTAATGCTTCTTCTTCTTTTTTTGAAATATTACCCATTGTATTTTTTGTATACCCATAAATAAAAAATGCTTTTTCTTTCAGCTTAAATGCGATTATTGTCCTTACACCGCCTCTTTTCCCTTTATTTTTAAGTCCAAGCCTTTTTTTATAAATATACCCCCCAGTTTTACTTCAAATAACCCACGAACCAGCTCATCAACAGCATTCTGTAAAGCAGAATCAGGAACTCCAGATTTAGATGCCCAGTGAGAAAAATATTTGTTCTTAAAAATTCGTACCATATATTCCTTCTTGATATCATAAGTATACCACTAAGTGCTACATTTTTCCATATTGTGAATAAAATTAAATTATAAATTTTATCAATAAGATATGAATTAATTCTGTAAATATTCGGTTAAAGCCTGAGTAAAATCAGCCCACCACACCCCATGGGAAGGCTGCCCCAGCCCCCATATGTTAGCTGCTGGTAGTTCAGCCGGGAGTCACAGGATCCAGTAGCAAACTTAACAAGAGCTTTTTTGATTTTGATGGGGTGGGCTCAGACAGAAGCGCTCTGTGATCCACTGCCATGTTCCATGGAAGATATTTTCAATATTGTCCGGCGGTTTGCCGCCAATAAGTGCGCATTCATAAAAATAATTTAAAGGCCATGCATCACCATTCGCGATACTCTTTGATTACAACACATTTTTAGTGCAACGAAGCTAATAATTTTATTTTTAAGAATTTTTCTGCAAAAAAATAGAAAGAAAAGTATATATAAAAATAGTATCGATTACATGGACTTATGCAGACCTCTTCTAGCGGCTATTTAGAATAGCCGTTGCTATTTTATTCTGCATAAAAAATTTAAATTATACTGATTATGTTGGCAGCATAAGGCTACTTAAAGGAGACCTCGCCATGAAAAATGATAATACTGTAAAAGAGACTGCAGAGGAAGATTTAAACTTACTTTTTGAAAAGCATCGTGAGAACAACAATGAAGCTGCACTTTCTAGAATCGATTATTTGCTGCGGATTATCACGGAGGATCAAAAGTCAGAAAAAACAAGGGAGAATATAAAGTCAGAAAAAACAGAGGATGCTGTGTGGGGACAAGCCGCAAAAATAGCCCAGAAACAAGATTATTTCGAAAGTAACACGCTGCTTTATTTGCAGCGGGAACTAGCCGAAATTTCAAAACAATTAAACAAGCATAGGAGTACTTCTGCTATTGATAGAGTGATCAAAGATAAGATGCTCGAAACAGTACATAGTATGAATGCCTGCATTCGCTCTAATGAATCAAGGACCATAAAGGTGGCAAAATGCCAAAGAATAGCCTGTGATTTTGTCGAAAAAATGCAAAAACTTGAGAAGAATTTCATACCTAGCGAACGAAGCAAACTCGCTCTAACAGCTTGTCGCTTTATCGGTGCGTGCACAGGGGCAATCCTGCTTTGTTGGGCCATGCCTTTTGATCAAATGTATAGATCAGCTGCGAAGTCTTTACATTCTGGTGATAGCTACGCCACGGCTTTCGGTCAGGGTATGCTGGGACTATTAAGAGGCACTCTTTTTTGTCTTTCCTACGGCGCAAAGTATGGGGTTGATGCCATTAACTCGACGCAGTTTGCACTGGAGATGAAGCGGGATCAGGCTTGGGCTAATGAGGTAAAGTCTAGCGGTAAAAAATTATTTGATCAATTCGATACAGCGATCAAAAAAGAACATTGGTCCCTAGGTGATGTTGACCTTCCAGATCCGAAGGAGGAAGGATCTTTAAAAAAACGAATGCCGTAAAAATTCAGAAAAATTTCAGCGTTTAATGGGTCCCTCGGACAAGCCGAGGGACGGCGAGGATGAGAGCAATGTCTGCAACAACGCCGGACAAGCCGCTGGCATACTCTTACCCATAAGTATGGCCAAACACTTCTTCGAAAGATTCTCTGGCTTT
>JADMIO010955838.1_pt1 | contig 18784 bp, 18 predicted proteins | sample 8958161 | NCBI WGS metagenome assembly JADMIO01 (sample SAMN16585339, study PRJNA669376) | soil metagenome | isolation source: Crop rotation soil | place: USA: Cullars Rotation, Alabama | collected 2011 | reverse complement strand
GCGACTTCAAGTCACGTGAATTCCAAGCTTCGGATCCCACTGTGCTGGAAAGGCGCCTTTGCCGAGGTCGATAAGGGCTCCAAAGCCTTGCCCAACCTTGGCACCGGCGTTCGAGCCTGAGGTGAAGACATCCTTGCCCTTCTGCTTGGCAGACTTGAGATTGGCCTCGGCCCCTGTCTCCAGCCACCGGATAGCCTCGCCCGGCTTATAGCGGATCGGTTCCATTCACCTTGGATTATATGGGAGATGAGGCCATTGGGCGGGCCCAATGGCTTTCAGATCGCAGTTACTTCTGCGCTTTCGCGCTGAGGCACTGTACGCCGTGCGAGTGCACAAAATTGATCTCGACCGCGCCGAACCCGACGTGATTCAAGAGATATAGCAAGCGCTGCGCGGTGTAGCCCCACTTATGATAAAGCCCATCGTTGTGCTGATCGCCCCAGATCGACTGCGCATACAGTCCCCACCGATGCTGGGTCGTGTAGTCGTAGCTGGGATCGGAGTAGCCATTAAGGTCGGGAGCCCCCAGGAATTGGGCCATGCACCACTGGATGTCAGGCACCTCGATCTGAACAATTCCCGTCGGACGGAGAACGCGCAGGATCTCTCGGCAAAGGAGTTCGCCGTCGGCGTAGCCGAAGTGCTCGAGCACGTGCGAAAGCAGAATCTCATCCGCAGAATTGTCGGGAAATGGGAGTACCGGCAAGTCGGCCTGCACAACGTCCTGGGAAGCGGGGAATTTATCGACGTTGATGAACCCTGGTCGAATATCCGATCCGCAGCCGAGATTCAGCTTGACCGTTTTAGGAAGCGCGTTAATTTGCATCGATCAGACAAATCATCGGCTAAACCCGGTAATTCCTACAGGATGCGTCCGTCGTTGCGGACTTCTGAGCATGATGCGACTTCTTGCCAGAAATAGATGCATATACCTGTTAGAAATGCCGTCATCTAGGGAAAAGCAGAGGGCAGCGATATGTGTCAATTTCACCTTCAATCGAAGGCGGAATAGACCTGCGTTAGCCTTAATGCAAAAAGGCAACTAATGAAGGCTCGTACACTACTCTCGACAGTACTTGTCGCTGCATCAGCTTTGGGTTTTGCTCAAGACATTATTTCGACGTCCGGATACGGCAACGTGGCAGCCAACGCCTACTTGGGCGGCTCGCACACCGTACTCCCAAACCGGGGAGTCAAGCTCGATCTCGCCAATCCGCAATCGCTCTTGAAGATCGATCTTCCTGCGGGCAGTAACTGGAGCCAGTACACGCACCTTCAGATGACGGTGCAGAACCTGGGAAACAAGCCTGAGCTGTTCTTCATAGCGATCGCGAGCACTGGCATCTGGTGCTACACCGAAGTTCTGCTCTCGCCTCTGACCACACAGCGCATCATCATGCCGCTGGACAATCAGCCCATCAGCGGGCTGTTTCGTAATCCCCAGCCGGCGGGAACACCAGCGTTCCAGATCAACGCGAATATGAGCGTCGACAAGCCTCACGTTCAGTGGCTCATGCTGGAAGCGCCGTCCCAGAGTGCTCCATGCACCTTCCTCATCAGCGAGCTGAAGCCGGTCAACACGCCCATTCCCACCACAAACTTTGTGGACACCTACGGGCAGCAGGCGACGACGAACTGGCGCGGCAAGATCACTCAGGATTCGCAGCTTGCTCCGGCCGTCAACGCACGACAGCTATCCGGCAACTATCCATTCTCTGCCGATGTGTACGGGGGCGTGAACGGTACCGCTCAGAGCGGATCCGCGACTGGTTTTTGGCACACCGCCAAGCAGAACGGCAAGTGGTTCATCATCGACCCGCTGGGTAATCGATTTTTCAGCTCGGGCGTTGTTGGCGCGGGCAAGGGAACTCCGGCAATGATCACTGGCCGCGAGCAAGCCTTCCTTCCAGGCGCGCTGCCGAGCCAAACCGGGCCATTCGCTGCCCACTACGAGTTCGGCCTGAGCCCCCAGGGCATCCCCGGTTTGACTTTTGATTTCTACAATGCGAATATCCAGCGGCGCGTGGGCGCCGCCTGGGCAGACACACTGCTCCAGAACACCATTAAGCGCATGCGCACATGGGGCTTCACGACCGCGGGTCCGAGCAGCCTTGGCACCCTTCAGTGGGCAGCCAGCCAGACGCCGTTCACGGACATCGTCGAGACGACTGGAACTTACGCCAAAGTTTACGATCCCTCGAGCGGGAAGCTGCTGCCGGACGTTTACGATCCGACGTGGGCGCCTGCTGTTAGCGCCTGCCTGGCTCCGACGGTGGCGCGGCTGTCGAGCAACAACTACAGCCTTGGCTTGTTCGTGGACAACGAACCGCCCTTTGCGAAGGCCTATTCATTCCAGAATGCGGATTACGGACTCTGCGAGTCGATCATCAAATCGCCTGCAAACCAGCCGGCGAAGATCGGATTCATGAACTGGCTCAAGCAGAGGTACGGCAACAACATCTCGGCTTTCAATGCTTCCTGGCAAATGTCGCTCGGCAGCTTCGAAGCACTCCTCCCCCTCTGGATGGAACTTCCCGAAAATGTTCCGGCAGGAATGGCCGCAGACATGAGGGCGTTCACCCTCAACTATGCGCGCACTTACTTCGGCACCATTCGAAGCACACTGAAGAATCTCGGCTACAAGGGCCTCTATCTCGGTTCACGCCTTCTGTTCTACACCCCCGAAGTTCTCCAGGCTTACAAGGAAAACTCCGACGTGGTGAGCTTCCACATCTATCAGCACCGGCCAACGGATCACCACGAAGAGCTGAAGGCCTTGGATGCTCCCGTGATGATCTCTGAGGTTGGATTCGGAGCCTGCGACATGGGCCGTCGCCCCGCAACTCCGAACCTCCTCTCAGAAGCGGAGCGCGCCAATTACTTCAAGGAGTATTTGACGGATGCCATGAGCTGGCAAAACCTCGTCGGGCTCCACTGGTACAAGTGGGAGGACGACATCGTTTCCGGACGCTCCTTCGACGGTGACAACATCTCGATGGGTCTCATCAGCATCACGGACATCCCCTATTGGCCGATGATCGATGTCGCCAGTGCCGGCAATATCGCCTTCAACCAGCGATTATTGAATCCCTAAGCACAAGTTCGCCCCTCTCGCACTTGATATCAAGTTCGAGGGGGGTTCTTGCGTCTAGACTTCGATCAGAAATGGTCGGTTTGGACAATCCGATTTGGAGCTCACTCACTACCAGGCACGCAGTTCTCGCATTAGGTGATGGACGTGCCAGGAAATACCCTTCGGAGATCGCTCCGTTTGCGGGCCTCTCAGAACTGGCTGCCGCGACCGGTCTTCTTGATCTAGTCCAAGGTGGGGAAGTAGTAGGTCTCGTAGGCGTCCACCCCGATTCCATTGAGGGTTGGTCGGTAGTCAAGAGCTTCGATCTCGCGCAATACGTCTGGAATCGTCCAATTGGAGTCGCCGAACCGGAAGAGCGTGCTGTGCGGCTCGGTCCCGAGCATTTGGATCGAATGCTGGAGCTCACTGCGCTTGTTTATCCCGCCTACTTCCGGCAGGGGACTGCCGAGCTAGGCGATTACTTCGGCATTTTGGAAGACGGTGAGCTTTGTGCGATGGCAGGAATTCGGATGGCCTTCGACGGCCATCAGGAGATCAGTGCCGTCTGCACCCATCCGAATCACCGCGGGCAAGGTTATGCGAGCCGCTTGACGAGCCACGTCGTCCGCCACATCGAGAGTCAGGGCGATGTCGCCTTTCTCCACACGGAGCTGGATAACGCAGCGGCGAGGAGAATTTACGATCGGTTAGGCTTCTCCGTGCGGGCGACGCTCCCTTTTATAATTCTGCAGCGAGTTTGCTGACCCGCGCGGGGGCCGTGTCGTAGAGGTAGCAATGTTGTACACGCAGCTCGGCCGCAGCGGCCTGAAAGTGAGCAAGCTTTGCCTCGGCACGATGAACTTCGGCCCGAAGACGAGCGAGGAAGATAGCCATGCGATCATGGATCGGGCTCACGAGCACGGCATCAACTTTTTCGATACAGCCAACGTGTACGGCTGGAAAATTGGCGAGGGCTGGACAGAGCAGATCATCGGGAACTGGTTCGCGAAGGGCGGAGGACGCCGGGAAAAGACGGTCCTTGCCACCAAGCTCTACGGCAAAATGGGCGAGTGGCCGAACGAGAACGGCCTAAGCGCGCTCAACATCCGGAGGGCTTGCGACGAGTCTTTGATGCGGATGAAGACCGACTATATCGATCTCTATCAATTCCACCACATCGATCGAGCGACACCGTGGGAAGAAATTTGGCAGGCCTGCGAGACTCTGGTCAGCCAAGGCAAGGTTCTCTATGTGGGCTCTTCCAACTTCGCGGGCTGGCACATTGCTCAAGCCAATGAGGCTGCCAAGAGCCGCCACTTCATGGGCTTGGTTGCGGAACAGTCCCTCTACAACTTGAATGCCCGGACGATTGAGTTGGAGGTCATCCCGGCTTGCGAAAAGTATGGTCTCGGCCTGATTCCCTGGTCGCCTCTTGCCGGTGGATTGCTGGGCGGCGTCCTTTCTGGGGACGTTACAGAAGGTGGCCGCAGATCCAGCGATGCCATGAAGGAGAACATCGAGAAGAACCGCGAGAAGCTTGAGCGGTGGGAGAATCTCTGCAAGGAGCTAGGCGAGCGACCAGCGGACATGGCGCTCGCTTGGCTACTCAGCAACAAAGTCGTCACCGCGCCGATCATCGGCCCTCGCACAAGCGCTCAGCTCGATGAGTCGCTTCGGGCTCTGGAGATCGAACTCTCACAGGAGACACTTGCGCGACTGGACGAGATCTTCCCCGGCTACAAGACGGCTCCCGAACATTACGCCTGGTAAAAATCAGCCGAGGGTTATTCCGCGCTGCGGCGGGTGAACTTGACTTCCGCAACCGTCCAGCCAAACACGTCTCGGAGGCTGAAGCGGCCGCCGAGGCCGCGTACGAGGCTCTCAACGATCTGAAGGCCGAGATGACTGTCCTTAACCGGATCGAACGAGGAGGGCAGTTGATCGCCGCTATCTGACACCCAGATTGCGACCTCGCCGTCCCGCTCCTCAACGGTGACGTGGATTTCTCCCGAGGTCGCCTTCTCGAAGCCATGCTCCACCGCATTTAAAATCAGCTCGTTAAGAACGAGCGCAATCTGGGTTGCTTGAGTCATGTTCAGATGAACGTCGTCGCCCCTCACTTGAAAGGCAATCCGCTTGTCCGGAAGGATAAGCGATGCCTGCTGGTGCTGCACAAGCGTTTCCGCAATGGAGCGCAGGCCGACATGGTCCAGGTCCTCCCGGCTCAAAAGATCGTGCACCGACGCGATAGCGAGAATGCGCGAGAGCACATCGTTTAGCGCCTCCTCCAGCGACTTGTACTCGCTGTGCCGCATTTGCAACCGCAGTAGGGAAGCGATCTGCTGCAAATTGTTCTTGACCCTGTGGTGCATCTCCTGCATCAGGGTGTCCCGAACTTGCAGCTTCGCATGCTCGATGCTGACTGCCGCTTGCTTGGCAAGCGTTTCCAGAGCTTTGATCTCGTCCGGACCGAATGTGTGGATATCGCTCGTGTAGCAGCTTAGAACGCCCACCGCGCGATCCTGGATCGTCAGTGGGACGCAGATCATCGAGCGCAGGCCCTGCTCGACGGCCAGGTCATGCCCGATGTAATCTTCCTCCAGTTGCACGTCCTGAACGATGATCGGCCGGTTCTCGACGATTGTCTTGCCCGCAATGGACTCGCCAAGCTTGATCGCTCGCTTTCTCTGATATGCCTTTGCAGGGGCTTGGGTTGCTCGGAGGACAAGCTCCTGGCGCTTCTCGTCCAGCAGCCGCACCGTGCAGACGCGATAGTTGAATTGCTGAGCGGTCAGATTCACCAAGAGCTGCAGAATCTCTTCCACATAGGGGGAAGTCGCAATCGTCTTGGATACCTCGCTCAAAGCGCCGAGACGATTGACCTGCGTGCCTTGCTCATACGCTGACTGGAACGCGTGGATCAGCTCCGCCGAAAGCACGGCTCGGTCCGATAGCTCGGCAATGTCCGATTTGGAGAGCTTCCACGCCCCTGTCTTACCAAATTCGAGCACGCCAAAGACTTGGCCGCCAGGATCGGTCAACGGAAACATGGCGAGCGCGTCACTCTCACGTCCCTCGATGCCCGGATAGCTCGCATATTTGGGATGCTTGGTGGCGTTGTCCTGGATAATGACGGCCTTGCCCGTCGCGACCACTTCTGCACAGAGCCCCTTGCCGGGGCCGAGCCGGAGACGGTGAATGAATTCGGGCGAAATCGTGCTCGCCCGGAGCATCAAGCCGTCGCCGTCCCGAAGCATGATGTCCACCGTCTCGGCCTCAGTTCCCTTACGTAGCTCGACGGCGAGCTCGGCCAGCAGCTCATCTTCGTCCTTGGCCCTGTTTAGGGTCCGGGTCAGAGCTACCGTCGTGGCAAGATCGAGCATCGGCTAGGCAGGGCCGATCGCGGTCGTACTCACCTTGGCGGGGTCGAGCACGCGGCGGGCGAGTTCGATGATTTGATCGTTCGTGACTGCATCTACCTTGCCCAAAGTCTCATCGATTGGGATGTCACGCTTGTGGAAGAGCTCGTTCTTGCTCATCCGCATCATGCGGCCGCTCATCCCTTCAAGGGCGAGCACCAAATTTCCGGAGATGTGGCGCTTGGTCCGCTGAAGCTCGTCGGCATCGAAGCCGCTCGCCATCACCTTGTCGAACTCGATGCGAGTCAATTCTTGAACTTGCGGCCAAGTGTCGGGGCTCGTGCCTCCGTAAACTGTGTAAGTTCCGCCCGCCGAATAATTCAGGGAGTAGGAGCCGATGGAATAGACCAAACCGCGTCGCTCGCGGATCTCTTGGAAAAGCCGGCTACTCATGGAACCACCGAGGGCGGCGTCCATCACAACCTGCACATACAGGTCCGGATCGTAAAGCGAAGTTCCGTCCGAGCCGATGCAGAAGTGGACCTGCTCGACATCTTTGGGCAGAAAGGCGTTTGTGCTAACTCCGGCCGGTCGATCCAACTTGGCATCCTCGCCGCCGGGCTCGATTTTGCCGAGAATCTCCTGAGCCCACTTGTGAACGTCATCCGCGTTGACGTTTCCGGCCACCGCGAGCAACACGTTCTCGCCACGGTAACGCCGCTGCATGTAGGACACCAGGTCTTCGCGGTTGAAACCGCTGACCGATTCACGGGTTCCGATAATAGGCCTTCCAAGTGGGTGGGCACCCCATCGGTTTTCGAGATGCACTTCGTGAACGTGATCGCCGGGCTCGTCCTCGCCTCGCTTGATTTCTTCCACGACGACACTCTCTTCGCGTTTGAGCTCCACCGGGTCGATCAGGGAGTGGAGCATCATGTCCGAAAGCACGTCGATGCCGTTCTGAACGTCGTCAGCCAACACCCGGCAGTAGTAGCACGTCGACTCTTTGTCGGTAAACGCGTTCAAACCGCCGCCCCTGCCCTCGATCGCTTCGGCGATCTGCTTCGCTGTTCGCTTCTCCGTCCCCTTGAAGAGCATGTGCTCGATCAGGTGAGTGATGCCGGCTTCATTTTCGTATTCATGGCGGCTTCCGGTCTTGCACCAGAGGCCAATACTGGCCGAGCGAACGTAATCGACGGACTCCACCAGAACGCGGACGCCGTTGTCGAGAGTGAACTTTTGTATTGCCATGGAAAAAGGGGCGAGTCTTTTCGCTCGCTAAGGTTAACCGATTCGAAAGGCGAGAGTTCCGAGCCGGTCTACCGCGACCTGCACCTCATCCCCGGCACTCAGACTTTCGGCACTGTCACCAAATGCGATCGGCCCAAGAGCGATGATATCGCCGGCACGGAGAGGCGCCGTTTCGCTTGCGGTGGAGATTGCTTGGGCGAAAGTAAAAGGTAGGTCGATGATGTCGCCCCGCTTCTTCTCCACGCCGTTCACGCGAGTGACCACTGGCAGCCTGAACCGCTTGCCGAATTCTGCGGTTTCGACGGCATCGTCCATTTCATCGGGCGTCGTCAACACAGGCCCGATCGGAATGCCGATGTCGAATGAACGTCCCGGCCCCGCGCCCACTCGCTTCTCGTGCCGCTCCACGTCCCGTGCGACGAGTGCGTTCATCAGGGTGTAACCAATGACGTAGCTGTCGGCGTCCTCGACAGAAATGTTCAGTCCATCGCTCTCGATGACCGCGACGATGTAGGGCTCGTAGTCCAACTCGCTCACGAACTCGGGCTTCGGAATAATCGGGCTGGCGCCAACCAGCGCAGTCGAGCTCCCATAGAAGTAAGCCGGCGTTTCGTCAGCCTCGATGAGGCCGGGGAGCGTGCGGAAAATCCGAAAGGTGGGAGGAGTGCCAACTGGAGACAGCGGCCGTATCTGATCTGCCTCGTGAACACCGATCGATTCGATGCCATTGGTCTCGTAAACCTTGCCACTATAAACGATCCCAGAGCGGACCTCGCCAGGCGACGATTTGAGTTCAAAACGGCACAGTTTCACCTCAAGAGGATACCCGGGAGCCCGCCTGGCAGAGGGCCTTGTGGCATTGTGGCGTTGGGGCGTTGGGCCGTTGCAGTGATGAATCAAACGGCCGAACGCCAAACACCGAACACCTCCGTTTCATCAACCCCGAAGCCCAACCTCCCAACGCCGCCGCGCCCGGCGTGGCGGTACAATCGCGTCGGTATGCCAACCGTCGATTTGAACGTAAGCGCCGGCCGCGAGGCTGTGACGACTCCTTGGATGAGCACGCTGTGCCGCGACTTCAACGTCCAGGTTCGAATCATCAAGGCCAACGTCGATACCGACTTTGGCTGGCTGCACCTTCAGTTCGAGGGACCGGTCGAAGAGATCCAGCGCGCCACTGCGTGGCTCATGACTACCGGCATGCACGTGCAAGCCGAACAGCGTGCCGTCGGCGTTTCGTGAGCGAGTACCAGCCCTACGTTCCGGAAGGCTTTGACGAATTCTGGCGCTCCACCACCGCTGAAGCAGAGTCCCACGATCTCGATTACCTAATCGGAGAGATTGCCGAAGTCCACCCTACCAAGGATGGCCAAGTCGATCCGGGAACGATTACGACCGAGCACCAGATCCGCACCTTCACCTTCCGGGGAATGGCGGGTGAAATCCTCAACGGGTGGATAGCCGAACCGTTCGGGCCAGGTCCGCACCCAGCTTTCCTTTGGATCGCACCCTACGGTAGGGAATCGGTCATGCCGAACCAGTACGGCACCCGCTCGGGTTACGTCAGCCTCAGCTTCAACTTTCATGGAATGCCAGCCTTTCACCAGGAGAAATACACTCCTGCGCGCGGCTACTTCAGCGAGGGAGCCGGAGACAAGGAAAGCTTTGTCTTCAGACGCATGTTCCAGAACGCCTTGCTAGCCTCGCGGGTGCTGGCCAATCTCGAATCGGTGGATGCGGGGAAGATCGGATCGATGGGGATGAGCCAAGGCGGTGGAATATCTGTTTGGCTCGGGGCGTGGACCGGAAGGATCCGCGCGGTGTGCGCCGACATGCCCTTTCTAGGTGCGATGCACGAGACCCTGCTCAAGGGTGTTTATCGCTACCCACTTAAGGAAGTGCTGGATCTCATCGCCGCAAGCAGCGACGGTGAAGAGAAGGTCATGCGCACCATTTCGTATTTCGACACTTTGAACCAGGCGACCCGCTGTACCAAGCCAACACTGGTGTCGGTCGGGTTGAAAGACCCAGCGGTCAAACCGCCGCAGGCGAGGGCAATCTACGCGGCTCTGCCCGGCAAGAAAGAGCTGCACGAATACAATTGGGGCCACGATTGGCACCCGGACATGGTGGAGACCAATCGGGCGTGGTTAGACACGAACCTCTGACCCTCGGAGGAACTCCCGCTCCAAATTGCGTATTGTATGTACAGGGCATGACCAACCGACTTCGCGTTCTTCTCTTGGCTCTTCTCACTCTGATTGCGGCATTTGCTGCGGCGGAAGGTGAAGCAACCTTCTCGGCAAAGCTGGAACGGGCGGACGTCCGTGCGGGCGAAGTTGGCCGTATCGTGGTCAGCGTCGCCTTGAAGGAAGGCTGGCACACCTATTCGATAGTGCCGACGGCCAAGCAGCCGGGTCCCTTTCCTACCACTTTGATTTCGGTGAGTGGCGATGGAATCGAACCGGGAGGGCCGCTTGCCGAGCAGAAGCCGATCCGAATGAACGACGAGAACTTCGGACAGGAAGTGGGCCTGTTCGAGAAATCCGCGGAGTTTTATGTTCCTTTCAAGGTTAAGGAAGGCGCGCAGGGTTCTCGAAAGGTCACCGCGACGCTGAAGTACATGGTCTGCAACGCGGTGAACTGCCTCAGGCCCACAGAGGTCAAGGTCAGCGTCGATCTCGCCGTCGCACCGGGCGAGGCTCGCGCCGAATTCGCAAAGGTCGGGGGATCTCCTTCACCTTCCATCCAGACGACCTCTGCAGCGAACGGTGCGGCAGTGGACCAGGTTTCCGCCGATATCCAAAAGGCAAAAGACAGCGGGTTGCTGCCCTTCATGCTTTTTGCCTTCGTCGCCGGACTGTTCTCGCTGCTCACGCCCTGCGTTTTTCCGATGATCCCGATCACAGTTAGCTACTTCACGAAACAGAAGGGCGAAAACGAAAAGATCAAATTTGCCGGGCCGACGGCTTACTGCCTCGGCATAATCGCCACCTTCACCGGGCTGGGCGTGTTGATCAGTGCCAGCGGCGTAAGGTTTATCGCGACGAACGTTTGGGTAAATCTCGGCCTGGCCCTCCTGTTCATCGTCTTGGCGGCCAGCCTGTTTGGCGTGTTCGAAATCCGATTGCCGAGCGCCTTGATCAACAAGGCGAATAGCAAGTCCCGCTCGGGTGGTCTGATCGGACCCCTACTGATGGGTTTCACATTCACCCTAACCAGTTTCACTTGCACGGTGCCATTTGTCGGCTCGCTCCTTGCCAGTTCGACTCAAGGCGGAAAGCTGTATCCATTCCTCGGGATGCTGTCATTCAGCACCGCATTCGCGTTGCCGTTCTTCGCTCTCGCGCTCTTCCCGAGCTGGCTGGGCAAGCTGCCTCGGTCCGGCTCTTGGCTGGTGACGGTCAAGGCATTCATGGGCTTCCTGGAGCTCATGGCCGCCCTGAAGTTCCTCTCGAACGTCGACCTCGCATTCGGGTGGGCGATAATCACCCGGCCCGTCTTCTTGGCAGTTTGGGCGGCAACCGCCGGTGTCGGCGCTCTGTACCTGCTTGGTTGGCTGCGATTGCCGCACGACGGCGATGTGAAGATCGGCTGGATGCGTAGGGTGTTCGGCGTCGCCACCGTCGCGCTCGCCATCTTTTGCCTCGGCGGACTCCGCGGTAATCGGCTAGGCAGCCTCGCCGCATTCCTGCCACCCACCCCGTATCCGGGTCAGGAGGGCGGAGAACTCGGCGCTCTCACCTGGGAGAAAACCTACGACGGCGCCCTCGCCAAGGCGAAGGCAACGGGGAAGAACGTCTTCATCGACTTCACGGGCATCTACTGTACGAATTGCCGAGCCATCGAAGAAAACGTCTTCACCCGCCCGGAGGTCGAGGATCAACTGGGCAAGTTCGTTCTCGCGAAGCTCTTTACCGACCACGGCACGCCCGAAGACGATGCGAATCTAAAGCTGCAGATCGAATTCTCGAAGGTCGAGACTCTCCCCGTTTACGTGATCGTCTCGCCGGAAGGGAAGGTGCTGAAGGTGCACCAGCAAGAGCCGCCCATCGAAGACGCTCAGCAGATGCTGAAGGCAATCACCCCATTCGCCGGCACCGCCGTCGCGATGAAATGAACTGGGCTTTCTTCCTCCCGACCCCCTCCCCTATATAGGGAGGAACTTCGGACCGTCGATTACTGCGCTTCGTAGATTCGCTTGACCTGCATCAGCAGGTCTTCCGCCCGCTCCAACGGCCACTGCGTGGCTGCGTCGGAAAGAGCGTTGGCGGGATCGGGGTGGACCTCCAAAAACAGGGCGTCGATTCCAACTGCCACCGCGGCCCGAGTCATCGCGGGAATCGACTCCCGGACTCCGCCACTCGATGCACCGGCTCCGCCGGGACGTTGCGCCGAGTGCGTCGCATCGAAGCAGACCGGCACGCCATAAGATCGCATGGTCTCCAGGCCCGGCATATCGACGACCAAGGTGTTGTAGCCAAAAGAAGTGCCGCGCTCGGTGAGCATGATGCCGTTCGCGTTGAACGAGTGCAGCTTCTCCACGATGTTCTTCGCGTCCCACGGCGCCAGGAACTGACCCTTCTTAACGTTCACCGGCTTTCCAGTTCGAGCACATGCTTCAAGCAGGTCGCTCTGACGGCAAAGGAAAGCGGGGATCTGCAGGAGATCGGCGACTGCGGCGGCTGGATCGGCCTGCTCGTTTGAGTGAACGTCGGTGGTTGCCGGAACCCCCAATGCAGACTTCACACGCGCGATGATGCCGAGTCCTTCCACCATTCCTGCGCCCCGAATAGAGTTGCCCGACGTGCGATTGGCCTTATCGAAGGAGGCTTTGAAAATGTACTGGAAGCCGAGCTTCGCGCAGAGATCGCGCATATGCTCGCCCACCTGAAGGCACAGGTCCTCGGACTCAGCGAGACAGGGGCCCGCAATGATGGTCAGCTTTTCGGGACCGATTGCTATCGGGCCGACTTTCACTTCTTGACCGTGATCTTGACCGTCGAGACTACGTTGGACGGGGGGAAGCAGGCCTGTTCGTTGCATTGCTGATAGTTCACCGTGAACTTGAGCTCACCGACTCCAGCCTTCTTCGGAACCGTGATCACAACCGGAATCTTGATCGTTCCCTCGTACACGCCGGCGGGCTTGGTGTCGCCGCCAGTGGCCTTCGAGACGCCCTTCGGATACACCGGTTTGGCCAGCACATAACCCTTTGTCTCCAACGTGACCGAGACCGGGATCTGATACTCGTCGGTCGGGGGGTTCTGATAGCCGTGCAGCCCTTCGGCGAAGGATATCTCGACGAATCCCTTCACCTTCTGACCCACCTTGGCATCCTTCGGAAGTGTGACCTTCACTGTGGGAGGCGTGTTGGATTGGCCGAGCGCGAACGCGGCAGTAAGGACGAGAACGGCGGCCAGTAGTGAACGGATCATCTTAAGTTTTAACGTGTAAAAGAGGGAAGTGGTTGCCTTAGGTTAGGCCCATCCACTTCTTGAGTCGATACTTGGTCGTGTCGCGGTTGAGCTCCGCGATCGCTTTGGTGAGCGGAACGCCTTTGGGGCAAACCTTCACGCAGTTCTGCGCATTGCCGCATCCGGTGATGCCTTCTTCCGAAGTGAGGTAATCCAACCGGTCGTTGGTCAGCGTTTTCCCGACTGGGTGGAGATTGAAAAGCAGGGCTTGGCCAATAGCGGCTGGTCCAACGAACGAGGACTTCTCGTTTACCTGCGGACAAGCTTCGAGGCAGCAGCCGCAGGTCATGCAGCGCGAAAGGGAATACCGAAGCTGCCGGATGTGATCGTCCTGCGGCGGCGCCATCCCAAGATCGTACGAGCCGTCGATCGGAACCCAACCTTGCACCTTTTTGAGGTTGCTGAACATCTGGCTGCGGTCCACGATGAGATCGCGGATCAGAGGGAACTTCTTCATCGGCTCCAGCGTGATCTCGTAGCTGTCCCCGTTAACCTCGGCGACATCCTCGATCAGCGCGGTGCAAGCCTGCCGGATCTTCCCGTTCACGTTCATCGTGCACGAGCCGCAGACTTCTTCGAGGCACGCGGCCTCCCAAACTGGCGGCTGAACCTTCTTTCCATCGGCGGTAACCGGATTCTTTTGAATCTCGATTAGCGCCGAGATGACGTTGATCTTCTCGCGGAACGGGACCTCGAAAGTCTCCCAATGCTGTTCCTGATCTTTGCCTGCCTGCCGAAGGATCGAAAGCCGAATCTTGGTGGGATGCATGCTTGACTCCTAGTTTACTTATACGAGACTTAGATTCACCCGCGCCCGGCTTGATAGCAACTGAAGCTCGCCATGTTTACGATCTCTCGCACGTCGGAGTTAAAGCTAACGACATTGATCGGATACTTCAGGCCGACGATTAGCGGGCCCACAATTTCTCGGCCTTGTCCTATGCAACCCAGCAGTTTGAACGAAATGTTCGCGGCATCCAGATCCGGGCATATCAGCACGTTGGCATCGCCTTGAACTCGGCTGTGAGGGAAGCTTCGGCCTGCGACTTCGGGCGCGACCGCGACATCTCCGTGCATCTCGCCGTCCGCGATCAAATCCGGATGGCTCTCGTGCAGCAAGCGGACCGCCTCCGCCACCTTCCTCGCCCGCGGATGCGAGGATTCGCCGAAGTTTGAGAAGGACAGCATCGCCACCTTCGGATCCAAGCCCAAATCGCCTGCCAGTCCCGACGCTTGAACAGCAATCTCCGCGAGCTCAGTAGCGTTCGGCTCGATATTCAAGGTCGTGTCCCCGATAACGAAGACTTTGCCTTCCATCAAGAGCACGTGCAAACCTACTGCGCGCCGCACGCCCTGCCTCAGCTCTGCCAGAGGCACGATGACGCGCAGCGTGTCGCTATAAGGCGAATCCGCGCCCGCAACCATCGCATCTGCCCGCCCTGAACGGAGCATCATCATCGCGTACACCCAAGGTTGCCGGATCAGGCGCAACGCCTTCTGCGGAGTGATGCCCTTTCGCGCGCGAAGGTTGTAGAGCTCGCTTGCGAAGTCCTGGATATCGGGCGACTGCCGGTAATCGACAATCTCCATCCCATCCAAATTCACCTGAAGGCGGGCGGCTTCGCTTTCGATCGCTTCGCGGCGGCCGAGTAGCACGGGAGAGCCGATCTGCTCCTCGACCAGTTCCCGGCAAGCTTCGATAACCTTGGAGTTCTCGCCCTCGGGAAACACAACCCGCTTCTTGAGCGACCTCGTCGCGCTGCGGATTCGCCGCATCACGACCTCGCTCTTGTTGGTCATCGACTCAAGGTGAGATCGATAGGCATCCCAGTCAGTGATGGGTGCGCGGGCGACCCCGCTCTCGCATGCCGCCTTCGCGACAGCGAGCGCCTCCCAATGCAGCACGCGTGGATCGAAGGGTTTTGGAATGATGTACTCGGGTCCAAACGTGAATTGCTGCCCCCCGTAGGCAAGGCTCACCTCGTCTGGAACCGGCTGCTTGGCGAGATCTGCAAGCGCCCGAGCCGCCGCGATCTTCATCTCTTCGTTGATTGTGCTCGCCCGCACGTCGAGAGCACCCCGGAAGATGAAAGGGAATCCGAGGACGTTGTTGACTTGGTTCGGAAAATCTGTCCGTCCGGTAGCGATGATCGCATCCGGCCGTGCTTCCTTGGCAACGTCGTAGTCGATCTCCGGATCGGGGTTGGCGAGGGCGAAGATGATCGGCTTGTCCGCCATCGATTTGACCATCTCGACGCTCAGCACGTCTTTCGCGGAGCAGCCGAGAAACACGTCCGCCCGCTTCATGGCGTCTTCGAGGGTTCTCAGCTCCGTGTCTTGTGCGAAGTACTCCTTGTACTTGTTCATTCCCGCACCACGTCCGTGATACACGACCCCCTTCGTATCCACGAGCAGGAAGTTCTTAAGCGGCACTCCCAACGACTCGTAGAACCGAGCGCAAGCGATCGCGGAGGCGCCCGCCCCGCTGACCACGATCCTGACCTCATCGATCTTCTTTCCAACGATTTCAAGCGCGTTCAGAAATGCCGCGCCCGAGATGATTGCGGTGCCGTGCTGGTCGTCGTGAAACACGGGGATATTCAAAGTCTTCCGCAATTCTTCCTCGACTTCGAAGCACTCGGGCGCCTTGATGTCCTCGAGGTTGATGCCGCCAAAAGTAGGTTCAAGTAGCGTGCAGGCCTTGATGACCTCCTGAGGGTCCTTCGTGTTGAGCTCGATATCGAAGACATCGACCTGCGCGAACCTCTTGAAAAGCACGCCCTTACCTTCCATCACCGGCTTGCCGGCAAGCGCGCCAATATCGCCCAGACCGAGAACGGCGGTGCCGTTGCTGACCACCGCAACGAGGTTGCCGCGGTTGGTGTACCGATACGCGTCGTCAGGGTTCTTCTCGATTGCGAGGCAGGGGTAGGCGACGCCGGGGGAATACGCAAGACTGAGGTCACGCGCGGTCAAGCAGGGCTTGGTCGGAACCACCTCGGTCTTTCCTGGCCGAGGATATTCATGGTAGTCCAGCGCGTCCTGCTCTCGTAACGACATGTCTTATTTTGACGTTCAAGCCCGGCCCAGAAGGAGTTTGCAACTCGTTTTAGGCTCGTCTAAGGGATCAGTGACGGCTTGCTAGGCGAAAGAAAGCGCGTTGGCGCCCCGAGGCCACCAACGCGCTCCAACTTATTACTTGGCAGAGACTGCCGGAGCCTGCCAGCCCTTCTTGCCTCGGTAGAGCCACACGTCCCGAAGCGCCTTCTGGAGTTCGGTCGCGTTCGCGTCCTCGACGATCTGCTGAGTCGGCTTCGAAAGTTTGCCTGCGGTGAGATTGACTTCCAAGGTCTCCTCGCCCCGCTTGATCTTCAATTTAACCGCGTCGCCCGGCTTGATCTTCTCGATAACCGCACTGTAGGCGCTGCCGGTCGGGACAGGGATTCCGTTGATTTCGGTGACCACATCGTCAACTTTGAGTTGCGAATCGGCGAAATCGTACAGCTTCGCAACTCGCATTCCGCTGCCGGCGATGCTCGGTGCCTGTACGAACCCTAGATTCACTGTCTCCTTGTCGAAGGTTGAGATCACGAGGCCGACCTTCGCGAGCTCTTCCTCGACCGGCATCTCGCCGCCGCGCATGATGATCTTGTCGTAAAACTCGCCCATCGCAGGGCCGCCAAACTTCACGAGTTGGTTGCGGATCTCGCCCTCGTCGAAGCCAGGCTGATCGTCCTTGCACATGGCCCAAAGCGCACGCTCCACATCGTCGAGCGAGTGCTTGCCCTTGGTCTGCGCGATCATCTCGATGTCCAGACAGGTACCGGCAACAACTCCCAGATCGTAATAGCTGATCTTATAGCCGTTGCTGTTGCCACGGCCATTGTTCGCATCCTTAACCCGGAAGCTTGCTTCGTAAGGGCCTACTTCCAGTCGGGCCGGTACGAGGCGGACGCTGTTAACATTCTTGAGGACGGTGGCATACCACTTCTTATCGTCCCAGAAGCCGTAGCGGGTCATTAGCTGATGCGAGAAATATTCGGTGCATCCTTCGAGCCACCAAAGCGCCCCCGTCTCCGGAATCTTCGTGTAATCGAAGGGACCGAGGACGCGCGAGCGAATTCGCTTCACATTCCAAAGGTGGAAGAACTCGTGGGCATTGACGCCGATGATGCCGGGGCCAAGGCCATTCGCCAGGGTGATTTCGGTGCTCGCGAGATGCTCCAGCCCGCCGCCGCCGTCCGGACGGCGGCCAACATTAAAGTGCCACACGTAATGCGAATAGGGCGCCTTGTTGCCGAAGAAGTCGTTCTGAGCTGCGGAGATGAAGCTGCAAGCCTTCGTTAAGTAATCGACATCCAAGTCGTTGCGGGCCGCGCCGTAAAGAGCGATGATGTGAGGCCTGCCTGCGGCCATGTATCGAATCTCTCGATACTTGCCGTAGGTCACCGGATTGTCGGCGAGCACGTCATAGGTCGAGGCGCTGAATTTGCCATTGACACCATCGAGCCCGGTGGCGATGTTCCAACCGGCAGGAAGATTGATCTTGAGGTTGCACTTCTCGTTCTTGCGATCCACGACGTACATGTAAGTCGCGGGCCCGCGGTAGTGACCCATCTCCTCCGTGATTTGAGCCGGAAGTGTGTAAGAGACGACGACCTTCTTGAGACCCCCGCTAGGCACTGTCCAGGTGTAGTCGTTCGGGTGCGCTGGAGTCAGCGCCTCTCCGTCTCCGGTTACCCGAACATCGGCTACGTTCTTGAAGTTGTCGACCAGGACGTACGAGCCCGGTCCGAAGTTGGGAATCTGCAGCGTCGTCGTCGCCGACTTAACTGGTATCGCAATCGAGACGAGCATCCTCTGGCCATTGCCATCGGGAGATTGGATCGTCACCGTGTAGTCGATATCGGCATGGGCGGCGACGCCGGCGGATAAGAGCGCGATGATCGCAGCGGAACGTGCAGTCATACCAGCAAGTATACGCGTGACCCCGGAAGGCTGTAGAAGATTGCGATTCCAACGGTTGAATTCGCAATTATTGCCGTTAAAGTACCGGCACTAGCGTGCCAAGAATTCTATCGTTGCCTGCGGCTTCATGTTATTTTTATGAAAGGAACGTCGATCATTACCTGGCACGATAATAAGAAGCGCTATGACGAGGTCATTTGGGACCCGCATCCGCGCAGCCGGGATGAAGCATATCTACTCGCGGAGGAGCGGCTGCTTATCGACAACCGCGCCACACGCGTTCACATCGCCTACTCAGAGCTAAACTTTGTCGAAGTCTGCCGCTGAGCTACTTTCGATCGACGGTATATGCCGCGATCAGAAGGAACATCTCGTCCGTCGTCTGCTCCCCGAAGGTGACCATCTTTGGCGGATTGCTGGGGTTGTTCGGGTTGTCGGTCGAGTTGTCGTAGATGGCTTCGATGTGGATCTTTGAGCCTGCTGCGATCTTCATTGGCTGCTTTAGCATGTAAGCCATCTGCCAGTTGAAGTCCCAATTATCGACGAATACCAAAGGTTTCTCCGTCCCGTCAGGGCAATTCACCCACGCTTTCATCGATCTGCCGAGAAGGTGCATGTGAGGAATGACGGAGTAGACGGTGACGTCCTGCCGGATC
>JADMIO011614249.1_pt1 | contig 18790 bp, 19 predicted proteins | sample 8958161 | NCBI WGS metagenome assembly JADMIO01 (sample SAMN16585339, study PRJNA669376) | soil metagenome | isolation source: Crop rotation soil | place: USA: Cullars Rotation, Alabama | collected 2011 | reverse complement strand
GCCGCGACTTCAAGTCACGTGAATTCCAAGCTTCGGATCCCACTGTGCTGGAAAGCGGCGGACGACAGCGTCTTCGTAGACGGCGAGTACGTGATTAAAGGCGTGGCTGGGCGCGTGCTCTGGCGCCTGCTGCGCAGCTACTCGGACGAGCAGCGGGTCGAGTTCACCAACAAAGAGATACGCCTCGACCCGTACCTGGAGCTGCCTGACATCAAAGACAACCTGGAAGCGCGCTTGATCCTGCTGCGCTCTCGTATGGAGGAGCGCTGTCCTCAGATGCGCATCGCCAACACAGGACGCGGGCGCTTCCGCCTCGACATCACGCGGCCCTTCGACCTGCGCGAGGTGACGGCTTAGGCCTAGGCGCGGTGCTCCAGCACCAGCGAGAGCTTACGCAGCGTCTCGATAAGCTGACGCCGCTCCGTCGCCGTCAGCGAGTGCAGCTGGTCCGACCGCATCTGGACCAGAGAAGCCATGACGCGCTCGACCAGCGCTTTGCCGTCCGACGTCAGCTCTACGAGGAGGGCGCGGCGGTCGGCGGGGTCAGGTAGACGCCGCACCAGGCCGGCCTGCTCTAGCTTGTCGAGGCGGGACGTCATGGTGGCGGACTTGCTCTGCAGCGCCACACACAACTGGGTCGGCGAAACGCGGTACTGCGGCGCGTTCTGTCGCAGCTGGACGAGGATGTCGACACCGGCGCGGTTGATGCCGAAGGGCTCGTAGGCCGACTCGTCGAGGTGAAGGTAGTTAGCGAGACGCTGAATACGAAGAGTGAGCTCCCAGGGAGCGAAGTCGATCCCGGGAAGCTCAGCTTGCAGTGGCTCTAACAGATCATCAACGTGATCTTTTGTCATCGGCATAATCGTATTCTGAGAACATGTTTTAAGTCGAGCCTAAGTCGGATAAATAAGCACCTGATATTACGAAGTTATCAATCTTGAAATGGAAATATCTATAACGCACCGAGAAACGTCTTAGCTAATCGTCTGGCAATAACCGACAATTTGACGCCTCTATTGACTGCCCAGGAGCCGTCGGCGGAGCCCTCGCAAAAGGATGGCGCTTTGGCCTAGTCCGTGTCCGGGCCGCCGATCCAGCGGAAGTACTGGTCGAGGCCGGGCAGCAGGTCGCCCGATTGCAGCAGGAAGAAGATGCCGACGATGAGGCTGAACACGGCGGCGACAAAGCCAACGACGATGTAGATCGTGGTGCGGCGCTGAGCGGTGACGAAGCCAGCAGTCGACATAATCGCGACGAGCGAGTTCGACATCAACAGACCGAAGACGAAGAAGAACAGGGTCGCGATAGCCGTGCCCTTGCTCGTGGCGCCGACCGCCGTTGCGATGATCAGCGCCTGCGTACCGGTTTCCGCGCCGATGCCGTGTATTAGGCCGATACCGAACGCGGTGCGAGCCGTGTACTGCTGCGGGTGAGCGTGCGTGTGCTCGTGGCTGCCGGTGCGTGAGCGGATCCAGTGCCAGGCGTTCGATACGCCGGCGAATACGATCATCCAGCGGCTGCGGATGCGGAACTCGCCGCCTTTGCGAAAGTACTGGAACAACGAGAAGAACAAGTAGATAGACAGGAAGACCAGCGTGACGCCGACCAGGCGCTCCATGATCGGGTCGACCCAGTCCGGCAGTACCTCCGCCGCGAGGATGGCGATCAGGCCCAGCACGGTGACCACCAGCCCGTGGCCCAGCGCGTACAGCGTTGCCAGCCAGAAAGCAGACTTGTGCTCTTCGGTGACCGCGATCGGGCCAATGTTGGCGATGGTGGTGGGTCGGGCTAGCGTCGCGACGGCACCACCGGCGGACGGTTCGTCGTCGTGGTCGTGCCGATGACCGTGGGCATGTGCGTGGTCGTGCTCAGAGATGTCCTCGTCGTCGTGCGCGTGCGAGAGGTGATGCGATTCGTCGGTCAGCTGCAAGCCTGGTTCGGCCAGGAGCCAGCTTTCCTCGTCGTCAGACGTCGTGCTGGTGCTGGTGATGTCGGTAATCGCAGCGATGTGGTCCCAATCGATGCCGTGCCGGATGCCCAGCGCGACCGCTGTGGTGTAGATGCCAAAGCCGCCGGTGATGGCGGCGAAGAAAATGACCAGTTCGGAACCCATGAGACAAACCCCGCGCTCGTATTGCTTCGCCCGGCGTTACTTCGCCTGGCACCCCTTGCAGGCGCCGACGATTGCCAGGTGCTTGAGGTTGGCTTTGAAGCCGTGCTCGCGCTCGATGGCGGCGATCATCGCCTGCACCTCGTCACCCTCACCCACGATTTCGGCGCCGCAGTGCTCGCAGATCATGTGGTAGTGGTCCTCTTCGCCGGCCCACTCGAATTCGGCGTCACCTGTACCCACGTCGAGCTCCACCACCAGACCGAGGTCCTTGGCAACGCCAAGCGTGCGGTAGACGGTCGAAACGTCGACGAAGGGGTACGACTGTACGACCTGCTCGTGGATGGCCGAGGCGCTGAGACGCCGCTCGCTATGACGCACGATACCGAGGATAGACATGCGCTGCGGCGTCACCTTGTGGCCGATGCGGCGCAGCAGGGTAGCAGTGTCAAGCTCGCAGCTCATGTCGGATGTCTCCTTGGCAATCGGGGGCTATTGCAAGTATATGCAACACGCCAACGGTTGCAAGTAGCCAGTGTCACCCCTAAAGACAGGCAAACCGACCAACCGATCGATGTAGCTGCAGGTTCTTTAGACCTGCTAACGGGCGCCCCGTTTCACCGCCGCGGTCGCTTCTGGGCGATAGCGATCCCTACGACTAGCCCCGCCGTGTTGTTATCGAGGCGTCGCAGCAGGTCTAAAGAACCTGCAGCGATTACGTGTGGGCGATTGCTAGTGCTGCTCAGTCGTTTGCCAGGCCCGTCGCGACGCCGGTTATGCCGTAAGGAGAGACGGCCGTGGGTGAGACGGCCGGCGTCGCGACGACGCCTGGGCCCGTGACGTACAGAGGCTCGTCGGTGACGGCCGTGCGTCGCGGGAGAACGTAGGGGCGGTCAGTTTCGATTGGCACGACGTCGAAGTCGCACTCGAAGACGTCTTTGAGCAGCTCAGGGCGCAGCACAGCCGCCGGCACGTCGCACGCTACGAGCGATCCCTTGTGCAGCACAGCGATGCGGTGGGCGTAAGCTGCTGCGAGGTTGAGGTCGTGCAGGATGACCAGCACGCACGCGCCCGCCGCCGCTAACCGCCGCGCCGTGGCCATGACCTGTTCCTGGTGCCGCACATCCAACGATGACGTCGGCTCGTCCAGCAGCAGCAGCGGCGCTTCTTGCGCAAGCACCCGCGCCAGCGTCACACGCGATTGCTCGCCGCCTGACAGGCTGGGGAACTTACGCGGCGCAAAGGGCGTGGTCTCCGTGAGCTCCATGGCACGCGCCGCTATGTGTTCATCGTCCTTGTTGGGCCAGCCGTCCTTGAGGTGCGGGTTGCGGCCCATGAGCACGACCTCAAGCGCACTGAAGGCAAAGGTCAGGATGGTCTGCTGTGGGAGGACGGCGCGTTTGAGAGCCAGCGCCGCCGCGCCGTATGACTTCAACGGCTTGCCGTCGATGAGCACCTCGCCGTTGGTCGGTGCGATCTCACCGGCCAGCAGACGCAGCAAGGTCGATTTACCGGCGCCGTTGGGCCCGACCACCCCCACGACCTCGCCGGCAGCGGCGTCCAGGCTGACGTCACGCAGCAACTGGGCTTTGCCGGCGCTGAAGCTGACGTTTCGTGTTTCGAGCATCGTCGCCATTAGCCCCAGCCGCCTTGCGTGCGCCGCGTGTAGTGCAGCAGCCAGAGGAAGTAGGGACCGCCGATCATCGCCGTGACGATGCCTAACGGCAGCTCGATCGGCGCAAGCAGGGTACGTGCGCAGAGGTCGGCGGCCAGCAGCAAGATCGCGCCGCCGAGGGCGCTGGCGGGCAGAAGGGTGCGGTTGTCAGGGCCAAGCAGCAGCCGCATGAGGTGAGGCACCATCAGGCCGACGAAGCCGATGATGCCGATTGCGGCGACGACGGCCCCGGCAACCAGCGCTGCCAGGCCGATGACGACCATCCGCAGGCGTTCCGTTGAGATGCCGAGGTGAAACGCCTCGCGCTCACCGAGGATCATCAGGTTGAGAGAGCGCCGGCAGGTCATCAGCAGGGCGCAGCCGATGAGGACGAATGGCGCAGTGGCGTAGACGATCTTCCACGTGCCGCCGCCCAGAGATCCCAGCGTCCAGAACGTGATGCTGCGTAGCTGGGCGTCGGTGGCGTAGAACACCATGAGGCCAATGAACGCCCCGGCGATGGCGTTGAGCGCGACGCCAGTGAGGATCAGCGTCACGACCTCTGTTCGGCCGTTGTGCCTCGAGAGCACGTAGACCAACGACGTCAGGATGAGGGCGCCGATAAACGCCGCGACCGGCATTGAGAAAGTGGCGCCGAGCGGCGCCACGCCGAGCATGATCACGCCGACAGCGCCGACTGCCGCCCCGGACGACGAACCGATGAGGCCCGGGTCGGCGAGTGGGTTACGGAAGATGCCCTGCAGTGCCGCACCCGCCGTCGCCAGGCCGCAGCCCGCGAGCACGCCGAGGCAGATACGCGGCAGGCGAATGTTCCACAGGACGAGCTCCTGCTGCTGCGAGAACGTCACGCCGATATCGAGGTGCAGAAGACGTTTCGCCAGGATGCCCACGACCTGCGCTGGCGACATCTCTACGGAACCGATGCCCAGCGACAGGATGAACATGACCACGAGGATCATACCCATGGTTGGCATCGCCGCCAGCCGAGGCCAGCGGCGAGTACGTCCGAGGTCGAGGGCGCCGGCGAGCGAGGCCACCGGCTAGCTGTACTCCGGGTGCATCTTGTTGACCAGGTCCATCAGGGCCTTGCCAACCTGCGAGTTGAAGCCCAGCAGGTACTGGTCGTCCATGTCGATGACCTTGCGCTTCTGGCCGGCGGGCGTTTGGGCGACTCCGGGGATCTTCAGTAGGCCATCCACGCCGCCTACTGAGGTAAGACCAGCCGTGAGCACCAGCAGGACGTCAGGCTTGGCGGCGACCAGCGACTCCGGGGTAATCGGCTTGGTGCCCTTGATGCCGGCATCGACGCCCGAGTCCTTGCCGCCCGCGGCCTTGATCAGCGAGTCGGCACCGGAGCCTTCGCCCATGATCACCTGGACGTTGGCGCCGCGCAGGTAGAGGAACATGACGTTCGGCTTGCCCTGAGCCTTCGCAGCCTTGGCTACGGCGTCGTCGATGTCCTTCTGTGTGGCCCTCGCGAGCTCCTCGCCGCGGTTGGGGACGCCGAGGGCGCTGGCGATCTGCTTGATCTTGGGCGCAACGCCTTCGAGGGTGGTCGCGCTCTTGAACAGCACGACTGGGATGCCGATCGATTTGATTTGCTCGATGACCTCGGGTGGGCCGGCCTGTTCGTTGCCGATGATCACGCTGGGCCGCATCGAAATGATGCCCTCGGCGCTAAGGGTGCGCTGGTAACCGATGCTGGGCAGCTTCTGGTAGTCGGCCGGGATTGTAGCGCTGATGTCAGCGGCGACGACGTTTTGTTTGAGACCGAGGCTGGAGATGACTTCGGCGATGTCGCCGTTGAGCGGGATGATGCGGCTGACGTCCTTGACCTCGACCGTCTTGCCGTCCTTATCCGTGACCCTGGCAGGCAGGATGGGCGAAGTCTCCTTCGCCCCGGTGCCGCTTGAGGTCGAAGCAGGCGCGCTGTTGGTCGATGAGGGCTTCGATGACGAGTCGTCGCTGCCGCCACAGGCCACGGCGAACAGGGCCGCTACGATAAATAGGAGTGCCGAAATCCGGCGTATCATTTGTTCCTCCAGCGCCCCAGATGCTGGTTAGTGCCTACTAACGTCTGAGGTATTGCTTAGGTAAACTGATGCTGGAAGGAAGTGTTGACGATTAAATGACTGTAGTCAATACTAATGTCAGTCATTTTCAGCACGTAATAGCAGGGAGTTCACTATGTTTATCGTCATGAACCGTTTCCAGATCAACCAGGGCCACGAGGAGGAGTTCGAAGCTATGTGGCGCGGCCGCGAGCGCTACCTCGATACCTTCGAGGGCTTTCGCAGCTTCTCGCTGTTGCGCAACGAGATGGCCGCTGACGGCAAGACTGAGTTCATTTCGCACACCATCTGGCGGTCGCGGGCCGACTTCGAGGTCTGGCGCAACAGCGATGCGTTCACGCGGGCCCACGGCGGCGCCTCTACACAAGGCGTAATCGCCGGTCCTCCGCACGCTTCGCTGTACGAGGCGGTAATCGAGGAAGTCAACGAGAAGGCTGCAGTTTGACGGTCGGGACGAAACCAACGCTGCAGGAGCTGCTCGACCGGAGCGTCGAGACGGGTGGGCCGGCGATCAAGGCGACGTTCGGCCGCGAGGACCGTCGCTTCAACGCCGAGCAGTTCCGCGAGTTCTGGCGCGCCACCCGTATGTTCGCCGTATCGACGGCAGGCAAGAGCGGCGCGCCGAACATCGCCCCGGTGCACGTCACGCTGCGTGACGACGATGACCTGGAGATGGCGATTTTCGAGGACAGCGTGCGTCTCAAGGACCTGCGACGCGACCCGCGCATCTCGATAACGTCTTGGGGCGAAGGCGGCGCCGTCGCCATCGTCTACGGACGCTGCAGTGAAATCGAGGGCTCACGGCGCGAGGTCAATCCGGGAGGCAACCCGGAGCTGCGCCGCTACGTCACGATGATGCGTATCGAAATGACGCGCGCCTACGCGATGAAGCCGGCGCCGCGGCCACCGGCTTCACAAGTGTAGTCAGGGGCAACAGGGTATAACGAAGCGCCCCGTCGCAAAGACGGGGCGCTTCTGTTCTATCGAGGTGCCTGGTTAGTACGGCCAGATGCTAACGGGGCCGCTCTCAGGTTCGCGGCCGTGCAGGATCGGCATCTTGTTCTCGTTGTAAATCACAAGATCGGACTTTGCTCCCTTGTAGTCGGAGCGGCGGCGTTCGAACGTGTAGCCGCTGATATCCGTGTCCTTGAGGTCATTAACGTGACGCTTGATTGTGACGATGAGCTGCTTGGTCACGGGGAAGCGCTCGCCTTCGCCGAAGGCCTCCATTGTTTGGCCACTCATCTTGGAACGCAGTGAATTGAACATGCCCATCGTTTGGCTTATTGCCAACGTCGAGGCCGGCGGTACGCCCCAAAAGTGACGTTGACCAGCCCGGTCAGGGTTGGACCCCTCGTTAAACGAAGTCTATCTCATGAATAAAGGCGCTGTATATGACGATTTACGGCGTCGCTGGAGCGGAGGCCGATCGCTTTCTCGTGGCATCGCCCAGGCTCTTCAGCAGGACGCGGTTGGTCGCGATGATGCCGACGTCGGTGTAGGTAATGCCCGCTTCGGCGCAGGCACGGCGCACGTACGGCGTCAGCAGCTTGAGCTTCTTGCGCGGCGTGGTCGGGAACAGGTGGTGCTCGGTCTGGTAGTTGAGGCCCAGCATTACATAGTTGAGCAGCCAGCCGCCGCTGACGTTGCGCGCCGTTATGACCTGCTGCTCAAGGAAGGACAACTTTTCGTCGGCTGCAATCTGCCTCATGCCCTTGTGGTTGGGCGCGAACACGTTGGCGAGGTACACGCCGCTAGTTGCGTGGACGATGGCAAACACGAACAGCGCCTTGGCGAGGGGGAAGATGAAGAAGGGTAGAGGAAAGAAAACGATGATCGCGGGCAAGTAGAGCGCGACCTTCAACGGCAGGTGCCGGGTGCGCTTCTTGAAGAAGTAGGTGCTCATACCGAGCCGGTTGCTGATGCTCACGATTAGCCCGAGGGAGTGGTAGTAGTAGACCTGCCAGCGCGCGGCAAAGCGCTGAATGCCGGTCTTACTTCGATATAACTCCGCACTGGCTGCGATGAACGGAATTTCCATGTCGGGGTCTTTGTCGACCTGGTTGGGGTAGGCGTGGTGTGTGTTGTGGTGCCAGCGCCAGCTTTCAAAAACGGCGCCGGTCAGGAAGCACGAGGCGTATCCCAGCAGGTCGTTTGCCTGCTTCGAATTGAACACGCAGCGATGGCCTGCATCGTGCATGAGGCCGGCGACCTGGACGCTGAAGAAAGCAAAGGCAAGGCAGGCCAAAGCCAATGGCACGAAGGCATCCAGGGCGTAGACGGCGTAAAGGCTGGCGAAGAAGCCACCGAAGGCCGACGAGAGTGTCGGCAGGTAGTAGACAACCGAGCGATCGAGGATCCCTGCGGCAGTCACCTGCGACTTGAGGTTGGCGTAAATTCTCGCGTGGTCGGCGACGGGCGTCGCGGTCAAGGCAGTGTCACTTCGTCAGCTAGCTTACGTTGTGCGCCGTTTGCCGTCGAGCATTCTCGACTATTGCCAGAGACGCTTCGTGGCCAGGGCAGCGCCGTCGGCCAGCGCCGAAAGCTTGGCCCAGCAGATTTGAGGATGAACGCGTCCTCCGAGGCCGCAATCGGTGCCGGCTACGACGTTTTCTCGCCCCACCAACTTGGCGTAGGTCTCAATGCGGTCGGCGACGAGCTCCGGGTGCTCGATGACGTTGGTGGCGTGGCCGACTACGCCCGGCATGAGGATCTTGCCCTCCGGCAGCTTCGTCTCCTGCCAGACCTTCCACTCATGCTCGTGGCGCACGTTGGCCGCCTCGATGCTGTACATCTGCGCCTTCACCGACAGCATGACGTCGACGATGTCGGCCAGGGGCAAATCGCTGACGTGCGGTCCGTGCCAGCTGCCCCAGCAGATGTGGTACCGCACGCGGTCCTCGGGGATGTCCCGCAGCGCATAGTTGAGCACCTCAACGCGCCGCCGGGCGATCTTGAGGTAGTCCTCTAGCGGAGGCTCCGGAATGTAGCGGTCCCAGAAGGACGGTAGCGCCGGGTCGTCGATCTGGACGATGAAGCCGGCATCGACGATGGCTTTGTACTCGACGCGCATCGCATCCGCCATCGCGATCTCGTATTCCTCTTCCGTCTTGTAATAGCGATTGATGCCCGGGTTCATCGTCGCGAGGGAAGGGATGAAGGCCTCTTCGACCGATAGGCCCTGCAGCGCGTTCTTGAAGTTGTCGAGGTCGGTCTGCAGCAGGCCGGTGCCCGAGTACGTGATCGGTCCCGTGCAGGCAAGGAGGTCACGCGGCACCGCCCGTGTGCCGAGCTCAGCCTGGTAAAAGTCCTCGAAGCCGATGCGGTCGCGGCGGTTGGCTGCCATTGCGCCCATGTGCTCGCTATCGCCGGTCGGCTCGAAGCCGGAAAGACGCTCGCGGATGTAGTTGAGGAAGTTGACCTTGCCGTACTCGCCGTCGTTGACCACGTCGACGCGGCACTCGACCTGTTTGCGCACGACCTCCGGCACGGACTCGCGAATGCGGGCCATGCGCGCCGCCTCGTCGATGGTCTTGCCGGACATTTTGTCGCGGTTCATCTGGTTAAGGTCGTCGGGGCGCGGCAGGCTGCCGGCGTGGCTGGTGAGGATGCGGTTGTCGCTGCGTTTCATAGCTCTTCCCCCTGACGTGGCGCGGGGCTTGTGCGCGGGGAAGGTAGTTCCGGGAAGGGACGTTGTCAACGTACGCCTCATCCCACCTTCTCCATCTTCGGCGGAGAAGGAACTCAAGGGCTGCAGCGAACCTGCAGAGAAGCAGCGCACGAAGAAGTATCTCCCTTGGCACGGGCGCTGCGTGCTGCGGACAGGCTGTCTACGGCTAAGCACCTTCTCCGTCGAAGACGGAGAAGGTGGGATGAGGCGTTCTACCCCGCCGAGATATCCCGGCGGGAAAACACGATGAGGCTCGTCGCGACAAAAATGAACACGTAGACGCCGAGGATGATCGCGGCGGTCTCCGGCGAAAACGCTTCGTTGCGGGCGAGGTTGTTCAGGGACGGGCCGAACTGAGGCAGAGGCCTCGGCACGACGTTCTGGGCCATGATGATGTCGGCGTTGCGATGGATGAAGTAGTCCGGCAGGCTGCGCCACGGTTCGCCGCCCTGGGCCATGAGCTCGGCGATGAAGCGGCCGACCGTTGCTACTCCAAGCCCCGCACCAACGCCGGCGAGGGTGGAGCGGCCGACTACGGCGACGCAAAACGCCATGAAAACGTAAGGCAGCAGGACGAAGACGGTGCGCAGGTAGGCCTCAAACTGGTCCCAGAGGAACTGGTTGGTCACGAAATCCCAGTTGGCGCCGCCGCTGCTCCAGGTAATCAGCCCGCTCATGGTTAAGCCGACGAATACGGCGATCGCGGCGCCGACAAACGTCAGCACAGTGACGACGATCATCTTCGCCAGCAGCAGCTTCACGCGGCCTGGGGCGCTGGTTGCCATGAGGCGCACCGTGCCCCAGCCATACTCACCGCCGGCAGCGCCCGCGGCGAACACGACGGCCAGCACAGCGCCGAAGAACCCGACGACTTGCAGCGAGAACGGCACCGAGTACTGAAGGAAAAGCACACGCCGCAGGTCTTCGCCGTAGAAGCGGCTGTTGCCCAGGCGCTTGGTGGCTTCGCCGCTGGCGTCCCACATGACGACGTAGAGCAGGATGATCATGCCGATGAGCACCAGGGCGCAGACCCAGGTCATCATGCGCTTGCGTAGCTTGAAGAATTCGACGTCGATCAGGCGGTTCAAAGGTGGCTCTCTGTGCCGGTGAGCTCGAGGAAGTAGTCTTCGAGCTCTTGTTGCCACGGCGTGAGCTCTGAGAGGTAGACGCCCTTTTCGACCAGGATCTGGTTAAGCGTCCCCGCCTTCTCAATCGGCGCCTTGGCCCTGAAGAAGCCGTCGACGCGGTTGACCTCCGTAACGAAGTCGATGCTGCTGAGCTCGCGCGCCAGGGCGTCCATATTGTTGGCGCGCAGTCGCAGGAATTGGCCGCGGCCGAGCAAGTCGCTGACCCGCCCCTCGGCCACTAGCTTGCCACGCTGCACGATGGCGACTCGGTCGCTGACTTCCTGCACCTCACGCAGCAGGTGGCTGCAGAGGAAGACGGCGCGTCCTTGCTGCGCCAGCTTGGGGATGAGCTCACGCACCTCGCGCGTGCCGGCCGGGTCCAGCCCGTTGGTCGGCTCGTCGAGGATGACGATGTCGGGGTTGCGTACCAGCGTCGACGCGATGCCGAGGCGCTGCTTCATACCCAGCGAGTACGTCTTGTAGGGCGAATGGCCGCGCTCCGTCAGGCCGACAAGCTCCAGCGTCTCCTCGACGCGTGCGTCGGGGATGTCACCCAGCGCCATCGTGATCACCTTTAGGTTGTCATAACCAGAGAGGTAAGGATAAAACGCGGGCGCCTCGATCATCGCGCCGATGCGACGCAGCGTCGGCCAGGCGTGGGTCGCCATGTCGTTGCCGAAGCAGAGGGCTCGTCCTGCCGTGGGTTTCACGAGGCCAAGGATCATGCCAACCGTGGTGCTTTTGCCGGAGCCGTTGGGGCCGAGGAAGCTGAAAACCTCGCCGGCGTAGAGATTGATGTCGAGCCCGCCGACGGCCTCAATCTGGCCGTACTTTTTACGCAGGCCCTCGGTGCGCATGACTTCTTCTTGCGGCATTGAACTTATGTTAGCGAATCAGCTTCAGGCGGACGTTAAGAGAGTGTTGCACCGGACTTAGATACGTTGGGTAATCGCCGCGAGTTCTGAGCCTCGTAAGCCTCAAGGACGGTACGTGCGAGGGCCTTTTCGGGCGGCGCCTTTGCTGAACGGAGGCTTGCCGGGGGGAGCGTAGGCGCCGGGCAGACGCTTCTTGGTCTTGTGACCCTTCCATGGCCCGCCGCGGTCTGCCGGCCGTTGCTGCTGCTGTTCCCGTTGCAGCGCCTGTTCAGCGTCTCGCTTGTCTGCGGGGTGCGTGCTGACCTTGCGTTTGGTCGGCGACTTGCCTGCTGCCAGGAGCAAGGCCGCCGCGGCGATATCGATGGGGTCGTGGTCGTCGACTAGCTCCTCGACCACGAGGCGGTAGGCCATCAGGTTGCCCTTCGCCAGGACGTCGAGCAGGCGCTCCTCTAGTAGCTGGACCTCGCGTTGTTCGGCTTCTTGCGCAGTCGGCACCTCGGCGCGGCGGATCTTTGCGCCGGTGGCGCGTTCGATCATGCGGAGCTCCGGCATCTCGCGCGGGTTGACGAAGGTGATGGCGACACCGCCGCGGCCTACGCGCCCGGTGCGCCCGATGCGGTGCACGTAGTACTCAGGGTCCGGCGGGATGTCGAAGTTGACCACGAGGCTGACATCCGGCACGTCGAGGCCGCGCGCCGCCACGTCCGTGGCCACGAGAACCTCGGTGCGTCCGTCACGGAAGCTGCCGAGGATGCGCTCACGGCCCGCCTGATTGATGTCGCTATGCAGGCCGTTCGCCTGATATCCGCGCGCGATCAGGCGCTCTACGGCCTCGTCGACCATGCGCTTGGTGGCGCAGAAGACGACGGCGCGGTCCGGCTGACGCGCGTCGAGCACGCGGCACAACGCTTCGAACTTGCGGGGGAACGGGACTTCGTAGAAGACCTGCTCGACCTCGGGCACGGTGAGGGCGTTGGAGCTGCTGAGGTGCAGCATCTCCGGCTTGTCCATGTACTTGTGGACGATGTCGAGGATCACCCGCGGCATCGTGGCGGAGAACAGCGCCGTCGTGCGCTCGGCCGGCAGGTGGCTGACGACGTATTCGACGTCTTCCTGGAAGCCCATCTGCAGCATCTGGTCTGCTTCGTCCAGCACCAGCATGCGCACGTTCTCGAGGTTGAGCGAGCCGCGCCGCATGTGGTCGAGCAGGCGGCCGGGAGTCGCGACGACGACGTGCATGCCCTGGCGAAGGGCGCGTAGCTGCCGGTCGATGGGCTGGCCGCCGTAGATAGCGACGACGCGCAGGTCGCGATAGCGGCCCAGCAAAGCCAGGTGCTCGGCGACCTGCACTGCCAGCTCGCGCGTCGGGGCCAGGACGACGCCCTGGACAACGTGCCGTGATGGGTCAATCGACTCGACCATCGGGATGCCGAAGGCGGCGGTTTTGCCGGTGCCGGTGAGGGCCTGGGCGACGACGTCGCGGCCTGCCATAAGCAGCGGGACGGCCTGCGCCTGGACGGGCGTGGGCTCCTCGAAGCCCATTTCTTGCAGGGCTCGGGTCAGTGGGTTGGACAGCGTCAGGCTGCCGAAGGTGGTCAATGTTTCTGGGGGCATGGATCAAGTATGCACTGCGTTGTGCACAATCCGGCCTCGTACCATCGCGTTAACGAAATGTGAGTCAGCCGCCATGACTGAAAAGGGCGGGCCGCTGTGAGACGGCCCGCCCTTTCGGTCACCTGAAAATCCGTCGCAACTCGCCGAACTTCCCGTCCGGTGTCTGGACGACCTCGGAGTACTGAACGAGAAATGCGTCCCACTTGGGGCCGCCCGATTTGATGATCTCGGGCCTCAGCCCTGCCATCTGCGCCGCGAGTCTCACGGCCTGCCGTTTAGTCATTGAACCTTCCCTCTTTCGTGCTACGCGTCGCGCGCGAATACGCGGACTCGTTCGAAAGAGAGGAAGGGTGGTGGTCGGCTAGGTCGGCACAGTCGCAGTCATTGCACTTACATCATATGACGTTGAGCCGGCGCGCTCGGTTCCACTCGGACGATTCGCCTCACCTCGAGGCCAGCGCCTAGACTGGCTCGATGCCCCGATTTGCCCGAGAGCTGACGACGTGGCCACCGTCCTGGCAGCACGTCTGCGCGCTGTTTGTCGCCGGCGCGACGCTGCTGTTCGCCATCAGCCTGGTGCAGCGCGTCGACGAAACGCAGCATGAGCAGCGTCTGATCCCGGACCTGCCGTACGACCAGCGCACCGACTACAACTACTTCTACGCCTCGGCCACGCTGGCGCTCAACGGCGATGCGTCCCAGCTCTACCCGTCGTCTGGTGAGAAGACGGTGCAGCCGGGCGACCCGGCGTTTGCGGCGGCGCAGGACGACAACGAACGCGCGCGGTTGCTGACACGGGGCGCCTATTACAACCCGCCGGCCCTGGCGTTGCTGCAGGCGCCGCTGGCCACGCTCGACTTCAAAGCCTCGTACCGCTTGTTTACGGTGCTGAGCCTCGCGGCGCTCGTCGCGTTCCTGGCGCTGGCCTGGCGTGAGGGGCGCCATGTGCCCGAGCTGCCTTTGTTCGTTTTCGGGGCGATAGCTTTTCGTCCCGTGCACGAGGTGGTGATCATGGGCCACCCGACGTTTTTCTTCTTGTTGGCGCTCACCGGGGGTTTCTTACTGCTGAAAGCGGAGCGTCCCGTGCTGGCGGGGCTCGTACTGTCGCTGCTAGTGCTCAAGCCGCAGTGGGCCGTGCTGCCAGGGTTGTTCCTGCTGGTGCGGGGTGAGTGGCGCGCTTTCGGGACGATGCTCGGCGCCGCCGCCGTGATCTTCGTCGTGCCGTTTTTGTATACGGGCCTGGAGCCGTTTGAGAACTACGTCCGCGTCACGCGCGCCGTAAGTTCGGCGGATTTAAGCGACGCGCCGCACATGTTCAGCTGGAACGGTTTCTTGTTTAAGCTCGGCGGCGGGCCCGCGCATGGCCACGAGCCGCCGCCCAAGCTTGCCATTGTTGCATTAATCGCCCTTGCGCTCCCGTTTCTCGCTTACGTCTGGGCCAGCCGAGACTACCTGCTGGGCGCCGCGGCCACCGTGCTGACGATGCTCCTGGTTAGCGTGCACTCCGTCTGGTACGACTGGGCACTGCTGCTGGGCGCCGGGTTGTTCCTGGTACTGAGGGCCCCGGCGATGTCGCGTGGTATGCGGGTCGAGATGTGGGTCATCATGCTGCTGGTGTTCACACAGGCGTCGGCATCGACTACGACGTTGCTGGCGCCTGACCGACACAACATCGATTGGCACGCACGGGGCCTCTTCCTGATTACGCCGGTTGCGTTCGGCGCGCTGGTCTGGCTGGCGTCGATTGCCTGGCGAGAACGGCTGGTCAGTCTCGAAAGCTGGCGGCCCGGGCGCAGAGCAAGCTCGGCTTGACACCGCTCCGTGACGGCGACAACCTTCGCTGTCGGAGGGACCACCCATGACGCGCGACTACCGTTACATCTCCGGCGATACGCATCTTGAGGTGCCGGCATGGCGCTGGACTAACCGCGTGCCGGAAAAGTACCGCGACCGCGCGCCACGAACCGTACGCCTGGCCAGCGGCGCCGATGGCTTCCTGATCGAAGGCCAGCCAATCCGCGAAATGGCCTTCGACCTCTACGGCGGGAAGGGGCGCGACGCCTGGGGTCCCACCGGCCAGAGTTACGAGTCGACGCCCGGCACCGCCTCACCGGCCGACCGCCTCGCTTGCCAGGATCTCGACGGTATGGACGCCGAGATCATGTTTCCGGCCGTGGTCAGCGGTCCTCGCTCATGGCGCTACATCCGCGACGACAACGCCTACCGCGCCGTCGTGCAGGCCTACAACGACTTCATCGCCGAGGAATACGCGGCGCACGCACCCGATCGCTTCTTTCCCATTGCCGCGATCCCGATGATCAGCGTGCAGGACTCGATCGACGAGATGAAGCGCGCGCAGAAGCTCGGGCTCAAGGGCGTCATGCTTACCGGCTTCCCCAACGGCAAGAGCGTGCCTCTGCCCGAGGACGACGCGTTCTGGGCTGAATCGCTGGCGCTAAAGATGCCCGTGACGATTCACGTCGACCTCAATCGTGACGGCGAGCGCGGCCAGGGCACGCTTATCCCTTACCCAAAGGCCAAGGGCAATGGCGATATCGCCCAGCAAGTAGCGCGCTTCGCAATACGCGGCGCTGTCAACGCGGTGCAGATGATCATGACGGGTGTGTTCGACCGCTTCCCTGATTTGCGCATCCTCATGGCGGAGAACCAGATCGGCTGGGTGCCCACCTTCATGACCGTAGCCGACGAGCGATACGACCGGCACATCCACTGGGCCAAGGACGTGCTGGGGGTCGAAGAGCTGCCTAACGGCCATCCCAGCGACTACATCAAACGCAACGTCCTGTGGGGCTTCCAGCGAGATCCCGCCGGCGTGGAGCTGCGTAACTGGATGGGCGTCGACAACCTGGTCTGGGGCTCAGACTTCCCGCACCAGGAGTCCGAATATCCGCATTCAATGCGCGTCATTGAAGAGAACTTCGGCAACGTACCGGAGGACGAGCGTCAGAAGATGGTCTGCGGCAACGTCATCGAGTTCTTCCACCTCAGCTAGACACCGCTTGCGTCGAACAGGGCGCCGACGGCGTAGGTGACGGCCATGGCCAGCGCACCGCCGAGGACAACGCGCATTGTGGCGCGACCTATCGGCGCGTCGCCGGCACGGGCGCTGAGCACGCCGGTGATCGCCAAGGCGATGAGTACGGCGATGAACGCTACGGGGATGCGTATGTTGTCGGGCGGCACGAGGATGGCGATTAGCGGGATGATCGCGCCGGCGAGGAATGACGCGGCGGACGCCAATGCGGCGTGCCAGGGGTCGGCCAGGTTCTGGGGGTCGATACCCAGCTCGGCCTCGACATGCGCCGCGAAGGGGTCGTGTGCAGTTAGCTCCCGGGCTACGGTAGCAGCGGTCTCCTTGCTAAGGCCCTTCTTCTCGTAGATACCCGCGAGCTCGAATAGCTCCGCTTCCGGCGATTCACGCAGCTCGGTGCGTTCTTTAGCTAGCAATGACAGCTCTGTGTCGCGTGAGCTGTTGACCGAGACGTACTCACCTACGGCCATCGAAAGCGCGCCGGCAGCGATGCCTGCCATGCCGGCCGTCGCGATGGCTGACGACGAACCGGATGCACCGGCGACGCCGATCACCAGGCCTGCGACCGAGACGATGCCATCGTTGGCGCCCAGCACTGCCGCGCGAAGCCAGTTGAGCTTCGACGTGTGGTTGTCGCGATGCAGCTCGCGGTGGAACACGCTCATGGCGTCATAGTAAGCGCGGTGCGTAATCCGTGCAGGTGACGTTCGCGGAACGCCGTGGGTGCCGTTCGACTACAGAAGTTTCGTTTCGTAGAAGCGCCATTCGCTGCCGTGCACTCGCGGTAGTACTTCGCCCTCAGACGCTCTGCCGCCGCCCATGCGGCCCTCGAAGTCCTTCAGGTCGTCGTCTGAGATCGACCGGGCGCCACCCAGGGCTTCGGCTTTGAACTGCAGCTCAGCCAGCTCGTTGAGCTGAATCGCTACCAGCGTTGCTTCTTCGACCGTCGCGCCGGCTGTGGTGATGCCGTGACCTCGCATCAGGCAGGCACGGTTCGTGTGCATCAAAGCAGCGAGCTGCCGGCCGCGCTCCGGGCTGTTGATCAGCACGCTGCTGTCGTACAAGGGCAGCCCGTCCGTAATCAAACGCAGTGCCGGTGGGTTGTACGCGCCGATAATCGGCTGCAGCGTCTTGCCGGCGATTGTGAAGGCGACGATGTTGGCAGGATGGATGTGGATAGCTGCGTTGAGGTCGGGACGAGCCCGGTAGAGCTCGGTGTGAATGAAGACCTCCTGCGGCACCGCCATGCCCTCCGGCGCCTCGACGATCTTGCCGTCCATGTCGACGATGCACAGGTCATCCTGCGTGACGTAGCTAAGCGGTGCTTCCATGCGCCCGCGCGCCTTCATGACGATGTGGCCGGTGCCGGGAATGCGCGCGCTGACGTGGCCGTTGGGCTCTCGCGTCAGGCCCAGGCGCCCGATGATCCGGCACGACTTGGCTACTTCTTCTTTGAGGTCGTCGATAAAGGCCATGCTGCTCTCCTTTAGGCCGGAGCGTAACCACTCCGGCGCTGCCGCGCGACCCTCTCCGCCCGCGAAGAGGGTCTGCTGAGCTCCTCGAGATTGTTTGTGGACTTTGTTGGTTGGTTTCGTTCATCCCAAACAGCTCAATTGGGTAACGGCGCGGGTGGCTTTGAGCTTCCCTCTTCGCGAGCGGAGAGGGATTGAGGGAGTGGTTGGCGCCTCGTGTCTCCGGCGGCGTATCTTATGGCTCGACCCGAGGGGAGCTTAGCTAAGGAGACACCATGCCCAAACGAATCCGCTTCGGCCTGCAGGCGAACCACGTCGAGGACCCCAACGAGTTGGCCGAAATCGCCCGCAAAGCCGAGGACCTTGGCTACGACACGCTCCTGTGGCCGGACCACATGAACCGCCAGGGCTCGCCCCTGCTCATGTGCCTGCACGCGGCGCTTTCGACCACCCGGCTGCGCGTCGGCACGCAGGTCATCGCCAACGACTTCCGCCCGCCGGTGATGCTGGCGAAGGAGGTCGCGACGATCGACATGCTGACCGGCGGACGCTTCGAATTGGGTATCGGTACCGGCTGGCCCGCCACCAGCGCCACGGGCATGAGCGACAACGGGCAGCTCGGACTGCCGCTGGACGAGCCGGGGCCGCGCGTTAACCGCCTGGGCGAGTCGCTGAAAATCATCAAGCAATTCATGGAGGCCTCGGAGCCGTTCGACTTCGACGGCAAGCAGTACCAGCTGAAGAAGATCAACCCCATCCCGAGCGCGGTGCAGAAGCCGCACCCGCCGATCATGCTCGCCGGTGCCGGGCCACGCATGCTGCGATTGGGCGCGCGCGAAGCCGACATAATCAACATCGCGCCGCGCCCGCCGACGGTCGGCCCCACGGCGGTCGGTTCAATGGGCTACGGTCTGACCATCCAGGGCGAAATCGACATCATCAAGGAAGCTGCAGGCGCTCGCTTCGATGACCTGGAGTTGGCCGTGTACGCCGACCGCCTCAACTTCACTGATGACATCGCAACGGCTCGCGCCAAGATCGCCGAAGGCATGAAGGTGTCGACGGACGTCTTTCCAGCACATTGGGATCCTAAGCTTAGAATTCCACGTGGACAAGTTGTCGC
>JADMIO011413727.1_pt1 | contig 18791 bp, 19 predicted proteins | sample 8958161 | NCBI WGS metagenome assembly JADMIO01 (sample SAMN16585339, study PRJNA669376) | soil metagenome | isolation source: Crop rotation soil | place: USA: Cullars Rotation, Alabama | collected 2011 | reverse complement strand
CTGGCCGTCCGGATACCGGGAAAAGTCATCGCCCCAGAAATACGCGCCGTCGTCAGTCAGCATGAGTGAGGGGCGGTCGCCGGCGGCAGAGTTTGCTGACGGCTTCGAGTAATAGCGCTCGACGACAGTGCCGGGAGCATACGCTCTGAAGCCAACAACTTGAGAGTTGCCGGCGAGCGCGTCCACACGGTACAGACCCGGCTTGTTTCCAATTCGCCAGGAAGCGAGCTGCGCGACGCCATTCGCGTCTGCCGTCACCACCTGAGTTGCAGAGGTGCCAGTGGGCGTGTACAGCGTGAAGCTGATTTTGACACCGGGGAGTGCGGTGCCGTCGGCTTCGGAGCTCACGCGAATCTTTGGAAGGTCGGTAATAAAGTCGCCCTGAGCGGTAACAATCTGCCGCGAGCTCATCGGCGTAAGGACTATTCCCGACGTTCCGGGAGCAGTCGAGTTTTCGCAGGAAATTGTGACCTGTGCGGCGGTCAGCAGAGCCAGCACCACATACGACTTTCTCATCGCAACTCCGGATAGTGTCGTTACGCGGAAGAAGATGATGCGCCGCAATCACCCGACAATCATTTGGAAGTCAGAGCTACCTCAGAGCTCACAGTTTGTTGGGTATTGCGGGGGCACGGTCCACAGAAAAGGTTATTCCCGGCCTTCGTGCAGGTCTGAATTCCTCGGCGCAATCACCCGCGCACCAGTTTTGGAGGAGTGAAATGATTAGCCGTCGCATCGCAATCGCATTTGCAGCACCGCTTCTGCTGCTTCCGTCGATAACCTTGGCGCAGAAAGGCAGCCTTTACTATTGCCAGGCGAGAAAAGGACTCCCGGGCTCGCCCCGAGCGACGGTGTATTCGACCGAAATCCTGCCCATTAACGGTGCTGCCTACGTCGACGTCATTCGCGCATGGCAGGAGTACATGAAGAAAACCGACCTGGATGCATCCTACGATGCGTCATGTTTCACGGGAGACCAGCCCCTTTTCGGCCAGTCAGTCGCCAATGGACTCGCCCCCTGGCGCGCGGCTTCAAAAGTTGTGACCGGGTGGAAATACGACGCGGCAATGACTGCCACTCCATCCAAACGAGGAGCCGTCTACGCCTGGTGCAATTCAGGCACGTTTGGAGGTGAGAGGACAGTTTACGACACCGAGGTTTTCGAAATCGGGGTTGGAGATGCGCAAAGCACGCAATACCCGGTCGAGACCGCGTTTGCGAACTATCTCATCTCCAGGAAACAGAACAAATACATCTTCCAGCAGTGGATTTCGCACAGCCTCGCCTGCCCTCACAGCTACGACTCGCGAACGATCGCTGGTGAAGCCCGCGCAAAGGCCGAGGCAGCGTGGAAGACCAGGGGTACAGCAGTCATAGCCACGGGATGGATTTATCCCAAGGCGATGATCAACAACACGCCCGCACCCAATTCTCACTAGATTCTGCGAGTCATAAAACGAGCTGAGATACCGATGCGAACATTCGCAGTCTTTGTACTCCTCACCGCTGTTTCGGCTGGCGCGCAAATAACGTCGCAGGACGGACGCCAGTACTACTGCTATGCCTCGATCTCAGGGGCCACAGGCAGGATTCCATCCGGTGGAAAGCCGACCCTCTACGTAACGCCGATTCGGTCGTTTGACGGAGCTCCACTCGCCGACATTCGCGATGCATGGGTGGCCTACGTCGCGGCGAATTTCGACAAGCGCGCGCAGCCTTCATGCGACATGAGTGTGCCCGAGGGAATCACGGCGATGCGGGCCAACAACATCAAGCAATGGAGCTTTGCACAGATCATCGATCCAAAGTGGGAATACAAGCGCAGCATGACCGCGATGCCTTCAAAGATCGGGGCGGTATACGGGTGGTGTGCCTCAGGTCAATTCGCAGGCGACAAGACCGAGTATTTCACGTCAGTATTCGAGATACCCATGGCCGACGCAACGGACAACCAGAGACCGGTGGAGGTCACGTTCGCGGCGCAAATCAACAGGCAGTACAATCTCGGAAAAAGCGCGAACCAGTGGGGAAACTTCTACGTCGGATGTCCGCACAACTTTGAAAACCGGCAGCAGGCGGAGAACAATCGCCAGAACCTGATGAAAGAAGAGCGCGCGAAGGGGAAATCGATAATAGATACGGGATGGTCCTACGCACGAAATGCCGACACTCCGCGCTCGCGGCCCAACTCAGCGATGAGCCACTAACGGCAGCTGCAAGCTGCAAGCGACAAGCTGCAAGCAAAGCGAATACGTTTCGCTTGAAGCGTGTAGCTTGCAGCGTGTAGCTGTCTACACAGCTAGTGGCGCTTCCGTCGACTCCGTCACCGGCACGTACTCCCCTTCCCATCGGGCCATGACAACCGATGCGAGACAGTTGCCGACGAGGTTTACGCTCGTGCGTGCCATGTCCATCAGCGCATCGACTCCGAGGATGATTGCAACGCCCTCGAGGGGAAGATTGAATGATGCGAGAGTGCCGGAAAGAATCACGAGCGACGCGCGCGGAACAGCAGCAACTCCCTTGCTCGTAACCATGAGTGTCAACATCATCACGAGCTGCTGACCGAGACTGAGATCGACTTTCGCTGCCTGAGCAACGAAGATCGATGCGACCGCGAGATAAAGCGTCGACCCATCGAGATTGAACGAATATCCCGTCGGCATCACGAACGCTACGATTCTCCTCGGCACACCGATCCGCTCCATTGCCTGCATCGCCCTCGGCAACGCAGCTTCAGATGACGCAGTGGAGAACGCAATCAATGCAGGTTCGCGCACAGCCTTCACAAACAGCTTCACCGGCACCTTGAAGATTGTCGCGATAGGCAGCAGAACCACGAGAATGAACACAACCAGAGCAGCGTACAGCGTTAGAACGAGCTTGCCCAGGTTGAGTAAAACGCCGAGCCCGCTGTGTCCCACGGTTGCGGCGATCGCCGCGCCGATACCGATTGGTGCAAACTTCATCACGATGCCGACGAACTTGAAGATCACTTCCGCGAGACCTTCACACGCGGTGAGGATCACTTCCTTGGGGCGTCCAACCGGAACCTGCGAGAGAGCGACCGCAAACAAAACTGTCCAGAAAACGATTTGAAGAACTTCATTCTTCGCGGCGGCATCGATGAAGCTCGCCGGAACCAGGTGCTCGAGGAATGTCGTTCCCGTCTGAGTATTTGCAGCGAGCTCCTTCCCTGTTTCGGCTGAGCCTGCGAGCACAACACCCACACCCGGCTTGAATGCGTGAACCGCGAGCAAGCCAACGACGAGTGCGAGCGTCGTCACGATCTCGAAGTACACGATCGACTTGAAGGCGAGACGGCCAACTCGCTTCATGTCGTCGCCATGCCCCGCTATTCCGACAACAAGCGTGCTGAAGATGATCGGGACGATGATCGACTTGATCATTCTCAGAAAAACCGTCGAGAGCGGCTTCAGCGACTCGGCGAATCCAGGTGCCACCACTCCGATGATGATGCCAATCACCATCGAGATGAGTATCCACTGCGTGAGTGTCGTGCGCTTCAGAAAATTCATGTTCAGACGGATTGCGATTGTGGATCGGAGCCGCGAAGCGTCGATTTTCTATATCCGTACGCGAAGTAGAGCACGAGTCCGATGATGAGCCAGATTCCAAACCGCTCCCACGCGCGCCCCGGCAGGCCCCACATCGTGTAGAAGCAGGCGAGCGCGCCAAGCACCGTCACCGGCCAGACGAACTTCACCCTGAACGGACGCGGTCTGTCGGGTTCCTTGTATCGAAGGACAAGTACGCCGATGCACACAATCGCAAAAGCCGACAGCGTACCGATGTTGGTGAGATCATAGATCTCATTTTCATCAGCGAGCAGAGCGCCAAGCGCGACAACTATTCCGGTGATGAGCGTGGTGATGTGCGGCACTCGAGTCTTCGGATGGACCTTTGATGCCCATTTCGGGAGCAATCCGTCGCGTCCCATCGCAAAAAAGATTCTGGGCTGCCCGTACTGGAAAACGAGAAGCACCGCGCTCAGCGAGACAACGGCACCGAGTGAGACGATCCAGCTCGCAGTCGTGAATCCTGCCATCGTCAACGCTTTGGCGAGCGGGTCAGATGCCTTGAGCTCCTGATAAGGAACCATGCCGGTCGCAACAGCACCAACGATTACATAGATCAGCGTACAGACTGCGAGTCCGCCGAGAATTCCAATTGGAAGATTGCGCTGCGGATTCTTTGTTTCTTCAGCAGCCGTCGAGATCGCATCAAATCCGATGTAGGCAAAGAACACGATTGCTGCGCCCTGATGAATGCCGCGCCACCCGTTAGGTGCAAATGGAACGTAGTTCGACGTGTCGATGTGCGTCGCGCCGACAAAGACGAACAGTCCGAGAACAAGCAGCTTCACGACAACCATGATGTTGTTGGCGCGCGCGCTTTCCTTCACGCCCCGCATCAGCAGCCATGTGATTGCCATTACAATCGCAAACGCAGGGATGTTTACGAGAATGGGAATCCCGGCAATCCTCGGCGCAGTCTGAAGTAGCCCATGAACCGCAGGATCGGAGCTCAACAACGCAGCTCGGTACCCGTGAGTTAAGTAATCAGGAAAATGAATGTTGAACGCCGACAGGAACGACATGAAGTAACCGCCCCATGCGACAGCGACGGCGACGTTTCCAACAGCGTACTCGAGTATCAAGTCCCACCCGATGATCCACGCTATGAGCTCGCCGAGCGTTGCGTACGAGTACGCATACGCACTGCCTGCCTGCGGAATCATCGCTGCGAGCTCAGCGTAGCACAGTGCGGCGAGACCGCACACTACTCCGAGAAGCAGGAATGAAACAACAAGCGCCGGGCCGGCACCGTACCGAACGACAACGCCGCTGGGAAGTATTTCCCCAGCGGCGGCCGTTCCAATCGAAGAGAATATGCCCGCGCCAATTACGGCACCGATCGCGAGCATGATGAGATCGCCTGCACCCAGCGCCCGCTTGAGCGAGTTGGGGTGCCCTTCCTCAGCCAGTAGATCGGCAATCGGCTTGCGAGCGAAGAGCGACATATGTGGTTACGCCTTTTGTTCGATTCTCATTCCGTAGAACGAACGGTGAACGAAGAACATCGACACCAGCAGGAATGCGCCGGCGAGGACGTGACTCAGCATCGGACCGCGCTGCTCGGTGAGCGAGACTGCAAGCTCAACCGCGAGGAGTCCGAACAGAGTCGTGAACTTGATGATCGGGTTGAGCGCGACCGACGACGTATCCTTGAACGGATCGCCGACGGTGTCACCAACAACTGTCGCAGCATGGAGGTCAGTTCCCTTCTGCTTGAGCTCGACCTCGACGATTTTCTTCGCGTTGTCCCATGCGCCGCCGGCGTTCGCCATGAAGATCGCCTGGTACAATCCGAACAGCGCGATCGACACGAGATAACCGATGAAGAAGTACGGCTCGACGAACGCGAATGCGAGCGTCGAGAAGAACACCGTGAGGAAGATGTTGAACATTCCCTTCTGAGCGTAGCGCGTGCAGATCTCGACGACCTTCTTCGAGTCTTCCATCGACGCTGCGGCTGCGCTCTCGAGGTTCATGTTCGCCTTGATGAATTCAACCGCGCGATACGCGCCCGTCGTCACCGCCTGAGTAGAAGCGCCGACGAACCAGTGAATTACTGCGCCACCGGTGATGAGACCAAGCAGGAACGGCGGGTGAAGCAACGACAGGTTTGCGAGATACTCCGGCTGCAACCCGTGCGTGAGTGACACGATGATCGAGAAGATCAGCGTCGTGGCTCCAACGACTGCAGTGCCGATGAGAACAGGCTTCGCTGTCGCCTTGAACGTGTTGCCGGCGCCGTCATTCGCCTCGAGCAGATGCTTCGCGCGCTCGAACGAGGGAGTGAATCCGTAATCGCGCTGAATTTCCTGTGCGACGTTCGGGATCTGCTCGATTGTAGAGAGCTCGAACACGGACTGGGCGTTGTCAGTCACCGGGCCGTATGAGTCGACCGCGATGGTAACAGGTCCCATTCCGAGGAATCCGAATGCGACGAGTCCAAACGCGAACACAGCAGGTGCAATCATCAATGACGCCATTCCGAGCGTGCTTACACCGTAAGCGATCGCCATGAGGAGCATGATGACCATGCCGAGCCAGTAGGCGCTGAAGTTTCCAGCGACGAGTCCGGACAGGATGTTGAGCGAAGGACCGCCTTCACGCGATGAAGTGACGACTTCCTTCACGTGCGTCGATTCCACCGAGGTGAAGATCTTCACGAGCTCGGGAATGATCGCGCCTGCGAGAGTTCCGCAGGTGATGACGGTCGAAAGCTTCCACCACAGCGAGCCGTCGCCGAGGTCGGGAATCAGAACGTATGAGACGACGTAAGTGAGAACGACCGAAACGATCGAAGTCAGCCATACGAGCGACGTGAGCGGAGCTTCGTAGTTCATGTCGTCGGCGTTGACGTACTTCGCCTTCGCCATTGCTTCGTTGATCAGATACGAGAGACCCGAAGCGACGACCATCATGATGCGCATCGCGAAGATCCAGACGAGCAGCTGAACGCGGATTGTCGGCTCTGCAACTGCGAGAAGGATGAACGAGATGAGCGCGACACCGGTAACGCCGTAAGTCTCGAATCCATCCGCGCTCGGACCAACCGAGTCACCAGCGTTGTCGCCTGTGCAATCCGCGATGACCCCGGGGTTGCGCGCATCGTCTTCCTTGACGTTGAAGACGATCTTCATGAGGTCAGCGCCGATGTCGGCGATCTTGGTGAAGATTCCGCCGGCGATACGAAGTGCAGCGGCACCGAGCGATTCACCGATGGCGAATCCGATGAAGCAGGCTCCTGCGTAATCTCCTGGAATGAAGAGGAGAATCATCAGCATGAGGAACAGCTCGACAGAGATGAGCAGCATGCCGATGCTCATTCCAGCCTTGAGCGGAATCGCATAGCAGGGATAGGGCTTCCCCTTGAGCGATGCGAACGCGGTGCGTGAATTCGCGAAGGTGTTCACGCGGATTCCAAACCATGCTACACCGTAGCTGCCGGCGATACCGATGAGGCTGAACGCGAGAATGATCGCGACCTTTGTAGCGCCCATCGACTGCAGGAAGCCGAAGTACAGCAGGATGATGAAGCCGATGAAGATCTCGAGAATGAGAATGAACTTTCCCTGCGTGATGAGATACGTCTTGCAGGTCTCGTAGATCAGCTCGGAAATCTCGAGCATCGACTTGTGCACCGGCATTTTCTTGAGCTGGCTGTAGATAACCAGTCCGAAAAGAAGCCCGGCTGCGCATACGAGAAGTCCGAACATGAGCAGTGTCGAGCCGGGAATTCCTCCGAATGACACTGAACCGAGATCGGGAACGACGAGATTCGCTTCACCGCCGGGGCGATGCTCTGCCTGCTGCAGCTGTGCGAACAAGGGGTACATCCAAGCTATCATCGAACTCTCCTAAGGGTTGATCGGGCGGCAGGCAGTTCCGCCGGCCGTCGTGTAGTGCCTTGAAAAGGTGCTGCGGTGGTGCTTTGCGGAAACCGAAGTCCGCTTAACGGCGCAAGCTCACGCTTCTTTCTTGCGCCAGAGGTAAAACACGGGAACGCCGACGGCGACGAGAACGAGCCCCGAGATTGCCTGGGCCCGCGTCTTGTCCGCAATCAGCAGGACTACTGCGATCGTCAGTGCCAGCACGATGTAAAGCGCCGGCAGTATCGGATATCCAACGGCGCGATATGGCCGCTCGGCATCCGGACGTTTCGACCGGAGAATGAAAAGCCCGATCGTGGTAAGCGCATAGAAAATAAGCGCTGCGAAAATTACATAATCGAGGAGCTGGCCGTATGTCCCGGTGAGACAAAGAAGGCTGGTCCAGATCGACTGAACGATGAGCGCCCTGCCGGGAACGCGGTTTTTGTTGAGCTCGCCGGCCTTTGCGAAGAAGACCTTGTCGCGCGCCATCGCGTAGTAGACGCGGGACCCGGAGAGAATAAGTCCGTTGTTACATCCGAACGTCGAAATCAGGATCGCGCTGGCCATGATCGTGGCGCCGATCGCGCCGAACATCATTTCCATCGCTGCGCTGCCAACGCGGTCCTGCGTGGCGAACTGAATCCCGCGCTCGAGAACTGAGGCCGCGTCCTTCGTGCCGTGCATCGGAAGGATGTGCAGGTACGCGACGTTTGCCAGGAGATAAAGCAGGCAGACCAGACCGGTGCCCATGAGAAGCGCGAGCGGCAGGTTGCGCTGCGGATTTTTCACTTCGGCCGCGGCGAACGTCACGTTGTTCCATGCATCGCTCGAGAACAGCGAGCCTACGAGTGACGCACCGAAAGCAATCATGAATGCCGATGTGACATCGACATTACCGCTGAAATTTCCCGCGCTGAAGTTGGACGCGATTGCGCCCGCATTCCGCCCGATGGTGAGACCCAGAATGATGAGCAGCGCGAGCGCGCCCGTCTTGATGATCGTAAGCGTGGTCTGGATGATCTTCCCTTCACGAATTCCGCGAAGGTTGATCCACGTGAGGACCCAGATGGAGATCAGCGCAACGAGACGCTGCGGCGTCAGGCCGATCTCGATCAGTCCGCCTGGCGTATTGACGTCGAACTGCGGAAACCATCCGAAGCGGTCGGGCGTTATCGCCGGCCAGAGCACTCCGAGAAATCTTCCGAACGCGACCGCAACGGCGGCAATGGTTCCAGTCTGAATGACAATGAAAAGGGTCCATCCATAGAGAAATCCCATGAGTGGACCCATCGATTCGCGAAGAAAAACGTACTGGCCGCCGGCCTTTGGGTACATCGCAGCGAGCTCACCATACGCGAGCGCGCCAAGAATTGTGATCACACCGGAGGTCACCCATGCAAGCAGCAGCCAGAGGGGCGAATTGACAGTGCGGGAGATGTCAGCTGAGACGATGAAAATTCCGGATCCGATCATCGATCCGGCAACGAGCATGGTGGCGTCCGTCAGGGATAATGCTTTGACGAATCCGCCCGATGACGACTGGGCGTCACCGGTATCGGGCATGCTGCTCATCCGTTCGGTTCTCCGTTTGGGGTGGGCGCTTTCATGCCCGGACTCAGGCGGGGGGAATCTACTATAGAGAGTGTGCTTCTTGCCAGACTCGTAGTTCTCAAAATATGAACTGGATGTCGACTGTATCCCTCACCGGCGTTCCATCTGGTTTTGTCCCAGGTCGAAATCGAAGAGCCAGTAACACGTCCCGAAGTTTTCGATTGTACCCACCATCCGGTGACGGATTGAATCCGAGAAGCTTTGCCCCGCCCTTCTCGTCGACATCGAAGTACGCGGTGAGATGGTAGCCTTTCAGCGATGCAGGCGCCGGCAATGGAGGCAAAAAGAACTGAGTTGGAGTCGGAGGAAAATTGGTTGCCGGGCCACCACCGGTGCCTGGTCCGACTCCACTTCCCGTTCCCGTACCAATTCCTGATCCTGTTCCTCCTCCACTTCCCGGACCTGCGCCCCCTGAACCGGTGCCGCCCGTGCCTGTGCCTGTTCCCGGGAGCGGAGTGAGGGGAACGGCCGGCGCAGCCGCAGCGGGCTGCGGCTGCGGAGTCGGAGCGGGAGCGACAGCCGGTTTGGGTGGAGGAATTATTGGCGCAGGAGGGACGACCTTGGCGGCAGCGTCGGCTTTCGGCTGCTGCAGACGAACGTATTGAAGTCTCTCACCTGCAGATTTATCTGCACCTGACCCGGAGCTGCCACCGCCCCCACCAGCCGGACCAGCCCCGCCTCCCCCGAGCACTGGCTTGCCCTCGAAGCTCGTCATAGCAGCGGGACGAAGAATCAGGAAAATGATTAGCGCATGCGCAAAAAGAGAGGCGATGGTACCCTTCCATCGCCCCTCTTTCCTGCTTGGTACCCCGATCGGCGGTCGAAGCGTTCCCTTTATGTTGCGGGCGCTCCAGCCGCTGGTGTCTCCTTCGGCGAGATACCGATGACCTTGACGCCTGCACCGCGCGCCATGTCCATCGCGTAAATCACGTCGGAGTACTTCACCTTCGGGTCGCCCTTCACGAAAATGATTTTCTCGGGACGACCGTCATAAATCTCCTTCAGTCGCTTTGGAAGATTCGCCTTCGTGATTGGCTCCTTGTTCACCGCGTATGCGTTACCGGGGAGAACTTCGAGCACAATCTGGTCAGGCGGCGGACTGTTCGTCTGCGGCTGATCGGTTGGATCGGGAAGCTGCAGGTCGATCGCCTTTCGTGACATCGGCACGACGAGCATGAAGATGATCAACAGCACGAGCAGCACGTCGATCATCGGTGTGACGTTGATATCGTTGGTGAGGCCTTTTGCGCCTCCTGCTGACATCGCCATTACTTCTTCCCTCCCGCCGGAGCGCCGCCGAGCATGTTATCAGTTGCGATAACCGACTTGGTTCCGGGCTGCTGATCGGTAATCATCGCCGACAGCGTGACACCGTTGTGTGAAGCGATGTCGAGCGCGTCGATGATCTTCGAATACTCGAGATCCTTGTCCGCCTTGACGTAAAGGATCTTGTCTTCTGTGCGTGCGTCGTAGATCGTCTTCAGCTGCTCGCCGAGCGTCGCATTCTGAATGGGCTTCTTATTCAGGAAATACTGGCCGTTGCGATCGATGCCGAGGACCTGGTCGCGCTCCTCTTCAGGATGCGGCTTGAGATTCTGACCCTGCGGCGGAATCGCCTGGAATCCCGCGGAAATTGCCGGGACGACGAGCATGAAGATGATAAGGAGAACGAGCATGACGTCGATCATCGGCGTCACGTTCGGTTCAGCCTTAACGGCTCCGCTGCCTCCAGTTGACATTGCCATGGTTAATTCCTCCTAGTCGGAATTAATTGGCGATCGGGCTGGCGCCAGACGACGCGGTGGTGTTGAACTCGCGGGTAAAGCGCGAACGGCCGAACTCTCCGCTCACGTTCTTGATCATGTAGTCGATCATTTCCTTCGAGGTGTACGTCATTTCTGCCGTGAGGTTGTCGATCTTCACCTGGAAGAAGTTGTACGCCCACACTGCAGGGATTGCGACGATGAGTCCGAACGCCGTGGTGATGAGTGCTTCTGCGACACCGGCAGAGATCGCGGAAAGTCCGCCTGAACCCGACGCGGCCATACCCACGAACGCGTTCACGATACCCATGGTGGTTCCGAGCAGTCCGACGAACGGCGCGGTTGCACCGACGGTCGCGAGAATACCGAGACCTCTCTTGAGATCGGTGATTGTCATGAGCATTTCACGCTCGACTGCGCGCTCTGCAGAGTTGATGTCGCCGACAGAAACGGTTCCATCCTGGATGAGCGGCTTGATCTCGGTGAGTGCGCCGCCGAGAACGCGTGCAACGTGCGACTTCTTGTACTTCTCTGCGAGGGTGACTGCTTCGCTGAGGTTGTCTTCCTCGAGGAACTGCGAAAACTCAGGTGCGAACTTGCGGGTTTCTCCCTGCGCCTTCTTGAGGTCCCACCACTTCTTGATGGTGATCGACAGCGACCACACCGACATGATCGCAAGCGTAAAGACGATGCCGCGGGCGAACCCGGCCATCTGACCCCAGAGGTCCATGAGTGAGAGTTGCATTCTGTCCTATTCTCCGTTGGTAGGGTTTGCCCTAGGTTATCTGTCGAGCTTGAACTGGAAGCTCTGCTGCACGAGCTGTGAAACTTTCTTGCCACCGATCTCCGCCGGATAGAAGCGCATGTTCGGAAGAGCCGAACGCACTGCACTGGCGAAGAGATCGTTGGTTGCCTTGAGCACCTTGAAGGTGCTGACGTCCGCCTTGCCGTCCGAGGTCACGACGAACTGGGCCTGCACCTCACCTTCGACGCCCGATGAGCGGAGCGCGTCAGGATAGCGCGGCGAGCCGGTGCCGGGGATCTGCGCAACAGGCTTCTCGACCTGGAACTCATAGTATGTCTGAGTCTGGTCAACGACCTGCGGCGTGCCACCTGCGACACCATTGGCCGTTCCACCCTTCACGCCCTTTCCGCTGAAGTCGTCTTCGTTGGTCGTCTTCTTGGAGAGGTCGATGTCAGGAATCTTGATCGGGATTTCCACCGGCGCGCGAAGAACCTGGAACCCCTTCGGCGGCGGAGCTTTCACGATCGTCTTTTCGGGCGGAGGAGGAGGCGGCTCCTTGGGCTTTGGCTTGGGAGGCTCCTTCTTCATCTCGACAAACTGGATCTTCTCCTGCTTGTTCTTTTCGTTGTCGATCCCCGCCTTTGCCGTCGCTACGACTGCGGCGACCAGGAGCGTGCCGTGGAAAACGATGCTGAACACCGTTCCGCCAGCCATCTTCTGCCGGTGTGGCTTCGACTCGAGGAGTTGGTTGAACATTGCTTCACCAGGGGAAAAAGTTTTGGTGATCGAAGATTATTCCAACTGCCAATGCGACGTAATACCGCGAAGATTAAGAGTTCCTTAAAACAACAGCTTCAAGCTACACGCTACATGCTGCAAGCTACGACATGGCGACAGACGTTCTGTTAGGGAGCGGCAAAGTCACCGTGAAAAGCGATCCTCTTCCAAGTCTCGATGACGCCGTAAGCGTCCCTCCATGCGCCTGCGCGATCCACTGGCTGATTGCAAGTCCGAGTCCGAATCCGCCTCGTTCTGACATTCTCGAGCGAACCCTGTCAGCGCGCCAGAAGCGCTCGAAGATGTAAGGAACATCAGCCGCTGCAATCCCGATGCCCGTATCACGCACAGCAAACGTGACATTCTCCGGATGCACTCCGAGGCCGATGTCCACCTTGCCACCAGCTGGTGTGTACTTGATTGCATTGGTCACGAGGTTCAGAAACAGCTGACGCAATCGAGTGCGATCACCCATGATCGTCACGTCCGCTGTGAACTGCAGATTTACCTGCACTCCCGCGCCCTCTCCAAGTATCAGCGCAGTTTCGTACACATCGTCAACCAGTGAGCGCAGCTCGATAGGCTCACGATGAATGTCGAATCTTCCCTCGTCAGCGCGCGCCAGCGTAAGAAGGCTTTCGACTAGATCCGCCATGCGCGTTGTCTCGTGCAGTGCTTCTTCGAGCGCCACGAGTCTTTCATTATGCGATGACTCGCTCATTGCGCGCTCGACATCAGCGCGAAGAACAGCGAGCGGAGTCTTGAGCTCATGACTGGCATCCGCGGTAAACCGCCTCAGCCCCAGGAACGAAGTCTCGAGTCGCTCGATCATCGCATTGAGTGTCGCGATCAGTCCCTCGAATTCCTGGCCCGCATTCTCGATTGTGAGACGGCGATGCAAGCTGCGACCATCGCTAATCGCAGCGACGTCTTTCGTGATTTTCTCGATGCGCTGCGACGTGATCCCGAGTATCGCCCATGCCGCCCATGCGGCGAAGATGATCACAAGAGGCGCGATGACGAAAAGCGAAATCACATACTCGCGCGGAAGCACGGTTGAACCCAGCGTCGAAGTGCCGACGATGATTCGTCCGAGCTTGCCCGCTGGTGTCGTGAGATCGCGAGCGACGAGAAGGACGCGATCATTCGCACTGTCGAGCGTGAGCAATCCTGCTGCGCCGCCCGAGGGAAGATTTGCAATCTGCGCCGAGAGTAGCGCTGCGTCGGCGCTCCTCAGGTCGTGAACGTCATCCGATTCGAACAACACCGCCCCTCGGCGATCAATCACAACGAGATATCCGGGGAACGTCTCGAGCATCGCGCGGAGACGTGTCGTGATCTGAAATGCTTCCGCAACCGTGTCGGGTCTTACGACGACGGGCTGCGCACCTTCCCCTGCTTCGAGAATCGCCGCAGCAGCGAGATCTGCTTCGTTGCTCGCATAGCGCGCGATGTCACCGTAAATGGTTGCGTTGCGCACCGTCCAGAAGGACAGGCCGAGCACGCCGGTGATGGCGACCAGCCCGCCAACGAACGCCAGTGTGAGGTTCGTACGGGTGGACGCCAGCTTGGACTATCCTCTCGGCGACGAGTCGGCGCGAATCACGTAGCCGACTCCTCGAATTGTGTGAATCAGCTTCGTCTTGTGGGACGCGTCGATTTTCTTGCGCAGGTGATTGATCACGACGTCAACGATGTTGGTGCCGGGATCGAAATGATATCCCCACGCATACTCGGTGATGAGAGTGCGGCTCATCACGCGTCCGGCGTGGCGCATGAGGTACTCGAGCACCGTGTACTCTTTCGGAGTGAGCTCGATCTCGTCACCTGAGCGTTTCACTTCGCGGGTGTCGAGATGAAGCTCGAGGTCAGCGATCTTGAGTGCCGGCGATGCAAGCACGCGCGGTCGTCGCGACAGCGCTTCCACGCGCGCCAGCAATTCCTCGAATGCAAACGGCTTGGTAACGTAGTCGTCCGCGCCCGCACGGAGAGTTTCCACTTTCGCATCGATTGCATCCTGCGCGGTAAGAACGAGAACGGGGCGCTCGATTCCCCGCGAGCGCAGGGAGTTCAGGACCTGGAGTCCTGATTTTCCCGGCAGGCGCATGTCGAGAATGATGAGATCGTATGCACCCATCGCGGCAAGCTGCTCGCCTTCATCACCGTTGGCTACGAGGTCGACTCCCCACCGCTGTTGCTCGAGCCCGCGCTTGATGAACTGCCCAACTGTGGGGTCGTCTTCGATAACGAGAAGTTTCATCCTGTTGAGAATCTACACGCGCGGGGCTCGCGCGAGGCGCAGAGGTCCTCGGCCGGCTGCGCCGGCCATTGTCCACGCGAGAGGTATTAGAGACGCAGAGACATCCATACGCAGAGAAACCACACGCAGAGAAATAGACGGATGACGCAGAGACACAAAGAACAGAGTTGAGTGATGCATGGCAAAGAGACCGTACAATGCGGATGATGATCCGCTGACGTATCAAATCATCGGGTGCGCAATGCGTGTGCACAAGCAACTCGGACCTGGACTCATGGAGTCCGCCTACGAAGAATGTCTCGAGCGCGAGCTCGTGAAGTCCCGCTTAACCGTTCAGCGTCAGCCTCGAATTGGAATCAGCTATGAGGGAAGCATACTCGACAAAGAGTATCGCCCCGACTTTATCGTGAATGGCGAAGTGGTGGTGGAATTGAAATCCGTTGCGGCCTTCCTGCCGGTCCATCAGGCACAGCTGCTCACCTACCTGAAGCTCTCGCAAATAGAGCGCGGCCTGTTGATCAATTTCAACGTCGCGTTACTAAAGACCGGCATCAAGCGCCTGATAATGACAAAGGCGCCTCTCGGCGCCTCTGTGTCGACGTAGCTCACTCTGTGTCGACGTAGTTCCCTCTGCGTCTCTCGCACCTCTAGCGTGTCCAATGGCCGCCAAGGGGCCGAGGACCTCTGCGCCTCGGAGTACTGGCGTCGGCGCGAAGCGCCGCCGTCAGTACTCCACCCAGTTATCCACCCAAGTATTCTCCAGCGGAATCAGCGCGCCGAGTCCGCGCAATGCCTTCGCGACCTCGCACGAGTTGTACTGATACGTCTTCGTACCGTTCACCGTGTTGATCGGGACAGTCTGGCCAAGCTTTGCATTGAGCGCGGAGATGATTGCACCCTGCACGTTGTTGTTTCCGTTGCCGGTGAGGTCACCGCCCACGAGCACGATTCCCTTCCAGTTGAAGTTCGATCCATTACCTGTATCGAGATTTCCCGTCACAACCAGGAGCCCTCGGCCGTTGTTCAATGACTGGGCGCTGACAACATTCTGGGCGATGAAAATTGAAGGGTAGAATGTCGTATCCGCCCAGCTTGTGGGAAGCGCCTGGGGAGGAACGACATAATTGAAAGTCATGGCGGTTCCCGCAAGAATTCCTGCCCAGTCTACTTCTACCTGTCGTGCAGCGTCGTTGACCGTCTGCCCCAGATACTCGGTACTGTCCGCCGTCTGCGGACGATTGAATCCCGGCACGACGGGCACTGCAACACCAGCAACGGCAGCCGAGTCTGCACACGCGTCCACGCCAAGGAATGACCCTGACGCTCCGTTTTTCTGAATACCTGTGAGCGCCGTCCATCCTGCCTCGACGTCGATGTTCATTGGCTGCCAGACTGCGTACTGCGCAACTGTACGCACGCCCGCCGGTGTTCCGTTCAAGGCGCCCTGCGTCTGTGTTCCTTTCGATCTCACAACCCAGAGACCCGCGAGCGAGCCAACTGGCGCGCGGATTCTGTCCGACTGCACGTCGGCGTATCCGCCCTTGAAGTAGATGCGGACAGGTCCCTCCTTGAGTGCAGGAGGGATCGAAGTGAAGCCAAGCGAATCGCGCTTGATCAAAAACGTCTCCAGCCCCTGCTCGGCGAGAACGAACGCGCTGATCTGTGCCTTTTGATCTTCCACGCCGCGCCGTTCACCGATTACCAGTGTGAAGCCGGCTGCAATCGATACAGAAAGAATTGCGATGACGAGAACAGCGGCCGGAATGGCAAAGCCATCCCGGTTTCGAAATGCTGCAAGAATCTTCGCTTTCATGGTCAGTTCAACCTGTTCTTGAAGAAAACCGCAGTAGTGAAAGGAGCTTTCTCAACGTCAACTCCGCCGCGCGGCTTGTATTCGCTGAGGCCGCTCATGTTGAGCTCGATGCCTCGCAGCGTAGAGAGATCCGCCGGCGGACTGGTTACGGCAGTGGTGCTCGACCCGATGAAGAATTTGAACTTTGCATCGCCGGAATAGGGTGCGGAGAGCTCTTCGGTAGCGCCTCCGGCGTCCAGCACGGTGCGGAAAAGTCCGGTCGCGCCGGGAATCGTAGTCGAGGCCTTGAACTCGTACTTGATGCGCCGATACAGAAATACCGGCGTTGCAACGCTCGCCGTATCGGAAAGAACCGGCGTGATCTTGATGATCTTTGCCTTGCTCGCAGTGAGCGTCTGTATCCCGGCGCCTGAGCAGACAGTGGCATCGCCCGTTGCCGGTGTGGTCGTATTGGTAACGTAGGTATATACTCCGCTGCCTTTTCGCCAGGCGTAGCCGGAGATACCCGGACCCGCGAACATCGCCGAATCGACCGGCAGGAGACTGATGTGCGTGTAACCGGAATTTTTTGCGCAGACCACACCCATCGCATACGGCACATTGGCAGTGATCGCCGTCGCGCTTGCGGATGTGATTCCGCCCTTGGACTCGACCATTCGAAGGTCCGACACAACGCGATTGAGCGGACCGCGCGAAACATTCCGGGCGAGGTTCGCTGTCTTCTGGTGATCGAAGTATCTCGCCTGCGCGAGCATGATCTTCGTCATCGCCATTCCGATGATTGCGAGAATCAGAACTCCAACCATCAGCTCGACCAGCGAGAAACCGCGACGAATTTTCATCAGTAGCCGTCGTTGGTGAGAGCGGTATTCAGCGCCGCATAGGCACGCATGAACTTGGTAGTGTCCGGCTTATAGAGTGAGTTCGTCGGCGTGATGATCAGCTGAACGGTCTTGCCCTTCAGATTGTATTTCACGTAGTACTGCGCGACGATGACCTTCTCCGTGTGAGGATATGGTTTCGCGGTGATTGTCTTCGTTGTCGTTCCCACAACGAGGCTGTCATATGGTAGTGACTCGAGAAGATTCACCTGCTCCATCAGCACACCGTTGCGATACGCTGCTCCGACGATGGTGTGCGATCGAGCGGTGATCTTGAACACCATCGCTGCGAGCGGCGTGAGAATCAGCGCGAGGAGAGTGATCGCAACGACCACCTCCATGAGGATGAAACCCTGCTTCTGTTTTTTCATCATGGGCGTGCCATCCTCACGAACCCGGCGGTGGACGCATTCACTTTCCGCGAGTAATCGCCGAGAGCAAGCGTTACAACGAAGGAAGTGGATCCGATTCCATTGGGAAGAATGTCAATCGAGTTCGCCGTGGATGTGAGCGAAGAAAGCTGGAATTCCGTTCCATAGCTCATGTACCGCTTCATGTAGACAGTGCCCGTCGCGCGATCGGAGAACTGATACGTCTTGTCTGAATTGAACGTGAGCCGCACCGGGGCGCGCTGGCGTCCCGCCATCGCGAATCCGTTCTCCAGATCCTGCACCATCACTGATGCGGCGCGGTTGACTCGCTCATGACGCATGATCTGGGACGTCTTCGTTACCGCAATTTTTACGAGTAGTCCGATCAGCACGAGTACGACAAGCATTTCAGGGAGACCGAAGCCTCGTCTCAACCTTAGACGGCGATTCCCGATAGCGCTCATGGCACCAAAAGGACGACCTCATTAATACTGAGGTCACAGGGTTTGTGGATAATCGTTGGACAAAGGGGCTAAGTCGTTGCCGGAACACCGCTTGCAGTTTGCCGATACGACCTGCCCCAAACGCAATCCGGAGAAAACATTGGGCGCCACCGTAAAAGACGACTCCGCCGCAACAAAAGCCACGCTTCGCTGTCAATTCTGCCAGAGCTGGAATCGCGTCGATGTTTCCCGCGCGCACGACCGCCCGAAGTGCGGGAGCTGCAGCAAACCGATGCTTCTGGACAGGCCGCTGCATCTCGACGACGAAACGTTTTCGAGAACAGTCGCCGAGAGCGAGGTGCCTGTGATGGTGGACTTCTACGCTGACTGGTGCGGGCCGTGCAAAATGATGGCGCCGGCGGTCGATCAGCTCGCCGCCGCGTATGCGGGCAAGGCTATTGTCGCGAAGGTGAACACCGATCTCGCGCAGCGCGCCACCGCACCGTTCAACATTCGCGGCATTCCAACGACGATCGTGTTTCGCGGCGGGAAGGAAAGCGCGCGTCAGTCCGGAGCGATGCCCTACCAGATGCTCGCGTCCATGATGGATACTTTCCAGCACAGTGGGATCCGAAGCTTGGAATTCACGTGACTTGAAGTCG
>JADMIO011678511.1_pt1 | contig 18794 bp, 16 predicted proteins | sample 8958161 | NCBI WGS metagenome assembly JADMIO01 (sample SAMN16585339, study PRJNA669376) | soil metagenome | isolation source: Crop rotation soil | place: USA: Cullars Rotation, Alabama | collected 2011 | reverse complement strand
CACCCGAAGGTGAGCCAGTGTGATTACATTTGCGGCCTAACTGTGGCCAGTCCAGTTACGCTGGAGTCACTAGTATTTAGGTGACACTATAGAAGCGGCCGCGACAACTTGTCCACGTGGAATTCTAAGCTTAGGATCCCAATGTGCTGGAAAGGAGTCGCGCCCGGGCCGGGTCGCCATGTTTGTCGTCGACGGCGACGAGTCCACCTATCTCGCGACCCGCCAGCCGCCGAAAAAGGAGCAGTACTTCGCCGTGACTTTCGACGAGCCAACGACGGTGGGTGCGCTTTCGGTGATCACCGGGAAAAACGACACGAAGGAGCGCCTCGCTTCCGGCGTGCTCGAGGTTTCCGAAGACGGCACGACATTTACCCAGGCGGCCGAATTCAAGGACGGTGGTGCTTCGGCTCCGGCTCCGGCCAAGCCGATCAAGACGTTGCGCGTGCGCGTGACTGCCGACGGCACGGAAACGTTGACCCTGCGCGAGATTAAAGTGGGCGACGCAAAATTGGCTCCGGTAGGCCGGGTGGACGTCACGCGCGATCTGCCGGCCGAGCTCGGCGGCGGAACCCTGCATTTTCTTGGGGATGCCACCCTGCTGAGTGGCGACGTCCAGAAGACGCTCACCGCTTTCCTCGAAAAGGCGTCGGGCCTGTATTCGGAGAAATTGCCCGAGATGCTCAAGCGGATGCAGGTCCCGGTGGAGCGGATTCCGCGCCGCCTTGTTGTGGCGTACAAGAGCGATACCGGTCGTGGTGTCCCTGCCTATGCACTGGGCGACAGCCTGACGCTCAACACGGATTTTGTGCGAAAAAACCTGGAGGAGAGCAGCGGCATGTTCATCCACGAATTCTCCCACGTGGTACAGGGCTACCCTAACGGTAACCCCGGATGGCTGGTCGAAGGGCTGGCGGACCTGATCCGGCTCGAGCTGTCTCCGCCGAACGATGTTTGGGTAAAGCGGACGCGTGCCATTGATCCAAAGCGTAGCGATTACAAGCATGCCTACGGCGAGGCGGCCCGTTTCCTCGAGTGGATCCAGGGCAAATATGCGCCGGACCTCGAGGGCAAACTCAATACGGTCATGCACGAGCGGAAGTGGCGCGACGAACTGTGGACTGAATGGACGGGCAAAGACCTGGCCACCCTTTGGGCGGAATACCAGGGAGGTTAGGCGCCGCAGGGAGAGGGGTGGACTTTGGGCCGTTTTCAGTGTGGAATAGGTTCCGCATGAAGCCCCCGTCACTTTTCATCGCCAGTCTCGCCGTGGTCGTACACACCATGGCGGCCACGCCTTCCGACCGCATTCGCGAGGGGGAAGTCAAGCAGCAGCAGTTGCAGGGAGATGCCGGCCAACTCGCCGGCCAACTGGAGACGATGATCGGGGAATACGAGCGCAACGGCCTGGCTGGCGAGGACGCCGACACGGTGCGTTCCCTGCGGGATGCGCTGCAAAAGCTGAGCTCCAGTGAGATGAAGCAGGTGATCGATCTGCTCGAAAAAGCCCGGGCGGTTACGGACGCCGGCGAGGCCAAGAAGACCGTCTCGGAAGCCTATGCCAGCCAGAAGACGATCCTGACCCAGATGCAGAAGCTGCTCGCCGAGCATCGTCGCAACCAGGAGGCCCTCGAGCTTTCCCAGCAGCTCTCGCAATTGGCGGATCGGCAGGCGGCCAATTTGCAAAACGGGATCGAGCTCGGCAAGTGGACCGGGGGACGGAAGCCCGAGAATTTCGAGGCGGCGATGCAGGCCAACCTGGAGGGCCAACGCAGTGAGCAGGCCGCCATCGGGGAGGAGTTGAAAATCCTCGCGGAGAAAATGGCGAAGTTCGCCAAGGACCCGGAGAACACACAACGGGCGGCCAATTTTCAACAAGCCCTCGCCGAGATGCAGCGGGTCCAGCCGAATGTCGAAAACGCCGCGGAGGCACTCAAGGCGGCCCAGCTTTTCAAGGCGGTAGCCGACGAGAAAACTGGTCGTGACACCATGCGCCGGCTCGCGAAACAAATCGCCCCGGTGCAAGGCAAGGCCGAGACACTTCGGCAGGCGGAGCGTGAATTGGCGAAGATCGTGGCCGATCAAAAGGAAATCGCGGCCGAGGCGCAGAAGGCCGCCACCTCCGAGGAGTTCGATTCGTGGTTGCAGGCCAAGCTGGATGCCAAGCAGCTCGATGCGCGCCTGGCGAAACAGAGCCGCGAGGAACTGCGCGCGAACAAGGATTTGCAGCGCAAGTTCAACGAGGAGCGAACCACCCAGAAGGCGGCGCTGGCCGACCTGGAAAACAACCAGGGTGATCTCGCCAATCGCAGCGATCTCGTGGCGCAGGATTTGGCCAAGGATGCAGCCGCCGCGGCGAAAGCCTTACAGGCCGCCCGCGAGCAAATGCAGGAGGTGCGTGGCGCCCTGGCTGGGCAGGAGGGGAAGGAAGCCGCCAAGCAGGCCCAGGCAGCGCTCAATGCCTTGCAGCAGGCCCAGGCAGAGTTGGCGCGGGAGGCAGCGGCCGCCGCAGCCGCGGAAGGGAAGGCGCCGGCCGATTCAGGGAAAGCCCTGGCTGATTTGCAGAAACAGGTGACCGATCTCGCGCAGAAACAAGCGGACGCCGCCAAACAGGCCGACAAGAGCGGACAGGGCGCGCTGGCCCAACAGGCAAACCAACTGGCTCAACAGGCCGCGGCGCAAGCCCCGCAAGCTGCCCAGGCCTTGCAGCAGGGGGCCGCACAGGCGCAGCAAGCCGCGCAAGCGGCCCAGGCCGGACAGCCGCAGCAGGCTGCGGCGGCCCAGCAAGCCGCCGCCCAGAATCTCGCGCAAGCAGCCCAGCAGATCGGGCAGCAAATGGCCGCCATGCAGCAGGCTCAGCAGCAACTCGCCGTCGCGCAAAAGGCGGCCGACGATCTCGCCAAGCTGATTGTCGCGGAGCAAAAGCTGGAACTCGAAACTGCAAAGGCGCAGGCCCAATACGCACCGAAGAAGGAGTGGCTGTTCAAGAACCAGCCGGCGACGCAGGCGGAAATCCAACAACAGACCACTGACTTCAAGGGGACGCTGGGGCCAGATCTCGCGGCGGCCGTCGCGCCGATCAGCGATGCGGCGGACCAGATGGGCAAAGCGAAAACTCAATTGGGCATCCCGGATGGCGCAGCGGCGCGTGCTTCCGAAAAGGAAGCGATTGCCGACCTCTATCTCGCGCTGAAGGCACTCGACCAGCAGATCGAGCAGGCCCAGGCAGAGATGAACCAGGACCCCGCCGCGGCCGATGCGAATGCGATGGCGCAGGCCGCCGCGCAACTCGCACAAGCGGAGCAGGCATTGGCTAAGGCCAATCAGGAAATGCAGCAAGCCGCCGAGAAGGGTGCGCCGGCCGAACCGGGCCAGAAGCCGACTCCAGCACAGCAACAAGCTGCCGGGCAGATGAAGCAGGCGGCGAAACAGCTTGCCGATGCCGCCGCAAAAGCGACCGAGGCGGCTGCGCAGGGAAATGAAATGAACGAAGCGGCCCAGGCTGCGGCTCAGCAGGCGGCTGAAGCCCTGACCGAGGCCTCCGCACAAGCAAACGCGAACCAGACCGCTCCCGCGCAAGCAGCCGCGGCCCAGGCTGCGGCGGCGCTGGCGCAGGCGCAGGGCGCCCTGGCCCAGGCGCAGGCGGGCATTACACCTTCCGCAGGGCCACCGATGCCAGGCCAACCGGGGAAACCCGGGCAGCCCGGTCCTCCCTCCGGAAAACCGGGGCCCCCGAAGCCGGGGAACAAACCCGGCCAGAAACCCGGGATGCCTGGAACCACAGCGGCACAGAAATACACCGCCGGACCAGACGAAGCCGTGCAGAGCGGCGAACGTTCCCGTGCGACTCAGCACAATTCGTTTGCCGGCCTGCCGCCGCGTGAGCGTGCGGCGATCGAGCAGGCGCAGGGGGAAAAGTATCCTGAGGAATTTGGACCGCAGGTGGAGCAATATCTCCGCAACCTGGCAGACCAGAGCAGCGCGAAAAAACCGTAGCGGAGGTCAGGGGACTGGCGGCGTTAGCAGTGCGTCGATCTCCGCTCGTGTCGGTGTAGACCGGGTGGATGCCCGCAGTGCGCCGGCGGCGGAGGCTGCCCGCAGCCTCGTTTCCAAGTCCTGTCCAAGGGCCAATGCCGCCGCGTAAACGCCGTGAAAGACATCGCCACAACCCGTGGTGTCGCGGGCCGTGACGGGGTAGGCCGGAAGGTGCCGGGGTTCGGCACCGCTGCGGTCGATGTACCAGCAGCCTTCGGCACCGCACGTGACGACCACAACGGCACGCTCCGGGGTGAAGAGGGTTCGAGCTGCCGCGGCTGCACTCGTTTTGCCCGTGAAACGGCGGGCGAATTTTTCCGAGAGGATGAGGTGATCGACCAGCGGCCACAACTCCTCGAGGTGCGGCTGGTCGTCGCGCTCGATATCGGCCACCACGGAATGCCCTGCCGCGCGGGCGATCCGCGCGGCGCGCAGATGCCCTTCCACACCATGGTGATCCACCAGCAGCACCCGGGCGCCAGCGATGAGTTCGGCTTCGGGCCGTGTTTCGTGTGCGCCGGTGCCGCCCGGGGAATACGAGAAAACGTTGCGGCTCCCGGTCTGGCTGGCGACGACGATGGTCGATTGTACCACCCGATAGCCTTCGGCCCTGATCGCGTGCGTGAGATCGATGCCCTCGCTGGAGAGCCGTTCCGCCACAGCCTCGGACGCCGCGTCCACTCCGAGCTTGCCCGCGTAGGTGCAGGTCGCGCCGTAGCGGGCCGCGGCGATCAGCGCATTGCCGGTCAAACCGCCGCAGATGTGGGTACGGCCCTTGATCCGGACTTTCTCGTCGGGTCCGGGAAAGCGTTCCACGTCCAGCAGCTCATCCCAGGCGACCGCGCCGAGGCCGAGAACATCGATAAGCGGGGCAGGGGAGGCGGGCATTTTATTGGCGCGCAACTTTGCCCGGCCTGTGCCAGTTTGGGAAGCGCTGTAACCGGCCGGCTGGCCGGAGCGTCACATTGCGCATTATCCGATGAAAACTCCCCGATTGACGATCCTTGCTTCCTCCCTGCTGACTGCGGTGGCCTTCGCGGCGCCTGATCCGGCGGCTTTTCTGATGAAGCGGTTTCAAAAGCTCGACCTCGATCATGACGGCAAGCTGAGCAAGGAAGAGGCGGCGCCGATTGCCGCATTGCTGGAAGGGGCGGACGCCAACAAGGACGGCTTCCTGACGCCGGAGGAAATGCAGACTTTCATTACCACGCGGGTGACCGAATTCATGGATGCCCCGGCTGCGGACGGCCCAGCGGCACCGGCTTTCGAAATCTCGACCAAGGAAGCTCCTCAATTGCTCAAGGCGGGCGATGTCGGGGTCGGCACCCGAATTGCCGGTGCCACGCTTACCTCGCTCGATGGAAAGGCGCAGGATGTCTTCGCCGGGGCGGCGGAAAAACCGGTGGTCGTGGCAATGGTCAGTTCATCCTGCCCGGTCAGCAAACGCCTCGTGCCGACGCTGGCTCGCCTGGAAAAGGAATACGCCGCGAAAGGCGTGGCGTTCGTCCTGATCGCTCCCACTTCCACGGATAGCACGGACGACCTGCAGGCTGCTTTCAAGTCGGCGGGCCTGACGGTACCCTGCCTGCGAGACCCGAAGAACGAATTCCTGGCGGCTCTCGGAGCGCGCGCGACGACCGATGCGTTCGTCATCGATGCCGGCCGGACCCTCATTTATCGCGGCGCAGTGGATGACCAATATGGCATTGGCTACTCGCGCGAAGCAGCGCGCCATACGTATCTCAAAGATGCCCTCGAGGCTACGTTAGCTGGGCGCTCGCCGGAAATCGCCGCTACTGAGGCCCCCGGGTGCGCGCTCGATCTCGGGGCGGCGAAACCGGCCGTCACGAACGTTACTTATCACAATCGCATCTCGCGCCTGGTGCAGGCGAATTGCCAGGAGTGCCACCGCACGGGCGGCGTCGCGCCGTTTGCCCTCGAGACGTACGAACAGGTCACCGCCAAGAGCGGCCAGATGAAAAAGATGGTCGAACGCGGCGCGATGCCGCCTTGGTTTGCCGCGCCCGTGGAGGGTGGGCATTCGCCATGGAAAAACGACCGCTCATTGGCCGAGCGCGACAAGGCCGACCTGCTGGCGTGGATCGCAGCGGGAAAACCCGAGGGTAACAAACAGGATGCCCCAGCGTCGCGGAGTTGGCCGAAGGACTGGGCGATCGGCACGCCGGACCTCATCATCCCGCTGCCGCATCCCGTGGATATCAAGGCCGACGGAACGATGCCTTACCAAATCCTGACCACGGAATCGGTGATCCAGGAAGACAAATGGGTGCGCGGATATGAGATCCAGCCATCGGCGAAGGAAGTCGTGCACCACATTCTCGTCTTTGCCCAGATCCCCGGCACCAATGCCAACGGCAAGCCGCAGTTTGAGGGTGAGCAGGACGAGCGCAGCGGATTCTTCGCGGCTTATGTGCCCGGAAATTCCCGGCACGTATTCCCCGAGGGCTGCGCGAAGAAACTGCCCGCCGGCACGCGCCTGCGCTTCCAAATCCACTACACGCCCAATGGGACGGCCACGCAGGACCTGACGAAGATCGGGCTGGTTTTCTCCAAGGAGGCACCACAGCACTCCGTCCGGGTGGCGGGGATCGCGGATCATCGCCTGAACATCCCGCCGGGGGCAGAGCACCATGCCGAGACGGGTCTGCTGCCCGTGCCCTGGGAGGTGAAGATCCTGAGCTTCACGCCGCACATGCACGTGCGCGGCACAGCTTTCCGTTACGAAGTCATCCTGCCCAATGGCAACGTTCGCACGCTCCTGGATGTGCCGCATTACGACTTCAACTGGCAGATCAACTACGCCTATGCGGAGCCGATCACGATTCCGGTGGGCTCGCGCCTCCGTGCCACGGGGTGGTTCGACAACAGCGCCAATAACCCGGCCAATCCCGATCCGACGAAGACGGTGCACTGGGGGCCGCAGACGTACGACGAAATGCTCCTTGGCTACGTAGAATATTACCAGGTGAACGAGCCTGCCCCGGCGCAAACCGCGGCGCGATAGAAGAGCCATCGAACCACGGCAGGAACGCGTGGGGGCGATGCGGCCTGGGCGGTCCAGCCCGGGTCCGGATTGCCCAAATTCGAACAACAAAAAAGCCGACCGTTTCCGGTCGGCTTTTCGTTTAAATGAACTCCAGCAGTGGTGCTTAAAACTCGACTTCGACGCCCATCTGGCGGGCGGTGCCGGCGATGATCTTCGAGGCGGCGGCTTCGTCGCGCGCATTGAGATCTTTCATCTTCACCTTAACGATGTCGGCGACCTGCTTCTTGGTGAGTTTGCCCACCTTGACCTTATTCGGTTCCTTGGAACCGGCCGCGAGGTTCAGCGCCTTCTTGATGAGGATGCTGGCCGGGGGCGACTTGGTGATGAAGGTGAAGGACTTGTCCTTGTAAACCGTGATGACGACCGGAAGGATGTCGCCCGCCTGCTTCTGCGTGGCGGCGTTGAATTCCTTGCAGAAAGCCATGATGTTGACGCCCTGCTGGCCGAGTGCAGGACCAACGGGCGGAGCAGGATTGGCCTGTCCGGCCGGGATCTGCAGTTTGATTTGACCAACGATTTCTTTAGCCATTTTTTTGGAGCGTGGAGTTTAGGAAAGAGGATGAAGTGGCGAGGCTTACGTGCGTTCGACCTGCCAGTATTCGAGTTCGACCGGCGTGGAGCGGCCAAAGATGCTGACGCTGACGCGCAGCTTGCCGCGTTCGGGGTCGATTTCCTCGACGACGCCGCTCTGGTTCTGGAAGGGGCCGTCGGCGACCTTCACGGTTTCGCCGATGCCAAAGCTGATCTTGGGTTTGACCGTGTCTTCGCGTTCGCGGACCTGGGCGAGGAGCCCTTCGACTTCGCTCGGGCGCATGGCGATCGGGCGATCCTTGGTGCCGGCAAAGCCGATGACACCCGTGGTCTCCTTGATGAAGTACCAAGTCTTGTCGACGAGCTGCTTATTGTCGTCCATCAGCCACATGTTCACGATCAGGTAGCCGGGGAAGAACTTGCGCGTGGTTTCCGTCTTTTTGCCGCGCTTGATCTCCGAGACGCGCTCGGTGGGGAGGACCACTTCGTAGACGAAGTCGCCCATTTCCTCGGTCTTGATGCGCTTGACGAGGTTGTCATGCACCTTGTTTTCCTGGCCGGCCAGGACATGGACCACATACCACTGACTGCGCTTCTGTTCTTCGGTCATGGAAAGTTATTTAAGGGGGGTCTTGAAAAGAGCACCGACGATGAGGTTCATGAGGAAGTCCCAGCCGGCGACGTATCCGCTCATGAGCAACATGGCGATGAGGACGATGAGCGTGGAATCGATCAATTCCTTGTATTTCTTCGCGCCCTTCTCTTTCGGTTCCCAAGGCCACGAAGCCTTGGCGAGCTCGACTTTCACTTCGCTGAAGAATGTTCCGATTTTGCCCATCGTGAGTGTTGAAATTACTGAGACTGCTTTTAAGCCGAGCACGCCAGGAGGGACTTGAACCCCCAACAGGCGGTTTTGGAGACCGCTACTCTACCAATTGAGTTACTGGCGTATTGGCTCGCTCTTCCATCCGCCCCGCCGCCTCGCATTTGGAGGCGGCGGAGACGGGAGGAAAAAGCAAAGGATGAATTACTCGGCGATGATGTCGGAGATACGACCGGCGCCGACCGTCTTGCCACCTTCACGGATGGCGAAGCGCATGGTCTTTTCCATGGCGACCGGGGTGATCAGCTCGACTTCGATGGCGACGTTGTCGCCGGGCATCACCATTTCGACGCCTTCCGGCAGCTTGCAGGTGCCGGTCACGTCGGTGGTGCGGAAGTAGAACTGCGGGCGGTAGTTCGAGAAGAACGGCGTGTGACGGCCACCTTCGTCCTTGGAGAGGACGTAGATCTCAGCCTTGAACTTCTTGTGCGGCTTGATCGAGCCGGGCTTGGCGATAACCATGCCGCGCTCGACGTCTTCTTTCTTCGTGCCGCGGAGCAGCAGGCCGACGTTGTCACCAGCGCGCGCCTCGTCGAGGAGCTTGCGGAACATTTCGATGTCGGTGACGGTCGTCTTCGCGGTCGGGCGGATGCCGACGAGCTCGACTTCTTCCATCTTCTTGAGGATACCGCGTTCGACACGGCCGGTCGCGACGGTGCCGCGGCCTTCAATGTTGAACACGTCTTCAACCGGCATCAGGAAGGGCTGGTCGATCGGGCGATCAGGGACGGGGATGTAGTCATCCACCGCGGTGATCAGGTCGATGATCGGCTTGGCGTCAGCGTGGTTCGGGTCGCCAGCGGCGAGGGCCTTGGCGGCGCTGCCCTTGACGATCGGAATCTTGTCGCCTGGGAATTCGTACTGGGTGAGCAGATCGCGGACTTCCATCTCGACGAGGTCGAGGAGTTCCGGATCGTCCACCATGTCGCACTTGTTCATGAAGACGACGATGGCGGGCACGCCGACCTGGCGGGCGAGGAGGATGTGCTCACGGGTCTGCGGCATGGGGCCGTCCGCGGCGCTAACGACGAGGATCGCACCGTCCATCTGGGCGGCGCCGGTGATCATGTTCTTGACGTAGTCAGCGTGGCCGGGGCAATCGACATGCGCGTAGTGGCGCTTCTCGGACTGATATTCGACGTGGGCGGTGTTGATCGTGATGCCGCGTTCCTTTTCTTCGGGCGCAGCGTCGATTTCGTCGTACTTCTTCGCTTCGGCGAAGCCCTTCTTGGAGAGAATGGTGGTGATCGCCGCGGTCAGCGTGGTCTTGCCATGGTCGACGTGGCCGATGGTGCCGACGTTGACGTGGGGTTTGTTGCGTTCGAATTGCGCCTTAGCCATAAGGTCAGTTTGGTTGTGGTGGTTTGGTTGCTATTTAGTGAGGTTTCTGTAGGGCGCGCGGCGGGGAAGTGGAGCCTGGGACCGGGATTGAACCGGCGACCTCGTCCTTACCAAGGACGTGCTCTACCAACTGAGCTACCCAGGCTTCTTACTTCCAACGAGGCGCGTCCTGCGACGTGCCCTGCCGGCTAAAATGTGTCCATCCGGCGGTGGCGAGAGGGCGAAAAAGCCCGAATCGAACAAGGCTCCAAGGGCCACGATCGAGTCGAGCTTCACCGGCCTCTTTTGGCCGAAAAATGGAGGGCGAAACTAGCAAAGGCCCCCCGAGTGTCAAAAGATTTTACCCAGTAAATTCAAAACGGAGCGGCGCCGGGCCCGAACGGCGGATGGAAACTGTAATTTATGCGTGCAGCGGACGAGCGGAAAACGTAATTGGGGACATGTTTCCCAGCACATTCCTGCGGTTTTTGGCCACCGGTTTCGTGGCTTCGCTCTTTTGTTCCTGCGCCTCGGTCAGTGTCAGCAATGTCGGCCAGACCGCTTCGGCCAAGCCCGCGCAAAAGCCCCCGCATTTTTACGTCGCGCCCTTTTCGACGGTCGGAGCCCAGATCAAGGAGCATCCCATGCGGAAACAGCCCGGTTCGCTTGGACCGGAGGCCCAGGAACTCCTCTCGAAGTTCCTCGTCGCGGAGCTGAATAAATCGGTGGGGCCCGCTTCGGCCGTGAGCGACAAGGCCATGCCCGGTTCCAGTGGCTGGCTGATCACCGGCCAGTTCACCCGGTTGAACGAAGGCAGCCGCATTTTGCGCATGGCCATCGGCCTCGGTGCCGGGGGGACCAAGATGGAAACGAAGGTGGCCGTCCGCAATCTCACCGGGAATGGGGCGCCGTTCCTGAACTTCGCCACCTCGGGTGGTAGTGGCGCCCAGCCCGGTGCCGCCACGAACCCGATTCCCTTCTCCTCGGCCCCCACGGCCCTGATGGCGAGCAAGAACGGCATCACGGATGACGCCGACCGCACGGCCCGCATGATCGTCGCCACGGTCGCCGACTATATGGTCAAGCGCGGCTGGATGGAGCCGGGCAAAGTGGCCAAGCCGAAGATGATGACGCAGTAGGCTGGGCGGCGGCCAGCCGCGCGCTCATCGCCATTCGTGCTTCGGGTACTTCCTCTGGAGTTCCTGTTTGATCTTCGGGTAGCTCTCTTTCCAGAAGTTCGCGAGGCTGGTCGTGATTTGGATCGGCCGCTGGTTCGGAGCGAGGATTTGGATGACCAGTGGAATGCGGCCACCAGCGATCCGCAGGTCGCCTTCCACGCCGTATAAATCCTGAATTCGCGCTGCCAGGGTAGGCGCCGCCTTTTCGTCGTAAGTGATCTTGGCGTTGCGGCCCTTCGGCAGGGCATAGCGCTCCGGAGCGTATTGATCGAGCAGGTCCTGCTGCGCGGGGGATAGCCACGATTTCACGACTGGCCAGACTTGGCGTTCCTTGATTTCGCGGTAGCTCGTGGCTCCGAGGCAAAGTTGCTCGATGAGGGTAACGCGATCGTCCTCGGTCAGCTTGGGCAATTCATATTCCGGATACCAGTCGGCCAGCAGATTCAACCGTGTAATCCATTGTTCCACGGCGTGATCCCAGTTCTTCAGCGGGCAATTGCCGGAAATGACTTCGCGAGCGAGCAAGGCGGCCGCCTTGTCCTCTGGAGCATCGTCGCTGGCTTTGCTGCGCAGGATCAGGTCGTGAAAACGGGTGACCCGCCGGGCCATCACGCGCCGCTGGGTGCTGTCGAAAATGACCTCTGTGTCGTCGAAGAACCCGGAGGGAAACAACTCCCGCAGCCACTCTTCCTTGATGGCGGTTGCCAGGGTGAGCAGGGTTTCCACTTCGCCCCGGATTTCGATCTCGCGAACCTCGCTGGCCACGAGCAGGGGAGCCTCGACCACGCTTTCGCGGGCCAGTACGCCCCGGCGTCCGTGGACCAGTGCGCAGCGCAGCGTCCCGGCATCCAGGCGCATGGCCACGAGATCGGGGAAGCCCGCCAGCACACAGCGTTGCAAGGCTTCACTGCTCGTATCGCGTGCGGTGGTTTCCAGTTTTTCATCCTTCGCGATCTGGAGGAACTGGGCGGCGAGGGCGGCGGCATCGCGGGCGGCGAGCGCATTGATGCCCAACTGCTTGCAGCGCTGTGGATTGAAATTCGTCTTCTCCGCAAAGCGCTGAGCGCGCATGAGCAGGAAGAAATCGCTGTCGGCGCTTTCGCCGAGGAAATCGTCGCGATCCTGCTGCATCTGCTTGCCTTCGGCCCGGCGCAGGAGATTGCGGCCTTGGGTCAGCGCGGCGACGAGGGCCGCCGCCGGCACACAGCCGAGTTGATCCGCCGCCAGGAGCATCCGGGCATAACGCGGATGTGCTGGGAAGGCGAGCATGCGCCGGCCAAGCGGGGTAATCGTTCCCCGCTCGTCGATTGCGCCGAGATCGGTCAGCAGGGTGAGAGCGCGTTCGAGGCCTTTGGCGTCCGGCGCTTCCAGCCAGCGAAATTTGGCCACGTCGTCGACGCCACTGGCTTTGAGGGTGAGGACCACCTCGGCGAGATCGAGCCGGCGGACTTCGGGTAATTCCTGCGCGGGCCGGTCGCCCTGCTCGCGTTCGGTCCAGAGACGCAACGCCACGCCTGGTGCGGTTCGTCCGGCTCGCCCGGCCCGTTGCTCGGCGCTGGCCCGGCTGATCTTCTCGACGAGCAGCGTGTTGATCCCCCGATAGGGATCGAAGCGGGCAATCTTTGCGAGGCCGCCATCGATGACCACCCGCACGCCGTCGATGGTCAGCGAAGTTTCCGCGACGTTCGTGGAGACGATCACCTTGCGCTGGTCGTAGCGGGCCACGGCTGCGTCCTGCTGCTCGACGGGCAGTTCACCGTGCAACGGTAGGGTGATGAAATCCCGGCCGACTCGCGAAGCTTTTACGGCATCGATGGTGCGCGCAATTTCGTAGGCGCCCGGCATGAAGATAAGCACGTCGCCCTCGGTGCTCCGGGCGACGCGCTCGAGCTCCCCGGCGGCGGCTTCCCAGACCGGCCAATCGCCGAGCGGTTTGTCGAGATACTCCACCTGTACCGGGTGGGTGCGGCCGCGGGAGGTCAACAGATCGCAGGGGGCGAGATAGGTCTGCAGGGTGGCCGCTTCCAGCGTGGCCGACATCACGATGAGCCGGAGGTCCGGGCGAAGTTTTTCCTGAAGGTCGAGGGCGCGGGCGAGCGTGATGTCGCCATAAAGGTGCCGCTCGTGGAATTCGTCGAAAATGATCGCGGCCACGCCTTTGAGCTGTGGATCGGCGAGCATCTGGCGGAGCAGGATGCCCTCAGTGACGAACCGGATGCGCGTGCGCTCCGTGCATACGCGATCGAGGCGAATCTGGTAGCCGACTTCCTCGCCCAGCTTGACCTTGCGTTCCTGCGCCACGCGGGTGGCCAGCATGCGAGTCGCCAGCCGACGTGGCTGCAAGACCACGATTTCTCCCGTCTCGGCCAGCCCATGATCGAGAATCATCTGCGGCACCTGTGTGCTTTTGCCCGAGCCCGTGGGGGCCTGGAGCACCAGCCGGCTATGCTGGCGCAAGGAGGCTACGAGTTGCGTTTCAAGTTCGTAGATTGGGAGATCGTGAGGACTCAGAAGGAGTTGAAAGTTGAAGGTTGAAAGTAGAATGGCGCTTGTCCGCGAGGGCGCGCAGTCTTGCACGAAAGACGGCGTTCAACATTTAACTTTCAATATTAACCTCACCCTTGCTCCTCGCTTTTCATAAACCCTATGGGGTTCTTTCGCAGTTTACGCCCGATGGATCGAAGCACCGGCCTTTGGCGGGATTTGGCTTTCCACCGGGTGTTTATCCACTGGGGCGGCTGGATGCGGAGAGCGAGGGGTTGCTCCTGCTGAGCGATGAGCCGGGGCTGAACACGCGGTTGCTCGACCCGAAATCGGCCCATGTGCGGACCTATTGGGCGCTGGTCGAGCGTGAGCCTTCGACGGAATCCCTGGCAACCCTGGAAAAGGGCGTGACCATCGGGGGGCACCGCACGCTGCCGTGCCGTGCCTGGAGGCTCGATCCCCAGCCCGAGATCGCCCCGCGTGTGCCGCCGGTGCGCTATCGCAAGAGTGTGGTCGATGTCTGGATTGCCCTGGAGTTGATCGAGGGGAAAAATCATCAGGTCCGAAAAATGACCGCGGCGGTAGGGCATCCCACCTTGCGGCTCTTGCGGGTGAAAATCGGTGGGCTGGAACTTGGCGGCCTTGCCCCGGGAGGCTGGGTGGAACTCGATGCCACCGCGCGGAAGTTGGTCTTTGCCCGATGATGTTCCTTGCAGGACGGACGCGATACGGAAAGGTGCGCGGTTTCCCATGATTGCCCCAACCTCCGCCTTTCCCGAAAGCTTCCCTGAGCGGGTGCGGGAAATATTTTCGGCGACCGGGTTGCTGGGCACGGCGCAGAATTTCGAGTTTCGCCAGGAGCAGCAGGAGATGGCCGTCAGTGTGGCGCAGGCGCTGTGCGAAAACCGGCACCTGGTCGTGGAAGCGGGTACCGGTGTCGGAAAGTCGCTGGCCTACCTCGTCCCGGCGGTGCTGTGGGCGCACGAACAGAAGAAGAAGGCGGTCATCTCCACGTACACGATCAACCTCCAGGAACAGCTCGTATATAAAGACATCCCGATCGTCCAAAAGCTGATGCCGTTCGAGTTCGAGGCGATGCTTTGGAAAGGCCGCGGAAACTTTCTCTGCCCCTTGCGGCTCGAGCGCGCCATGGCGCATGCAGGCGACCTGTTCACCAGCACCGAGCAGGAGGAATTGAAACGCATCTGGGAATGGGCGCAGACGACCACCGACGGTTCGCTTTCGGATTTCGCCGTGGAGCCCGACTCTTCCGTTTGGTCGCAGGTCTGTAGCGAGGCTCACATTTGCACCACGAAGTCGTGTGGCACGAATCCCAAGTGTGCCTACCAGCGTGCGCGGAAACGATTGGTCGGAGCGGATGTCGTGGTCCTCAATCACACGCTGTTTTTCATGAACCTGGGCGGGCTCGCCGAGCAGGCGGAAAACGAGAGCGGGTATTTGTTCGCAAACGATTTCGTGATCTTCGACGAGGCCCATACCGTCGAGGGCGTGGCCGCCAAGCAAATCGGCCTCGGCCTTTCGCAATACGGCCTGCGTTACGCCCTCCATCGCCTCTACAATCCGAAGACCAAGAAGGGCCTTTTCCAAGTCCTGCGCAACGTCGAGGGCGTGCGCGAGACGGCGACGCTCATCGAGGAAACCGACAAGTTTTTCGAAAAGGTCGGGGAGCGCGCCGATTTCAAAAAGGGCCGCGAGTTTCGGGTGCGCCAGCCGGATTTCGTGGACGACTCGCTCACCACGCCGCTGGCCAAGTTGCAGGCGCTCGTCGTCCAGGCAGTCCGCTCGACCGAGGACGATATGACCAAGAGCGAGCTCCAGGATCTTGGTCGCAAGGTACGCGATGCCCGCAGCAGCCTGGCCACGTTCCTCAAGCAGGAAGCCGAGGATCACGTCTATTGGATCGAGCGCACGGGGAAGACACAGAACTTTCATAGCCTGAACGCCGCGCCGATCGATGTTGCGGCCTACCTGCGCGCGCTGCTTTTCGCCGACAATAAATGCTGCGTCATGACCAGCGCCACGCTCTCGGTCGGCAGTGAAGCCCTGCAATATTTCCGGCAGCGCGTGGGAGCGGAAGATGTCGAGGCGCGGCAGATCGGCAGCCCGTTCGATTACCAGAAGCAGATGCGGATGTTCATCGCGAAGAAGATGCCCGACCCGCGCGATGCCGGTTACGAACAGGCGCTGGCCGACAAGATCGAGCATTATGTGGGGCAGACCAAAGGCCGGGCCTTTGTCCTGTTCACCAGCTACAAGACCATGAGTGCCCTGGCTTCCGCCATGCGCGAGCGCCTCGATGAACTCGACTACAAGTTGCTCGTGCAAGGCGAGGGGATGCCGCGCCACCGGTTGATTTCCGAGTTCAAGAAGGATGACCGGCACGTCCTCTTCGGTACCGAGAGTTTTTGGAGCGGAGTCGACGTGCCCGGCGAAGCGCTCTCGAATGTCATCATTACGCGACTGCCCTTCGCGGTGCCCGATCATCCCTTGATCGAGGCGCGACTGGAATTCATCCAGGCCAACGGTGGCGATCCCTTCGCGGAGTATTCGCTCCCTGAGGCGATCCTGAAGCTGCGCCAGGGCGTCGGTCGCCTGATTCGTACCCGGCAGGACAAAGGCATTGTGGTGCTGCTCGATCCTCGCGTGCTGACGAAGAACTACGGCCAGGCTTTTCTGCGTGCCCTGCCAGAGTGCCCGACGGAAATTGTGTGACCGGAAACGGGCTCCGGCCCGTAGCTAAATTCCAAAGCGATTTATTCGCTGGGCTTTACCGGGTGAACCCAGGTGCGATCTCCGAGCGGATGTTTGCGATGAAAGTAGTCGACGGCTGAAATGAACCACCAGTTGCCATTGCCATCCCGGAGACAACCCACGGTACGCCAAAGAAGCAAACGGCCTTCCGTACGGTCCTTGAAAGTCAGGAGGCATTCGATTTCCGGCACGGCGACGGTCTGCGACCAGCCCTGGCGTGTGTAGGCTCCGGTGTCCGGATCGGCGATGAGCCCGGCGATGTATTGGCTGACCTGCTGCTGGTTTTTCCAGGTCTTGGTGTCGAAGTAGTGTACGTGAACGGTGGTCAGGGAATCACCGAGAAGTTTGGGAACGGTCGTGGGGCGGTCGTTTTCCCCCGGGGCTTGATTGCGCGCCTCACGCGGAACACCGGATTCGGGCGTGTTGTCGAAAACGATCTTGGGACGGGGTTCGTCGCCGGCTGTGGCCAATAGTGCGGTAGCCAGGCATACGATCAAGCCGGTGACGGTCGCGAGGTGTCGAAAGGGTTTCATGCCGCCAGTTTGCCGGGACGCTTTGCCAGGAGTTGTCACAGGTGTGTGAGAAAGACGTCAATCGTTCGTACCGCCGGGAAATCACCCCGGATGATCAATTGGTGGCCGGATATAATAGATGTCCCATTCATCTTCGCGGCTCTGCACGAAGCCGTGCCGCTGGTAGAAGCGATTCGAGGCGCTGTCGCGTAGCGCGCCGAGGAGCACGGGTAGCCGTTTTTCATCCGCCGCAGCCAACAATCGGTGCATGACCAGCGAGCCGATACCCTGCGATTGATGCTTTGGGTGCACGTAGAGATGGTCGATTTGCAATCCGTCCGGCACGGGCCGGACGGTATAGAAGCCCACGTGCTTTCCATCGAGCGTGATGAAGCGGGTGTGTTCGGGATGAAATGAATTCCGAAGGCGATCCCGTGCCCGCCCCGGATCGAAACGGCCCAACCGCTCCAAGCTCTCGCGCATCGCGGCGATTCGCAGAGTGGCTAGTTCCTCGAAATCGTCCGCGGTCACAGCGGGGAAGGTGAGGCGTGTGGACAGCGTGTTGGGGTCGGTCACGAGTTTGCGTTCAAGTCTTCACCGCCCGCGGCATCGAGGAAGGGGGCGAATACTCAGTAGTGGGTGAAAACCATGATCATTGGTGAGCCGACAATGATGATGTCGTCGCCCGTACGTACCCCGAAATCCGAATGCATCGCCCCCTTGAACGAAAATTCATATTCGTGTGGACGTGGTTCAATGAGTGCCAAATAAGCGTATGGCCACATGGGATCGCCCATGAGCTCCACGGTGCGAGTACAGAAGTTGGTAAACTCAAGCCGTGCCTGGCCGAACAACGAGGTATCCGCGCGACTGACGACCACTCGCTTCGCACCGCCGGGCACATATGCAGGATTCAACGCCAGGATCTCATGAAGTGGAGTCTGTCGGGATTCGGAATGAAAAGCCGACCACAATCCGGCAATGCCGCTCACCATAAACACGCTGGCAGCGCAGAGCTTCCACGAATGGTGGAAAGGGAGGATGCGAATCTTCATGCGATCAACATAGTGTCAGCCTCAACCCAGGTTGGTGGAATTCCAAAATAACGGAATCGGGACGTCGAATCCGGAAGGCGAGCGTGCCCGATTGCAGGCCATACTAACCTCTTTGGGGTTGAGCCGAATCGGTGCACGGACGACGATTTGGCCGGCGTGGATTGCGCTTCGTGCGAATAGGATTACGCGAATGGCGAATGGCTGGTGATTGCGAACGCGCGGAGGCGCACGAGAACTGCTGCCGACTAATCTCGGGGCCGCTTTCCTCCCAGCACCTTCCGGTTCTTCCAAATGCCATTCCATGTGCTCTAAATCCGTGTCATCATCTTCGCCGCTTGTGTGGCTAGTATGTATCGTATTGACCCTTGTGGCTGGAGCCACGAGTCGCGCCGACCTGGCGGCAGATTACCAGGCGCTGATCTCCGGTACGGCGGGGCAGGTCATTGCCAGCCCGGGAACCCCGGGCAGCGTAGCCATGTTCGGAACGGCTGCCTTTCCGGTGTTGCTGGGGACGGCGAGCCCGGTGCAAGCGGTGATGGGCGCCGGGCGTTATGGTGACAGTTACGCGAGTACGGCTGCACGGGCGGTTGCGACCGCTCACACGGGATTCTTCGACACGGCGGGCGGTGCGCGCAGCACCCTGTTTACCAATTCCGTCCTTTGGGCCGGCAAGCAGGCTACCCCGGCAGCGACGACCGTGGCGGTGGTGAGCAATACCACGGTCAAGGACTACCTGACGGCGCAAGGTTATACCACGACGGCGGTGACCTCCTTTCCAGCACAGTGGGATCCGAAGCTTGGAATTCACGTGACTTGAAGTCGCGGCCGCACTGACCCTATAGTGAGTCGTATTAATTTAAATCATACCAACATGGTCAAATAAAACGAAAGGCTCAGTCGAAAGACTGGGCCTTTCGTTTTAATCTGATCGGCACGTAAGAGGTTCCAACTTTCACCATA
>JADMIO010833550.1_pt1 | contig 18794 bp, 18 predicted proteins | sample 8958161 | NCBI WGS metagenome assembly JADMIO01 (sample SAMN16585339, study PRJNA669376) | soil metagenome | isolation source: Crop rotation soil | place: USA: Cullars Rotation, Alabama | collected 2011 | reverse complement strand
CTTTCCCCCCGCCGCACCTCGGCCCCCCCGTCCTCCACCTCTCCCAGCGCTGTCACCAACGCCCGTGTCCGCTCTTCCCCGTACCCATCCGGATACCCTCGACCGGCCCGCCACCCATGCCGTTGCATCACCACCCCCGCGAGCACCCGCTGCGCGTGGACACGCGTCAACCACCGAGGCGCGTCCAACCGATCGACCACCGCGCATCCCCCGATCAGCCCCCGATCGATCAACGCATGGACCGCCGGCGTGAAGTCCACATGAAGCATATCTGGCTGATCATCCAGCGCCCCCACCAAAGCCTTCACGTCCTCCGGGATCACGCTGCACGCCCCCTGCGACGCCACCCCTGCCCCTGCTGCCGAAGCCGAAGCCGAAACCGACGGCGACCCAGCTGAAGGCCCCGAGGGCCCCGAAGGCCCGCGGCACCCCACCCCCACGACAACCACCACCAAGCAAATCCTCGCGCGCCTCACCATCTCACCGCACAAAGCGTGATCTCCTCCTCGGCACCCGTCAACGCTGCGGCTACCCTTCACGCCATGCCCCTCCGCGCCGCGGCCCGCGCCGCCGCCCTGGTAGGCTTATGTCGGTATACGTAAGCGAGACGTTGCGGTCCACCGCAGCAGTCGGTGCGGTTCGAGTTGGTCACCGTGGGTCTAGCACGAAGGGGTTGGGAGCTATCTAGCTGGATCTATTGTTTTTGTGCGAAATTTGTTTGGATCGTGGTTGTAATGTTACGTCCACTGCGCCATCGGCGCCGTAAAAAACCTTGACATTCTGGAAACCGTTTGAACGCCTTATCCGCTCCGGGCCCGCCGATGGCCTCCAGCGGCCAGCTGCTCCAGCCTCGACGGTCGGATCTTCACGATGGCAAACTCCGACGCGACGAAGAATGCGTTGGCCAGAACCAGCGCGGCGCTCGCGAGAAGGGCTACCGAGTATAGCATGACAACCTCATGGCTGGACGTTCAGGCGAAATCATGAGCGTGCGCCAGAGGTGTGTTCTTGGATCATGGCGGATTCCTTCCCTCCGCGTCGACCAGCCCACGGCGCTGCGCCCGCGAGGAAGAGGCGTGGTCCCGCGACGCTCGGCGCCGCCTCCGGCTTGCGATCACGCGGCTGATCGTGTCTGCCAGCCGCGCGACGAGGCGGCCGAACGGATCGAGCAGCCACCTCTTACGTGGGCGCGACCGATCTCGAGCTCGCCGTCTACGAGGGATCGAACCTCTATACCACCGTGACCGCGTCCTGCTACGACTTCCAGCTCACCGTCGCCTTGCCGGATGGCAGCTACGACGCAGATGCGACGTTGCTCGACGGGCACTCCCAGCCGGTGAGCGGGGACGTGTGCACTTCCTGCCTGACGGATTGTGCGGCGGCTGCCACGGCGGGCCGATGTTGAACGAGACGACGCCTCAGCTCGCGGCCTTTCTTCTCGCCTCAGGCCTCGTCCTCCCAGCAGGCACCAGGTTCCAGGACGTGCTCGTCTCCGAAAGGAACCGGCTCGGTAATCCCCCTCGTGACTTCCTGTTCAAGGAGCCCGGCGGGAGCACGAGCCTCACTTCGGCGGGACGAGCGGCGCGTTCGTCGACGAGCCAGCGACGATAAACGACCCGGGCGACGGGTTGACCATCAGGCCGCGGCGACGCTGCGGGCGCTTTCGTACACAGACGCGCGGGAGGAGGGGAAGGACGAGGGGGCGGCCTACGTGATGGACGCGTCGGGGCATGTGGATTTCATGGGGCCGAACGCGTGCGCGGTGCTGTCGAAGCTGGCTTGCCACGCCGGGTCGATGAAGCTGCCTTTCGAGGTGTGCGAGGATCGGTTCTATGTGCCTGGGCTTCTGACCAGGGTGATGGCAGGGGACGGGTCGTACGCGGAGGCGGAGGCGGATAATGGGCCTGCGCCGTGCGGGGAGACGAGCGATAGACGGGCGGCGGGCCTTGGCGAAGTTTGCTTCGCCGCCTCGGAGCGGCGGCGCGCCCGGAGCGAAGGGAACTTCGGCGGCAGAGATACGGCGCTGCGGAAACTGGCTGGCATGGCAGGTGCTTTGGGGCGAACGGAGCGCAAACGTTGCTCTCTAGCACCATCCACCACGGAGGGAGTCTGTCATGCACGACCTGGATCGCACCACGCTCGAGACCCAGTTCAACGAGATGTTCGAGGGCGAGGGCGAGGGTGAAGGCGAAGCACCGTTCAACGAGGGGGAGGCCATGGAGCTCGCCGCCGAGCTGTTGACGGTCTCGAGCGAGGGGGAGCTCAACAACTTCCTCGGCGACCTGGCCAAGAGGGCCTGGGGCGGCGCCAAGGCGTTCGCCAACTCTGCCGCGGGCAAGGCTGTGCTCAGCGGCCTCAGGTCCGTCGCCAAACAGGCGCTCCCCACGGTGGGCGGCCTGATCGGCAACGCCGTCGTCCCTGGCATCGGCGGTGCCATCGGGTCGCGGCTCGCGTCGGGCGTCGGCAACCTGTTCGGGCTCGAGCTCGAGGGGCTGAGCGGCGAAGATCGCGAGTTCGAAGTGGCCAAGCAGTTCGTCAACCTCGCCGGCGCCGCGCTCCAGAACGCCGCCCAGGCGGCGCCCACCGCGAATCCCAACGTCGTGGCGAAGACGGCGATCATCGAGGCGGCAAAGACCTTCGCCCCGGGGCTCGTATCGAAGCTCGGCGGCGCGGGCGGGGCACCCCTCGCGGGCCTCGGCGCCACCGCGGGCCGCCCTTCCGGTGCTCACCACGGCCGGTGGTACCGCCGCGGCAACGCCATTGTTCTCGTCGGGGTATAGGCCCGTGTCACCGGCCCTCGCCCCTTCGACCTTCCTCGCGCACGAGGCGCGGGCTCTGCTTGCGCGGCTCGCCAAGGTCGAGTCCTTCGCCCTGCGCCAGACGACGGTGCCCGCCGCCGCAGTCTCGACGGCGGCGCAGGCGGCGATCGAGCGGTGCCTCGTGGCGGGGCGGCGGAAGCTGCGCGAGGACGTGCACCGCTTCGTGCGGTGGCTGCACGGCCCCGACGGCCGGCGCGCGACGCCCGCCGCGCTGCAGCGGCGCTTCACGCTGCTCCGGCTCCGGTTCAACGTCGTGCTCACGCAGTTCGATATCTTCGCCTCCGCGCTCACGCAGCGGAGCGAGCACGACACCGGCGTCTGGCTCGCCGGCCTCGACGCGCTGGCGGAGGACGCGCTGAACCTGCCCGGCGCCCCGTACGAGGCGCCGCCGTTGATCTGTTACCTCGACCGCGGCATGGGCGCGGCCATCCGGCGGGCGCGCACGCGGCTGCCGGGCGGCGACCTGAACCCGGTGGCGATCATTCGCGTGCCGCGGGAGCGCATGGTGAGCACCGGCATCGGATCGTCTCTCGTCCATGAGGTCGGTCACCAGGGCGCCGCGCTCCTCGACATCGTGCCTCCGCTCCGGCTCCTTCTCCAGGGGATGCAGCGCAAGGGCGGCGTCGAGCGCGCGGCGTGGACCCTCTGGGAGCGGTGGATATCCGAGATCGTCGCCGATCTCTGGTCGATCGCTACCCTCGGTGTCGGCGCGACGCTCGGCCTGATGAGCGTGGTCAGCCTGCCGTCCGCGTTCGTCTTCCGGATGAACATGGACGACCCGCACCCGCCGCCGTGGATCCGCGTGAAGCTGAGCTGCGCGATCGGCGAGGTGCTGTTCCCGCACGCGCAGTGGCAGGACCTCGCGCGGCTGTGGGAGAGGCTCTACCCTTCCTCGGGGCTCGACGCTGAACGGCAGGAGCTCTTCGCCGCGCTCCTGTTGACGATGCCTTCTCTCGTCACGCTCCTGGTCCATCAACAGCCGCGAGCGCTCCGCGGGCGGGAGCTCGTCGAGGTGCTGCCGGTGGCTTCAAGACAGCCGGCGGCGCTCCGCGCGCACTTCCGGGCGTGGCAGCGAGCACCGCCGCGCATGCGCTCGGCGCCGCCGACGCTCGTGTTCGCGGTGTTCGGCCAGGCCAGGGCCGACGGGGCGATCGGACCGGAGGAGGAGAGCAGGGTGCTGACAGGTCTGCTCTCGTCGTGGGCGCTCAAGGGGGCGATCGAAGACACCGCGCGGTGCGCGGCGCCGCGCGGGGCGATGGCCGTGGCGTAGTCAAACGACCGATGATGGAGGATTCGATATGAGCAACACTGAGCCGACCAACGTGAGATTGACGGAACCCATCCGCATCTCCAGCGACCCGCCGGTGCAGGTGGGCCTGAACCGGACGACCGTCGAGCCGACGGACGATCAGGCGTTTTGGGCCGCGATCCGGCACGCCACCAACGCGATCTCGTTCGACCGGTACAAGAAGGCTCTCGACGTCGTGATGTGCGGCGGCAGCAAGGGAGATGGAAGCGTCGTCGAGCGCCTCGTCAGCGAAGCCGTCAGCGAGGGGTTCAAGGAGATCGAGCACCGGAGGAGCCTCCCGTTCCCGCGCGTCCATGGCTACAACCTGCTCAAGGTGAGCACCGAAGCGTTCCTCGAGCTGTTCTGCGGCGTGAACGGCTTCGCTGACGACAGAGAGCACATTGACGAACCGGCCGAGCGCGCCCGCGGCGTCTACGAGCCGGCCCACCTGCGCAAGATGTGGAAGCGGTACAAAAGGCTCGACCCGGCGACCGACAAGCCGGACGCCGACGACACCGCTCGGCACATCATCCCCTATCTCGACATCGTGCGCGCCAAGCTCGGCGACGTCCCGATCAAAGACGACCACAACCTCGGTATCGAGTGCTACGGCATCCTCCGGCGCAAACTCACCAACCCCTGCATGATAGAGCTCATCTGGTCGTACTGGATGGAAGAGGGCATGGTTGTTCAGGCGATGAGCGCGCTCTCGATGCGGTTCCAGAACCGCCGCGGCGCCGGCGATCGCGACCCCTTGGCGAACCTGGAGATCGATCCTTTGCGCCCGCTCAACAACCTGCTCTGGGGCTTCATCCAGGACGAGCAGCACCGGCTCAGCGTGCTGCGTCGGGCCTACGAGTATGACCACCACTACGGCATCACGCTCCAGGGCAAGGCGATACCCAGGCCCCGGACGGCCGACAGCCGCTCGAAGTTCCTCGAGGCGTTCCACAACCTGCTCTCCCAGTGCGCGCAGTTCTTCCTGCAGGACGACGACACCACGCGGATCGCCGACGGCTTCCCGCTGCTCAACGGCCTCAAGGAGGTGCACCTCTTGCTCACGCAGGGAGGCCATAACCAGTATGGCGACCTGCCTTGGACCGCGCGGCAGGAGATGATGATGATCCAGTGGCTCCTGGCCCGGCCCGAGATGCGCGAGTTCATCGGCGGCCGCATCATGGTCGCCTACCCCGAGCCGTGGATGGACCGCGTCGACGCGATGAAGACGCTGCAGGGGTGGACCGACACGCCGATCACCCATTTTCGCGATCTCGCCGTCTTCGGTGAGCAGATCCTGCTCTCGATCCGCTTCGGCGCCTGGAGCCGGGTGAACGTGGCGCAGCAGGCGGCCAACTGGGCGCGCTATTGGCGGGCGGAGATCCAGAGCTACCTCCACGCCTACCGCGCGGCCACCGGCGTGGACCTCGTGGTGGCCGACGAGCAGCGCGCGGCGCAGCGCTACCTGCCCCCGTCGATCCACCTGAGGCAGCGGCTCGCGGAGCAAGAGCGTCGCCGCTGAAGGAGCGGCCAGTGCTCGACTTCGCCTCCGCGCTTTACCTCGGTTTGCGGCACGAGAGCGCGTCGCTCCGGCCGTGGGATCGGCTCACCACAGGTGCCCCGGCGGCGCTCGCGGCGCTGGAGGGAGCGGACCGGGTCGCCCGCGGCCTCGCGGCGCTTCAGGGTTGCGAGGCCGCGACGCTGTTCCCTTCGACGCTGCACCTGTTCTGGGATCTCGCCGACGTCCTCTCCGCGCAGAAGGTCGCGGTCTACCTGGATGCCGGGGCGTACCCCATCGCCGCCTGGGGAGTGGAGCGGGCAGCCGCGCGCGGCACACCGACACGGAGGTTCCACCACCACGACGCGGACGCGCTCCGGGACCTCGTCACGCGGCGCCCTGGAGCGCGGATCCCCGTCGTGGTCACGGACGGCTTCTGCCCCCCGTGCGGCCGCGCAGCGCCGCTCGCGGCCTATCTCGAGGTGGTCCGGGAGCACGAGGGTCTGCTCGTCATCGACGACACGCAGGCGCTCGGCGTGCTCGGCGCGAGCGAGGGCTCGACGTCACCGTATGGCGAAGGCGGCGGCGGCTCGCTCCGAAGGTGGAGCCTCGCGAGCGACCGGGTGCTGCTCGCGAGCTCGCTCGCCAAGGCCTTTGGGGCGCCGCTCGCCGCGCTGTCGGGACCGGAGCGGTTGGTGCGCGCGATCGAGGCCAGGAGCCTCACGCGCGTGCACTCGAGCCCGCCGTGCGCGGCGGTGATCCGCGCGGCGGAGCGGGCGCTCGTCGAGAACCGGGAGCGGGGCGACGCGCTCCGGCTCCGGCTGTTGCACAACGTGCGGCGGCTCCGCGGCGGGTTGCGACGGGGGGGGCTCGCCACGGCCGGGGGGCCGTTCCCGGTGCAGACGGTGGCGCCGATCCGCGGCGTTCCTGCAGCCAGGCTCCACGAGGCGCTCTTCCGGCGCCGTCTCGAGGCCGTGCTCGCGAAGGCCCATGGTGGAGAGGGCGCCCGCGTCACGCTCGTGATCACGGCGGCGCACGAGCGCGCGGACATCGATGCGGCGATAGAGGCCCTGACTGTCATTGCCCGCGTGACGCGCAGCGCCGCCGCCGCGTGAAACGCACAGCCGAGGAGAGGAACGACCATCATGTGGAACACGAAGGACGGTTACGTGCTCAGGCTCCCGCAGAACCGGCTCCGGGCCATCGCGGCAGGGAGCCACGGACGCGACGCGGGATCGTGCGGGTGCTCCGCGTGCGGGGCGCAGTCGATGGAGGCGATGGAGAACGAGATTGGAGCGCTGGTGCGGCGGTCGCGTCGCGCCGGGTCTGTGCGCAATCGGAAGACGGGGCGGAGCCATCCGCTCTTCGTGGCGCGGCGCGGGAGCAAGCGTTACCGCATCGTCACGCAACCTCTCTCCGGGGTCGAGCAGGCGGTCGTCGCGGTGAGCCCGCGGCCGGTGGTGCAGGTGGAGCCGGAGCCGGTCGTGGATGCGGCGCCGGAGGAACCGGCGGCGGAGCCGCAGGACGAGCCGGGCGGTGACGAGCCGGCGGCGGAGCTCATGGTGTTCACGCCTGAGCTCGACCTCCGCCCGGAGCACCTCGAGACGTACGGTTATTTGCAGCAGGCCGAGCAGATGCTCGAGGAGGCGGAGCTCTTGGAGCTCACGTTCGAGCTCCTCTCGGTCACGAGCGAAGCCGAGCTCGATCTCTTCCTTGGCGGGCTCGTCAAGTCGGTCGCCCGGGCGGCGTCCAACGTCGCCAAGGGCGTCGCCAAGGGCGTGCAGACGGTGGGCAAGATCGTGCCCCTTGGCGCCCTGGCGGACATCGCCGCGCGCACCCCCATCGGAGCGCTGGCCAAGGCCGGGTACGGCGCGCTCTCGGCGATGGCGAAGGGCGAGAACATCCTGAAGGGCGCGCTTCGCAGCCTCGCCTCGGATCCGCTCATGCGCTTCGCCATCGACACGGGCCTGGGCGTGGCCAGGGGCGAGAACATCGTGAAGGCCGCCAAGCAGGCGGTGAAAGCGGGGATCAAGGACGCGACCGAGGCCGTGCGCTTCGCGGCGATGGTGGCACCGTTCGTTCCTGGCGTCGGGAGCGGCGTGGCGGCGGCCCTGGGCGCGGCCAGCGCGCTCGCGTCCGGTCAGCCCATCACCGCGGCGCTGATCGCCGCGGCGCGGAGCGCGATCCCCGGCGGCGCCCTCGCCCAGGCCGCCTTCGACACCGCCGCGAACCTGGCCCGTGGCAAGAGCCTGTCCGAGGCGGCGCTCGGGGCAGCGCGCGGGCAGCTCCCCCCGGGGCCGGCCCAAGCGGCGTTCGACGCCGGCCTCACGCTGGCCAAAGGCAAGAGCCTCCAGGCCGCCGCCTTCGCCGCCGCCGGGCGTCTCTTGCCGCCGTCGCCCTACGCGGCAGACGCGCTCTCGTTCGCTCGCCGCGTCGCCGCCGGGGAGAACCTCGGCAAGGCCGCGCTCTCCACGGCAGGCAACGCCGTGATGCGGCGAATCGAGGGCCAGGGCGGGAACATCCTGGCGACGCTGAAGGGGAAGGTCTCCATTCGAGAGCTGGAGCACGAGGTCGCGGAGGCCTCCTCGTTCGAGCTCTTGTTCGAAGGATCGGGCAAGAAACCGGTCGTGCAATGGCCCCAGAAGGACCCGCTCAACGTCATCCTCGAATGGACCGGACCTCATGACTACCGCAGCGCCATCAAGGTACGCGCGCCGGGGGTCTATATCTTCGAGAAGGACGGGGAGCCCTTCTATGTCGGCGAGTCGGGCGACGTCGGCAAGCGCCTGCGGAGCTACAAGAAGACCCAATTCACGCGCGGGAAGGCGTACATAGGCAAGATCCTCAACGCTCCCTTCGACGTGCTCGGACACACGCTGGGAGCCGTGGAGCACGCGGTCATCCGGACGATCACCAACAAGGGCAACAACCCCGGGCGCATCAAGAACGAGCGCTCGACCGGCGCGCTCAAGACCGTCGGTCAGATCGTCATAAAAAACGTTCTACCTACCGCCTACTCGAGGCTCCCGGTTCCAGGTGGCAATGTGCAGAACCTGGTGCTGACCGTCGCGGCAAACGGCGTATACGAGATCGCCCCTCTCCAGTAGGCGCGCCGGATGATCATCGATTGCCACTGCCATGCCGGCCTGGGCGACGGCCTCACCGGCCCCTGGGACACGCGGGCGCCGCTCGGCCCGTACCTCCGCCGCGCCGCGCGAGCGGGTATCGCTCGCACGGTGATCTTCGCGGCCTTCTCGTCCGACTACGCGCGGGCCAACCGTGACATCGCCCGTATGGTCAAGAGCCGCCCGACGCGCCTCCTCGGCTTCGCCTTCGTGCACCCCGAGCGGGATCGCGGGCGCGTCGCGACGATGGTCGCGGAGGCTGTCGCGCTCGGCCTCGCCGGGATCAAGGTGCATCGCAACGACGCGCGCATCACGCGCGAGATATGCGAGGTAGCGCGGCGGTTCCGCCTCCCGGTGCTCTATGACGTCGTGGGCGAGGTCGAGGTCGTGGACCTCCTCGCCACGGAGTACCCGGACATCCCCTTCATCATCCCCCATCTCGGCAGCTTCGCCGACGACTGGCGCGCGCAGCTCGCCCTCATTCCCCACCTCGAGCGCCACCCCAACGTGTATGCCGACACGGCGGGCGTCCGGCGCTTCGACCTGCTCGAGCGGGCAGTGCGCCGCGCGGGCGCGCGTAAGGTTCTCTTCGGGTCGGACGGGCCATGGCTCCACCCCGCCGTCGAGCTCGCCAAGGTGCACGCGCTCCGGCTGGCGCCGGAGGACGAGCGCCTCGTGCTCGGAGGCAACCTAATCAGGCTGCTGGATCGGAGGGGTCTTCCGCATCTACCGCACCGGACATAAATGACTTAAGCGCTGAGAAACAAAGGATTCCGGATGACGCGCTCCGCAAACTAGGATATTCAAGCTTGGCGTCGGCAGCTCGAGGTGGGGGTCAACCTCATAGAACGGTGGCCGCAGTGCAGATATGGTATCGGGTCATCGCGGTGGAGGGGTGCGGCGATGAAAGCGTCGCGCTCGCAGCGCTCGCCGGTTCGGGGCTCGAGCCGACGCCGTTCCAGGGCGCTGTGCCGCGAGGCCCGGGGATCGTGTTCTTCGATCGGATCTCCCCGCCGCTCTATGAGATGCTCCGCGAGGCGAGCGCCAGCGGGTTCGGGCGTGTGCTCGCAGTGGCGCTCGCGCGCGAGGCGCTCACATGTCGGGGATCGTGGGCGCTGCTGCAGGCCGGAGCGTCCGATGTGATCGCGATGGGCGGCCCCTGCCCGATTGGTCCCCAGATCGCAGCCCGCATCGAGCGCTGGCAGATTGTCGATCGGCTGCTCTGTTCCCCCCTCGTGGCGCACAACCTCGTGGGCACGAGCCGCGCATGGACCCGAGCGCTCCGCCACCTCGTGGAGATGGCGCGCTTCACCGAGGCGCCGGTGCTCCTGCTCGGCGAGAGCGGTACTGGGAAGGAGCTCGCCGCCCGCCTCGTGCACGCGCTCGATCTGCGGCCGACCAAAGGCGATATGGTGGTGGTCGACTGCACGACGATCGTGCCGGAGCTCTCCGGGAGCGAGTTTTTTGGGCACGAGCGCGGCGCCTTCACGGGCGCGGCGGGCCAGCGTGACGGCGCGTTCGCGCTGGCCAACGGTGGCACGCTCTTCCTGGACGAGGTCGGCGAGCTGCCGTTACCGATGCAGGCGCAGCTGCTCCGGGTGGTGCAGGAGCGGACCTACAAGCGGGTCGGCGGCAACAACTGGCAAGATACGCAGTTTCGCCTGGTGTGCGCGACGAACCGCGACTTGCCGCAGGAGGTGGAGCGGGGAACCTTCCGCCGTGATCTCTACTATCGCATCGCCAGCACCGTTTGCCAATTACCGCGGCTCGCCGACCGCGCCGGCGACGTCTTGCTGCTGGCCCGGTACTTCATCAAGGCCCTCGGCCCCGAGGTCGAGCCCCCGCCGTTCGACGACGAGGTGTGCGAATACCTGGCCCAGCGTGTCTACCCGGGGAATGTCCGCGATCTGCGGCAGCTGGTGACGCGGATATTCTACCGCCACGCCGGGACGGGATCGATCACCGTGGGGGATATTCCGGAGGACGAGCGGCCGCAGGACGCCGGACCGCAGGACTGGCGGGATGGGGCTTTCGAGGAGACGATCCGGCGAGCCATCGTGCTAGGCGTGGGGTTGAAGGATATCGGGAGGGCGGCGGAGGATATTGCGGTGCGGCTCGCCGTCGACGATGCGGAGGGGAATCTGCAAACGGCGGCGAGTCGGCTCGGGGTGACGGATCGGGCGCTGCAGCTGCGAAGGGCGGCGCGGAAGCAGCCGGATTGAGCCGGGTGCTTGATCGCGTTCCCCAGCCAGGCCAAGCCCACTCGAGCCCCGACCCCGCTGTCAAAGCAACTTATCGAGCGTGATTGGCAGCTCACGCACCCGCCTCCCCGTCGCATGGAAAACAGCATTGGCGACAGCCGCCGCGACGCCGACGACGCCGATCTCGCCCAGCCCCTTGGCCCCCAGCGGATTGACGACATCGTCCTCTTCCTCGACGAAGAGCACTTCGATATCGCGCACATCGGCGTTGACCGGCACGTGGTACTCGGCGAGGTTATGATTCATGAACCGCCCGAAGGCCTGATCGATCACGCTCTCCTCTTCCAGCGCCATCCCGATGCCCCACACGACCCCGCCGATGACCTGGCTCTCCGCGGTCTTCGGGTTCAAGATGCGGCCGCCGGCCACCGCGCTGACGACCCGCGTGACGCGAATCACGCCGAGGTCTTGATCGACCTCCACCTCCGCGAACACCGCCGAATGCGTGTACCGCGAATAGCGCTTCTGCCCCGGCTCCGGCCCGCCGGACGCCTCCTCCTCGATGGCGAAAACCCTGCCGTGCCGCAGCACCTCGGTCAGGGACACGGCCCGCGAAGGATCGCTGCGGGCGCGGATCTCGCGCTCGGCGAACGTCACCTCGCCGGGCCGGGCGCCGGCGAGCGGCGAGCCATCCATCTTCTTCGCCAGCCTGAGCAGCCTCTCGCGCAGCCTTTGACACACGGCCTTCACCGCCGACCCGACCGAGGACGCCGTGAACGAACCTCCCTCGACCGGCGCCTTTGGCAGCGACGAATCGCCGAGCTTGAACGTCACGTTCTCCATCGGCAGCCCCAGGAGATCGGCCGCGATCTGCGTCATGATCGTGTACGTGCCGGTACCGATATCCGACGTCGCGCTGCTGACCGTGAGCCTACCATCGGCGGTCAGCACGGCCTTCGCGGACGCCGCCTGCTGCGTCGCCTCCCACACGCCGCTCGCCATGCCCCAACCAACCAGCGTATCCCCCTCCCGCATCGACCTCGGCGCGGGGTCGCGCCCCGCCCACCCGAACCTCTCCGCGCCCTTCCGGTAACAGGCGCGGAGCTCCTTGCTCGAGAACGGCTTGTCCGCGTTCTGGTCCCGCTCGGTGTAGTTGCGGAGGCGCAGCTCGACCGGATCGACACCCAGCTTGACGGCGAGCTCGTCCATCGCGCATTCGATCGCGAACACACCCCACACGGCGCCCGGCGCGCGCATATCGATCGGCGTGTACAGGTCGAGCTGCGCGACCTCGTGTTCGAGCCTCACGTTATCGCACCGGTAGAGCAGGCCCGACCAGTTGACGACGACCTCGGAGTAGTCCTCGAAGCGCGAAGTCTCGGCGACGGCCTCGTGGACAATGGCATCGAGGGCGCCGTCGCTCCTTGCGCCGAGGGCGACGCGCTGCAGCGTCGTCGGGCGGTGTCCGAAGGAGAACATCTGCTCGCGCGTCAGCGATACCCGCACCGAGCGCTTCAGCTGTCGCGCCGCCAGCACCGCCAGGAACACCTGGTACTGCGGGCGCAGCCCCGACCCGAACGCCCCGCCGACGAACGGCGACACGACGCGCAGCTCGTCCCTGGAGCATCCGAACACATTGCAGAGGTAGCGCTGGACGTTCTGCACCCCCTGGGTCTTGTCGTACACGGTGAGCGTGCCGTCCTCGTCCCGGATCACGGTCGTGGCGAACGGCTCCATCGGGTTATGATGCTCGACCGGCGCGCGGTACGCGGCCTCGACCTGCACCGCGGCCCTGGCGAAGGCCTTGTCGGCGTTGCCGCGCGGGCTGGGCGGCGCATCGATGCCTGGCCTCTTCCTGGGCCTGTAGGCTTGTTTGCGCTGCTTCTCGAGATCGGTCGCATGCGCTTGCTGCGCGATCTCGACCCGGACGAGCGACGCCGCATAACACGCGAGTTCGAAGCTATCGGCGACGACCAGCGCCAAGGGCTGAGCGCTGAACTTGATCTCGCCGTCGTGGAGCGGGCGAAACGGCGAACCGGGCGGCGCGACCTCGTCGCTGTACCTTTTTTCGGAGTGGGCGACGCGAGGGAGGTTTTCGTGCGTGAAGACCTGCAAGACGCCCGGGAGCGAGAGCGCGGCGGTCGCGTCGATCTTCGTGATCTTCCCCCTCGCCGCCCCGCTCGAGACGACCACGCCGTACGCGAGGTTCGGGGTGTTGTGCTCGGCGGCGTACCTCGCCTCGCCCGTCACCTTGGCGCGCCCGTCGACGCGGCTCACCCGCTTGCCGATGTACGCGGTCATCGATCCTCCCCCCGGGCGGCCGCCAAGAGCAGGCCGCGGACGATGGCGCGCTTCGCCAGCGCGATCTTGAACGTGTTGTGGCCAAAGCCCTTGGCCTCTCGCAGCACCACCTCTGCGGCCTCTTCGAAGCTCTCCCTCGTCGGCCGCCGGCCGCGCAACAGATCCTCGGCCTGCCGATCACGCCACGGCTTGTGCGCCACGCCGCCGAGCGCGACGCGCGCGTCCTCTATCGTCTCGCCGCGGAGCTCCAGCGCGGCGGCGACCGACACGAGCGCGAACGCATACGATGCTCGATCGCGGACCTTCAGATAAGCGTGATGCGCGCTGAAGCCCTTCGCCGGCAGATCGACCGCAGTGATGATCTCGCCGTGGCCGAGGTTCGTATCGATGTGCGGCGTTTCGCCGGGCAGGCGATGGAACGCGTCGAAGGGGATCGAGCGATCCCCCCCGGGGCCGGTGACATGGACGACCGCCTCGAGGGCGCTGAGCGCGACGCACATGTCCGACGGGTGGACGGCGATGCAACGCTCGCTCGTGCCGAGGATCGCGTGGATGCGGTTGAACCCCGGGATGGCGGGGCAGCCCGCCCCCGGTGCTCGCTTGTTGCAGGGGGTCGCCGTGTCGTAGAAGTAATAACAGCGCGTCCGCTGCATCAGGTTGCCGCCGACCGTGGCCATGTTGCGGAGCTGGGGTGACGCGCCCGAGAGGATCGCCTCGGACAGGAGCGGATACCGCCGCTTGACCTCCTCGTAGCAGGCCGCGTCCGTGTTGGTCACGAGCGCGCCGAGCCGCAGCCCGCCGTCCTTTGTGGGCTGGATCTCCGCGAGCGGCAGACGCGAGATATCGACGAGGCGGCGCGGGCGCTCGACGTTCTCCTTCATCAGATCGATCAGGTTCGTGCCACCCGCGATGAACCTGGCCGCGCCGTCCGACGCGACCTCGCGCACCGCGGCCTGTACGTCGCCGGCGCGGACATAGGAGAAGCTGTTCATCCCGCTTTTCCCCCTCTCTGCATCATCACCTGCTGGATCGCCGCGACGATGCGCGGATAGGCGCCGCAGCGGCAGATATTGCCGCTCATCAGCTCGCGGAGCTCGTCCGGGCTCGTCGCGCTCGATTCGCGCATCAAGCCGACCGCGGAGCATATCTGGCCCGGCGTGCAGTAGCCGCACTGGAACGCGTCATGGTCGATGAACGCCTGCTGCAAGGGGTGGAGCGCCTCTCCCTCGGCGAGCCCTTCGATCGTCGTTATCTCCGCGCCGTCCTTCATGATGGCCAGCGTCAAGCACGAGTTGATGCGCTTTCCGTTCACGAGGACGGTGCAAGCCCCGCATTGCCCGTGGTCGCAACCTTTCTTCGTCCCGGTCAGGCCGAGGTGCTCGCGCAGGGCGTCGAGCAAGGTTGTCCAGGGCGCCACATCCAGCTGTTTGTTCGCGCCGTTCACCTTCAGGGTGATTCGGCTCTTCGCGGGCGGCGGGGCGTTCGGCTCGACGGAGGCGTCATTGTCTATTCGGTGCTTCATGTTCGATCCGGCGCGCGGACGGGTCACGCGCCGCGGAGTGTAGGCTCCATGGTTGGCCCAGCAACCTGAATACGCTGGTTCCGGCGTCGCACGCCGCCCGCAACGCATGGGGCCCTACGCCTTCAAGGGCTCGGGATCGCAGGGATCCAGGGGTGACGGGAACGTGGGGATGCGGTGCGACCGAGGGGCCCTCGGCGCGCCCCACGAGGAGCTTGACAGGGGCGACGGCTCTAGGATCTCCTAACCGCTGATCGCAGTGGGCACGGCTGATGGGCGCTTGACGACGGAGACGAGGTTCGGCACGAGATCCGCGCGCCAAAGCAGGCGCGCCCGGTTGAACAGGAGATGGTCTATCATCGGGCGCCTCGCCTCTTCTCCGCCGCGTCCTCGTCGGCGAGCCGCCTCGCGTCCTCGTCGTAACGCTTCTCGTCGGCGCGGATCTCGGCCTCGGTCTGCATTCGGATCGGCCCGCGCGCCTCCCCTCCGCCCCCCGGCTGGCCACCACCGAACACAGCCTTCGCTACCTCCGCGCCCAGGCCATAACCGAACCAACTTTTGAACCAGTTTGACATGATCAACTCCTCTAGCGTGATGCCGGCGCAGGCCCGCGACCTGCGCGCAGCCTCGGCCGCTCGAGGCACGCACGTCACATGCCCGCGGGCGGTTCGGCTCGAACGGCGGCTGTGGCGAAGCAAGGTATCCGTTCAGCGATCGGAGGCGCCGCCGCAATGGTAGTTGCAGGCGCTCTTGTCGTCGCACAGATACTGTCCGGCGCAGGGCCCCGTGGGGAGGTCCTGCGTGGCGCAGTCCAGGTCGGTCGCGCACCAGGCCGTGGGCGAGCGCACCATCGGCGTCCAGGTGCCGCTCGGGACGAGCTTGCGCAGCTTCAGCGTGTCGCCATTCAGCGCGTACTGAATCCGGTCGATCGCCATACCCGATGCGTCGTAGGTCTGGAAGTAGGTAAGCGTGTGCCGCCGGAACAGGGCATAGTGCCCGTCCTGCTCGACGTCATTGCAGGGGGTCTTCATGCAGGTGACGAATATCATGGCGTGGTAGGTCCCGTCCGTCTTCAGGACGAGCTGGGAGAAATTGCCGGCCTGATAGGAGTCGCCCGTGTAAGTGCCCACGAGATGGACGCGGCGCGGGATCGCCTCCTGGTCCGCGAAGGTGGACTCATCCCCCGTGTCCTCTCCAGCGCATGCGGTGACCGTGATGGCAGGCAAGACCGTTAGGACAGGGAGGAGAAGCATGGTAGCAGGTTGGAGTCGCAGCATCGGAAGCTCCTTGTGGTTGTCGCGAGGGCGTACAGCATGCGCCGAACCAGCGGCGATCCCGCGCCCCGCGCGCGCGCTTCGCGCCGCATCTGCCAATCCTGCCTGGTCGGGGCATGGCGCCGGTGGGACGCGCTTGCGCGATGTGGCGGGATGCCGCTCGCGGAGGTGGCCGAGCGATGACCAGGTGCCTGTCGTCGGGTCAGCGGCGGCGGCTTCCGATGCGGGGGGCGATGAAGCAGTAAGCCGTGGAGTTGGGGGCGCTCGTGTTGATGAGGAACGAGGGGGGGTCAACGTCGTTCGCCGTGGCGCAGCTGGGGGAGCCGACATACTCGACCTGGATCCGGCGGATCACAGACAAAGACGCTGGGGACGCAGCCGCGCAGGGCATCTCGAGGGTGGGGGCGGACGCGATGTGCCGTGAATACACGCCGGACGTCCGCGTGTCGTCGTCCGGGGCCGGTAGGATCTGGCGGCGAAAAGAGGAGTTCGGCATGACGTGCGCCGCCTTGCACGCCTCGGGCCAGCGCGGAAGGATCTGTAAATTCGTAGGTGTATCGAACTCGTACCGGGCCATTCGTCCCAAGCTCCACGAGATCGCCGAGACGATGACGATAAGTGGGACGAGGTGAAGCAGGGCGCCGACCACGTCTGGAGCGACGTCAAGGCGTCCGTCGAGGGCGCGTACGACGCCCTCAAGAAGCCCAGGAAGGAGGGCTGACAATGTCGTGGTTCAAAGCATGGCTCGGTTACGGCCTCGGCCGGGCCCACGTCGCCGAGGTTGAAGTACCGCGTCACGTACGCGACGAGCTGTCGGTCCGTCGATGGGAGGTCATCGCCAGTTTCATCGCCAGTTTCATCGCCGGTCTCTTTGCACCCGTCGCGCCACACCGGCGACGACCGCGATAGGGCCTTGACCCGGACGGGCGTCCTCGGCTCGACACGGGCGCTGTCGCGGTCGTGCGATCGGCTGGGGAAGCACGCCGCCGAGGTGGATCGGCAGAGCGCCGGGCTCCGTCGCGCGGCTGCACGAGAGCGAGCTACGGGAGGAGGAGGACGCGGAGGCGCGGTTCCGGATGCAGAAGAAGAGCCCACGGAGCGCCGAGATGGGAGACATCGATGCGTCGACTGCACATCTTGAACCTGGCCGGATGGAAGCGGCGGCTTTCACGCGCCGGCACCTGGTCGAAGGACGTGCTCGTCTGCCTGGATCGCACGAGGGCCCTCGGTCTCGCCGCAGAGACGGCGTTCTGGCTGTTTCTCTCGCTCGTCCCGCTCGCCGCTGTCGCTGGCCTCCTCGCCGCGCGCTTCTCGACGAACAACTGGAGCGCGGTCGTGCCGCTGTTGAGCTCGCTCCCGGCGGCGGCCCGCCAGCTCGTCAGCGCCGAGCTGAGCAATCTCGCCACCTGGAACGAGGGTTCGGTGGGCGTCGGGAGCACAGCGGTCTTCATCTGGCTCGCCTCGACAGGCGTGCACTCGATCTTCGACTCCCTCGAGATCGGGACCGGGATCTCGCGTCCCTGGTGGAAGAAGCGCCTGCTCGCCATCGGCATGTGCATCGTCCTGCCGGTCGCGGTTGCTCTCCTCGCGTCCCTGGGCCCCGCGCTCCAAGGCGCGATGGGCGGGCTCGGGCGGTGGATCCCGCCGCTGCGGGCGACCGGAGCCCCGACCCTGGCGATCCGCTTGCTCCACTTCTGCGTCAGCGCTGGGATCGTCCTCGCGTACGTCTGTGCGCTGTACCGGGTCGGCATCCCGCCCCGGGCCCGGCGTGGCGTGCCGATCCTCCCCGGTGCGCTGCTCGCCGTCGCGCTCGAGATCCTGTTCGGCCTCGCCTATGCGTTCTACATCGCCAAGGCGGGAGATGGCGGCGCCTACATGGCGGGGCTCGCGGTGATCGGCGTGACCATGATCGGCCTGTACCTGTTCACGGCAGCGCTCCTCGTGGGGGCGGTGGTGAACCGGAAGCTCGCGCGCGGCGTCGAGACCTGCCCCGGGGCGGCAGCCAGGAGCAGGATGGATGATTGATCGTCGATCTCGCGACCTCGATCACCTCCGAGCCTCGCCCGCCGTGCGCCTCCCCTCCGTCTCCGCCACGTAGATCCGCAGCGTTGAGATCGCCAGCGCCATCACCAGCGGCCCGAGCAGGAGCCCGATCAGCCCGAACGTCTCCACCCCACCGAACAGCGCGGCGAACGTGAAGAGCGCCGGCATGCTCGAGCCCCGGCCCACGAGCCGCGGGCGGATCACGTAGTCGGAGACGCCCCCCACCACCAGCGCTCCCCACGCGAGCTCGACGATCCCCATGGCGATGTGGTGCGTGAGGATCAGGTACACGCCCGCCGGCACCCAGACGAGCAGCGTGCCGATCGCGGGGACCAGCGAGGCTACCGCCGTGGCGGCGCCGAGGAACGCCGCCTCGGGCATCCCGGTGATGAGGTAGCCGATCGCCGCGAGGAGCCCCTGCGCGACGCCGGTGAGCACGGTGCCGAGGAGCGTCCTTCGCCCGACGATCCGGAGCTGATCGAGCAGCGCGCGGGTGTGGCGTGGGTGCAGCGGGAGCGCGTCCTCCGCGCGGCGCGCGAGCGAGGTCCAGCGCCGGAGGACGAAGTAGGTGGTCAACAACATGAAGAAGAGCCCGAGCATCACGCTGAACGTGGCCGAGGCGACGTTCGCCGCGATGCCGGCGGCGCGACCGGCGAGCTCGGTCGCGGCGTCGCGCAGCCGGGCGAGCAGATCATCGGCGCGGAGCCCGAGCGGCCCGAGGCGGGAAAG
>JADMIO011403900.1_pt1 | contig 18798 bp, 13 predicted proteins | sample 8958161 | NCBI WGS metagenome assembly JADMIO01 (sample SAMN16585339, study PRJNA669376) | soil metagenome | isolation source: Crop rotation soil | place: USA: Cullars Rotation, Alabama | collected 2011 | reverse complement strand
GGCTCGGGCTGGTGCCGATGCCGGTGCCCTCGCCGGCAGCCGACGGCGCCGGCGCGGCCACCGCGCCGGCGTGCACGGTGCACGCCGAGGTCACCGTGCCCGACGGCGAGCCCGCGTGCGCCGCCTGAACGCGCGCACCACTTCCCCGTCGGACGAACGGTCCCTGCCGGCCGACGAGCCGCCGGGAAACGGGCCGCCGGTCCCGATTTCACGCGGGGCAACGGCGCGATCATCGGTGCCAGGGACCCCATCCGGACGTGTCATGAACACGGCGGGACGCGCGAGGAGCAGCATCCGCCAGCGCCTGCAGGAGTCCGCGGAACAGCGCATCGAGCACGATCTCGTCCGCCATCGCCGCGAACTCACCCAGCGCAGGGACGCGCGCGTGCTCGCGGACGGGCAGCGGCTGCTGAATTTCGCCAGCAACGACTACCTCGGCCTGTCCCAGCATCCGGCGATCGTCAGCGCGCTGCAGGTCGCGGCGCAGAACTGCGGCGCCGGCGCGGGCGCCTCGCACATGGTCTGCGGCCACCACGCCGAGCATGCCGCGCTCGAGCGCGCGCTCGCCGAATGGCTGGGTTATCCGCGCGCGCTGCTGTTCGGTTCGGGCTACCTCGCCAACCTCGCGGCCGTGCAGGCGCTGATGCAGCCGGGCGACGTCTGCCTGCAGGACAAGCTCAACCACGCCAGCCTGATCGATGGCGCGCGGCTGTCGCAGGCGCACCTGGTGCGTTACCCGCACGCCGACGCCGACGCCGCGGGACGGCAGGCGCGGGCGCACGCCGAGGGGGCGCTGCTGCTCGCGACCGACGGCGTGTTCAGCATGGACGGCGACGTCGCGCCGCTGCCGGAACTGGCCGCGCTCGCGCGCGAGCAGGAGGGACTGCTCTACGTCGACGAGGCGCATGCCATCGGCGTGCTCGGCCCGCAGGGCCGCGGCAGCGCCGCGGCGGCCGGGCTCGGGCCGATCGACGTGCCCCTGCTGCTGGTCACCCTCGGCAAGGCGCTGGGCGGCTACGGCGCGGTGCTGGTCGGGCAGGACTGGGCGATCGAGCACGTGATGCAGGTCGCGCGTCCGTATATCTACACGACCGCGCTGCCGCCGGCGGTGGCGGTCGCGGCGCTCGCGGGCGTCAAGCTCGCGCGCCAGGAGGATTGGCGGCGCATGCGGCTGGCCGCCCACATCGAACGGTTCCGCGAGGGTGCGCGGGCGCGCGGGCTGCGCCTGCTCGACTCGCGCACGCCGATCCAGCCGTTGCCGGTCGGCGACAACGCGCTGGCGGTGCGCGCCTCGCAGGAACTGCAGGCTCGTGGCTTCCTCGTCGCGGCGGTGCGTCCACCCAGCGTGCCCGCAGGCAGTGCGCGCCTGCGGATCACGCTGAGCGCCGCGCACGAGGACCGCGAGGTCGACGGGTTGCTCGACGCGCTCGCGCCGCTGGCCGAGGCGATCGCGCGGCGCCGCGACGGCGACGGCATCGCCGAACCCGACGGCGTGGCCTGCTGATGGAGGTCCGGGTGTGCGGCGGGGGTCCGCCGCTGGTGCTGCTGCACGGCTGGGCGATGCACGCCGGCCTGTTCGGCGCGTTCGCCGAACGCCTCGCGGGGCGGCGCACCCTGTACCTGGTCGACCTGCCCGGGCACGGCCGCAGCCGCGACGACCCATCGCCGCTCGCGCTCGATGCCTGCGTGGCGGCGATCGCCGCGCAGGTGCCGGTGGCGCCGTGGCTGGGCTGGTCGCTCGGCGGGCTGTTCGCCCTGCACGCGGCCCTGGAGCGGCCGGCGCAGGTGCCGGCGCTGGCGATGCTGTGTTCGACGCCCTGCTTCGTGCGCGCCGCAGGCTGGCCGCACGGCATGGACGTGGAGGTGTTCCGGAAGTTCGAGGCCGACCTGCAGGCCGACGTGCACGCCACGGTCGAACGCTTCCTCGCGCTCGAGACGCTCGGCTGCGAGCGCGCGAAGACCGGCCTGCGCGCGTTGCGGACCGAAGCCTTCGCCTACGGCGATCCCGCTCCGGCGGCCCTGGCCGACGGCCTGCACCTGCTCGAGGAGGTCGACCTGCGCGCGTCGCTGCCGGCGCTCGCGGTCCCCAGCCTGTGGATTGGCGCACGCCGCGACCGGCTGGTCGATCCGCGCGCGGTGGAGGCCGCGGCCGGCCTCGTGCCGGGATCGCGGGTGCTGCGCCTGGACTCGGGACACGCGCCCTTCCTGACCCACGCCGACGTCCTCGCCGACGCGCTGCTCGGGTTCCTCGAACCGGCCGCGCCATGACCTCCCGCGACCCCTCGATCGACGCCCCGCGCGTGCGCCGCGCCTTCGGCCGCGCAGCCGCGGGTTACGACGCGGTCGCCGCCCTGCAACGCGAGGTGGCCGCGCGCCTTCTCGAACAGCTCGACGCGCTCGGCGAGGCCGCGCCGGCGCGCGCGCTCGACCTCGGCAGCGGGCCCGGCCACGCCGCGCGCACGCTGCACGAGCGCTGGCCGAAGGCGCAGGTGGTCGCGCTCGATTTCGCGTTGCCGATGCTGCGCCAGCTCGACACCCGCCGGCCGTGGTGGAAGCCGGGTCCGTCGCGCCTGCACGCGGTCTGCGCCGACGTCGCCGCGCTGCCGTTCGCCGACGGCAGCGCCGACCTGCTGTTTTCGAGCCTGTGCCTGCAGTGGGTCGCCGACCTGCCGCGCGCGCTGGCCGGTTTCCGGCGCGTGCTGCGCCCCGGCGGCCTGCTGTTGTTCTCGACCTTCGGGCCCGACACCCTGTCCGAACTGCGCGAGGCCTTCCGCCAGGCCGACGCGGGCGACCCGGTGACGCCGTTCGCGCCGATCCACTTCGTCGGCGATGCGCTGCAGGCGGCGGGCTTCCGAGATCCGGTGCTGCACCGCGACCGCTTCACGCTCACCTACCCGGACGTGCCCGCGCTGATGCACGAGCTGCGCGCGCTCGGCGCCCACAACGCGCGCGCCGACCGTCGCCGCGGCCTGATGGGCAAGGCGCGCATGCGCCGGGTGTTCGACGCCTACGAGGCGCTGCGCGGCGACGGCGCGTTGCCGAGCACCTGGGAAGTGGTCTACGCGCAGGCCTTCGCGCCGCCGCCGGGGCAGCCGGAGCGCGAAGGCGGCGCCGAGATCGCCCGCGTGCCGGTGGGCTCGATCCCGATCCGCCGCCGCGGTTCGATGTAATCAGCCTCCCGCCTCCGTATTCATGTCGATCTCGCGCACGCCCTTGGCGTCGCGGCGGGCCTCGACGAGCGCGCGGATCTGGTTCCACAGCGATTCGGGGTCCCTCATGCCGGACAGCACCACGTTCGGCGCGCTGTCCTGGGTCGTGCGCAGGCGCAGCGTGCCCAGGCCGAGCATCCGTTCGACCAGCCCCTGGGTGAAGTGCGAATCCTTGATCCGGTAGAGCTCGACGTAGTCGGTGCTGCGGCTGAGGATGCCGCGGCGCAGGATCAGGCGCTGGTCGGTCAGGCTGATGCGTTCGAAATGCGTCTGCAGCCAGCGCTGGCCGGCCACCCCCGCCGGCAACAGCAGCAGCGCCACCGGCAGCCAGCCGGGGCCGCCCGCGCCGTGCACCCAGAACGCCGCCACGACCAGCACGAGCGCGACCAGCGCGCACAGGGCGTACAGGCCGAGGTGGCGCAGCTGGGACGGGGTGCCGCCCCAGACCTCGCGTTCGTTCGCCGCCGACGTCGCATTCATGGTGTTGCCTCCCTGGCTGCCGTTCCGTTCCGCTGCGCAGTGTGCCTGAACGCCTTGCGGGTCATGCCGCGTCGACATTGCCGCCGCTGAGCACGATGCCCACGCGCCGGCCCGCGAACCGCTCGCGCTCGCGCAGCACCATCGCCAGGCCGACCGCGGCGGAAGGCTCGACCACGTACTTGAGGCGCTCGGCGATCAGGCGCACCGCGGCGAGGACCTCGGCGTCGTCCACCAGGCCGATGCCTTCCAGGTGCGCGCGCAGGATGTCGAACGTGATCGGCGCGATCCGCGCGCGCAGGCCGTCGCAGAGCGTGTCGGGCACGATGTCCTCGACGATCCGGCCGGCCGCCAGCGAGGCGTGCGCGTCCGCCGCGCCCGCCGGCTCGGCACCCCACAGCCGCACCCGTGGCGCGAGCGCGCGCGCCGCGATCGAGCATCCCGCCAGCAGGCCGCCGCCGCCGAGCGGCGCGACCAGCACGTCGAGGCCGTCGGCCTGGCGCAGCAGTTCCAGCGCGGTCGTGCCCTGGCCGGCGATCACGCGCGGGTCGGCGAACGGGTGAACAAGGGTCGCGCCGGTCTCGGCGAGCACCGCGGCGACCGTGGCTTCGCGCGCGGCCAGCGTCGGCGCGCAATCGACCACGCGCCCGCCGTTGCGCGCGATCGCCGCGCGCTTGACCCGGGTGGCGTCGTGCGGGACCACGACGTGCGCGGGGATGCCGCGCAGCCGCGCGGCGAGCGCGAGCGCGGCGCCGTGGTTGCCCGAGCTGTGGGTCGCGACCCCGCGCGAAGCGGCCTCGTCGGTGAGCGAGAACACCGCGTTGCAGGCGCCGCGGAACTTGAACGCGCCCACGCGCTGCAGGTTCTCGCACTTGAAATGCAGACGGCAGCCCGCCAATTCGTCGAGGCTCGCACTGCGCAGCACGGGCGTGACCTGCGCGTGCGGCGCGATGCGCGCGGCGGCGTCGAGCACATCGTCGAAGCCCACCGCGAACCGCGGCTGGAGATCGCCGGGTTCGGGCGCGGGCCGCGGCGAAACTGTGACGAAAGTCCGGTGGCTGTCCATCACGCGCATGCTAGCCTAGCCCGCGCGCTTCGGCGCGAGGCAGCCGTACTACCCCGACGCAGGCGCTCCACGCATGACCGACTCCGGGCCTTCGGGCCACACCGAAATCCTGCTGTCCGACTACCGCGCGCCGGCGTGGCGCATCGTCCACGTCGAGCTGGGTTTCGACCTCGGCGCCGACGCGACGGAAGTGACCGCGCGGTTGCACCTGCAGCCCGACCCGTCGCAGCCGCGCGCGCCGCTCGTGCTCGACGGCCAGGAACTCGAACTGCTCGGCATCGCGGTCGACGGCCAGCCGCTCGCGGCGGAGCGCTACCGGCTCGACGACCACAGCCTGACGGTGGACGGCCTGCCCGGCGAATGCGTCCTGGAGACGCGCTGCCGCATCCACCCTTCGAAGAACACCCGCCTCGAAGGCCTCTACCGCAGCGGCGAGAGCCTGCTCACGCAGTGCGAGGCGCAGGGCTTCCGCCGCATCACCTGGTTCATCGACCGCCCCGACGTGATGCCGTCGTGGTGGACGACCCTGCGCGCCGACAAGGCGCGCTTCCCGGTGCTGCTTTCGAACGGCAACCCGGTGCTCGAACAGGACCTGCCCGATGGCCGCCACGAGGCGGTCTGGGAGAACCCGCACCCGACGCCGTGCTACCTGTTCGCGCTGGTCGCCGGCCGGCTTGCCTGCGTGCGCCGCGACATCGAGACCGCCGACGGCCTGCCGGTCGTGCTGCAGGTCTGGGCCGCGCCGGCCGACGTGGCGCGCTGCGGCTACGCGCTCGGCGCGGTCGAACGCGCGCTGCGCTGGGACGAGCAGCGCTTCGGCCGCTGCTACGACCTCGACGTGTTCAACGTCGTCGCCGCCCAGGACTTCACCATGGGCGCGATGGAGAACAAGGGCCTGAACATCTTCAACGCCCGCTACATCCTGGCCGACGACGACACCGCGACCGACGTCGACTACCTCGGCATCGAGTCGGTGATCGGCCACGAGTACTTCCACAACTGGTCGGGCAACCGCGTGACCCTGCGCGACTGGTTCCAGCTCGCGCTCAAGGAAGGCCTGACGGTCTTCCGCGACCAGGAATTCGTCTCCGACCTGCAGTCGCGCGACGTCAAGCGCATCGAGGACGTGCGCCTGCTGCGCGCGCGCCAGTTCGCCGAGGACGCCGGCGCGCTCGCGCACCCGGTGCGGCCCTCGCGCTATCGCGAGATCAACAACTTCTACACGCTCACGGTGTACGAGAAGGGCGCCGAGATCGTGCGCATGCTGCACACCCTGCTCGGCGAGGCGACCTTCCGCGCCGGCATGGACCGCTACTTCGCCGACAACGACGGCCGCTCGGCCACGATCGAGGACTTCCTGGCGGCGCACGCGCGCGCCTCCGGGCGCAACCTCTCGCAGTTCGCGCGCTGGTACGCGCAGGCGGGCACGCCCGAAGTGCGGGTCGAGGACGCCTTCGCCGACGGCCGCTACACGCTGCGCTTCACCCAGTCGCAGCCGCCGACCGCCGGCGCCGACGCCAGGCCGCAGCTGATCCCGCTGCGCTTCGCGCTGTACGCCGCCGACGGCAGCCGCATCGAGTTGCCCGCGGCCGGCGACGCGGTGGTGCGCGGCGACCTGATCGAACTGACCGGCGAGAAGCACCTGCTGGTGTTCGACGGCTTGCCCGAGCGCCCGCTGCCCTCGTTCAACCAGGGCTTCTCGGCGCCGGTCAAGCTGCACTACGACTACACGCCGGCCGACCTCGCGCGCCTGGCGCGGTGCGAGCGCGACAGCGTGATCCGCTGGGACATGCTGCAGCGGCTCGCGACCGACGTGCTGCTGGGCCGCGCGGCCGATCCGCCCTCGGCGCGGGCCGCGCTCGCGCTCGCGGTCGGCGACCTGCTCGACGACGCCGCGGCCGACCCCGCCTTCGTCGCCGAGTGCCTGCACCTGCCCGATTTCGACACCCTCGCCGACGCCGTCGCGCGGGTGGACATCGACGCGCTGCTCGAGGCGCGCGTGACCCTGCTGCGCGACCTCGCGCGCGAGCACGCCGGGCGCCTGCGCCGCCGCTACGACGCGCTCGCGCCGCTCGCCGCGCAGGGCCTGGACGGGGCCGCGATGGGTGCGCGCCGGCTGCGCAACACCTGCCTGGCGTGGCTGACCGAGATCGACCCGCGCGGCGCGCTCGCGACCGCGCAGTTCGACGCCGCCACCCGCATGACCGACCGCCTGGGCGCGATGCGCTGCCTGGTGCACGCCGACTCGCCGACCTCGGCGCAGGTCCAGGAGGCGTTCGTCGAGCGCCACCGCGACGACCCGCTGTCGATCGACAAGTGGCTGGCGGTGGCCTGCACCCGGCCGCACGCCGACGCGGTCGGGCGGGTGCGCTCGCTGATCGATTCGTCGTGGTGGACGCCGACCAACCCGAACCGCGTGCGCGCGATCCTCGGCAGCTTCTCGCGCATGAACCCGACCGCGTTCCACCGCGCCGATGGGCTCGGCTACGCGCTGCTCGCCGAGCAGCTGCCGACGCTCGACGCGATCAACCCCCAGGTCGCCGCGCGCCTGCTGACCGCGTTCGAGAGCTGGCGGCGCTGGGCCGGCGGACACGACGCGCGCGCGCGCCGCATCCTCGAATCGCTGCAGGGACGGCTGCATTCGCGCGACGCCAACGACCTGCTGGGGCGGCTGCTGCGGGAATGAGGTTTTAAGCCCCGATTCACCGCCGCGGGCCAAGACTCCGGGAGTCGGGTGCAAGATGACGCGCCGACCCCGGGGTATCGCCATGATCCGCAGCACCGCCTGTGCCACCCTCATCGCCCTGTCGCTCGCCGTCACCGGCTGCGCGACGACGGCGCCCGCCGGCTACGCCGACGGTTCCTACGCCGGACCCTACGACGGTGGCTACTACGCCGCCGCGCACAACGGCTACGGCGACTACTACTACGACCGGCCGGAAGTCGTGTACGACGACTACGGGTTCTACCCGGGCTTCGGATTCGGGTTCGGCTACGGCTACGGCCCCTGGGGCTTCGGCTACAACCCGTGGTACTACCGCCCGGGATGGGGCCCCTGGTGGGGCTGGGGTGGCTGGCACCACCACCACCACCACTGGGACGGGCATGCCTGGCCGCACGTCGCCCACGCCGGCGCGGCGCCCCAGCGCATGCCGGTGCAGGCGCGCAGCGCCCCGGGAGCGGCGCGCGGCGAGCGCCGTAGCGATCCTGTCCGGATGCCCTCCCGCGGCGGCGGCCAGAAGCACCCGGTGCGCTGACCGGCGACCCGCCGCGGGCACTTGCACCGCGCCGTCGGACCGTCGATCATGCTCAAGAGTGACCAACAGCGTCGCATTGCGACACGGAACGACAGGGCGCGACACGCGCCGCGATCGTCCGGCGCCCGGCACCCGGTTCCAAGGATCCCCCCTGTTCCTGAAGACCCGCCGGGCGCCGGCTTTTTCCGGGCGCCAAAACGCCGCGCGCCGATCCTGGGATCGGCGCGCGGACTCCGGAAAAAATATGGCCGGGAGCCTCCCCCGAGACCCCCGGCCCTGCCCCGTTGACGCGTCGACCGTCCCTGTTCCTGTTGCCGGCCGCGCGTGCGGCCAGAGGCCGCGGGTGCAGGAAATGACAAAGCAGGAAGCGTGCCAATCGACGGGGCCGCGTGCACCGGGTCGGCGACGGGCTGCCGCGTCGTAGACTTCGTCCAGCCATGACCCATTCCTTCCATCGCTACGACGTGATCGTGGTCGGCGGCGGCCACGCCGGCACCGAAGCCGCGCTCGCCTCCGCCCGCGCCGGCGCGCGTACCCTGCTGCTCACGCACGCGATCGAGACGGTGGGCGCGATGAGCTGCAACCCCGCGATCGGCGGGATCGGCAAGGGCCACCTGGTGCGCGAGATCGACGCGCTCGGCGGCGCGATGGCGCGCTGCGCCGACCGCGCCGGCATCCAGTGGCGGCGGCTCAACGCGAGCAAGGGACCGGCCGTGCGGGCGACCCGCTGCCAGGCCGACCGCGCGCTCTACCGCGCGGCGATCCGCGAGGCGGTGGAGAACCAGCCGAACCTCGAACTGTTCCAGCAGTCGGTCGACGACCTGCTCATCCAGGCGAACGCGGGCGACGGCGACCGCGTCGCCGGCGTCGTGACCCAGCTCGGCCTGCGCTTCGAGGCAGCCTGCGTCGTGCTTACGGCCGGCACCTTCCTCGCCGGCCGGATCCACGTCGGCCTCACCCACCACGCGGGCGGTCGCGCGGGCGAAGCGCCCGCGACCGCGCTCGCGCACAAGCTGCGCGAAGGCCGCTTCGTCGTGGACCGGCTCAAGACCGGCACGCCGCCGCGCATCGACGGCCGCACGATCGACTTCGACGCGATGGTCGAGCAGCCCGGCGACGACCCGGCGCCGGTGTTCTCCTTCCTCGGCTCGCGCGCCGACCACCCGCCGCAGGTCTCGTGCTGGATCACCCACACGACCGCGCGCACCCACGCGATCATCCGCGACGCGCTCGACCGCTCGCCGCTGTACACCGGCGCGATCGAGGGCGTCGGGCCGCGCTACTGCCCGTCGATCGAGGACAAGGTCGTGCGGTTCGCCGACAAGGCCTCGCACCAGATTTTCGTCGAGCCCGAGGGGCTGGGCACGCGCGAGATCTACCCGAACGGCATCTCGACCTCGCTGCCGTTCGACGTCCAGCTCGCGCTGGTGCGCAGCATCCGCGGCTTCGGGAACGCGCACATCACGCGTCCGGGCTATGCCATCGAGTACGACTTCTTCGACCCGCGCGGCCTGAAGGCCTCGCTCGAGACCAAGGCGGTCGAGGGCTTGTTCTTCGCGGGCCAGATCAACGGCACGACCGGCTACGAGGAGGCCGCCGCGCAGGGCCTGGTCGCCGGCCTCAACGCGGCGCGGCGCGCTCGCGGCCGCGACGCCTGGTCGCCGCGCCGCGACGAGGCCTACATCGGCGTGCTGATCGACGACCTCGTCACCCACGGCACCAGCGAGCCGTACCGGATGTTCACCTCGCGCGCCGAGTACCGGCTGCAGCTGCGCGAGGACAACGCCGACCTGCGGCTCACGCCGGCCGGGCGCGAGCTCGGGCTGGTCGACGACGCGCGCTGGACGGCGTTCGAGCGCAAGCGCGAGGCGATCGCGCGCGAGACGGCGCGGCTGGGCGGCTTGCGCGCGGCGCCCAACAACGCGCTCGGCGCGGCGTTGCAGCGCGCGCACGGGATCGTCCTCGGCCACGACGCGTCCGCGCTGGACCTGCTCCGGCGGCCGGAATTCGGCTACGCGGCGCTGCTCGCCGCGGAAGGCTTCGGGCCCGCGGTGGACGACCCGGCGGTCGCCGAGCAGGTCGAGATCGGCGTGAAGTACGCCGGCTACCTCGACCGCCAGGCCGCCGAGATCGCGCGCCAGCGCCGCAGCGAGGACACCCCGATCCCGGACGGCTTCGACTTCGGGGCCGTCCGCGGCCTGTCCGCCGAGGTGCTCGGGAAGTTCGGCCGGGTGCGGCCGCAGACCGTCGGCCAGGCGCAGCGGATCCCCGGCGTGACGCCGGCGGCGATCTCGCTGCTGCTCGTGCACCTCGCGCGGCACGGTCGCGGCGGCGCCGGCCGTTCGCGCGAGACCCATCCGTCGGAAGCATCGCGCACCGGCTCGACCGACTGAACGACCGCCGGAACGTCCCGCCACGCGACTTCCGGCACGCAGGAAGCGCGTCGGAACCCCATCGGTTACCTTCACCCGTTTGCGCACGCGCGACGGCACGGTATCGTGGGCGTGCTCGGGGAGGCTCGCACGTGCGATGCGCGGCGACGATCCGCGAGCGGGCCTGACGCCATCCTTGGGGGGGATCGAATTGGGCGACGAGGACATCACCGGTCTGCTGCAGCGTTGGCGCAGCGGGGACAAGGCTGCCGAGGCCTCGCTGCTGGAGGTGCTCTACCCGCGCCTGTGCGCGATGGCGCAGCAGCAGCTGCGCGGTTCCGACTACCGGCTGACCATGCGCGCGCCCGAACTGGTCAGCGAACTCTACATCCGCCTGCTCGACCAGCGCTCGCCCTACGAGAGCCGCCGGCATTTCTTCGCGGTCGCCAGCCACGTGATGCGGCGCGTGCTGGTGGACCTGCTGCGCGCGCGCGCGGCCGACAAGCGCGGGCGACACATCGACCACGTCGAACTCGCGCCCGGCGGCGAGGCCGACCACGTCGTGCACGAGGACACGATGGACTGGCTCGCGCTCGACGAGGCGCTGATCACGCTCGAGCGCCGCGACGCCATCGCCGCGCGCGTGGTCGAACTGCGTTACTTCGGTGGCCTCAACAACGACGAGGTCGCCGCCGAACTCGACGTCGGCGTGGCGACGGTCGTGCGGCACTGGCAGTTCGCGCGCGCCTGGCTGCACAAGCGCCTGTGACGGCGCCGGACCCGGGACGCGGTCGGCCACCCGCATGAAGGTCCACGATACCCTGTCGACCGCGCAATGGGCGCAGCTGCAGGCGCTGTTCGACCGCGCGCTCCAGGCCGGCCCCGAGGAACGCCGCGCCCTGCTCGACGAGACCGGCACGGGCGAGCCGCTGCTCGCGCAGTCGCTCGCTGCGATGCTGGCGGCGCACGAACAGTGGCGCGACCGCACCGAGGACGCGCGCGGCGACTGGCAACGGCAGGCGCACGCGAGCGCGCTGCTGGCCAACGGCGAATCGATCGGGCCCTACCGCATCCTCGGCGTGCTCGGCGAAGGCGGCATGGGCGTGGTGTACCGCGCCGAGCGCGCCGACGGCGAGGTCGCGCTGACCGCGGCGATCAAGGTGCTGCGTCCGGGCGCGCTGGACGCGGTGGCGCGCGAACGCTTCCAGCGCGAGCGCGACCTGCTCGCGGGCCTCAACCACCCGCACATCGCGCGGCTGTTCGATGCCGGCGTGGGCGCAGGGTTGCAGCCGTTCTTCGTGATGGAGTACGTGCGCGGCACGACGATCGTGCACTGGTGCGACGAGCGGCGGCTCGACGTGCGCGGCCGGCTGAAGCTGTTCCTGGACGTCTGCGACGCCGTGCGCTACGCGCACAACCAGCTCGTCCTGCACCGGGACATCAAGCCGAGCAACGTGCTGGTGGACGACGCCGGCGTCGCCAAGCTGATCGACTTCGGCATCGCCAAGCCGATCGCGCTCGACGAATCCGCGGCCGCGCGCACCGCGACCGAATACCGCTTCTTCTCGCCGTCGAACGTCGCGCCCGAACAGCTGCGCGGGGAGCGGGTGGGCGTGGCCTGCGACGTCTACCAGCTCGGCACCCTGCTGTACGAGCTGCTGTGCGGGCGGCCGATCTTCGAACTCGAGGGCCGCACGCCGCGCGCGATCGAGGAGGCGATCACCCGGCAGATGCCGCTCGCGCCGAGCCTGCGCGCGCGCGACGGCACGCCCGGGGCGGCGCAGGCGCGCGCTTGCGCGGACGCCCAGGCGCTGGCGCGCCAGCTCGCCGGCGACCTCGACGAGATCGCGCTGATGGCATTGCGCAAGGAACCGTCGCGCCGCTACGCCTCGGTCGAACAGCTCATGGAGGACGTGCGCCGCCACCTCGACGTGCTGCCGGTGCGCGCGCGCGGTTCGCACCGCGGCTACCGCGCGGCGTTGTTCGTGAAGCGCCACTGGCGCCCGCTGGTGCTTGCCGGGGCGGCGGTGGCCGCGGTGGCGGCGTTCGTGACCGCGCTCGACGTGCAGTCGCGGCAGCTGCAGCAGCAGCGCGACCGCGCGGTGGCCGAACAGCACCGCGCCGAGGAGGCGACCGGATTCCTGGTGGGCGTGTTCAAGGCCGCCGACCCGAAGCAGTCGATGAGCCGCAACACGCCGATCGGCGAGGTCCTGCAGAACGGCAGCCGCAAGATCGACAGCGAACTCAAGGGCCAGCCGCGGCTGATGGCCGACCTGTCCGGGGCGCTGGCCAGCATCTACCTGGACATCGACGCGTTCGCCGACGCGCAGAAATACGCACGCCGCGCGGCCGAACTGCGCGAAAGGCTCGAACCGGGTTCGATCGCGCTCGCCGAAGCCCTCGGCCAGCTCACGGCCATCGACGCCGCGGTCGGCGACTGCAAGGCCACGCTGGCGGACGGCGGGCGCGCACTGGGCCTGTACCGCGCCGCGGGCGCGGGCGTCGCGCGGTCGGTCGATGTCCAGGACGCGATCATCCGCTGCGAGGCGCACGAGAAGGGCTACGAATACGGGCGCGACCGCTCCTCGGCGCTGCTGGCCGCCCTCCAGCACGATCCCTCGGCCACCGCCCTGCAGCTCGCGCACCAGGAGGTCGAATTGGCCGACTACCTCAACGAACTCGAGGACCTCGAGAGCGCCACGCGCATGCGTCGCTCCGCGGTCGACCGCCTCCAGCGCAGCCCATGGAGGGACTCGGCCGAGGCCATGAGCGCGCAGGAAGCGCTGGCCAACTCGCTCTCGCTCGGCGGGAAGTTCGACGAGGCCCGCGCGATCTTCGACCGGCTGGTGCCGCAGTACCGCAAGCTCTACGGCGACAATGCGCTCAGCTACGCCCAGGTGCTGGTCGAGCGCGGCGCGAACGACGAAGACGCTGGCCGGGGCCGCGCCGCCGAGGCCGATTTCCTCGAGGTCCGGCGCATCCGGACGGCCGCGCACAAGGGCCTCCACAGCGACCAGGCGCGCATCGCGTTCGACCTCGGCATGCTCTACGAATACGAGTTCAAGGACCTGCCGCGCGCCGGCCCGTACTACGACGAAGCGCTGCGCATCGCCAACGCGACCCTTGGCCCGCACGACCTCAACACCCTCAAGATGCGCTCGAACCGCGCGATCTACCTCGAACGCGCCTTCCGCGACCGCGAAGCCGACCCCGAGCTCGACACGCTGCGGTCCGAAGTGTCCACGCGCCTGAAGGAAGGCATCGGCATCCGGCTCGCCCTGGCGGCGATCCGGATGAAGGCCGGGCGCAAGGCGGAAGCCGACGGCCTGCTGGCCGAATGCGAGGCTGCGATCAAGGCCCGTCCGGACCTGGCGGAGCTGCAGCAGGACGTGGTGACGGTCCGAAAAGGCGGCCGGCTCTAGCAGCCATACGCCGTGGTGCGGTGGCCAAACCTTTGTGTTAAGGTCGCGTTACGTCGGCGCAGGCCGACGGGCGGGCGCCGGGGAACAGTGCCTGCCGTGCCCCGATCCGGAACCACCGAGTCCAGGAGTCCATCCATGCCTCGCATTCGTACCCTCGCCAGCGCGCTCGCCTTCGCGATTTGCTGCACCACCGCCGCGCAGGCCCAACAGTTCACGAGTTTCGCCGCATTCGGCGACAGCCTGTCCGACGCCGGCAACTTCGGCTCGGCGGTCTTCGAGTTCCCCCCGGGCAACAGCTTCACGACCAACCCGGATCCCGTCGCGGCGCAGATCATCGCCGGGCATTTCGGCCTGTCCGCCGATCAGTCGACGGCCGGCGGGACCGATTTCGCCTGGGGCGCGGCCTGCGTGAACAACGAGGGCGGCCCCTGCCAGACCGACGTGATCGGCGCGCCGCAGATCCCGAACCTCGACCTGCAGATCTCGCAGTACCTGGCGGCCACCGGCGGCAAGGCCGATCCGTTCGGGCTCTACACCTTCTGGGGCGGCGCCAACGACATCTTCGGCAACCTGGCGGCGGTCTCGCTCGGCCAGGGCGAGGGCGGCGGCGACGCGGCGGTGGTGAACCCGCAGGCGATCACGCCGATCTCGTTCAACCAGGCGCTCGCCAACATGGCCCACAACGGCGTGATCGCGGCGAACGAAATCGGCCGGCTGCAGACCGCCGGCGCGACCCACATCATCGTGTTCAACCTGCCCGACATCGGCAAGACGCCCGCGTTCCTCGTGCAGGGCGCCGACGCCCAGCAGGCGGCGACCGCCTTGACGCTCGACTACAACAACTCGCTCAACGCCGCGCTCGCCGGCCGCACCGGCATCATCCGCGCCGACATGTTCGGGCTGTTCAACGAGATCCTCGCCAACCCGGCCGCGTTCGGCTTCACCGACGTGACCCACCCGGCCTGCGGCCCGGCCGTGCCCCAGCTGACTTCGGTCGCCTGCGGCCCCGCCGGCGATCCGAACTTCCCGTTCCATTACGACCCGGCCACGGTCGACGGCTTCGCGTTCGCCGACGGCGTGCATCCGACCGGCGCCGGGCACGCGATCATCGCCCAGTACGTGCTGGCCGAACTCGCCGCGCCGTCGTACGCCTCGATGCTTGCCGAGACGCCGCTGCAGGTGTTCGACGCGCAGAACCGCGCGATCCACGGCCAGTTCCAGGCCGACATGGGCAAGGACCGCGCGGCCGGCACGCTGCGCAGCTTCGCGGTCTACGACTACACCCACCAGCGCTACGACCTGACGGCGACCTCGCCGCAGACTTCGGTGCGCGACAACACGCTCGTGCTCGGCGCCGACTACAAGGCCACCGACTCGGTGTCGTTCGGCGTGGCTTCGACGCTGACCCACCAGGACGCGACCTTCGCCGGTGGCGGCAGCTTCATGAACAACGAGCCGATGATCGCCGCGTGGGGCCTGTTCCACGGTCCGGAGTTCTACGTCTCGATCCTCGGTTCGGTCGGCCAGCTCAACTTCAACGGCATCGACCGCGTCATCCAGCTCGGCGCGATGACCCGCACCGAGACGGCGAGCACCGGCGGATCGCACACCGGCGTCGAACTCGCCGGCGGCTACCTGTTCCACTGGGGCGACCTGCGCACCGGCCCGTTCGGCAGCATCAGCCACCAGCGCGTGCGCGTGAGCAGCTACAACGAGAACAACAGCGACAGCACGACGATGTTCTTCGACCGCCAGAACCGCGACTCGACGATCGGTCGCATCGGCTGGGAACTCGCGGGCGACAGCCACATGATGGGCGGCAGCATCCACCCGTTCGGCCGGATCGCCTTCGAGCACGAGTCGGACGCCGATCCGCGCTTCGTGTCCGCCGGTCTGGTCGGGCTGAACGGTTCGTTCGCGATGGAGGGCTTCCGGCCCGACGATTCGTTCTGGAGCGGTGAGTTCGGCGTGGCCGCCGAGTTCGGCGACCACATGAGCGGGTTCGCCTCGTACAACGGCCACTTCGGCGATTCCAACCAGCGCGCCGACAGCTTCAACCTCGGCCTGAAGTGGTCCTGGTAACCGGCCTGCCGTCCGCGGCCTGAAGCAAACCGACGAAGCCGCCCTCCGGGGCGGCTTTTTCGTGGCTCATTTGTTTGAGGTGTTCTTCACTGCCGAGGCGTTCGTAGCCCGTCTCCCGGAACGTTCCTCTCCGACTGCTCCGGTAGCTCGTGACCTTCAAGATCGCCGAGCAGAGCGGGCCGCGCGTTCAAGCCCCTGCTGCATGAAGGATGCGAACCGAGCACCGGAGCAGACGAGGGGAGCAAGGCGCGATTGTCTGAGCGCATGGATGCGCGAGTTCGCGCCGGCCCCTCGTCTGCGAGGAGCGCAGGGCACCGGCGCGGCTGTATCGCGCCGGTTCGCGTCCAGCAGCAGGGGCTTGAACGCGTGGTCCGCTCTGCCCCTCACCGGGGAAAAGGCCCCTTTTTTCGTTCGGGATCGGCCTTCGTGCAAGGATGTGGCGTGGCCGACTTCACCTGCCCCTTCTGCAAGCAGTCGATCGACGCGGCGGGCTTCCTCGCCGGCGGACGGGGGTATGGGACCGGCACCGATTCCGGCTGGGCGCCTTGCACGGGCTGCGGCGAGACCCTCGAGTTCCGGGTGGGCGATGGGCTGCTGGAACTCGGTTACACCTACTCGTCGGGTTCGTTGCACTTCGAGGCGATGATCGCAGTCGCGCTGGAAGGACTGGAGCAGCGGCGCGATGCCTAAACCGTGTCGATCCTGCTCGACGGGCGCGTGCTGCTTGCCTCGCCGCGCGACTGACCCGCGACCTCCGGCACGTGGCAGCGCCTGCGGCAGGGTCCAGGATGGGACACGATCGAAGCCGGAGGCCGGTGATGCGCATTCCCGCAACGCTCCCGTTATTGGCGCTCGCGATGGCGATCGCTGGCCCTGCGTGCGCACAGCCCGCCGACACGCCGCGCGCGGAGTACCACGTACGGCTCGCCTCGGTCGCGCCGCTCCGGCTGGACGTGGAGGCGACCCTGCCTTCGGCCGGCGACCGGCTCGCGATGGGCACCTCGCGACCCGGCGACGTCGCCGAGCTCGATGCCGGCGGCTGGCCCGCGATCGTGCACGACCTGGTCGCGACCGACCGCGAGGGGCACGTCGTCGCGACCGCAGGGGTCGGCGCCGAAGGGTGGAAGCTCGAGCACGCGGTGACCGGTCCGCTGAAGCTGCGCTACCGCGTCGACTACGCGCCGCTCGAATCGCGCGGCTGGCCGGCGCCGCGCGAATCGGCCTGGGCCGATGCCGGGCACGTCGTGCTCGCGGGCCGTTCGTTCGCGGTCGTCGTGCCGCACCAGGGCGAGAGCCGGATCGCGATCGAACCGCCGAAGGGCTGGCAGGTGGCCGCGCCGTGGCGCAAGGCGCACGAGGGCGGACGCTTCCTCGCCGACACGCCCGACGACCTCGAGGACAACCTGCTCGTGCTCACGCGCGAAGCGCCCGCGCACGCGGTCGCCGGTCGCTTCGACGTCGCCATCGTCGCGATCGGTCCGTGGCGCGCCGTGCGCGACGATGCGCGCAGGCTGCTCGCGCCGGTCGCGCGGTGGTACCTGCGCGCACTGCCCGTCGACGGCGACCAGGCCTACCTGATGGTGCTGCTGCCGCAGCGCGAGCACGGCGGCGAGTCGTTCCGCAACAGCTTCGCGATGAACCTCGAAGAGGTGCCCTCGCGCGCGAACATCGAGCGCTGGGGCAACACCCTCGCGCACGAACTCTTCCACTACTGGAACGGCTGGCGCCTGCGCGGCGCCGACTACGCGGCCACGCAGTGGTTCCAGGAGGGCTTCACCGAGTACATGGCCAACAAGGCGATGCTGGCGACCGGCGCGGCCGGGCGCGACGGGTTCGCGCGCCTGCTGGCGCGCCACGCCGCCGACGCCCGCAAGCTGGCCACGCCGCTCGACGCGCCGGGCACGCACAAGGGCCCGCCGCTCTACGGCGCGGGGGCGCTGGTCGCGTTCTCCTGGGACGTCGCGATCCGCGAGGCGAGCGGCGGACGGCGCGACCTGCGCGACGTGTTCGCCGCGCTGTGGAAAAGCACCGGCCACGGCGCCGGCACGTACGACTGGGACGCGATCCGCGCCGCGCTGGCGGCGACCGCGCCCGGCGACTGGGACGGCTTCCACGCGCGCGCGATCGCGGGGCGCGAACCGGTGCCGTTCGACGCGGCGCTGCACGTGCTGGGGCTGCGGCTCGTGGAGCCGGCGGACGCCTCGGCGACGCTGCGCGTGGAACCGGACCCCGATGCGTCATCCGCCGCGCGCGAAGCCTGGTCGCGGTTCGCAGCGTACTGATGCTTCATGCCGCCGGAATGACGAGCCAGAGCAAGACCTTGCCTAGATCGACAGCTTCTCGATCGCCGCCACGCTGCCGAGCCGGTCGGCGAGGCGCTGGAGGAGGGCGAGCCGGTTGCGCCGGACCGCCGCGTCCTCGACGTTGACCATCACGCCATCGAAGAACGCGTCGACCTGCGGGCGCAGCGAAGCCAGCCGCGTGAGCACGCCCACGTAGTCGCGCCTGGCGAGCAGCGGGTCGGTGTCTGCGATCGCCGCGTCGACCGCGCCGTGCAGCGCGCGCTCGGCATCGCCCTCGAACAGCGCCGGGTCGACCGCATCGGGAATCGCGTCGCCGGATTTCTTCAGGATGTTGCGGATGCGCTTGTTGGCGGCCGCGAGCGTGGGCGCTTCGGGCAAGGTCGCGAAGGCACCGATGGCCTTGAGGCGCTTGTCGAAGTCCGGCAACGAGTCGAAGGCGACGTCCTGCACGGCATCGAGCTGCTGCGGGGTGATTCCCTGTTCGGCGTAGTAGTGGCGCAGGCGATCGTAGGCGAAGGCGCAGATCTCCGGCGTGGACGCCGGCGCCGCGCCGGGTTGCAACGCGGCGGCGCGCTCGACCAGGCCCGGCAACGGCAGGTCGTGGCCGCCT
>JADMIO011283455.1_pt1 | contig 18799 bp, 19 predicted proteins | sample 8958161 | NCBI WGS metagenome assembly JADMIO01 (sample SAMN16585339, study PRJNA669376) | soil metagenome | isolation source: Crop rotation soil | place: USA: Cullars Rotation, Alabama | collected 2011 | reverse complement strand
AACACTTCGGGATTTTTTAGGGGAGAGAGGACGCGCTCGATCATCGGATAGATTTGGTCCGGAATGAAGTTTCCGGTGACGACAAAGACGGTATTTTTTGGTATATATAGTTCCTTTCTGAATCGAAAAAAATCCGATTGGCGCAAGTTCAAGACGCTTTCTTCGGTGCCGATAATTTTGTTACATAACGTTGTGCCCTCAAAAAATTTTTCGTGTAGTTGATAATACAACTTGGTATGTGGCGAATCTTGTCTCAACCGCATTTCCTCAACGATCACCTTACCTTCCTTCTTGATTTTTTTGGGATCGAAAATTGGATTGACATAAATATCCAACACGATATCGATTAATTTTTTCGCATCATCCGCTACGCCGTTGATATAATAGTAAGTGTGTTCCGTCGTTGTCGTTGCATTGTACTCCGATCCCATCGTGTCCAACATTTGAAACATTTTTTCTTGTGATCGCTTCGTGGTGCCACCGAACATCATGTGTTCTAAGAAATGTGCGATACCATGGTTGTCGTCGTTTTCATTTCTGGATCCAGCTTTGATAAAAAAGCCGACGGTGATTAGATCAGTGCGTTTCATTGGGACTAGTGCGACGATCATACCATTACTGAGTTGTTTTTTAATACATTTCATTATATGATATATGATGACATTTTAAAATTTAAATTTTTGTTTAATATTATTGGCTTGGTACTCATAATTTTTCCTCGTTGGGGACTTCATAAAGTTATCAACGAAAACTGGCTCATACACAAATCCCCTGATTAAATTTTTGAATGAGCCCTGTTTCGTCATGACATTACCCAACCCCAACTCCAATATCGATTCCATATTCAACACAACTTGAATACACGGATCGTCTGTTTCTTCTGGATCAATCTCAATACCAATATAATTCCCCGCTCCGGAATTACAAAATGAAAATTCTAATTGCGAATCCTCCTTCATCCAATACCATATCAAATCAACACAATGGACTGGTACATTACAAGTCTTAATAACTGATTCCAATGCGAAATTTCGTATAACATATAAATCAATGTTATCAATTAATTTTTGATTGTACAATTGAATATTTTTTTTATAATTTTTGTTATACATCAACTTGCTATGGAATTGTTCAGCGCGGGGCAAACACCATTGCATGATCACGATATCGGCTAAACATGGCAACGTTTTGTCTAGGTAAATAAATATTTCTTTGATGGCGCCAAAATCGAGTTCTCTAATGTGTTCGACGAATTGAATAATTTTTTCGTGGTATTCATTGACGAGTTCGGATTCCTTTTTATCGAGCTGGACTTGGAATTTTTTTAGATAGACGCCATACATGATATGTGCGAGAGGTTTATCAATGATATCGAATTCGTCGACTAGTTCGATCATTTTTGGTATTAACTGTTAATCTAAATTTTAAATTAAGAGTTATTTTGTCAATTTTTTTCGTTTGATTAGAGAAATTGTAAGTACTAACATCACAATTGTATTAAAATCAGGATGTTTTTTGTATTCAAAACCAAAGTCCGTATGTTTCCTATACACAGTTTTAAAAAATGTAATATTTGAATTGCCAGTCAAATACACATCCTGTGCGCCATATGCAACCAAATTCATCAAACCCGACATTTAATATATCGTATTACTATCATTCTAAGCCACCACCTCATACGACACGATCAAACCAGACGTGGAGCTTGATTCGATCACTCTAATATAATCGCCCTTTTTCAAGCCAAAATATTTAACAATGGCGTCAGATCTTGTGACTTTTGGAGTGGTATGTAACGAAATATTGTATTCTTTCCTAACGAGTTCCATTTCTTTCGGGGATAATAGTTCAATCGTCGGTTGATCGTCCTGTGACATGATGTCGCGCAACATGAACCCCTCCTTGAAAATTTGCGCATTATTTTTCGTAACGAACTCGCTCGTTTTATTGTTGTAGTCCGTCGCAATGATAATTTTTTTACTGTTTTCATGTTCCTTAACGAATTCGCTAATGACTGATTGCTTACCGGTCGACATGATTTTTTGATAAATTATTTTGATGGCATATGTATTACCATTATCCGCCACGAGAGTATAGACGTTGTCGCCTCGGTCTGTTACGTTGTTAACGGTATTTTGGTAATTTAGTAATGGATGCTTGTCTTTGTTGGCATCAATATAAATTCGATTACTTAACATTAGTACGATATTGTTGATGATGATTGTATTTTTTTCCGCTTCGGTTTTGTAGACAGAGAATAATTGCCTGTTTTTCTCCATGGTGTGTTATATATGTACTTGGTATTTATTTAAATATGTATTTTTTGTGGCAATTTTTTCTGTTCAAACGGAAAAAAATGATTTATGTTTGCTTACGAAGACTCATTATTATGGCTTATAATCAAAATGGAATTGGACGTTGACTGTCTCAATAATCTAATTAAATATTTTAGCTACGAGCAATGTATCAACCTCTTTATGACTTGCCAGCACATGTATAAAATATCGCAGTTTACGAACTCTAGTATCATGGCATATTTTCGAGATAGGCTGAGTCGTAACTTGATGGTTATATGGAGCAAGAAAAAAATATCCTTGCAAAATCATTGTGATCGTTTTCCGATCCGATATGTTACATCCGTTTACGATAAATTCGATTATTACTTCAAATAACATTGGTATGGCGCATTTCTTATCATATTTGGTTCCTTTGGAAAAAATGATAATTGGTTTGGATGACTTTTTATCAATTTGCGATAAGAATGAGTCGGATCGTAACTGGATATTCAATAAATTTCGTGGCATAGAATATATATGGTATTGTGACCAACTCAGTTGTAGAATAAACGTGGGTATACTCGTTTTGGCATATTTGTTTGGCACTCCGGAAATGATCGAATGTATACGAGATACAATCGAAAAAAAATATTCTATCCAACAAGAAAAATTATTTTTGTTTTCCAGTGAACCATTATGGATGTCAAAATCATTACATGATGCTATGTCACGTGCAATGGTCATTGACTTGAAAAAAAATGATTTGTGATTGCTTATAAATACTAATCGTTATAACAAATAATTATTAGTATGAATTTGAACATCGATTGCATTAATTATTTGATAAGGTTCGTCGATTATGATATACATATTAATTTATTCATCACCTGTAAACAAATATACGAAATGTTACAATATACAAATTCAACGATTGTGTTATATTATCGAGATAAGCGAAATCGCCATTTGTCTGTATTATTGCATGAACACAGTGATTATTCGCCAATAGATATGGTATCACTGCAATCAACATATTCATATATTAAATCTAACGATATTGACATGATGCATTTATTATCACATTTCGTTCCTTTGGAAAAAATGATAATTGGTATGGGACAACTAATTATTTTATTATGTCGAAAAGGTGATTTAGTAATAGAATTTACGAATAGGTTTGGTATACAACATTTAAAATTAAATGATATAGATTGTTTTCAAGTGAATGTGAGCATACTTATATTAGCATATTTATTTGGCAAACCAGAACTAATTGATTGTGTGCGTAGTACAATCGAAAAAAAATATTCGATTCGACATTTGAAATTATTTTCGATCGTGCCTGGCACAAGTCCCAGTTCCAATGACATATTGCGATTTACGATTAAAGATTTGGAAAAAAAATGATTTATTTATTCACAAGAATATTCATTATTATAACAAATTATAAAAATGAACGTAGATTGTCTTAACCACTTAATAAAATATGTTGATTATGGATCATGCGTATATTTATTCATAACATGCAAAGACCTATACGATATTTCGCAATTTACGAACTCTGGTATCATGGCATATTTTCGAGATAAATTGAGTCGCAAGTTGACTATATTGGGCAAAAAAATATCTTTACAAAATAATTGTGATAGTAGTCCGATTAACATGCCATCCGGACAAACGATGTGTGCATATATTAAATCCAATGATATTGGCATGATGCATTTCTTATCATATTTGGTTCCTTTGGATAAAATGACAATTCCGTTGAGAAAACTAATTGTTTCGCTATGTGCTGGTGGGGGTGGTTTAGGAACAGAATTTGTACATAGGTTGGGTTTGCAACATATGAGTATGAGTGATGCAGATTGTTTTCTAGTGAATGTCAGCATATTTATATTAGCATATTTATTTGGTAAAACAGAACTGATTGAATGTGTGCGCGATACGATCGATAAAAAATATTCGATTCGACACTTAAAATTATTTTCGATCGTGCCCGGCACATCACCCAGTTCCGATGAGATATCGCGATTTACGGTGGATGACTTAGGGAAAAATGAGTCATGTATTTCTTCTTGCTAAGAAAAATTGTTGTTCATCCATTCTCATAACGTTAGTATCCAACAACATCTTATCAATTTGCAAATCATTCAACAAAACTTTTTCGCCATTGATCGACACGTGATATTTTGGCGGATCGCTAAAATATTTAATTGATCGATTGACGATGATGTTGTTAACTCTGTTACGGTCAGCATAATATTCTACTCTTAACATCGACGAATCTTCATCATCGGGAATTTCGTTTGAAAAGTGTCGATCGAATTTTTTGTTGATATTTTTGTTTTCATTGGTGAAATCTTGTCTGGTTTTGTTAGTGATTGGATCGAGTATTTTGACTATTTTTTGTCCACATATTAAACATTTAACGAAATTGTTGTCGATACGTTTATTTTTTTCATGGTAACAGATTTTCGAGAATGGTGTATGCATTTTTTAAGATCGATATGAATATTGGTCTTAAAAAATTAATTATAGTGCGGACGAATTAACTTAATTTTTTGCGTCGTTGTTTCTTATCGGTGATGATTTTTTTATGTAACGCGTCTATTTTTCGTAGTTTTGATTCAAGTGATTCGGGTTCACTGAAATCGTCTATGATATCATCGATATCGATTTCTGGTGCACGGGGTTCGGGTATGTAGGTTGGTGTTACTTGATTTACAGTAAAATTATTTCCTCGGATCGGTAGGGTCAACGGCGTTGGATTATTGGATCTTGTATTGCTATACATCGATGGATGTTGCAATTCATTGACGTCTTTTCTACGCGAATTTAGTGCACTGGGTCTTGCGGGATCATAGGATTGCGATTTGATTAGTTGATTGTTATATGTGACTAGTTTGTTTAATACCATGGATCGAAACTCTGGCGTAATATTTTGTAATAGCATATTTACTAATTCATGATATGTGTGATTCGTGGTGACCCCAGTATTATGGGGCGAAAATTGTTGTGATTGGTAGTCCATTTATGCTATATTACGATAATATTTTTATTTGGTACGAACTTAATTATACGATTTTCGTATTTTGACATTGACATATGTGGTAGTTGAACCTACGTAGGGTAAATCTATTTCTCTTTCGTAATATGCAATTCCATTGATGAATACTATTGGTTCGCTGGTGGTAGTTGTACTTGGTATTGGTAAATCAAATATTTGATTTGGACCAGCGCTGTTCATGTATAATACTGATATTAAATATGTGATGTTATAGTGCAATTGTTGTGTCAATTTTTACTTGGAAATGTTAACGAAACCAAAATATGCATTGATATCGTAACAATACAAATAATCACAATTACATTTCACATGAGTATATGTATGAATATGTCTGTTGCCGCGTGTTCGATTATGGTGTTTGCGTAAATATGATAATTTTTTGTTTATGATTGCACAAATTTCGTCGCACAATTCGATTGATATTGCGTTACTATCAATACATTGACATGTGATAGGATGTTCTTTCTCAACAATGTCTCTACCATCGGCCCGTTTTAACATGGTGAGTATCTTGATTAGTTCGTCAACATATACGATTTCATCTGGTGAATATAAATCTTCATCACAGATTTTAATCTCATTTTTGTATGCAGCATGATTTCCGGTAATATAACAATTACTATTACACCTATACTTAAAAGTATCGCCTTTTTTGTAATCGTTTCCTTCACTATCGACGCCATCATTAGTATATGCGAAAACCATGCCATCATAATTACTATCTTCGTTGTATCCTGTGAATAACATTTGATGTCTAATATGATTAACGTCATTTGTTTTCCCTAGTACGATACCGTGTTCTGCAATCGTTTTAAATTTTTTCTGTTCGGCATTACCTGGATCGTTACTTGTAAAATATATTGGTATACCATCGTAAATATTAATGAACTTAATATTATTATCGAGCATAATGATTTGAATTGAAATAATATTTTTTTTGTTAGCAAATATTTTTTTGTAAGCGGAATATTCATTTATGCTAGCTGGTAAAAATAATTGTTCGTTACCATCTAAAAATACCTTTAGTTTTGTGAGCTTTTTCTTCTTTTTTCCATCAAAATACTCAGTAACTAAAAATGATTCGTTATCAATAAAATCTGATGTTTTTGATGAAATATCAACAAAACCAAAATATGCATCAATATAAATAATTTCGGAATCACAAAATTCATCCAAGTGATATGCATATGTACTAATTTGTTTATCGTTGTATGTTTTATCATAATACTCTGAAAAATATTCTGATTTGTTATCTATTATTTCACAGACCTTATCGCATAATTTATATGATATTGCATGACAATCCATATTTTTTTGCGGAATAGTCAAATGTGATCCATCAATAATATCATCCCCATCTTCGCGTATTAGTTTGATGTGAATTTTTATCAATTCTTTGACAAACATAATTTCGTCTGATGAATATATGTATTTATCGCGTAGTGTGATATTATCGTCGTATTCGTCTCCGGTACTTGCAGGAGTACCAGTAATGAAACACGTATCATCACCGCTATAATCGTCGGCGGTTTGTTCATTATATCCAGTAAATAACATTTTTTGCCTGATGTTGTTGATATCATTTTTCCCTTTTAATTTGATGCCGTGTTCTTTGAGAGTGTTATATTTTTTCTGATTGTAATGACCTTCAACAAAAATTGGAATGCCATCATAAATATTAATAAATACAATATTGTCACGAAACATCACGATCTGTATTGGAACAATACTTTTCCTATCAGCGAAAATTTTCTTGAAAGCCATATAATCCCGTATGCAACCTGGTATAAATAAATTTTTATGATCCAAAAAAGCCTTCACCTTGTCATGCTTGATTTCGTTCGCTTCATTCAATACCATTTCCGCTTGATATAGTTCATCATCAACAAATCCCAAATAATTTAATAACGTTGATATTTTTGATGATACATCGAATTGATTTACTTTATTCGTAATTACGCTATGGATAATTTTAAAGTCATCATAACATATATCCAGTTTAATATCTTTCGCTCCTGGATTTTCTTCTAAATAACCATAAATGAGCGATAACTTGTACTTTGCAATAATTTTTTTATCAATATCGAATTTTTTGTTATCATTGAGTAACACTGTGATCGATGACATTTTGTTAATATGAGATCATATACGTTTTATATAGAGTGTTATATAAATCAATTTTTAATAAAAAAATTGATTTATTTATGCCCAGACAAATACGTTAATAAATCCATATATCAACACATGGAAACTCAAAAAATTTGCACAACTACCCATACAAAAAAAACTGATTGCCCTATTCATCGCAACGAACTTTGCCCAAGGATTCAAACTGAAACTGTTTGTGTTCGATTGATTAAGGAACCACAAAATTGCAAAATGATTCGATATTATTTGAAATAAATTTATTTCCAATAATTCGCGGGACCAATATACACTATCGAGTTTGGTATGGTTGTCGTAGTGTGTGGCAACATTCTGTGTTTAATATCATGTGGTAAAATATATTCGGGTTCATCAAAATGTATTCCATTGTATTCTATATTCGTCGTGGTAGTTGATAGTGTTGTATAGGTATATTGATCCAGTGCATACATGAATTCGATACGTACGCCATTGTGAGCTTGCATTGATGATATGTGTATTGAGTTATATATTACTGTGAAATTTATAATCAATTTTTTTCAACAAAAAAAAAATTGATTATTATTTTTTTAGGAAGATCCATCTATTATTTTTACTTATTAATAACTTTTCGACAACAATGTCAACAGTGTGTGACCGCGATCATGGTAGAAATTATTATCCACGTCATCTGGAACATCTCTGTCCAGGTAACTACATTTTCGCTCTCAAGGGAATCCCAACTTGTCCTACTTGTCTTCGCTTGACTAAAAAACCAAACGGACCCACTTGTCGAAAACACGCTGATTGCGCTGTAGGTTGGTGTAAAGGGGACTATTTGGCCGAGTCTCATAAAATTTATTGCGAGTGCAACATCAAGAAATAATTATTGTGCTAAAACTTAACATAATAATTAATTACCTCTCGGAGTAACGATCGATTTCGACGTCCTAATCCGACCCATCACACCCATCGTCCTCAACTCATTCATAAACAACATGAATGGATATGGAATCACGATTTTTGAAATCTTCGTAGTATTTTCACAACTATGGCATTCATAGAATTTTTGCCCTTTCTTCTTTGAAGCAAATAGTCCACATAAGTCACAAATATACGCAGTACAGATATCCGAATTATCAACTGTTCGTTCCTTTAACATTTGCATAGAACCATGGGCAATCATCACGTCACGTTCCATTTCACCAAAACGTAATCCACCGGATCTCACTTTACCTTCCGTTGGTTGTCTTGTTAACATTTGTTTCGGGCCACGAGCACGTGAGTTTCCGGTCCAAACGGGTTTACCATTTCGCCTGACGTAAAAGACACCTCCAGGTACTTGTAAACAAAATACTGGTTTGTCGTAATCTTCAATAATTTCAGTTTGATGATTGACTATTGGATTATTATTCGATTTATTAATGGTAAGTTTCAGCATGTCGCTCTCTAATGATGTATTGCATGACCATCCGCAATGCAAAGCCAATTGCATGATGTCATCAGCAAGTTTCGTGGATGATGTGTGATATGTTTCATTGCCAGACACAATTCTATCTAATAATGTTCTGGCTTGCGGTGCACTTAAACACAATGCCCAATCAGGTAAACAATCTCCCGATATGTCAAAAGATGATAACGCAATTTGATAATTATCCGCACCCCAAATAGCATTTGTTTTGTATCTACGACATTCGCCAACAATATCTTCGGCTAATTCGAAATCATAGTCTTCATTGAGTTTTGATACATACATACGGTGATTTGGCGTGACCAGTAAATCCACTTGTTGCGTTTCGATGTGGTACATATCGCCTTTGTAGTTTGGATAATTGAGTATTTTAGTTGGGTTTTGATAGACTAACTTTCCATCGATTAATGTTGCGACTTTATCATCCATAGTCAATTGATGAACAAATTTCCAACCATTTAATGTCAGTACTTCATGATCCGTGCTCAAACAATGTGCTTTGTCGCAAACCATTTGCTTCAATCTTTGATAAAATGTCGGTCCAATAAATATTTTCGTATTCATTTTTTGACCAGTCAAGCCATTATACGTCGTCTCATTGCCCCACGCATCGTACCCGAGCGAAACGAGTTCATTGTTGATCGCATGGAGATCTATGCCGGTGAATGGCGTTGCGTCGCCGTAGATGCCTTTGATGGCGCATAGTTTGCTGAGGAGACATTCGATTAGTTGGCCAATGGTCATACGACGACCAATGCAGTTTGGGTTGATGATGATGTCTGGCTTGAGGCCTGAAGAGGTGAATGGGAGATCGGCGCGATGAGGGAGGTAGCCGATCGTTCCTTTTTGACCATGCTTTGAATTGCCACAAAAAACTGGCAATTTATTCCTTTTCACATAAATAATATTTGAATTAACTGTGCAACAATATACTTTGCCTTTGTAATCAATCATTTTATCAACGTTGCCATTTTCATCTCTCTCCAGAGTGGCTTTCCTCACTTTAGCTTCATTTTTTGGTTCCGATTTGTTTGTTTTGGAGCCAGATGATTTCGCACTACCAGTTTTCGAACTAGTCGATTTTTCGGTTTGTTTTGGCTTGCTTGTTTTAGAACCAGATGAATTTGTTTTACCAGTTTTCGAACTAGTAGATTTTTCAGTTTGTTTTGGTTTGCTTGTTTTAGAACCAGACGATTTCGTATTACTAGTTTTAGAACCAGACGATTTCGTATTACTAGTTTTCGAATCAGATGATTTCGTACCACTTTTCGAACCAGTAGATTTTTTGGTTTGTTTTGGTTTACTTGTTTTTGAACCAGACGAAATTTTATTGGTTTTGGGCTCAGGTGTCTTTTCCTTAGGTTGTGCTTTGTTGACCAATGGATGACACTGTGTCGTAATAATACTTACACGCCATGCGATTTTCGTAGTGGTCACATCCTTTTCGCGAATTACTTTAGTATATCCCGCTTCATTTTTTTTTTTGATATTTCCGGCAAATCCTGCATGCAAACACAACGTTTGAAAATCATTGGACAATTTAACAGAAGATGTATCATATCGCATTGATCCACTTTCTAACCAACCAGTTTTACCGCTTTCATGACTATCCTTGTTTCCCCAACATCCATCACCTAACATCATTCCATGTATTAAATGTCTGGTATATTTCATATTCAAACACCAAGCCCACTCTGGTAAATATTTGTTTACAGCACCAACACTATATTTTTTAAAATATGCTGCAAGTTGTTTGTTGTTTATGTACCATTGGTTTCGTTCATTATTTTTATCACTAGGAGTATTAAAACGGGATACTCTAAAACCATATTTTTCAATAATAGGTTCTAACACTTTCTTGACTCGCAATTTATGTGCAGAAATACTGATTGCCCATTTATTTTTCCAATATCCTTCTGCAATCCAAATTCCGAACAGAAAACACCACGATTCCAAATCAAATTTTAATTCAGGTAAATCATCCAATGCAGGCAATATAAAATAACCATCCCTCATCTCAAATCCATCTCCAATAAGATATGGAATTTTTTTACCAGTAACATCATAATTCAATGGTCTCATTTTCATAACACTTTTCTGATAAATCATTTTCTCATTCAAAATTTTACTTGCTTCTACCAATTCATATTTTTTGATAGGCTTTCTTTGTTCACAGTGAGGCGCAACCCACATCTTATGATTCGGCGTAACACACAAATTCACTTGCTGTGACTGCACCAAATACATTTTTCCGTCATAATCATACACCTGAATATCTGACGGATGTTCATACGCCAACGTATTCCCATCAACCAACGTCGCCACTCGATGTTCCTTTGTTAAATCTCTAAAAAAGATCCAACCTCTATCGGTCAACACCTCCGTCTGATCATCGTAACAAGCGAACTTATCTCCAATATTAGGTATTCTCTCAGATCTAATCCTAATCTTTATAATTGGATAGTTATCATTGTTCACTCCAATAATCACTTTATCAATCACCGCAGGAACCAACGCCTTAAACGCAATTGAATTATCCTTGTACGGTTTCTCATCAATGTTATCCTGCGTAATTGCAATCGGAATGACCATGCCAATAATAATATCATTGTCCTCAATAACGGTCTCGACCTTGACATAGCCTTCCTCGGTCAATTTATCATAGTTCGCGTCCTTCAGTCCATCCACTTTCTCTCTAGTGGGTTTCATGAATTGCTCTGTTTGAGCCGAAGCGGGGTTCTTCTTAACAGTCCCACCGGACTTCGACAAGCTCTGTGCTCGAAACATTCCTTTTTGAACGGCAGATTTATCCATTAACATCGAATCTTCTTGGTTGTAACCCATATAGGACATGATGGCGACGATGACGTTCTCTCCAGCTGGAAATATATTAGCCCCCGTATATTTCGTCGCCCTCGACGAAACAATCGGAATTTGCGAATGATACAAAATATAACTAATATCGATCCTCTCTCGATAATCCGATCTGTAAATTCCCATAGCCTGCTTAGCCTGATTGTAATGGTAATGACCTCTCGTCCCGGGATTGTGATCTGGAAAGATCATATTAGACGATATCACTCCCAAAATCATCGATGGATGGATCTCGCAATGTGTATATCTAACAAAAACATTATCGTCATATCGATTTGTTTTGTTGATGTAATTAATTTCATCCGCACTTTTCAATGGTGGCTTGACCATCAAGTCTCGGTTTAGCTTAATGAAATGTGGAAACGTCGCTAACATCATGTTCTGTGCTTCCTCAACATCCAAGAATTCAATGACATTTGGATACTTAATCATGAACTCGTCCCATGAATTAACGTTTTCTAACATTTCTGGCTTGAAGTTCAATACGTTATCACGCGTAACAGTCAAGAAAGGTCTCGTAATTCTTCCTCCTTCGGTGTAAATGTTGTATTCTCTCGTTTCAAAACCAAGTACTAAACCAACTGTTTTATCAATTTCACCACGGAATCGCAAATCTCTCAATCCATTGTGGATCTTGATAACGTTGTCTGTTAGACCAATCGGATTACCATTGAAATTGATCACCGTGTATTGATGACGTTTCGCGCTTGGCACGTTCTCCATTCGTAAATATTTTCCAACGAGGAATTTCTTGATGATCGTTTCTTGTGAGACCAAGGTTAGAGTGACGTTGACGGTCATGGCGAAATTCTTAATGATACCAACTTTGTGACCTTCAGGGGTTTCGAGGGGACACATGTTACCATACTGTGTCATATGCAGGTGACGGGGACTGGTTAGTTTGTTGGTAGATGTATCGATCGTTGGAGTGATTACTTTACGGAGAAAGGATAGTGCGTGTAGATAGTTGAGTCTACTGAGCATTTGCGCTAGGCCTTTTCTGGTACCGAAAGTGCCGGTCGAGAGTGCTTGGCGCAGACCTTGCTCGATCGTGTTTGGTTTGATATGTGGAATGATGTTTGGTGGCTTGGGATCGTCCACGTTGTTTTTGGATCTAAATATTTTTGCATAGTCGTTTAGCATTTTCTTGAAATATTGTTCAAAGAGACCACCGAGCAGGAGTCCGGGTAGTTCGATACGCTTGTTGATCATTGAGTCCCGATCATCACAACCTCTATGTTCTTCGACTTCTTTATTGTCGTTAACGGTGCATTTTAATAATTTATTGATCATTTTTCCAATGTAAAATGCTTTGTATAACATATCCATTTCGGGATCGTTTGTGTCGGATACAACGTGGGGTAAGATGAATTGGGATAATATTTTGATTAAGTGGGCTTTTCGCTGTTGAGCACGTATTTCTGGATTCGTATCGGAATATATTTTTGCGGATTTCATCGTCGTGATGAGTAATTCGATTGCTTCTTCACGGGATATTGTCGGGTTGTTTTGCATGTTCATCGCGATGGATAGTTTGTTGAGGAGTCCTTTGTTTTGTTTTACGTCGAGGATTGAGTTAACGATATCTGAGTCCGTTTCGAGTCCTAGGGCACGCATCATGACAAAAATCGATATTTCTTTGAAATGCGGAATGGCCAACATGATAGATCCATCCTTCTTCATCCTGATTGTAAAAATTTGTGTATTGCCTACGAATTGGGTATATGGTCTAGATCTGACTTGCACATAGTATGTCAGTACGTTCTGTTCTTTCTTTGTAAAGACAAGAATTTTACGTAGGATGGCTTCTTCAATGGATGATACGACCTTTTCACTTCCGTTAATGATGAAATATCCACCTGTGTCATATTTACAATGTTTTCTTGCGAGATCTGGTTTGAGTGTTAAGTTACATGCTTTGCTTTTGACCATAATAGGTATTTTTGCAATCGGGACATCTTTTTCAGGATTACCGATTATTTTCGTCGTAACTTCTCCAGTTTCAATATCTGTAATATCTTGCCATTGAGTGACGGTAGCGGTATATATAGACATATATGATAAATTTTTCTGTATAGCGTCCAATGGGAACATTAAGCCCTCATCGTTATCTAACAAAGGCGGTTTCATTCCGAGGTCGTCGAACGACAATCGATATTTGATAATCTTATTCTCACCGATTTTCTCCGAAATAACATTCTCGGTATTCTGTAATATATTTGGAATGATTTCTTCAATGAATTGATCGAATGAGTCTATTTGATGTTTCACTAGCACTTGACTGTTCCTTTCAAAATATAGATCTAGTAATCCGAAGAATGGATCTGGATCATATGCATCAGGATTGATATCATCAGTCGTCGCACTTTTCTTCTTACTCATTCAAATAATTACTACATATATAGCATATCTTTATAATAGGATATTATATCAATCAATTTTTTTATTGGTCGATATAATTATTATTTTTTAGTATTTTTCATCATCATTTGCATCATTTGCCTCACTTGTTCCGGATCGACGTCTTGTTGTTGAATTTTATCCGGTGGGAATTGTTCCATGATTTTCTTGAGGTTATCGCCTTGGAGCATCGTTTCCATCATTTTATCCATTCCCGGAGGCCCCGGAGGGTATTTATTACGATTGGATCGTTCCATTTTTTTCGCTGCGATTTTTTTTCGTAGCGCGTTGCGATTATTAACAATTGGTTTGGTTTCATTATTAGTAGTCGGTGGTAGTTTCAATGGTGGTACAATCGGAGTTTCCACTTTCAAAGTATCTTCGTCGTTCAAATCATCCAAACTATCCTCCACATTGTCCATTTGGGATTCTTGTAAAAAATTCATATCTGTATTTAATTTAGGATTTTTATACATATTTTCTAACTTGATTGGTTTTAATGTAAATGGATCGTTGTTTATCGTATCGTTTACCATTTTAAAAAAATATGGTTCAAAACATTGTTGAAATAGACACTGTTTCGCATCGACATATTTTTCATCGAGTTTGTTCATGACGATTTTGGTTTTACTGTTGTCGCTTAAATCGGTATTGACACTCCATAATTTTTGGAATATGAAAAGTCCATATATTTTGACATAGTTTTGGTAGATATGTGTTAGGTATGTTTTGATTGTATTAGACCAGTTTTTAGATACAAAATATATGTTATAATAATTGTTAATGACAGTGAGAAATTGTTGACCGATATTCGATTTGGATAAGTAATGTTTATCGATAAACTTAGTTATGCCACTGATCCCCATAAAAGTGAAAATTAATGTATATGTGATCGTGTTGAAGAATCCAAAATAAAAGATTGTGCTGAATGTCAAATGAAAGATACACCATACCAAATGCAACACGAGAGAAATGAATAGTAAGTGGCCGATAAATTTGCCGATATCTTTCATTTCGTCAGTTAATTTGTCTATCGAGCTGTTCATCGCGATTAGGACAACGACCATGATAGTTGTCGTGATCATGTGGAAATCATATGCCATATCGAAAAAATAATAATATGATATCATGAGAGTGTATAATAATAGTATGGTGAATGCACTTGATTGATTGATCATTTATAATATTATTAATATTATTAATATTTTAAATGAAACCGAACTAAACATCGATAACATCCCACAAAATAGGTTTCTTTCCAACTGAAACAAGATAATTATTCGCTCTGCCGAAATGATCAGTTGTTTTGAATGGCGGATGGGTTACGGTTTTACCTTCACGGGTTCCATTGACGGTATTTGCATACGAGTATGGGGAAGGATGTGAACTATAGGATACAAAATGTTTCGTGTGGTCTATGTAGGCGCATAATCGATGTGCCGATGCACCCCATGCCAAAAATACCACGTTTGTGCATTTCTCATTAAGATATCTCATTAAATCAATCGTGAAATCTGTCCATAAATTTTGATGAGCATTTGATGAATGAATAAACGTCGTGAGGGCACTATTGATCAACAAGCATCCTTGCAGGACCCAACCGACCAAACATCCACCAGTGGGTCTCTCCCTCACATGTTTAAATTCAACTAAATTATTATAAACATTATCTAACGACGGTGGACATGGATAACCAAATGGTACCGAAAAACAAAATCCCATCGCTTGCGGTATGTCTATTCCGTCAAACTTCATCGTATTAATGTATGGATCTTGTCCTAAAATGACAACCTTAATTTTTTTTGGCGATAATACATTGAACGAATTAAAAATCAATTCTGGATGCGGGACGATTTGTTTAGTTCCTAGAAGATATTTATTTAATATTTTTTCGATGTTTTCATAATATTTTTTGTTCATAACAATATCAAAAAAATCATCCCAATGAAAATTGGCTGATAACGATTTTAGATTAACCTTTCCATCTGGGAAACATTCATGCCATGTTTTGAAATTATAGGTAGTCGTGTTGATCAGTACATAGTCCATGCGATCCCGTTTCGTGTCCATTGTGATATGTTGTTATTGAATCGAATCGGGTTTATATGGATTATTTTTTGATTCAATTTTTTGGAAAAAATTGTGTGATTGAACACTCACGATGGCCTATTGATAGTGAAATATTATAAATGGACTATAGAAAAACATGTATAATAATAATACTATCAATGCTATGTCTGACGATCGTTGTTTGCTTAATTGGTATTGGATTGACTATCGCATTTGTTGCGATGATCAATCCAGGATATAATTTTAATACTGGCTGTCCATATAATATGACCGATTGTTCTGATCAAATCAAAATGCGGTGTTATGCAAAATCCATTTTGACATGTATTTTGTATGCTCCATTGGGTACAGGTTTGTTCGTTGCGGTTGTTATTGTAGTTATTTTGATAGTGAAATGGAAAACAGGTGATTGTTAGTGTTTGATTTGAATGGAGCAGATTGGATCGATGTTATAATATTTCTTTTTTTGTTAAAAACGACACAGATATCAATTGAAATATTATTTTGTATGTTTCTATCGGTAACCAATAATCTGTATGTTTAGTAGCATACCACGCATAATAACATTTCTTAATAAAATTCATTTTTAATAATAGTTGTTGGTACAGAATTCCATCAATATTGTTATATATACTGTATTTTTTGGCAATGCGATTTATCATATTTATCGTTTTGTCATAATAGAGTCCATCTTCATAATATAAATTTAAATATGTAAACGGTTCTTCGATATGAAATTGCATTATTGATGAATTATTTTGTATCACAAATACGCTTTCGTTAGTAGCATTAGTATTGTAATGATCATAAATATTTTTGAATTCACAGAACGAATATAATTTTTTATCAACCAAAATATCATAAATGAATCCTTCTCTACAACCATTAATTTTTTTTGGAAAAAAAGTTAAATCGCAATTTATACATGTATCAATAATAGTACTTTGAACAATTATAACGTTATGAAATTTATATTTGGTTACAATGTTTGATATTGGCTCTCGATAATCCGTTACATATGCCTGACATATCAAAACTACGTTTGATGAGTCGATCCAGACTGACTGTCTATTAAACATAACAAATGTAACATCATATTTTGCATGTAATATTTGTTTTATGTTTTGAATTAATTTTTTTTCGGCTTCGTAATCATAAGCGATAATTTTAATGTTTGTATGTGGCTCAATATCGGCCAAGTCAAATATGTCTAGATTCATCACAATATTCAATTGATATGTATTGTGATTATCTAGCACTAAATATTTCACTTTTTTTGACAATTTTAGGTCCTTAGTATATTTGACTGTGATCGATGTTACCAAAAAAATTGAAAAATAATTGCTTAGGAAGATCGAATATATCCATGACATATTACAGAAATGGAATTGCAAGAGGACAATATCGCCCTACGGGCCAATCGCGGAGTCAATATATGTATGGGATGTTTTTTGGTATTGATGACTATGATTGGAGTATATTTATTAGGTGTCGGATTGACAATCGGATATGTTGTATTGGCCAATCCGGAATATGATTTTAGTACGGGTTGTCCTAAAAATAATAATGATTGTGGTATACATGTGAAAATGAGTTGCAATGCGAAGTCGTTAATGTCGTGTTTTGTGTTGGCTCCGTTGCCTGCGGTTATGATTATGCTCGTTGTCGTCGTTATTGTTTCGATTGTTGCATGGGTTAAATCGAGAAAATCATATGTGAATTATGATGGATATGATGATATGACCATTTAATATTTTTCTCAATAAAAATTGACAAAAATAATATTCGTATCATTCAAAATACCGATAGTGGTTGTAAAAATGCATATGTGTATAAAAAATATATTGATACTATTTATGATCATCGCATTTTATCTAGTTGTATCGGGATTGATCATTGCATATTATTTTGTTGCGAATCCAGGATATGATTTTAATACGGGTTGTCCATATGACGATAATAATTGCGCAATGGATATCAAATTGAAATGTTATATGGGATCGTTGACATTATGTTTTGTTTCATCCGCATTCGTCGTGTTTGTAATTTGGCTTGCGATTGGAATTTTTTGCGCGATTGTTGGATTGATTTGTGGTAATAGAATAGATCCATTGTCCTAATTTTTTTAGGATAATGGAATCATTGCGCATAATGCTAGTAACATAGGAAATCCAACACATATCAATAAATTATTGGGGAGAAATAATACCATGACTAAGTACCAAAACGCAAAGATCACCGTGAAGTCTTTCAATTGTTGAATATCATCTGTGTCTTGGTAATACATCAACGTGAATAGTACGATAAAAACTATTAGGCCAATCCATATTAATGAGGGGATTGGGTTGAGACATAGCATGATGAGATAAGATAGTGCGATGATTAAAGTGAATATTTGTAATGGAAACATTTTTGTTCTTGTTAGATGACATGTCTATATAGATAATTTTTTAATTCAATTTTTTGTGCAATGGCTTTAATTTTATCATCTGGATGATTCAATGCAGTATCGAACAT
>JADMIO010001300.1_pt1 | contig 18801 bp, 19 predicted proteins | sample 8958161 | NCBI WGS metagenome assembly JADMIO01 (sample SAMN16585339, study PRJNA669376) | soil metagenome | isolation source: Crop rotation soil | place: USA: Cullars Rotation, Alabama | collected 2011 | reverse complement strand
CGGTGGCGGCGCCGGTGCGGCCAGCCGCATCATCGGCGCCGGGATCCGGCTGCCGGTGACCATGACCTCCTCGCGATCCGCGAAGCCGTCGTCCATCGACATCCGCTCCCATTGCTCGAGCGGGATGTCGCTGGTCGTGGCATGCGGCCAGCAATTGAGGGTGAGCGGTCCGCCTTCGGAAGGCTGGCGCGGCAGGTCGCGGCGGCGGATGCGGCCCGCCACCGCCTGGGTGTCGGCATTGGCGAAGCCGGTCTCGTCGCTGTTCGCCAGGGTCAGCCAGGCGAACAGGCCGATGCTGCCGTCGGGCGAGACATGCGCGACATAATCGGCCTGCCAGTCGAAGCCCGTCGCGAGATAGGAAAGGGTGACGGTGGCGGTCACCGGCCGCGTGGCGCGGGCGCGGACCGACAGGGTCGGGCGGGCGGACAGGCCCGGCGGCACGCCGCCATAGGTGATCGTCTCGGACAGGCCGGTGCAGCGCAAGGCCTCGACGCCGCCTTCCGTCTCCACCACCACCGCGCCGCCGGCGCCGGAGCGGATCACCGCCTCCTGTTCGCGCACCTGGCCGGTCGCTGCGGACGTGCGCCTGAGATGGACGCGGCGGCCGAGCGAGCGGTCGAGCAGGGTGGCCGGCGACAGCAGGAAGGCGTCGCGGTTGCGCTCGATAAAGCCTTCGGGAAGGCCGGTGACGATCGCGCTCTGCGGGATGATGCCGCCGGCCACGCCTTCGAAGCGGATGTCGGTGGTGCCGACCGGGACGGTGATCCGGCGCGTTTCCGTGATCAGGGCGACGCCGTTCAGCCATTGCAGATTGGGCGTCTGCGCCGCGGGCCGGTTGGGATCGCGATAGACGGTGACCGCGACCCGGTCCGGCCGGGCCGAGGTGGCGACTCCCTGCGCGGCGGCGGGGGCCGGGAGCAGAGCGAGAAGCAAGGCGAGGACGCGGCGCATCGGCTCAGCCCTCGTCCCGCAGCACGCGGTAGCGGAGCGTGGCGCTGCCATTCGCCGGAACGGTGACGACCCAGAGTGGACGCCCGTCGCGCCGCCCCAAGCTGGCGCCCTGCGCACGGATATTGGCCGGGGTTGTGCGCAGGCTCGCCTCGAACTGGACGGGATAGGATTGGTCGTTGGTGACGGTGAGCACAAAGTCGCGCTGCTTGGCGCCCGGCACCGGCTCGACCCGGGCGAGCACCCCCGGGGCTTCGCCGACGTCGATCTCCACGTCCTGGCCGACGGCATGATCGCGCACCTCGCCCTCGCCGACCAGCAGCGAGCGGCCGCCCGCATCCCGGAACAGTTGCACCCGGCCCGCGGGAAGCGCCACGCCAAGATGCTCCTCGGTGCGGTTGCGGGTCAGCAGGAAAATACCCGCCGACCGGGACTCGGCCTCCCCGGGATCGAGCAGGAGGCGGTGGACGATCCGGACCGGCACCGCGCTGCGCTCGAGGAAGGCGACCTGCTTCAGGCTGTGGGCGGCGACGGTGACCGGAACGGGCAGCCGGTAGAGCTTGAGATCGCCGAGCCCCTCCTCCCGGGCAAAGGCCTGCGGGAGTTCGTTGATCAGATCCTCGGTTCGGGTCGTCCCCTGCAGCCGGATCTCGGCGCTGTTGACGACCGTGACCGGTGACACCGCCATGAAGCCGCCGCTCATGCCGCGCGTGGCGAGCTCCTCGAGCGGAATGTCGCTGGTGGTGGCCTGGGGCCAGCAGCGCAATTGCAGCGGCCGCTCCGCCGGATCGTCCTGCTCGACATCTTCGCGGTTGAGCCGGCCGGCGACGGCCTGCGTGTCCGCATCGGCAAAGCTGGTCTCGTCGCCGGACGCCAGCACCAGCCAGGCGAACAGGTCGACATGGGCGCCATCGGGCGACAGCCTGGCGACATAATTGGCCTGCCAGTCGAAGCCGCTGGCCAGATAAGCGAGCGTGACCGTCGCGGTCACCGGCCGGCTGGCGCGGGTGCGGACCGAAAGCGTCGGCCGCGCCGACAGGCCCGGCGGCACGCCTTCATAGACCAGGGTTTCCGGCAGACCGGTGCAGCGCAGCGCCTCAAATCCGGCCGCGGTCTGCACCACGACCGCGCCGTCCGGACCGGTGCGAATCACCGCATTCTGTTCGGTGACCGCGCCGGTCTCCGACGACGTCCGGCGCAAATGGACGCGCCGCCCGAGCGAGCGGTCCAGCAGGCTTTCGGGCGAGAGAAGCAGCGCGTCGCGGTTGCGCTCGACGATCCCGTCCGGGAGACCGACGATGATCGCGCTCTGCGGCACGATGCCGCCGGCGACGCCCTCGAAGCGGATATCGGTCTCACCCGCGGGAATGGTGACCTGCCGGGTTTCGGTGATCAGGGCGAAGCCGTTCAGCCATTGCGGATCCATCGCCTCTTCGGGGTTGCGGTTGGGCGCCCGATAGACGGTGACCGCTACCCGGTCGGGCCGGGCCGAGGTCACGACCGGCTGCGCCCGCGCCGGCGCCGGAGCCAGCAGGACGAGCAGGAACGGACTCCAGGCGCGCAACAGGCGCATCACCGGCTCCTTTTCCGGCGCTTAGTAGCGCGTGTCGAAGGTGGCGGTGACGGTGACCTCGCCATTGGCCGGGACCTGCACCCGCCACAGCGCATCGTCGGCGCTGCGCCGCTCGCTCGGCTGGCTTTCCTGGGTGATCCGCGTGTCGCCCCACAGACCCGATTGCATCAGGTCGACGGTGACCGCGTTCGGCCGGGCATTGGTCAGCACGTAGCGCATCGTCGTCCGCCAGCGGTCCGTACCGAGCCGCTCGCGCCGCTCGACCGTCGGCTTCACCTTCACGTCGAACGCCTCGCCGGTGGTGAGGCCGAGCTGCGAGCCCATCGGCGTGTGGCCGATCGCGCTCTCGCCGACGAATTGCGGATTGCCGCGGGCGTCGCGCTGATAAACGCGGACGGTGCCGGCGGGGAGCGCGTCGCCAAGGCCCTGATCGCGCGAGGTGGAGAAACGCAGCACGCTGTTCGCGCTCTGCGGCTGCTCCGCCGTGCCCATCCAGCTGTTCCGATATTCATAGGCGCGCACCGCCGGCGTGTTGGCGACGTCGAGGAAGCTGACCTGCTTGGTCTGGCGGTTGGCGATCGTCGTCCGCTCGGGCAGCGGATAGAGATAGAAGTCGCCGAGCCGCTCGCGCCCGGCGCTCTCCGTGCCGGCCTGGCGCAACGGCGGCCGCGGACCGCCATAGCTCGGGCCCTGCTGGCCGGCGCCGACGCCGCCGGCGACGAGCAGGGTGTTGGCGTTCACATAAGGCGTGCCGGAATTGTTGGTGAGCGTGATCCAGCCCTGCACGTCCATCCGGCCGTTGGCCTCGTCGAACAAGGCGACATAGTCGGCCGACCAGCCGAGGCCGGGGGTGAGATAGGTGAGCGTCAGCGGCCGGCGGCCGGCCCGCTCGCTCTGCACGGTGACCGAGAGGGTCGGCCGGGCGCGGAGATTTTCCGGCACGCGGTCGAAGATGACGCGAACCGGCAGGCCATCGTCGCGCAGCACCTCGATCCGCTCGCCGATCTGCATCACCACGCCGCCATTGGCCGCGAGGATACGGGCGCGCTCGCGCGTCTCCTGGCCGTTGGCGGGGTTGGTGCGCACGATCGTCACCGTCTCGCCGACAGCCTTCTGCATCAGCGCCTGGGGCGAGAGCAGGTCAAAGTCGAAATTCTGCTCGACGATGCCGATGCCCTGCCCGGTCAGGGTCACGGTCTCGGGACGAATCTGGGCGGAGACGTCGGGAAATTCAAGGCGCATGCGATTGGCGTTGATGTCGAGGTTCCGCCGATCCTGCACCAGGGCCAGGTTGTTGTTGTAGATGGTGACCGAAACCTCGCCCTGCGCGGTCTGCGAGGGCGGCGGGATTTCGGCACTGATCTGGGCCAGAGCCGGCACGGCCAAAGCCGGGGCGACGAGGCAGGTGGCGATGAGCAGCAGTCGACGCATCAGACATCCCCTTCTCTAATGACGGAAGGGTCACACAGGCATCCTGTCTGGTCAATGAACGGATGATATCTTATTACATGAAAAGAGCCAGGCAGCTGCCGCACAAAAGAAAAGCGCCACTCCCACGCTGGCGGGAATGGCGCTTTTCGAATGTCACGCAGGCCGATTACGCCGCGGGCGCAATGTCCTCGTCGGTCGCGCGCGGACGGCGCGGGCGGCGGGCGCGCACCGGCTTGTCCTCACTCTCCTCGACCGCATCCTCGTTGGCGGCGGAGATGGCGGGCGGCAGCACGTCCAGCGAGAGGCGATCGCTCACGCCCTCATCCTCGTCGGCATCCGGGCGGCGGCTGCGCGGGCGGCGCTGGGCGCGGAATTCGCCGTTGCGCTCGGTTCGGCTTTCACCGCTCCGCTCGGGACGATCCTCATTGCCGCGCTCGGGGCGCTCGTCACGCTCCTCGCGGCGGGCGGTCTGCTCGCGGCGGGGTTCGCGCGGCTCGTAACGGGGTTCGTCGCGGCGCGGCTCGTCGCGGCCCTCGGCCTCGGCGCCCTCGGCCTCGTAATCCTCGCCGTCGCCCTCGTCCTCATAATCGTCGCGCTGCCGGCGCTGCTCCTCGAAGCGCGCGCGGTTCTCGTTGAGAACGCGAAAATAATGGTCGGCGAACTGGAGATAATATTCGGTCTGGACGCGGTCGCCCTGCATCTGCGCGTCGCGCGCCATGCCCTTATATTTCTCGAGCAGCTGGGCGGCATTGCCCCGCTGCCTATTGTCCTGCCGGTTGCCCGGACCCGGATTGTTGCTGCGCGGCGGTCCACCACCACCGCCGCCGCGACCGCGCCTGCGGCCGCCGCTCTGACGATTGTTGATCAAACGAAAATCCTCACCAAGGGTGGTTACTCTAGCCCCTACCCGGCCGGGCCCTTCCCGGCCTCCTTACTGCACGACCCGGTCGGCAAGGGGCCGCGACATCCGCGACTCCTGCCACCGCTCCAACGCTTCTTCGCACGCGATAAGCAATCGGGGGTCGGCGACGTCTGGCCCTCACGCATCCTCTGCTGTGGTCGGCCCCGTCCCTGACCCCCTATGTAGTCGGGACAATTGCCAAATCCAAGTGAAAAAGCACTAAACCCGGTCGAGCGTGAGAACCAGGCACCGCACGATCCCCCTGAGGTCTCTTCGTGACTCTATCGTGAACCCCTCGGCGGCGAACAGGCCGGCGACTGCTTTCTCCTGGCCGGCCCCGATTTCGAGGCAGGCGACGCCGTCGGGGGCGAGCAGAGGCGGCAGCTGCGGCGCGATCCGGCGATAGTCGTCGAGGCCATCGGAACCGGCGAAGAGGGCGGCGGCAGGTTCGTGGCGGGCGACGTCAGGCGGCAGGTCGGCGTCCTGTTCGATATAAGGCGGGTTGCAGAGGATGAGATCGAAGCGCTCGTTCAGCCCCGCGCCCCAGTCGCCAAGGCGGAATTCGGCGCGCGGGATCGCGTTGCGGCGGGCATAGGCCAAAGCCTCTTCCGACGCATCGACACCAAGCCCGGTCGCCTCCGGCCACTGGTCCAGGGCCGCCAGCAGCAGCGTGCCGGGGCCGGTGCCGAGATCGAGAATCCGCTGCGGGCTGCGCGCGCCGAAATGGGCGATGGCGGCCTCGAGCAAGGTCTCGCTGTCGGGGCGCGGCACCAATGCGCCCGGGCCGACCTCCAGCTCGATCGTCCAGAAGGCGCGGCGGCCCGTAAGGTAGGCGACCGGTTCGTGCGCGAGGCGGCGGGCGAGCAGCGGCGCGAAATCCGCGGGCGCCGCATCGTCCAGGCGATCGATCAACAGGACCTCGCGCGCCACGCCCAGCGCATGCGCCATCAGCAATTCCGCATCGAGCCGCGCCGTGTCGCTCACCGCCGCCAGCCGCACGGCGGCCTCGGCCAGCGCTTCACGCACTGTCATCGAGACTCGCCAGCCGCTCCGCCTCATCCTCGGAAATAAGGGCGCTGAGCAGCTCGTCCATCTGCCCCTCGAGGATTTCGGGGAGACGATGGAGGGTGAGGTTGATGCGGTGATCGGTCACCCGGCCTTGCGGGAAATTATAGGTACGGATCCGCTCGGAACGATCGCCGGAGCCGACCATCGACTTGCGAGCGCCAGCGCGTTCGTCGGCAATCCGGGAGCGCTCAAGCTCGTAGAGCCGCGTCCGCAGCACCTTCAGCGCCTTGGCCTTGTTCTTGTGCTGCGACTTCTCGTCCTGCTGGATGACCACGAGGCCGGTCGGCAGGTGGGTAATACGCACCGCGCTGTCGGTGGTGTTGACCGACTGTCCGCCGGGGCCGGACGACCGGTAGACGTCGATCCGCAAGTCCTTGTCGTCGATCTGGACGTCGACATCCTCGGCCTCGGGCAGCACCGCGACGGTGGCGGCGCTGGTGTGGATGCGGCCGCCGCTCTCGGTCACGGGCACGCGCTGGACGCGATGGACGCCGCTCTCGAACTTGAGCCGGGCGAACACGCCCTGGCCGGTGACCGAAGCGATCGCTTCCTTATAGCCCCCAAGCTCGGCTGCGCTGGCCGAAATCAATTCGAACCGCCAGCCTTTGGCTTCGGCATAACGCTGATACATGCGCAGCAGATCGCCGCCGAAGAGGGCTGCCTCGTCGCCGCCGGTGCCGGCGCGGATTTCCAGCATGGCGGCGCGCTCGTCGGCGGCGTCGCGCGGCAGCAGCTTCAGCGCCAGCGCGCGCTCGGCCTCGGCCAAAGCCGCCTGATTCTCGACCAGCTCCTCCGCCGCCATCTGGCGGAGCTCCTCGTCCGCCTCGTTGGTCATCTCGGCGAGCGAGGCGGCCTCGTCGCGCAGGCGCCGGACCTCCTTGGCGGCCGCGGCCACGGGCTCGACCTCGGCATAATCCTTCGAGAGCTTCACGAAGGCCTGCGGATCGAGATCGCCGGCGCTCATCGCCTGCTGCAATTCCTCGCGCCGCGCCTCGATCGCGGCGATCCGTTCGGCGGAGATTCTGGTCATGCCGGCCGCCGCAAGGCCCCGGCGAGCCCGTCCAGCCGGACGGCGGTCTGCGCGCCGCTGCCCAGATCCTTGACTGCCGCCTCGCCCCGCGCGAGCTCGTCATCGCCGAGGATGACCGCAAAGGCCGCGCCGCTCGCGCTGGCCTTCTGCATGCGCTTCTTCATGTTGCCGCGGAAGGCCATGTCGCAGACGAGACCCGATCGGCGCAGCGCGGCGGCGATGCGCATCGCTTCGGTTTCCGCTGCCTCGCCCAGCGGGACAAGAGCGACGTCGATCCCGCGCGCCTCGGTCGGATCGAGCAGCATCGCCAGCCGTTCGATCCCGCAGGCCCAGCCGACCGCCGGCGTCGCCGGCCCGCCCATATTCTCGATCAACCCGTCATAGCGGCCGCCGCCGACCACCTGGCTCTGCGCGCCAAGCTCCTCGGTGACATATTCGAAGGTGGTGTGCCGGTAATAATCGAGGCCGCGGACCAGCCGCGCGTCGCGCGTCCAGGCGATGCCGACCGCGTCGAGCCCGGCGGTGACCTTCGCGAAGAAGTCGGCCGCCTCGGCGGTCAGGAAGTCGTCGATCACCGGGGCGCTGTCGACCACCGGGAAATCCTGGTGCTGCTTGGAATCGAGGATGCGCAGCGGGTTCTTGGCCAGCCGCTCGCGGCTTTCCTCGGAAAGGTCGCTCTCCCGCTTGCTGAAATGCTCGACCAGGGCGCCGCGCCACGTCTCGCGCGTCGCCGGATCGCCGAGCGTGTTGAGCCGGAGCTGGACCTTCCCACCGATCCCGAGCTCGTCGAGCAGTTGCGCAGCGAAGGCGATCAGTTCGACATCGGCGGCGGGCTCGGCGCTGCCGATAATCTCGGCGTCGAGCTGGTGGAACTGCCGGAAGCGGCCCTTTTGCGGACGCTCGTAGCGGAAGGCGGCGCCCCAGGTCGCGACCTTGAGCGGCACATGCTGCTGCCAGCCGTCGGAGATGAAGGCGCGGCAGATGCCGGCGGTGAATTCCGGGCGCAGGGTCAGGCTCTCGCCGCCGCGATCCTCGAACGTGTACATCTCCTTGGAGACGACATCGGTGCTCTCGCCCAGCGTGCGGGCGAAGACCTCGGTCGCCTCGAAGACCGGCACTTCGATATGCTGGAAGGCGTAGAGCCGGCGCACGCGATCGAACGCGTCGACCACCTGGTGGAAGCGTTCGGCCTCGACGCCGATCATGTCCTGGGTGCCCCGGACCTTCTGCGGACCCTTGCTCATAGGCGGCGGCCCTTAGGGCGTTTCGGGCGGCGGTGGAAGAGCGGCGCGTGACTTGGCGGCCTGGCAGGCGTAAGGGCCGCCGCCATCATGAACATCGATCTCATCCCCGCGGGCGACGCGCCGCCAGAACGCCTGAACGTGATCATCGAGGTGCCGCTCGGCGGCGAGCCGGTGAAATATGAGTTCGACAAGAAATCGGGCGCGATCTTCGTCGACCGCATCCTGCACACCTCGATGCGCTATCCGGCCAATTACGGCTTCATCCCGCATACGCTCGGCGAGGATGGCGACCCGCTCGACGCTTTGGTGATCGCGCGGTCGCCGATCATCCCCGGCGCCGTGATCCGGGTGCGCCCGGTCGGTGTGCTGCTGATGGAGGACGACAAGGGCGGCGACGAGAAACTGATCACCGTGCCCGTCGACTCTACCTTTCCCTATTATAGCGAAGTCGACGACACGGCCGACCTGCCTCCGATCGTCGCCCAGCAGATCGAGCATTTCTTCACCCATTATAAGGACCTCGAGCCCGGCAAATGGTCGAAGCTGAACGGCTGGGGGGACCGCACGGTGGCCGAGCGGCTGGTCGTCGAGGCGATCGAACGGGCGCGGGCCGCCAAGGCTGACTGACCCCGGCCACTCTACGGGCGGATCACTATAATGACTCCGGGATCGCAAGCTCTTAAGCAGGCGGCGCTTTCTGCGTCTTGTCCGGAGCCTCCCCGATGCGCCTTGCCCTGCTTGCCGTCGCCTTCCTCGCCACCGCCGCCCTGAATTCGTCGGCGCCCACGCTCGCCCAGGAGTGCGATCCGGACGTGTGCGACAATCCCTGGGCGAACCAGAATATTCTGACCGCGGCGCGCGACATTCCCTATCCCGGCACGATCCGGCTCGACGTCGACGCCAGCGACACCAGCCGCGGCATCTACCGCGTGGTCGAGACGATCCCGGTCAGGCCCGGCCCTCTGGTCCTGCTCTATCCGCAATGGCTGCCCGGCAATCATGGGCCGAGCGGGCCGATCGCCTCGCTGGCGGGCCTGCGCATCACCGCCAATGGCCGGCCGGTCGAGTGGCGGCGCGACCCCGGCTATGTCTACGCCTTCCACGTCGAGGTGCCGGCCGGCGTGCGCGAGCTCAGGCTCGAGTTTCAGCATGTCTCTCCGACCGACGGTGCCCAGGGGCGGATCACGATGACGCCGGTCATGCTGAACCTGCAGTGGGAGAAGATGTCGCTCTACCCGTCCGGCCACTTCACCCGCCGGATCAACGTCCAGGCAAACGTCACCTATCCGCCCGGCTGGAGCGCGGCGACCTCGCTCAACGTCGCCAGCCGCAGCGGTAGCCGGCTGAGCTACGCCCCCGTCCCCTATGAGACCCTGGTCGATTCCCCGGTCTTCGCCGGCCGCTACTACCGGCGCGAGGATCTCGGCCACAATGTCGCGCTCAACGTCTTTGCCGACGAGCCCGGGGATCTCGCCGCGACGCCGGCACAGATCGAGGTCCACCGGCGGCTGGTCGAGCAGGAGCTGCGCCTCTTCGGCACCCAGCATTTCAGTCATTACGAGATATTGCTCGCCCTCACCGACGAGCTTGGCGGGATCGGCCTCGAGCATCTGCGCTCCTCGGAGAACAGCCAGGGCCGGGACTATTTCACCGGCTGGGCCAATGGCTCGGCCGGGCGCGACCTGCTCGCGCACGAGACCACGCACAGCTGGGACGGCAAATATCGCCGGCCGGCGGACCTGTGGACGCCGACCTTCAACATGCCGATGCGCGGCAGCCTGCTCTGGGTCTATGAGGGGCAGACCCAATTCTGGGGCAATATCCTGGCCGCCCGCTCGGGCCTGATGCCGGCCGAGGACGTGTTGCAGGAGCTGGCCCGCACCGCCGCTTATTACGACACGCAGCCGGGCCGCAGCTGGCGGCCGCTGGCCGACACGACCAACGATCCGATCCTGCAGGCCCGCCGCCCCCAGCCCTGGGGCACCTATATGCGCAGCGAGGATTATTATTCGGAAGGTATGCTGATCTGGCTGGAGGTGGACGCAAAGCTCCGCCAGCTCAGCGGCGGGCGCCGCTCGATCAACGATTTCGCCCGCGCCTTCTTCGGGATCAATCCGGGCCAGGAGGGCATCTCCACCTATCGGTTCGAGGATGTCGTCCGCACGCTGAACGGCGTCGCCGCCTATGACTGGGCGGGCTTCCTGCGCCAGCGCGTCGAGCGCACTGGCCCCGCCCCGCTCGCCTGGATCGAGGCCGGCGGCTACCGGCTGGTCTATCGCGACACGCCGACGCCATATTATCTCTCCCGCGAGCGCGACCGGAAGATCCTGGACCTGACCTATTCGATCGGCGCGACGATCGGCGAGGCGGGGCGGATTTCCGCGGTTGCCTGGGGCGGCGCGCTGTTCGACGCGGGCGGCACGGTCGGGGCGAGCATCGTCGCGGTGAACGACCGGGCCTATTCGAACGACCGGCTCCGCGAGGCGATAAGGGCGGCGCAGGGCAACCGCACGCCGATCCGGCTGCTGGTCAAGCGCGGCGACCATTACAACCAGGTCGCGCTCGATTATCATGGCGGGCTGCGCTATCCGGCGCTGGAGCGCGTGGGGACGGGACCGTCGAGCCTGGACGCCTTGCTCGCACCGCTCTGACGGGGGGACTTATGAGCCGGATCGCGCTGCTTGCCGTGACGTTCGTTGCAGGAGTCGCCGCGATGCCGGCCAGCCACGCCCAGGGGACTGGCAGTGCCGAAGCACGGACGAGGGCGGCGCTGGCGAAGATCGAGCAATTGAACCCCCGGCTCAACGCGGTGATCGCCGTCGATCCGAACGCCCTCGCTCAGGCGCGGAGCCTCGACCGGCAGCGGCGGGCGCGCGGGCCCCTGTTCGGCATGCCGATCCTGATCAAGGACAATATCGAGATGGCGGGGCCGCTGCCGACCACGGCGGGCAGCCTCGCGCTGGCGGCCAATGTCACCAACCGCGATGCGCCTCTGGTCGCGGGCCTGCGCGCCGCCGGGGCGGTGATCGTCGGCAAGACCAACCTTTCCGAATGGGCGAACATCCGCTCGAACGACAGCATCTCCGGCTGGAGCGCGGTCGGCGGGCAGGTGCGCAATCCCTATGCGCTGAACCGCAATCCCTGCGGCTCCTCCTCGGGCAGCGGCGCGGCGGTGGCGGCGGGCATGGTACCGGCGGCGATCGGCACCGAGACGGACGGCTCGATCACCTGCCCGGCCGCGATCAACGGCATTGTCGGCTTCAAGCCCACCGTCGGCTTCGTCAGCCGCACCCATGTCGTGCCGATCAGCCACAGCCAGGACACGCCAGGGCCGATGACCCTGACGGTGCGCGACGCGGCCTTGGTCATGAACGCCGTCGCCGGCAGCGACCCCGCCGACCCGGCCACCGCGGAAGCCGATCAGCGGCGGACCGATTTCACGGCCGGGCTCAGACCCGACGCGCTGCGCGGCGTCCGGATCGGGGTGATGCGTTTCGCCGGCGCGCCCGGGACGGACCGGGCCTTCGAAGCCGCGCTGGCGGTCCTTCGTGGGCAGGGCGCGACCTTGGTCGACATCGCCGAGGCGCCGGCCGGGCGGCAGGAAATGGGGCGGAACGAATTCGCGGTCCTGCTCGCCGAGCTCAAGGTCGATCTCAACGCCTATCTGGCGACGGTGCCGCCCGCGGTGCGGTCGCGGACGCTGGCCGACCTGATCGCCTTCAACCGCGCCCATGCGGACACGGAAATGGCCCTGTTCGGGCAGGAGGTGTTCGAGCAGGCGGAGCGGACCACCGGCCTCGATGAAGCCTATCGCACCGCCCGCGCGACCTCGCTCCGGCTTGCCGGCCCCGAGGGGATCGACAAGATGCTGAGCGATCATAATGTCGTCGCCCTGGTCTCCCCGACCCGGCCGGCCGCCTGGCTGATCGACGCGGTCCATGGCGACCAGAGCCCGGGCGGCGGCTCGGCGGGCAGCCTCGCGGCGGTGGCCGGCTATCCGCACCTCACCGTGCCGATGGGCCGGGTGCGTGGCCTGCCGGTGGGCCTCAGCTTCATCGGCGCGAAATGGGACGACGCCCGCATCCTGGCGCTGGGCTATGCCTATGAGCAGGCCAGCCATCAGCGCTTTGCCCCGAATTTCTATCCGTCGATCGAGGACAGCCCGGAGATCGCGCCGCACCTCAGGCCTGCGCCGCGCCCTTAGCCTTTTTCGGCCGTTTCTTCGCCGCGCCGCGCAGACCGGCCTCGACCGCGAGCGCGGCCCAGCGCTGCATCGCTTCGGCGTCATCATAGACGTCGGCCGGGGCGCGGCGGTAGTTCATATGCTCGATGCTGCCGTCCTTGAGGGTGATGGCGAAGCGCTCGCAGCCCTCCGCCTCCCAGATGGCGGCGCTTTCGGCGTCGGCCTTGAACCAGATCTCATCGTCGACCACCGCGAAGACGATGCCGTCCAGATAGAGGACGGCGGCGCCCATCATCCGGCGCATCGTCACCGCACCGACCGGCGCCAGCGCCTCCCTCGTCCATTCGACGAGGCCGGCATCGAAGCTCATGGCCAGGCGTCCTGGACGATGGCGGCAATGCCGTGGTCCGCGCAGCGCCGGACGAAGCCCGCCGCGTCCACGCCCGGCTTCAGAGGGGCGCGCAGCGGCTCCCGGAGCGGCGTCCTGGTGTCGAACAGCTCGTACATGGCGGTCATCGCCTCGCTGCCGTCGAGTTCAGACGCCTCCATCAGCGCCTTGACGAAGGCGAGGGCGTCGCTGGGTGCCTCGCCACGGCTGAGCAGAGCGACCTTGTCCATCAATGCGCGACCAGCTTGAGACCGATGATGCAGCCGATCAGGCCGAGGAGGAGGAGCAGACGGATCGCGCCGAGGCTCTCGCCGAAGAAGCAGATGCCGACAATCACCGTGCCGGCCGCGCCGATCCCGCCCCACACCGCATAAGCCGTGCCCATCGGGATGGTCCGCGCCGCATATTCCAGCAGGCCCATGGACAGGGTAACGCTGGCAAGGAAGGCGAGCGTCCAGGGGACGTTCTTGAAGCCGTCGACGAAGCGGAGCGAGGTCGTGAACCCGACCTCGAATACGCCGCCAATGAAGAGCCAGACCCACGCCATGCGACACGCCCTAGCGCGCCCGTTGCGGCTGGGCTAGCGTCCGGCCATGGCCAAGAGCATCGGCAACAGCATCGCGCCCGCCAAGTTCATCGCCTTCGTGGTGCTGCTGGTGCTTGCAGCGCCGGCGGCGACCTGGGCGCTTCACCATTACAGCGCGGATCCCTGGCGCGAGGCCGCAGCCAAGGGCTTCCTCGCCGCCTTCGATCTCGCGGCCGGCATATTCCTGCTCGCCTGCCTGCCCCTGCTCAGGATCCATGACCAGGCGACGATGAAGCAGCATGCGGCGGCGAACGACGCCAACCGGACGATGCTGCTCGTGCTCACGGTCATCATCTCGCTTGCCGTGCTTGTCGCGGTGGGGGTGATGGTCGACCAGGATCCCGGCTGGAAGACGAAGGCGCTGATCGTCACCACCCTGCTTACCGCCTGGCTGTTCGGGAACACGATCTTCGCGCTCCATTATGCCCACCTCGTCGCGACGAGGGGTGGCGGGGTCGAATTTCCGGGCGACGGCAAGCCGGGCTATGCCGACTTCGCCTATTTCTCCTTCACGCTCGGCATGACCTTCCAGACCTCGGACGTCAGCATTTCCGACCGCGGCATCCGCAACGTCGTGACCGCGCATTGCCTGATCGCCTTCGTCTTCAACCTCGGCATCCTCGCCTTCACGATCAACGTGCTGGGCGGCTAGAGCGCCGCCTCGACGTCGGCGACGGGCGCCGGCCGCTTGCGGGCGGCGAAGAGGCAGGCGGCCACGATCATCGCGGCGCCGACGATGGTGAGCGGCCGCACCGGCTCGGCAAAGACGACGAAGCCGAGCAACACTGCCCAGATGAAGGCCGTATATTCGACCGGCGCCAGATATTGCGCCTCCGCTCGCGCATAGGCCCAGGAGAGGAGCATCAGGGAGCCGAAGGCCAGCACCGCCCCGCCGAATATCGCGCCGAGCTCCGCGGCCGGGGGCAGCGCCGCGAGAAAGGGCGCGGCGAGCAGGAAGCAGCAGGTGACGATCGCGCTCTGGAAGAAGGCGATCTCCAGCGGCTTCGCGACCTGCGCCTGCTGGCGCATCAGGATGATATTCCAGGCGTAGAACATGGCCGAGCCGAGAATGGCGAGCGAGCCCTGCAGCGCCTGCGGCCCGAGGTCCGCCTCGGCCTGCGCGGCGAGGATGACGAGCACGCCGGCGAAACCGAACAAGGACGCGAAGACCGCGCGGCGGGCAATCTGCTCCTTGAGAATGATCGCCGCCAGATAGAGCGCGATCAGCGGCGCCACGAAGGCGAGCGCGACGCCCTGCGCCAGCGGCACACGGGCAAGGCCCCAGAAGAACAGGATCGCCATCACCGAGGAGATCGTGCCGCGGATCAGGTGGATGCGCATGACGTGCCGCGCCGGCCAGCGCCCGCCCGCGCCCATGAAGGCCAGACCGCCGAAGATCGCGCCCGCCAGATTGCGCCAGAAGATTGCGTTATAGGCGCCGATCGCCAGCGCGAGGTGCTTCATCACCGCGTCCATCACGGAGAAGAGCGCGATGCCCGCGGCCGCCACCAGGAAGGGGACGGCAATGCTCTGAGGGTTCGGCTGGCCGGACATGGTGTGCGGCACATAAGCGGGGGTGACATGGCGCGGCAACACAGTCGTTCCACCCCGGTGACGATTTGCAACCGGAGCGGTCCGGACTGTGTTATGAGCGCATCATGAAGACCTTCCTCGCCGGCCTCGCCCTGTCGCTCGCCATCACCGGCGCTACTGCGCAGACCGCGCCGCCCTCTGGGGAGCGCACCGTCGTCAACGACCGCACAGCGCTCGTCCGGCTGCGGCGCAACAGCGGCATCACCCTGCAATGGATCAGCTTCGAGCAACCCGGGCGCGGCCATGTCGTGGTCACCGAGCGGAACGGGCTCGTCCACCTGCGCGGCAGCCAGACCCAGAATGCGGGCGCCGGCCGGGTCGATCTCGAGGGGGACGTGCTCTCGATCAGCGCGCGCAGCTTCACCTTCCGGGGCCGGATCATGATCGAGAATGCGCCCGATCCCGACCGCGAATGCCTGCGCGAAGGCACGTATGAATTCCGCGCCACCGGCACGCGCCGCTACTGGCGGCTGCAGAATATCGAGGCCTGCGACGGCCTCGCCGACTATGTGGACATCTATTATTAGAGGCTAGCGCGGCGCGCCCGACAGCATCGTCTCTGGATATTCGACCCGCCAGTGATGGCCGGTGCCGCCGATGATCGCGAGCGACAGATAATCGTCCCCATAACCGCCGAGTGACGTCAGACGGACGACGCGCGAGGGGAAGGGCCGGTCGACGCGGACCACCGGCCGGCGACCGTCCCACGAGATCACGGTAAGCTGCGCGCCCGCCAGCTCGACCGTCGCCGGCAAATTGGCAGGATCGACCTCGACCGACGGATCGGCCTCAGCCCGGAAATTGGGCCCTGCGACCTGGGCGAAGAAACGCAGGCGCGTGCTGTTGCGCACATTGTCCCAGCCGAAACCTAGGCCGAAGACGAACGGACCTGAGGTGGCGGCGCGGTCTGCCCGGACGTAATGATAAGGGACAGGATTGATCGGCTGGAATTGCAGGCCCCCGACCGGGACGGTGTTGCGGTAGATGACCGACCCCTCCAGCCGACCGTCGCCGTCGGCGTCGCGCAGGCAGGACCAGAAGGTCCCCCAGCGCACGCGCCCCGAACAATAGAGCAGGCCGCGCGAGAACAGGACGAAGGCGGGCTCCGGTCCAATCTCCATCCATTCGCTGAGCTGCCAGGGCTGGCGCGGGTCGACGTTCAGCCGCTCCTGCAACGCAGTCAGGGTCGCCGCGTCCACATCGAACACGATCCCGTTTTCACGGATCACGCGCTGGACGGCGAAAGGCGTGCGGCGCTCGACCCGCTGCTGTGGGAAGGGCGCGGCTTCCGCGAGCACCTCCACCGGCACCACCATCTGGCGCGGGATCGAGTAGGCGACGCCCGCCTGCTGCGCCACGGCCGGCCCGCTCAACGTCACGGCCAGCAGCGCGGCCGCGCGGCGCTTCATTCTCCCGCCGCCCCGTCGAGCCTGGTGACGCGGCCCACTTCCAGCTCGTCGATGCGCAGCTTGCGGATGTGCGCCTTGCCGATCCAGAGCCGGCCGATGGCGAACGCGCCCAGCGCCAGTGCGCCGAAGGCCAAAGCGCCGACCGCGACCGCCGTCGCCGTCGAAAAGCCGGTGGCGGAGGCGCCGGTGGCCGCCGCGCCGGTGGCGCTGGCCCGGGAGACCTCGCCGCTCATTCGGCCGCGTGCGCGACGGCATCCGACGCCGCCTCGATCTCCGCCGCCTTCGCCTCGACCAGCTGCACGATATGCTCGATCATGTCGGCGTCCTGGACATGATGGTCGGTGACGCCGCTCAGATAGACCATATGCTTGCCGTTGCCGCCGCCGGTGATGCCGATGTCGGTCTCGCGCGCCTCGCCCGGGCCGTTGACCACACAGCCGAGCACGGAAAGCGACATGGGCGTGCGGATATGCTGGAGGCGCTCCTCCAGCTTCTCGACCGTCCGGATCACGTCGAAGCCCTGGCGCGCGCAGCTCGGGCAGGAGACGACGCGGACGCCGCGGTTGCGGATGCCGAGCGCCTTCAAAATCTCGAAGCCGGCGCGGACCTCTTCCTCCGGCTCGGCCGAGAGGGAGACGCGGATCGTGTCGCCGATACCCGCCCAGAGCAGGGAGCCGATGCCGATCGCGGATTTGACGGTGCCGGCGCGCAAGGCCCCCGCCTCGGTGATGCCCAGATGGAGCGGGCAATCCACCGCTTCGGCGAGCTGCTGATAGGCGGCGACCGCGAGAAAGACGTCGGACGCCTTCACCGCGACCTTATAGTCGCGGAAATCATGCTCCTCGAGAATGCGGATATGGTCGAGCGCGGACTCGACCAGGGCCTCCGGGCAAGGCTCGCCATATTTTTCGAGCAGATCCCGTTCGAGGCTGCCGGCATTCACGCCGATCCGGATCGAGCAGCCATTCACCTTGGCGGCGTTCACCACCTCGCGCACCCGCTCCGCAGAGCCGATATTGCCCGGATTGATCCGGAGGCAGGCGGCGCCGGCGTCGGCCGCCTCCAGCGCCCGTTTATAGTGGAAGTGGATGTCGGCGACGATCGGCACGCGGGCGGCGCGGACGATCTGCTTCAGCGCCGCTGTGCTCTCGGCGTCCGGACAGGAGACGCGGACGATGTCGGCGCCCGCTTCCTCGCAGCGCCGGATCTGGTCGATCGTCGCCTTCGCGTCGGCGGTCACCGTGTTGGTCATGGTCTGCACGGTCACCGGCGCGGCGCCGCCGACGGGCACGTTCCCGACCATGATCTGCCGCGATTGGCGGCGGACGATATCTCTCCAGGGTCTTACGGACATGGCCGCGCATATAGGCGCACGGGCCCTTCAGGGAAAGTGAAAGCCCGGTGCAGGACCTGTGGAGGGGCGATCGGCTAGCCCGGGAAGAGGTCCGGACGATAATATGCGATGGCCTGCAGCAGGCCCTGCGGGCCGCCCGAGAGATGGGTGGCCGCGATCCCGACGTCGCCGGTGGTGGCGCGGTTGAGGGCGGAGGTGCCGCTGCCGAACGGCGTGTCTTTCGGATAGGCCTCGGGATCGACCAGGTTCAGGCCGACGATCCGCTGATTGTACAGCCGCGTCAGCCGGACCGAGACGAACTGGTCCCATGGAATGGTGACGTCGGCATAGCGTCCATACCAGAGCCCTTCCGGACTGATCCGCAGATGCGGTTTGGGGTCCCGCGCGCGCATTAAGAAGAAGGCGGCCCCGGCGAAACAGGCGGCGACGATGCTCCAGCCCACCAGCGGCTCGGCGCCATGGACGGTGGTGCTGCGGGTCGGAATGACGCCCGTCGCAAGAAAGCCGAGCGCGGACAGGGCGATGCACAGGCCGGCGCAGATGTAGAAGAACTTCTTCGCCACGAACGCTTCGTAGACCATGCCGAACTCCCCTAGTCGAACGGCCGCTCGATCGACGGCGGCGGCGTCGAGAACCAGCGCGGGCCTTCCGCCGTCATGTGGAAACAGTCCTCGAGCCTGATCCCGAACTGCCCCGGAATGTAGATGCCGGGCTCGTTCGAGAAGCACATGCCGGCGGCGAGCGGAGTCATCTCGCCATGGACGAGGTTGACCGGCTCGTGCCCGTCCATGCCGATGCCATGACCGGTGCGATGCGGCGTGCCCGGCAACCGGTAGCCCGGGCCGTAGCCCCAGCGTTCATATTGGGCGCGCACCGCGTCGTCGACGCTGCCCGCTGGCCGGCCGATCCGCGCCGCCGTCATCGCAATCTGCTGGCCCTGATGGACCTGGTCCCAGACCCGGCGCTGCGCTGCGGTCGGCTCGCCGAAGACGAAGGTCCGCGAAATGTCGGACTGATAGCCGTAGACGTTGCAGCCGCAGTCGAGCAGCACGACCTCGGACGGGCGCACCGCCTGCGGCTGGCCCGAGCCGTG
>JADMIO011124203.1_pt1 | contig 18802 bp, 10 predicted proteins | sample 8958161 | NCBI WGS metagenome assembly JADMIO01 (sample SAMN16585339, study PRJNA669376) | soil metagenome | isolation source: Crop rotation soil | place: USA: Cullars Rotation, Alabama | collected 2011 | reverse complement strand
CCGCGACTTCAAGTCACGTGAATTCCAAGCTTCGGATCCCACTGTGCTGGAAAGCGGAGCCGCTAAGGCGCGAAGCTGGCGATGGCGCCTTGCAATTCGCTGATGCTAAAGGGCTTGTGCAGGGTGCGGGGCCGGACGCGGGCCAGGAAGTCCGTCACCTCCGGCAAGGTGGCGCCTCCCGTGGCGAAGACGAAGCGGGACGCCAATTCAGGGCGCGCCGCGCAGACGCGGGCGTGCAATTCCATGCCGTTCATCCCCGGCATCATCATGTCGCACAGCACGACGTCCCAGTCCTCGGCGAGCAGGCGCGGCAGGGCCTCGGTCGCGCTGGCGCAGGAGGTGACGTCGTGGGCGCGCAGCCCGTTGCGGACGAGCTTGAGGATCAGCTTCTCGTCGTCGATGGAGAGCACCCGCAGCCGCCCGGGGCGCGGGCCTGGCGGGTCGGCGGGGGGAGAGGCGGGCGCCGGGATCAGCGACGGAGAGGCGGTTACGGCTTCGCCTCTCTCGCGGGCGCCCTGAGAGGGATCGGGCGCCGGGAGCGCGATCCCGGCGAGCGAGGCCGCGGAGGCGGCGGGGGGCGGGATGGCGGCCAGGATCAGGCGCGCCACGCTGCCGTCGGTCGCGGGCTCCAGGACCAGCGTCCCGCCGCACTGGCGGGCCAGGCTGGAGGCCAGGGGCAGCCCCATCTCCAGGCCCGCGCCGGTGTCGATGATGGAGACCAGCACCTCGCCTGCGGCGCCGGGGGCGGCGCTGATGCGGATCTCGTGCTGCCCGGGGCTCCCGGGGGGGATGGCCTGACAGGCGCTGGCCAGGAGGTGCTGGAAGAGCTGCGCCAGGCCGGCGCGGCTGGCGCGCACCAGCGGGAGCGGCTCGTAGCGGGTGACGATCCGCGCCCGGTCGGCGGCCAGGGGGGCGATGACCTCCACCGCGGCGTCGAGCAGCGGCCGCACATCGACGGCGTCCAGCCCGCCGCGCTCGGGCTGGGAGAGCGCGCGCAGCGACCTGACGATGTCGCGCATCCGCCAGGCGCTGTCGCGGATGTCGGTGATCAGCTCGGCCGCCTCGCGGGCGGCGTCCGGGGGCGCGGCCGCGGCGTACTCCTGGAGCAGCGTGAGATCGCCGATGATCGCCGTGAGGGGGTTGTTGAGCTGGTGGGCCACCCCCGAGATCAGGCGCTCGACCTGCCGCAGCCGGGACTCCAGGTCGAGCTCCTGGCTGACGTCGCGCTTCAAGGCGACGAAGTGCGTGATGGCCCCGGACACGTCTCGCACCGGGCTGATCACGGTGTCCTGGTGCAGCAGGTGGCCGTCCCGGTGGCGGCTGACCATGCGCCCGCGCCAGGTGCGCCCGCCGCTGATGACGTCCCAGATCTCGTCGAAGAAGGCGGTGGGGTGGACGTTGCTGCGGAGGAGCTGGGCGGGGGTGCGGCCCAGCGCTTCGCGGGCGGCGTAGCCGGTCAGGCGCTCGAAGGCGGGGTTGACGTACAGCAGGTGGCCCGCCGCGTTGGAGATCTCCACGCTCTCATCGAGGCTCTCGACGGTGCGCCGCAGCAGGGTCAGGGTGTCCACCCCCGGGCTGTCGGCGGGCTGGGAGCGCGGGGTCCGCGGCAGGACGGCCCGCAGGTCGCGCGGCAGGACGAAGGTGAAGCGCGCGCCCTGGCCGGGGGCGCTCCAGGCCTGGACCGTGCCGCCCATCGCCTCGACGAGGCGCTGCACGATGCTCAGGCCGAGGCCGGCGCCCTTGCCGGAGCGCTCGCTCGGGTGGCGGGTGAAGGGCGCGAAGAGGCCGGCGGCGACCTCGGGGGGGAAGCCCTCGCCCGTGTCCTCGACCGTAAAGCGGAGGTGCTCGCTGTCCGTGGGGGCGCAGCGGACGGTGATGGCGCCGCCGGGCGGCGTGTGGCGGACGGCGTTGCTCAGCAGGTTGATGAAGACCTGCTTGAGGCGCGTCTCGTCCAGGATCGCGAAGCTGACCGCGGGGGGGATCTCCACGCGGATGCGCAGATCGTGCGGCGGCAGCAGGGCGATGGACTCCTGGACGGCCGCGGCCAGGTCCAGCCGGACGGGGTGCAGGTCGAAGCGGCGGTGCTCGACCTGGGCGTAGTCCAGGTATTGCTCGGCCAGGTGGCGGAGGTGGCTGGACGCCTGGTGCAGGTCCGGCAGGAGATAGGACTGACCTGGATCTTCGCACAGCAGGTCCACGAAGCCCAGGAGCGCGTGCAGCGGGGTGCGGATGTCGTGGGCGAAGCTGGCGAGCAATTCGGCGCTGGCGGAGGTGGCCAGCAGGGTGGCGCGCTCGATGCGCAGCATCTGCAGGGCGCGCTCGAAGGTGGCGTCGCGCAGGGCCAGCGCCAGGCCCTCGCCCCCGCCGAGCGGCGTGAGCATGCCGGCGATCTCAAGCTGCCGGCCGTCGGGCAGCATCGCTACCGCGTCGGCGGGCAATTCCAGCGGTCGCGCGTCGGCTGGCGCCAGCAGGTCGCCGCCTGGGCCTGCCCGCAGCGAGAGGTGCGCGGCCAGGGGCTCGCCCACCGCGGCCAGGGGCAGGAGGTCGCGGGCAGCGGCGTTCAGGAGCTGGATCCGGCCCGCCTTGTCGGTGAGCAGCACGGGGTGCTGCAGGCTCTCCAGGGCCAGCCGCAGCCGGCTGCGCTCGGCGTCGGCCTCGGCCGTGCGCTCCTCCAGCCGGCGGCGGGCGTGGACCAGCAGGAAGCCCAGGAACCCGAGCGCCGCCAGCAGCGTGGCCGCGCCCAGGGCCGCCAGCACGCCCGGCGGGGTGTCCGGCGGGGGCGGGATCAGGGCCGGCGCCGCGGCGACGGGGAGGGCGGCCAGCCCGGACAGGGCGAGGAAGCGCCGCAGCGCGGTTCCCTGCGCGAAGGGCAGCACCAGCAGCCCCGCCACGACCAGCAGCAGCACCATGGCGGCGGCCAGGGAGGGGAGGATGAGGGCGCTGACGACGGAGAAGCCCAGGATGGCGTGCCCGAGCCCCATCATCGCGGCGCGGGGCTCGCCCTCGTCCAGGCGGCGCCGGGCGCGGTAGAGGGGCGCGCCCATCAGCGCCACCGCCGCGGCCAGAAACCCCATCCGCAGATCGCCCCAGCGCAGCGCCGTCAGCAGGAACAGCGCGCCGAAGAGCACGTCCAGCGCCACCAGCACGGACAGCAGGTGCGCCAGGCGCTCCCGCTCCGGCTCGCTCAAAGGTCCCTGGATCCAGGGCGACGGCGATCCCTGGGGAGGCAATTCCTGCTCAGGCATAAGGGTCCTGCGAGCAGTCTACCGCTAAATGATCACGACGAGGGTGTTGGCGACGATCCAGGCGACGGCGAGGAAGACCATGGAGCCGAAGTCCAGCTTACGAGAAGCCTCCTCGCGATCCACATAGGTCAGGCGCAGCGAGAACACGCTGATGATCAGCGAGAGGAAGATGAAGAGCGCGGCCAGCAGGTTGACCTTGTCCCCGAGGGTCATCTGGTCGATGTCCGGCAGGGTGTCCGCGACGATGTAGGCGTTGGCCATGGCCGCGAACAGCGAGCCCACCCCGAGGCCGAAGCGGGCGTCCAGGTCCGTCACCTTGATCAGCAGCGCGGACAGCGCCAGGAAGACCGCGACGTACGAGCCCCAGAACAGCTTGAAGTACATGCCCACGCCCGAGCGGGTCAGGATCAGCGGGTAGCGGTAGCGGGTGTAGTGCGACACCGGCTTGTCGCCCAGCGAGAGATCGCCGTAGTTGGTCCTGTACTCCCAGGTGATGACATCCGCGGATCCGCCGGACAGCTCCCAGCCCGAGACGCGGGCCGAGGGGTCCAGCGCCGCGTAGGCGATGTCCGGGACGTACTTCATCTCCTCGTCCTCGTAGTTGGTGTCCTCGATCTCCAGGTTCAGGGTGTGATCGTCCAGGGGGAAGGTGCGCACATCGAAGATGAAGTTGAGCTGCACGACCACGCGCACGGCGGAGTACTCCTCGCCGTTCGGCAGCGGCCGGCGCTCCGAGCCCTCCCGCGAGAGGATGGTGCCGTTGATGATCTCGAAGGTCTGCGCGGGGTCGAAGTCGGACGGCCCGCCCCGCCAGCGGAACCACAGCCAGAAGTCCGCGATCACGGTGCCGTCCTTCAGGCTGATCCCCGTGACGCGGTTGATGTAGGTGCCGATGTTCACCGCCACGGGCGCGCCCGACAGGTCGGGGGGCTCAGCGGCGGCGGGCGGCTCCGTCGCAGGCGGCGGCGCGTCCGGCGCGGGCGGCGGCGCCTCGGCGGCCGGCGGCGCGTCGGGCTCTCCGGGCGCCGCCAGGGCCGTGTTGATCCCGAGGCTCGTCGGCGCGAGGAAGAGGAGAATTCCGGCCAACCACAACAACATCCAGGCGCGCATTGTGTCTCTCCGCCCCCATGCTACCCGTCGGCTCGCCCGGAGACAGCGAGGCTGCCGGCTTCTGGCGGAAGAGGCGGTGGATAAGCGAGGACACCAGCGGGCGGCGCGTCGTCGTGGGCGGCGCTCAAACGAGCGCGGCGTAGCTCTCGACGTCGGCGAAGGAGCCGAACAAGCCGACGTAGCCGTCGGGGCGCACCAGGACGACGTCGTGAGGCCCGATGCCGTAGGCGGCGCGCACGTGGCCGTGCGCGTCGATGACGTCGCTCGCGCCTGCGGGGCTCGTCCCCGGCGGTCGGACGCGCACCACGTGGCCGACGCCGGCGGGCACGCGGTCCACGTCGACGTCGGCCCCGACGAGCAGCGTCATGTGCGGGCCGCGGTACAGGTCGAAGAGGCGCGTCGCGTTTCCAGCCGCATCGACGACGGCCCCGTCGGGCGCGCGATCGCCGGCGCGCACGGCGCCGAGAGCCGAGCGCGTCTCCCGCGACAGCGCGCTCCAGCGGTAGTGGAGGTCGAGCTGCTGCGTCTCCGGCCCGCGCTTCACCTTCGTCGACTTGTACAGCTTCTTGCTGAGACCGAGGACCGCCGCGGCGATGGGCAGGCGCTCGGCCTCGTAGGTGTCGAGCAGCGCGTCGGGCGCGCCGTCGAGGCAGGCGGCGATCTTCCAGCCGAGGTTGTAGGCGTCTTGCACGCCGGTGTTGAGGCCCTGTCCTCCGGAGGGCGGGTGCACGTGCGCGGCGTCGCCCGCGAGGAAGACGCGGCCCACGCGCGCGCGATCGACCATGCGCACCTGCGGTCGGAACAACGAGACCCAGGGCGCGCGCTCGACGCGGACGCGGCCTCCCGTGCCCGCCGCCACGAACGCGCGCATGCCGTCGAGGTCGAGGGAGGGCGCGGCGGCTTTCTTCGAGAGGGGCGCGGCGAGCTGGTGCAGGTTCGTGCCGGGCAGCGGGCACAGGGTGAGCACGCAGCCCTTCGCCAGAGGCCAGACGTGCCAGGACGCGTCGTCGAGGCCGGTCACCTGGACATCGGCGACCACGACGCGCTCGCCTTCGATCGCCGCGCCCTCGAAGCGCACGGGCAGCCCCTCGCGCACCGCGCTGTGCCCGCCGTCGCAGCCGACGAGGAAGCGCGAGGCGGCGCGCTCCTCGACGCCGTCGCGGACCAGCGTGGTGACGACTCCTCGCTCGTCCTGCGAGAAGGCCGCGACGCTCGTGCCGCGCTCGACGTCGACGCCGAGCGACGCGAGCCGGGCGCTCAAGATCTCGTCGGTGCGGAACTGCGGCACCATCCACAGGTTCGGGTACGGCACGGCCGGCGTGGCCGCGCGGACCTTGGACATGCCGTCGGCCGACCACGCCAGGGGCCCGATATGCACGCGGAACCGCGGGTACGCTGCGCCTGCGGCGAGGACGTCGTCGATGACGCCGAGGTCGTCGAAGACCTCCAGCGTGCGCGGCTGCAGGCCCTTGCCGCGCGAGCCAGGGAACGGCCGGGGCGCTTCGTCGACCACCCGCACCGGCACGCCGCGGCGCGCGAGCTCGATCGCCAACGTCAGCCCCGTGGGTCCCGCGCCGGCGATCACCACGTCGGTTTCTCTCTTCATGCGGTCCTCCGTGACGCCTTGTTCGTACGACGTACGAGCATTGTAGTACACCGTACGCATAGCCACCACCGCGTTTGTCTCCACCATCGGCGGCATCACCGGCGCCCTGGCCGGCGGCGCCGAGGGCCGCGACGTGATCCGGCGGGCGGCGCTGTTCGAGGACCGGGTGTAGGCCGAGATCGGTCGCGGTTGTCTCGCTGGGGGCGTCGTGGGATGCTCGTCGGCTCCCGGAGAGGAGCGGACCCATGAAGGAGCCAGCCGCGCCGGCCATCTCCAGGAAAGCGCTCGCCCGACGCGGCGCGCAGCAGCGGCAGGCCTCCCCGCACGATCCCCTGCAGCAGGCCGCGGGAGGCACCCCGCACCTCGACGACGGCGGAGATCCCCGCCCGCCAGACGCATCGCCCGTGCCCGCCGGATCTCCGGGTTCTCCCGCGCCAGGCCGCGGCATAGCGGACAGACCTCCGTCGCTCTCCGCCAGGCGCTCCCCCGATCTCTAGTAAGGGAAGGGGGGCATGAAGCGCTGGCTCCTCCCGGTCCTCTCGCTGCTGTCGCTGGCCGCCGTGCTGGGGCCGGCGCTGCCTTGGCTGGGATCGCGCTTCCTGGGCCTGGAGTACGTCGATCACTACGGGACGCAGTGGTTCTACTGGTACACCGCGCGCCAGATCCGGAGCGGCAGCGAGCTGGGCCACACGGATCTCTTCTTCTTCCCCTGGGGGAAGGACATCTTCAAGCACACCGGCACCAACGTGCTGGACGCCATGATGGCCGCGCCGTTTCGGGCGCTGCTGGGGCCGGTGCTCGGGTACAACGCCTTCCTGCTGGCCTTGTTCGCGCTGACGGGGTGGGCGTTCCACAGGATGGCGCGCGACTTCACCGAGGATCGGCTGGCGGCGGGCGCGGCGACGCTGCTGTTCACCCTCTCGCCGTACGCCCTGTTCGAGGCCCTGGAGGGCCGGCCCACGCAGGCGATCCTGCTCTTCCCCGTGCTCTTCGTCCGCTACACGCTCCAGGCCGCGCGCCGCCGCGGCTGGCAGGCGCCGTTCATCGCGGGGGTGATGCTGGCGCTCGCAGGCTACCAGTACTGGTACTATGCCTTCTTCGGCGGCGTGGTCGCCCTGGCGCACGGGCTGTGGCACCTCGCGCGCCCCCTGCCGGACAGCGGCGGGCGCTGGCGCACCCTCGCGCGCCACGCCCTGATCGCGGCGGTGGCGCTGGCCGTGACGCTGCCGGTGGGCCTGCCGCTGCTGCGGGCGGGCGCGGCGGGCGTGCCGGGGCTGCTGGACGCGGCGCGTTGGACGTTGACGGCCAACCCTCCCGTCACGGTGGAGGGCATGACGGTCGGCATGCACCTGTGGCAGCCATTTCGGCTGTACTCGGGCTTCTACGTCATGGACAAGAGCGGGGTCGAGCGGTTTATGGGGGACGCGGTGCTGATGCCGTGGATGTTCCTGCCGCTGGTGGCCCTGGCCGCTTATCGCCCGGGGAAGCAGGATCGCGGCGCCCTGCTAGCGATGACGGGGGCGGTGGTCCTGCTGGCGATGGGGCCGCTGGTCCTGGTGGGCGACTGGGCGCTGCCGAACGCGCCTTTCCTGTGGCTATACCGCTCCGTGGGCTTCCTCCAGCGCCTGTGGTGGCCGGCGCGGGCGCTGGCCTACGGCGACGTCCTGCTGGGGCTGGCCGCGCTGGCGGCGCTGGCGGCGCTGGGCGGGCGGCCCCGGCGGCAGGCGGCGGCTGCTGCGGCGCTGACGCTGCTGTGGGGGGTGGAGCTGTGGCGCGGCTGGATGCTGCCCTTCCCCACCTGGGACGCGCACGTCCCAGCGGGCTATCGCTGCCTCGCCTCCGGGCCGGAGGGCGCGCTGATCGAGCTGCCGTACTCCTGGACCCAGGCGCACCTGTACTACCAGACGGCGCACGGGCGGCCGATCCTGGGCGGGATGTTGGAGAACAACGTGGTCTTTACGCCGAAGGAGGTGCAGGACCTGGCGGAGGACAACGCCCTGGTGCGCGCGCTGCTGGCCGTGACGCGGACGGGCAAGGCGGACCTCACCTGGACCGACACGGACAAGCAGGAGCTGTACGACCTCGGCTACCGCTACGTGGTGCTGCAGCGGGACGCCTTCACGCCCCGGGAGAGCGGCTCGGGGCTGCTGGACAACGCCCTGCGGTCGCGGCAGCGGACGATGCGCGAGCAATTGCGGCACTACCTGGGAGAGCCGGTCTATACGGACGCGCGGATCAACATCTACTCGCCCTGGGGGGAGCCTTCGCCGTGCCAGCGCGGGGACGTCGAGCCGGACAAGGAGCCGCGGGGGAAGACGGAGGACTCCATCGACGCGCGGCTGGTGCGGCGGCCGGATAAGCAGGTGATCCACCGGGTGTTCGAGCCGGCGGCGACGGAGCCTGCGGCGAGCCCGACGGAGCCCTGAGTGGGCGGCGGGGGTGTGCCTGGCCATCGGAGATCCTCCGACCTGCACATCACGCAACCACAGAACCGCCGAGGAGGGGGTTCACTGAACGGGTGCGTAGCGACAAACCATGCCCCGCTCCGTCTTCATCGCGTCTCGGGACCCGCTTCGAACTGCGGAGCGTCGCCGCCGATGTGGTCCCAGGGGGCCTTGGAGCCGACGAAGAGGTGCTGCTCGATTCGGACGCCGGGATCGCCATCGATGGGGCCGAGCGTCACGCCGCGCACCTCGCCGAGGTGGATGCCGCAAAGGGTGGACCCGCAAGTGCCGCAAAATCCAATCTCCCAGCCGCTCTCGGTGGCGTAGCGGCTGAGCGCGGTCGGCTCGCCAATCCAACGAAAGCTGTCATTGGCGAGGAATCCAAAAGCCGACCCCGCGCCGCTAAAAACCTTTCTGCAACGCGAGCAGTGACAGGATTGCGCGCCTTGAAGCGCTGCGTGGATCTCGTACTTCAGCGCGCCACAGAAGCAGCTTCCGGTGAGTCGCATGGGTCCTCCTCCTTTGCGACTACTACCACGGACGCGCCACTCCCGATTGCGGCTGACCCGTGGCGAGAGCGGGGCTCCATGGGTCGTCATCTCACTGTGTTACGCTCTTCCCCGGGAGCGCCGCGGCCCGCTCATCTGTCTATTCTATACCCTCAACCTGGTCATGGGGACGAAACCCCGGAGACAGCCATGGCAGTCAACCTGAAGAAGGGGGAGGGGGTCAACCTCCGCGAGCAGGAGAGCGACCTCGCGCGCGTGACCATCGGGCTCGGGTGGGACGTCGCCGAGCCGCCGACCGTCGGGTTCTTCGCGCGGCTCTTCGGCGGGCAGAGGGAGGAGTACGACCTGGATACCGTCGCTTTCTTGCTGGGCGAGGATGGGAAGATCCACGACTTCGGTCTCGTCCAGGACGGCCAGCCCACCCTGCACGGCGGCGACGTGGTGTTCTACAACTCCATGCACCACCCCTCGGGGCAGATCTGGCTCACCGGGGACAACCGCACCGGCGCGGGCGGCGGGGACGACGAGCAGATCGTCGTCCAGCTCTCGACCCTGCCGCCCCAGTACCACCGCATCCTCTTCGTGGTGCAGATCTACCAGGGCCAGCATCGCAAGCAGGACTTCAGCTGCATCCAGAACGCGTTCATCCGGGCGGTGGACGACAAGGGGAAGGAGCTGTGCCGCTTCAACCTCTCTGGCGAGCCCGCCTACGCCTCGTTCCACTCGCTGGCCTTCGCCCAGCTCCGGCGCGACGGCTCGGAGTGGATGTTCGAGGCGATCGGCAAGCCCTACACCTCGGATTCCTTCGTCGAGATCCTGAGAGAGTACATCTGATCCGGGCGCGCGCCGCCTCATCGGGGAGAGCGCCCCACGGACGATGCAGGAGAGCCTTTACGCAGAGACCGGGAGCGTCGCCGCGTTTTGCTCCTCGTCGCTCGGCCGCGACTCGACGCCCTGCGCTCCGACGGAGCGGAGGCGCCGGCACAGGACCCGGATCAGCGCGCTCGCGACCTCGGGGTGCTCGGCGATCAGCTCCTGGAGGATCCGGTCGTTGATGCGGAAGAGGGTCGTGGGCTCCAGCGCGGTGACCGACGCCGAGCGTGGCCCCGGATCCAGGGCCGCGAGATCGCCGAACACCTCGCGCACGCCGAGGATCCGCAGCATCCGGTCCCCTTCGTGGACCTTCACCCTGCCGTAGACGATCACGAACGCGTCATCCCCCATGTCCCCCTGGGTGATGATCCGCGCGTTGGCCTCGAAGCTGACCTCGTGGGCCATCGAGGCCAGCTCGACGAGCAGGTGCTCGGGGATCTCGGCGAAGATCGGGACGGACTTCAGGATGATCACCTTCTCGATGGTCAGCATAGCGGGCTCCTCGTCAGGCTCGACGGGGGTGGGGTGGAGGCAACGACGCGCCCAGCCCGCGACGTCGGGATCCGCGTCGGCGGAGAGGGGCGCGAGGAGATCCGCGAGGGCAGGCGGTTCGAGCATCCATACGGCCCACACGGCCGTCTCGCGGACGAACCAGCTCGGGTGCTGCAGCGCCGCCGCGGCGACCGGCGTCAGATCGCGCATGCGCTGCCGCCCGATGAGGCGCAGCGCGCAGCCCACGGACCACTCGGAGACGTTCGGCCGCGCGGGGATCTCCGCCAGGCGCTCGGCGGGCGTACGCCGGGTCTGGGGGGCGAGCTCCTGGAGCCGCTTCAGCCGCTCTGCGTTCGGCAGCTCGTCCAGCAGCGGGAGAACCTGGCGCCTCAGCGCGTGCTCCGTCAGGTTGTCCAGGACCTCCAGCGCCGTGGCGCGCTTCGCCACGTTGCCGCGGAGCAGGTCCAGGCGCACGCGGTCGAACGCCTCGCCGGGGATGAGCAGCGACACCAGCAGCAGCAAGCGCCTCCGGTACTCGTGCAGTTCGATAGCGAGCGCCTCCTGGAGCGACGCGTCGTCGACAGGCTCAAGGTCCAGGCTGGCGCTGATGATCCAGGCGGCGCCCTGGACCTCGCTGAGGATCCGCTTCTGCACCAGGGGCCGCTGCCCCACGGGCGCCTGGTAGTCGATGGACTCCAGCGCGGACGCCACGAGCGGCATCTCCACGTGATCCGCCTCGGCGAAGCGGCTCTCCAGGATTCGGATCGCCTTGTCGTCGCCGATCCGGGCGCAGGCGAGCAGGATCAGCTTGCGCACCGCCGGGGAGAGGGTCGCGTCCGCGAGCGAGCGCCCCAGGAGGGGGATGATCGGGGGGCCATTGGCGACCAGCGCGGAGAACGCCCGGCTGCGGACGTCGGGGCGGCGCAGGTTGGCGAGGATCGCCGGGACGAGGGCGAGGTGCCGCAGCCGCTCCGCGGCCAGGAGGGCCGCCGCGCGGACGTCCGCGTCGGGATCGGCGAGCAGCTCCTGCAGCGGCCGGTAGAAGCTCGTGATGCCCACCTCCCCGAGGATCTCGGCCGCGAAGATGCGGTTGTCCGCCAGCGGGGAGGAGACGAGCTCGTTCCAGGCGAGCCCGGCCGCGAGGATGCCGTCGATCCCCCCGTGCCGGAGGAGCCCGATGAGCGCGCCGCGGCGGACCTCCAGCTCGGGGGCCTCGATGTAGGCGTACGCCTTCTCGAACGCCCCGTCATCGGCGACCGCCCCGTACACCCGCAGCGCGCCGCCCCGGGTCTGGGCGCTCACCCCGCGCTCGATCAGCTCGACCACCTTGCCGCTGGCGGCCGAGAGGCGGAGCGACTCGACGCGATCCAGGGCGTAGCTCTGGATCCGGTCGTTGGCCGAGTCGAGCGCGGAGATGAGCGCCTGCTCCGCGCCCGGCGGATCCTGCTCCTCCAGGAGCTGCAGGGAGTAGATCACCTCCGCCGGGTCCGCGCTGGCGATTCCTTTCTGGAGGATCTGCAGGTGTTCCCGATCCAGCAGGGGCGGGGACGAGCCGGTCCCCGCCCGCAAGCCTGCGGGGCCGGACCCGCCGAGCGCGCGCGCCAGCATCGCCTGGGTCAACGTCCGGGTATAGGAGCGCCGGAGGAGCAGGCCGACCAGGGCGTACCCCGCGAAGAGCAGGATGAGAACCCAGATCATTTGTGACGAGTCGAGCGTCAATATCGAGGTGAGCAGGATGAGCGCCACCCCCGTGATGCCGAACGAGATGGGATCGATCACCGACTCGCGCACGACCTGGGCGCGCAGCCGCCGAGACGCCGGCGTGATCGGCTGGTACAGCAGGCGGAAGGTCGGATCCTCCAGCGAGCCCCGCAAGGTCTCGTCGGCCAGCTTCGTGGACACCACGATCCAGAAGAACGCGGCCCCCAGGCCGAGCGCGCTGAAGGTGAGCATGGACGCGCTGCCGACCATGCCGACGAACGGCAGGAAGAGCAGACCGAAGGCGAGCCCGAACCTGGCCATGAGCCTGCCCGAGAGGAACGAGCTGAACACGAGCTGCAGCAGGCCCATGACCCCGAAGAAGATGCCGAAGAAGCTCGCGCGCGAGCTCTCGTCCGGGAACCGCGGCTCCACGGCCTGGTAGAACAGGAACTCCAGGAAGTAGAACATCGCCACGGACAGGATCGACAGGAGCACAAAGAGCCGCATATACGGGTCTCTGAGGAGCGAGGTCCGGGCGGACGGGGAGGCCTCATCGGGCTCCGCGCTGTCCTCCGTGGTCGAGGCGAAGGCGGCGGGGAAGCGGCGGGAGATGATCGACAGCAGGAGGGCGGAGCTCATCGTGCTGGCCGCGGACAGCAGGAAGAGGCCCCGCGCGCCGACGAACGGGACGACGGCCGGCGTCAGGAAGCCGCCCAGGATGGTGGCCCAGATCCCCCCCGCCGTCACCAGGCCGAAGAGGCGCTTCCCTTGTCGGACGTTGAAGAGCGCGACGGCGACGGCCCAGAACTCGAAGTCCGAGAGGATCCACAGCACCTCCTTCCAGGCCATCATCCCGAACGCGAGCCAGCGCGACTCGCTGACGAGGGTGCCGACGTAGAAGCCGGCGATCGAGATCGCCATCCCGATGAGGGTGATCCGCAGCAGCGTGGTGGCCGGGACGTGGGCCTCCAGCCGCGTGTACAGGACCCCGATTAGCGTCGAGAGCAGCGCCGTCACGATGTAGACGTATGGGAGCTTATCCGCTTCGAAAGAGCTGAGGTAAAGCGTGTTCGCGGGGGCCTCGAAGAACAAGACCGCGAACTTCGCGAAGAACGAGTGGGCCAGGAGCAGCAGGAGCGGGAGCCACTCCCCTTCCCGTACATCCAACACCGACGCAATCGCACGCTTCACGGCCAGACCTCCTGGCGCCAGTCATCCGGGGCGACCGCTGGGTCCAGGGTGACCCTGCGGCGCTGCTCGGCTGCCGACTTGTAGCACGCGGGCCAGCGAACCTCGACAGCGCCTGGGGGCGCCATCGCGGTATTCCCTAGGACCCTACAAGGGTACGCAGCGGAGGGCGCCGGGGCGCCGGGGCGCCTGCCGCTGGCGCAGCGGGGGAGTGTGGCGCCTCCGCCCCTCATCGCCGCTGCTCCCGCCCCGGATCGGCCCCGGCTACACCCCAACGTCCGCTCTTGGTAAGATCGCACATGCCCAAGCCCATCTCGCTCCGGTTGCCTTTTCACCGACGCTTCCCCGTCCGGGTCACGCTCCTGTTCGCGGTTCCTGTGTACACGATCCTGATCCTCCTGGCGATCGGGGCCTACCAGCGTTGGCTAGCGACCGAGATGGGCGCGCTGCGGGGGCGGCTCCACAGCATCGTCGTCGCGCTGTCGCAGCAGATCCCGACCAAGGTCGCCGAGCCTGGCTGGAACAAGGCGGACGTGGCCAGCCTCACCTCCACGTTCGAGCGCATCGCTGAAGGCGAGGCGGACCTGGCGAGCATCTACGTGCTGCTCCCGAACGAAGACCCGAAGGCCTGGAGGTTCGTCAGCGACTGGACCCGCAAGGGGGGAGACGAGGCGGAGATCGGGCAGATCTACGACGCCGGCCAGGCGCGGAAGCTCATCCCCGCCTACGAGAGGGCGAGCCCCCAGGTCGAGGACCAGATCTACTCGGACGAGTGGGGACCGACGCTGTCGGGCTACGCGCCGATCTTCCGCGACGACGAGGTGATCGCCGTCGTCGGAGCCGACGTCACCGGCGCGCAGGTCGACGCGATCTGGGGCCAGGTCGTCCAAAAGACGGGCATCGTGTTCAGCGTGACGTTCATGTCGATCGCGCTGGTCGGCCTCGTCGTGTCGAGGAACGTCCGGATCCCGCTGGAGCAGATGGTCCGGTTCACGAACCGCATCGCGAGCGGCGAGCTCACGGCCCGCCTCGACCTCGACCGCAAGGACGAGTTCGGTCTCCTCGGCGTCCACCTCGATCGGATGGCGCGCGGCCTCCAGGAGCGCGAGCACATCCGCGGCATGTTCAGCCGGTACATGAGCGAGACCGTCGCGAAGAAGGTGTTGTCGTCGCCCGAGGGGTACGTGCGCGCCGCCGAGCACGAGGTCACCGTCCTGTTCAGCGACATCCAGAGCTACTCGACGATCGCCGAGCACCTGTCGCCGATCCAGGTCGTCGAGATGCTGAACGAGTACATGGGCGCGATGTGCCACGTCGTCGACGCGCACGACGGCATCGTGATCGAGTTCCTCGGCGACGCGATCCTCGCTGTGTTCGGCGCGCCCGAGAGCCTCGACGATCACGGCTCCCGAGCCGTGCGCTGCGCCCGCGCGATGAACCGGCGCCTCATCGAGCTGAACCGCGACTGGGAGGCGAGCGGCCTCGCCGATCTGTGGAAGTCGAGCGGCGTGAAGCACCTGAAGGCGCGGATCGGCGTGCATAGCGGCGTCGTCGTCGCCGGGAACATGGGCGGCCCGACCCGGATGAAGTACGCCGTCGTCGGGGACGCCGTAAACGTCGCTTCTCGGATCGAGAACCTCAACACCCAGCTCGGGACGCGAATTCTCGTCACCAAGACGACGTACATGACCCTGGACGACGCCCTGAAGAGCGAGGCCACCGCGAAAGGCGAGCACCTCCTGAAAGGCCGCGAGACGCCCGTCGCCGTCTACACGTTCGATCCCGAGCTTACTTGAAGAACCTATTTTTGAAACACGAAGACCGGGGAAACACACTCCCAATTCTCCTCCTGAAGATTGGGATCCTGAGTATTATCACCCCCCTTCTTATGGATCTTCTGATGCAAACGACTCGGGCCCCACCTCTCAAGATTAGGGCTATCTGTAACTACTATGAAAGCATGCTGCTTTTGATTCTCACTTGTTCCTGCAAGGATAAATCAGAGGACATCACGCCGTCTTCCCACCCAGTCGATCTTCCTGCTGATTCTGGTGGAGAAACAGGAGATACTACAGACACCGACACGTATGTGGACCCCTACAGCACCTGCTCAGGTTCCAGTTGGGTCTATGTCGCTACGGGAACGTTCTTGACTTGTGGTATTGATGACCAGGGTTGCGTGGATTGCTGGGGAAATCAGAACATAGAGGATGACTGGTTCTGGTATCCCTCCGGGGATGATGAACCGCCCGCTGACGAAACATTCACCCAGATCTGCCTTCCTTGGACATCTTTTTCTTTTTCGAAGAGTGTAGTAGGCCTTCATGGGTGTGGCGTCACCAAAGATAAGCACGTCGTGTGTTGGGGTGATATCGAAAACCCTCCGAAGGGAACCTTTACGAATGTAACATGTGGTCTTGGTTTCTCATGTGCGTTGAACGATAAAAATATGGCCGAGTGTTGGGGAGATGATAGTCTCTATGACGGCTTGCCAGAAGGACCTTTTATAAAGCTATCCGCTGGTGATTACTTCGTGTGTGGAATTCTATCAGATGGTTCTGTATCATGTGGTAACTTTGCTTCATATGATAAATTCATAATCCCACCTGATGGAAATTATAGCAATATCGCATCTTCATCATTCGGATATCTGGATGCGTGTGCTATTTCCACGGATGGAAGTATAGACTGCTGGGGACTTGGTGACGGCCAATGCACGTTAGATATCAAGGGGGAAGAGATCAAAGACTTTGAAGCTGGAGGCCTCGGCTGCGACGCGCTCACGGAGTCCGGGCGCCTTGGGTATTTTTATGATGAGCCTGAAACCTATACGCAGTTCGACATGGGGAAGAGGCACATCTGCGCTGTCACCACAGACGGAGAGATCACCTGCTGGGACCCCTATGACGATGGCTCGGATGAGTACGGGTACCTGACCCCGCCCCTCCTGCCAGGCAAGTAGCCGCGCGGGTCGCAGGAGGAGGCCGAAGCGGCGGGGGGATGAGCTGTGGCTCTCCCCCAGCGGGCTGAATGACGATGGTCTGGAGGCGGTTGAAATGAGCAAAGGCCATCTCGGCGGTCAAGTCGTTGACCGGCTGTCGGGTGAAGGGGTGAGGTAAGAGCGTCTCCGTTTCCAGGAGGCGCCGCCGAAGCTTGACTTGGAGGTAGTTCCTCACCATCAACGCGAAGACGAAGAGCAAGCCCATCGCCCGGATCCGTTCGGGCGTCTTGAGAGTAAGCGTTCACTGAAGCACCTCCTGCGCCCCGTGACCTTTTGTGTTCGCCCGTCGCGGCCTTCCGTGGTGGCGGACGGCGCGGGGACCCCGGTCGCGACCGGGGGCGCGGCGGTGTTCGACGCGGTCATCAACGCGAACAGCGGCAGCGGCGGCCTGCGGCGAGCGGCGGACAACCGGGACGAGTACGCCTGGGCGGACCTCAGCGGGGGCACCATGAGGATCAGGATCTCCGCCCCCGGCGCTGCCACCAGCGCTCCGCGCTCTTCATCGCAGCCTCCATGCGGGCCCGGCCGACGGGGTTCGCGGAGTGCACCTTCCACTCGCCCCATCCTACACCCAGCAGGGTGGGGGATCAGCGCCGCCAGCCGCTCGACCAGCTCCAACGGATGGTTGTCACTCCGCCGTCGCGGATCCGAAGCCCGAGCCGTCGCGCAGCGCGTGGGCTGCGGAGACAAGCGAGGGACTGCGGCGGAGGGGAGGAGCGTTGCGGAGACAACCGAGGCCGAAGCGGCCGAGAGGATATGCAGGGACGAGCGAGGCAACTGCGAAGACAAACGAGAGGGCTGCGGAGAGAGCCGGAGGCCTGTGAACGAGAATGAGGGGTATGCGATCGAGGATGAGGGGCCTGCGAAGACGAGCGAGGGGCCTGCGAAGAGCCTTGAAGGCTATGCGAAGAAGAGCGAGGGGCCTGCCAAGGAACGCTCAGGGTCGCCGGCTCAGGCCAGGGCTCCTCGACGAAGGAGATGTCGGGAGAGAGCCTGAGGGAGCGGATCCGAACGGATCGTTCATCGTACCAGGATGCTCCCGTTGGCTCCGCCGCTCAACGCAGCCAGACGGCTCGCGCCCCTGACGTGCTCTGCAGGTACGGGCCGTACTCGTGGTTCGTCTCCGACCAGTTCCCCAGCCAGGTGCCCGGCGGCGCGGTGGAGCCGTCGCAGTACTCGTGCGGCGCCCCGATGTTCCAGATGTACAGCGCAGACTCGTCGAAGTTGTTGAACTCCTCGGTCGGGGAGTAGCGGAAGGACTGCGCCAGGTACACGGCCGTCCCGTCGTAGTCCGTCGGCCCCGCCAGGACCCGGAACGTGCCCGTCGCGAACCCGGCGGCGTCGCAGGGGAGCGCGTTGCCAGGGTCCAGGTACAGCCCCGCCAGCGACCCGTAGTCGTAGGTGCCGGCGTACGGGTACGCGCCCAGGTCCTGGTAGGTGTCCAGGGTGCCCGGCGAGTGGCCGACGCCGATCTCCGAGGATCGCGCGAGGAGCGCGTCCACAGCGTCGGCGCTGGCCGCGGAGCCCCGCTCGCAGTCCAGGGTCGGGCACACCGCCAGCCCGGGGTACGGCACCCCCAGCGCGTCGCTCGTGCTGTCCCCCGTCCAGGCCAGCAGCGTCCAGCCCCCGCCGTCCGTGGTCATGTCGCAGTAGGCCTGGAACGGGGCCTGGCCGTCCTCGTCCGGGTCGATCCAGTAGACGCCGTCGAAGGGGCCGCGCTCGGCGAGGACTCCAGCGCAGGTCGCGCCGGGGCAGGTCGCCTCGCTGCCCAGCGCGATGCCGTCGATGGCGCCGTCGCAGTCGTTGTCGAGCTCGTCGCAGACCTCGACGGCGGCGGGGTTGACCGCCGACGCCGCGTCGTCGCAGTCCTGGTCGTCCAGCGCGTACCCCGAGAGCGGCGCGCAGGCGGCCTGGGGGCTGGCGGCGGCGCCGTACCCGTCCCCGTCCGCGTCGAGGTAGTACGTGGTCGATACGCCTTCGTCGGCGGCGCCGTCGCAGTTGTTGTCCAGCGCGTCGCAGACCTCCGCGGCGCCGGGGTTGATCTCGCGGTCGCTGTCGTCGCAGTCCCCGCCGCTCTCGCTCCAGGTGGTCGCGGTGTCCGAGGCGTCGCAGCGGACGGTGACCGAGCCGTCGTCGCCGTAGCCGTCCTTGTCCTGGTCGGCGTAGAAGGCGACCCCGTCCGTGGGTTCGTCGTCGAGGAGGCCGTCGCAGTCTTGATCGACGCCGTCGCAGACCTCCGGCGCGCCGGGGTGGACGTCCGGCGCGTCGTCGTCGCAGTCGTCGCCGGCGTAGCCGTCCTGGTCGGCGTCTTCCGCGTCCCCGCCGCCCTTCTCGCCGCAGGCGCCCAGGATCAGGGAGAGCAGGACAGGCAGGCGCATAGCGGGCTCCGGGACCGGCGGATCGAGAGGACGGCGAGAGGTGGCGAGCGACCAGCATACAGGGACGAACCGCGATTGTGAAGCGCGAAGGTCGGGCGTGCGCCGATTTCGATGCGGCCGCCGGCGCGCGAGACGCGGCGCTTGCGGAGGGCGCGGGCGCGCCGGTACACTCCCGCGGTGCGCGTCTTCCTACTGCTGCTCTTTCCAGCACATTGGGATCCTAAGCTTAGAATTCCACGTGGACAAGTTGTCGCG
>JADMIO011197773.1_pt1 | contig 18805 bp, 18 predicted proteins | sample 8958161 | NCBI WGS metagenome assembly JADMIO01 (sample SAMN16585339, study PRJNA669376) | soil metagenome | isolation source: Crop rotation soil | place: USA: Cullars Rotation, Alabama | collected 2011 | reverse complement strand
CCGGGCACGGGCGTCGTGCCGGGCGCGCTCGGTGAGGTGCCGGGCGCGCTGGGCGAGGTGCCCGGCGCGGCGGCGACCGTGCCTCCATCGGTCAGCGCGACCGGGGCCGACGACTGCACGCGCCCCGCGACGGTCGTCGAGCTCGCGCGCACCGTCACCTGCTCGCCCGCCGCGAGGCCGCTGGCGATCGAGAAGCGGAACGCGCTGCCGCGGCGCGTGACGCCCGGGATGTCGCTGCCGTCCAGGTTCGCGACGCCGGTCGCGAGCGGCGCGGCGGCCGGATCGGCGTTCGCGCGGAACAGCGCGACCGAGAGCGGCGTCGCGACGAGATCAGACGGATCGTAGGCCTCGCCGGCGATCTCGGTGGGCGATGCGCGCAGCACCGCGATCTGGATGTCCTGCGAAGTCCCTGGCGCCGCGGCGGTGCCGGTGGTCGACGGCGACGCGGGCGCGCCCGCCACTCCCGGAGCCGCGGGAGCACCCGGAGCAGCCGCGCCGGGAGCCTGGGTGATCATGATCGTGCAGCCCTGCTGGGTGGCGGTGAGCGCGATCACGAGCACCAGCGTCGCGCAGCGGGCCAGATCGAGGCAACGCACGGCGGACAGCCTCGCGGATGGCATAGGTCAACCTCCAACACGTGTGTTCTCCCGCCTGGGGAGCCGGCACCTCCTCGCGTTTCCCGGGGGCGCCATCGAGTTCCAACGAGCATCCGGCGGCGCGAGTTTGAAATGAATCGAGAAAATTGATTCAGGGCTCGAGGCGCAGCAGGTCGGCCTCCGGGACCACGCGCATGACCGGGGCCAGCGCCGGATTTCCCAGGCCGCTCGGCGCCGGCACGCGCAGCACCAGCGCGTGGGCGCTCTCGTCCGGCCGGTCGCCGGCGGCGGGGTCGCGCACCGTGAACTCGATGCGCACGTAGCGGTTGCCGAAGTCCTTGTCGCCCAGCAGGCCGAAGCGCACCGCGGACAGCGCCGCCTGGCCGAACGGGCGCGGCACCAGCTTGCCGTCCGCCGCGCGCTCGGTGCGCACCAGCACGAAGCCGCCGCCGGCGCGCGGGGCGCGGCTCCACTTCACGGGGCGCAGGCGCACCTCGTCGCCCTCGAACCGCACCCGGTAGAACGAGAGCCCGGACTCGGCGACCAGGAAGGTGTCGCGGCGCTGCGGATCGATGCCGAGCTGGCGGAGGTCCTGGGTCAGCGCCTCCTCGAGCAGCATGGCCGCCGTCAGCAGGCCGGAGCCCTCGGCGGCGCGCGCCATCCGCGAGCCTCCGCGCCACAGCGCGAGCGCGCCGATCAGCACCACGCCGGAGATCGCGAGCACCACCAGCATCTCGACCACGGTGGCCGCGCGCCTCACTCGATCACCGTGCCCAGCGGCTGCGGCGGCAGCACGAACGTGAACGCGGGGACCGGCGTGCCCTTCGCGCCCTTCACGGTCCGCTCGGTGAGGTAGAAGATGCGGCGCTGGCGCACCACGCGCGCGGTGCGGCCGAGCACGGGGCGCTCGCCCTCGACGCGCACCGCGAGCTCGAGCACGCCCTGGCGCGGCATCGCGGTGGGCGCCGGCATGCCCGGGTACGCCATGACGACGTCCACGCGCACGTCGCCGATCGCGAGGCCGGGCGCCTCGGTGCCGTAGACCGCGCGCGCCCGCAGCGGGCGCACCACGCGCGCGACGGGCCGCTTCGCGCCGGTCAGGAACACGCCGGCCAGCACCGCGTGCCAGTCGTCGTCGCAGACGCCGGGCAGCGCGCCCGCGCCGTCCGCGCTCCGGCGCATGTCCACGACCGCCTCGGCCAGCGCGGCGTCCGCGGCCTCCAGGAGCAGCCGCCCGTCCACCACGCGCGCGAACGTGCGCCCGGTGCCGGAGCGCTGGACGAACGCCGCGCCGCCCGCCAGCGCGAGCACGCCCAGCAGCACCATCACCAGCGCGAGCAGCGCGCCCGCGCCGCGCCTGGTGCCTCTAGTGCACATGGTCATGGAGGATCCAGCGCGAGTACTGCACGCGCTCGGCCCGCGCGCCGCGGCGGTCGCCGTTCCACGAGACCTCGCAGGTCAGCACGTCCAGGCCGCGCTCGACCGGCTTCAGCTCGAGGCGCATCGCCAGCCCGTTCTGCGCCGCCAGCTCGCGCACGCGCGTGAAGCCCATCGCGGCATACGCGTCGGGAGCCCGCTCCCAGAGGTTGTTCGCGACGAACGCGCCGGGCTCGTCCCCGGGCTGCATCAGCACCTGCACGTTGTCCGACCCGCGGCCGAAGCGCTCGACCGTCGCGTGGCAGATCTCCTCGGCGGCCACCCGCACCCGATCGACGCGCAGGGCGTTGACCGATTGCCCGGTCATCACCATCACCGCCACGCCGAGGCCCGCGAGCACGCCGGCGGCCAGCAGCACCTCCACGATCGACATGCCGGCCCTCATCAGAAAGGCAGGATAGCAGCGGCGCCGCCCGCCCCGCAGGCTGTATGAAAGGAGAAGACAGGAGGGAAATCGTGGACAACAAGCCGGAGGCGTGCGACCTGGACACGCACATCCTGGGCGAGCTCGCGGGGGAGATCCAGAGCGATCGCGCCGTCGATCGGATGCACGCGGTGAGCGTGCTGGGCCGGTTCGGGACGGGCGCGGGGGCGCTGGAGGCCCTCAAGCACCTGACCTCGGACGACCCCGATCCGGACGTCCGCAAGCTGGCCCGCGTCTCGTACGACCGGCTCAAGGGGCGCGTCACCTCGCCCATCCTGTCGGAGATGAGCCTGGCCAAAGGCGACCCGCCGAAGCTGGACCTGGAGCGCCTCCGCGAGTACGTCGGGGTCGCGAACCCCATCTACCGCATCGAGGCCGTCCTGCAGGCGATCGACCTGGGCGACAAGGAGGCCCTGCCGATCCTCCTGGAGCACTTCCCCCGCGAGAAGGACGAGTGGGTGATCGCCACGCTCGTGCGCGCAATCGGCGTGTTCGGCAACGCCAGCCACGCCGAGCTGGTGAAGCCGTTCCTCGACTGGGAAGAGCACCCCCGCGTGGTCTCGAACGCGGTGGAGGCGCTGGCCCGCCTGGACCTCGAGCGCCACGCGAAGGACATCGTGCGCATGGTCGACCACCGCGACCCGCGCGTGCAGGCCGCGGCGGTGGTCGCGCTGTACCCCATCGACCGCGACGCGGCGCGCGTGTGCCTGGCCGCGATGTCGCGCTCCACGCGAGCCAGCACCCGCATGGCCGCCTCCCACTGCCTGTTCAAGCTGAAGGACCCCGAGAGCATCGCGATGCTCAAGCAGATGGCCGCCGACGAGCCCGACCCGGAGCTGCGCCAGCGCCTGCTCGACCAGCTGAGCGCCACCGGCCGGGTTCTCTAGTGTGATATGATGGCGGGCTTCTCATGCTCGCCTACTTCCCGGGAATCTTCGTCGCGCTCGCCCTGACCGGCGCCGCGGTGTTCGTCTCCGACCACATCGGCCACGACCTCATGCACGTGACCGGCGCCAGCCCCATCTCGCCGATCACGGTCGCGATCGTGCTGGGCATCATCGCCGGCAACCTCTTCGGCGTCCCCAAGAAGCTCGCCTCGGGCCTCGACGTCTGCGTCAAGAAGCTGCTGCGCCTGGGCATCATCCTGATCGGCCTGAAGCTCTCGCTGGGCGACGTCGCCAAGGACGCCGCGCTGATCCTGCCCGTCGTCGCGCTCGTGATCGCGGGCGGCCTCGCGATCACCGCCGCCTTCGCGCGCTACGTCGGCGTCTCGAGCGGCCTGGGCCTCGTGACCGCCGCGGCGACCTCCATCTGCGGCGTCACCGCCGCGGTCTCCGTCGCCCCGGTCGTCGAGGCCACCGAGGAAGAGCTCTCGTACGCCGTCGCGAACGTCACGCTCTACGGCCTCATCGGCATGCTCTTCTACCCGTACCTGGCCCACTGGGTCTTCCCCACCCAGCCGCAGAGCGCAGGCCTCTTCCTGGGCACCGCGATCCACGACACCAGCCAGGTGATGGGCGCCGCGCTCAGCTACCAGCAGGTCTTCCACGACGACGCCGCGTTCAAGTTCGCGACCATCACCAAGCTCACGCGCAACGTCTTCCTGGTCGTGGTCGTCCCCCTGCTCGCCTACCTGCACGCCCGCCGCGGCGGCAAGCACACCGAAACCAAGCTCTCGACCCTGTTCCCGACCTTCGTCCTGGGCTTCCTCGCGATGGTCGCCGTGCGCACCGCCGGCGACCACCTCTGGCCAAGCCCCACCTGGTCCCACGGCATCAAGCTCCTCACCGACACCGTGGCCACCTGGCTGCTGGGCGCCGCCCTCGCCGCCGTCGGCCTCACCACCCAGCTGTCCCGCCTGCGCGGCCTGGGCCTCAAACCCCTCTACGTCGGAGGCGCCGCCGCCACCTGCGTGGGCCTGCTGGGCATGGGCCTCGCGGCGATCGCGGCGCACTTCAACTAACCTACGCGCTAGGCCTGTTCCGGTCCAGCGGGGGGCCGTGGGTCATGAAGTCGCGGGCGAAGCGCTCGGCGTACTGGTTCAGCAGGGTCTCGATGCGCTCCTGGCTGGGGGACTTGATGATGAGGCCGGCGTGCCATTTGCGGGCCTGGCGGTAGCAGATCTCCGGGTCGGTGTAGCCTGACAGGTCCGGGTTCTCGCTCTTCGCCAGCGTGATGATGGTGCCGGCGTATTCCTGGCGGCTCTTCGGCAGGGGGCTGGGGCCCTGGGCGATCTCGATCTTGGCCCATTCGTGCCAGAGGCAGATGTCGGTCGCGTGCCAGAGGACGTCGGCGATGCGGGCGGCGCCGGGGCGGGCGCCGGCTTCGAGGAAGTAGAACTTTCCGTCCTCCTTGCCCTTGATGTATTCGATGTGCGAGACGCCGCGCTTGAGGCCCATCGACTTGACGACCTTCTCGTTGAGGTCCCACAGCTTCTTGTAGTCGTCGGACTTGCGGTCGATGAGGCGGGTGGTGAACATGCCGCCTTCCTGGTTCAGCTGGAGCATCGGGGTGCCATAGCGCGAGACGCCCGCGAAGACCACCTTGCAGTCGTCGTGCACCACGGAGTCCACGTGGTACACGTCGCCCGGCGTGAACTTCTCCATCAGCTTGGTGGACATCTTGTCGCCGAGGCTGTCGAGGTGCGGCCAGAGCTCCTCGCGCGTGGCGATCTTCTTCATGCCCAGCGAGGCGCACTCCTGGCGGCTCTTCACGATCCACATCGGGGGCACGCGGTCGATGTACTCGTGGATCTCCTTCCAGTTGAACAGGCCGGTGAACTCCGGCACCGGGATGCCGTCCTCCTTCGCCTTGAGCCGCATCGCGTACTTGTCGCGGAAGTAGCGCATGGTCGTCTCACCCATGCCCGGCGTGCGGAAGTGCTCGCGCAGCATCGCCGCCACCTCCATCTCCCAGTCGCCCATCGGGACGATGCGGTCGAACTTGATGTCGCGCGCCACGTAGCTCACCACGTTGCGCACGACCTTCTCGTCGAAGAGGTCCGGCACCGCCCAGATGTCGTCGATCTGGTCGCGCGGCCAGGCCTCCTTCAACCGTTTCTCGGAGGTGAGGAGGTAGACCTTGTGCCCGAGCTTCTTGGCTTCGAGCATGAACGGGCGACCGAGGAGCGAGGCGGCGATGGTGAGGATGTTCATGGTTGTCCAGTCTAGTCGAGGTTCAGCACGCTAGTACAGCTTCTCCGAAGCGCGGAAGTCGAAGCCGCCCGACGGGGTGTCGAGCGCCTTCCAGGGCTCTCCGACCCAGCCCTTGCACACGTTCTGCTGGCCCGCTGAGGCCCGCTTCACCGGCTGGATCGTGAAGTCGTGCAGCGGGCGCTCCGCCAGCACGACGTCGCGCTCCTGCAGGATCCCCGAGCGCGCGAGCACCACCCGCACCTTGCGCCCCGGACCGTAGAACGACAGCAGCTTGTCGATCTTGCCGTCGTCGACGCGGTTGCCGTCGAACGCGATCAGCTCGTCGCCCGCGCACAGCCCCGCCTCGTACGCCGGCCCGTCCGCCAGCACGTTGCCGATCACCGCGGGCTTGCCGCTCGAGAGCTTCAGCCCGAGGTACGCGCGCCGCTTGCCCGAGTCGCCGTGGCGCAGCTTCGCCGCGGGCGTCGGCTCCTGGCGCGAGCCCAGCTCCAGGCCGGCGAGGCGCAGGTAGCGGTCCCACTCGACCTCCTCCGTCGAGCGCACGATGAGGTCGAACAGCGCGGTCAGCCGCTTGCCCGCGACCTCCTTCACCGCCTGCTCGACGTCCTGGGGCTGGAACCCGCGGTCCTCCTCCACGAAGAAGCGCTGGAAGAGGAGGCGCATCACGTCGTCGAGGCTCTTCTTGCCGCGCGTGGCGTCGCGGATCGAGAGGTCCAGCGCCATCCCGAACAGGCTGCCCTTGTTGTAGTAGCTGATGGTCGTGTTCGGGCTGTCGGCGTGCGCGGCGTAGAGCTTGATCCACGCGTCGCGGCTCGAGTCCTCGAGGCTGTGCACCAGCCGCCCCGGCGTCATCTTCAGCCGCCGGATCTCGCGCCCGACCTCGTCGAGGAACTCGCGCGGGCTGATGCACCCGGCGCGGCGCAGCAGCAACAGGTCGTAGTACGACGTGAAGCCCTCCGCGAACCACAAGAGCGTCGTGTAGGTCTCTTTCGAATAATCGAAAGGTCCCAGCCCCGCCGGCCGCAGCCGCTTCACGTTCCACGTGTGGAAGAACTCGTGCGCGATCAGCGAGAGCGCCAGCACGTAGTCCTTGCGCGGCTGGAAGGTCCAGCGCGGGAAGATCATGTGCGTGCTGTTGCGGTGCTCGAGCCCGTTGAAGCGATCCGGAGACATTTCGCAAAAGAACGTATAGTGCTTGTACGGCAGCCCGTTGAAGACCTCCGCCGCCGCCTCCACGATCTTGCGCGTGTCCAGCACCAGCTGCTCGAGGTCGTAGTTCCCCGGCCCGTCGATCACCAGGTAATGCGGGATGCCGCGCACCTTGAAGGTCTCGACCAGCGGGTTGCCCATGAACACCGGGCAATCAATCAATTCATCAAAGTCCGCCGCGCGGTACGTCTGCGCCTTGCCGCGTACCGGCTCGAGCCCCGTCTGGATGCGCTTCCATGTGGATGGAATCTTGAAGGTGACGTCCAGCGGCTCGCGCTCCGCCCCCTCCACACCCATGTAGATGCTGTTGCCGTTGATGATCGCGCGGCTCTCGTCCAGGTAGCTGCGATGGATGCCCAGGTCCAGCCCGAACGCCTTGTACCGCACCACCACGTGGCGCCCGGCCTCGGGCACGTGCCAGGTGGACTTGTCGGTCTTCGCGAACGCGAGCTTGCGGCCGCCCCGGTCCGAGAACGACTCGCCGTGCACGCGCCCGGCGTAGCCCTCGACCTTGTAGGCGCCGGGCGTCCACGCGGGCATCGCGAGCCGCAGCGGGCCGTCGGCGTCGCGATCGATGGTGATCGTGATGTCGAAGTGGTGGGTGTTCGGGGCCAGGCATGACACTTCGTAGCGGATCCGGGCGGGCACGGTCGTTCCTTTCTTCAGCGGGCCATCGCGCGGCGCACGGCGTCGGCGAAGGCGCGCACATCGGCCTCGGTGGCGTCGAAGCCGCACATCCAGCGCACCTCGTTCGTGGCCGCGTCCCAGGTGTGGAACGCGTACGTCTCGCGCAGGCGCGCGGCGCACCCCGGCGGCAGGCGGGCGAACACCGCGTTGGCTTCGGGCTCGCGCGCCAGCTCGATGCCCGGCACGTCGCGCACGAGGCTGGCCAGCAGCGATGCCATCGTATTGGCGTTCCTCGCGTTCCGCAACCACAAATCACCCGAAAGCAGCGCATCGAACTGCGCGGCGATGAACCGCATCTTCGACGACAGCTGCAGCATCTGCTTGCGGATGAAACGGAAATCGGCGCCCAGCGCGCGGTTGAAGAACACCACCGCCTCGGCGCACATCGCCCCGTTCTTGGTGCCGCCGAACGACAGCACGTCGACCCCGGCATCGCGCGTGAAGGCCCGGAGGGGGAGGTCGAGCGCGGCCGCCGCGTTGCACACCCGCGCTCCGTCCATGTGGAGGAGGAGGCCCCGCGAGTGGGCGAGGTCCGAGAGCGTCCGCACCTCGCTGACCGAGTACACCGTGCCGACCTCGGTGGTCTGCGAGATCGAGACCACGCGCGGCTGCGAGCCGTGCTGGTCGCCGAGGCGGTCGAACAGCGGCGCCACGCGCTCCGGCGTCAGCTTGCCGTCGTTCCCCGTCGCGAGCGGCATCAGCTTGCAGCCCACCAGCGCCTCCGCCGCGCCGCACTCGTCGTACCAGATGTGCGCGAACTCCGTGCACAGCACCGCGTGGTGCGTGCGCACCACCGACTTGAGCGCGAGCACGTTGGCCGCGGTGCCGTTGTAGACCAGGAACGCGTCGCAGTCGTCGCCGAAGTGCTTGCGGAACGCGGCGACCGCGCGCTCGGTGTACGGATCGTCGGAGTACGCGCCCGCGTGCCCGCGGTTGGCCTCGGCGATCGCGCGCATCACGTCCGGGTGGACGCCGGCGGTGTTGTCGCTCGCGAACTGGCGGCTGGCGCTCATCGCGCCGCGGTGGCGGCGGAGACCTGCGTGGAGACGCCGAGCAGCCGCTCGAGCGCGTCCTTCGCCTCGACGGGCTTGAATCCTTCGGGCCCGGGCCCGCTGCGGTAGACGACCTTGCCGTCGACCCCGACCAGGTAGATGCGCGCCGGCCACGCCGCGTAGGTATCGTTGACGCGGTTGTCGACCGAATCCACCACGCACGGCATCTTGGTCTGCAGCGTGGTGCACATCGTGCGCGCGGTGATGGCCCGGTCGGTATCCGTGGTGGCTTCCTCGATGTGGATGCCGGCCTTCACGTTGTGGATGAGCGCCATCTCGTCGGCGCCTTCGGGGTGCGCTTCCTTGATGTAGACCATCGAGAACCGCACCCGGTCCCCGTACTGCTCGAACAGTTTATCCAGATCGCCGATCTGGCTGCGGAAAGGCGGTCAGGTATAGCTCCCGAATATCAAGATCACCGGTCTGGCCCCGCGGTGCGCGGAGAGCCGCATGGTGGTCGAGCCATCCATCGCCGGCAGCTCGAAGTCGGGGGCCATCTCGCCCACCCGCGGCGCTTCCAGCGCGCCTTCGAGCTGCTCGCTGCCGCGCGAGCTGCCCGACCCGGCCATGTCGACCGGCACCAGCGCGGACGGCAGCTTGGTCGGCGTCGCCGCCAGCCCGACGCCATGCATCAAGGCGCCCAGCATCAATCCGAAAATCAGAAGCCCGCGAAGCACTTTCCTCATTGCCAATGAAGTATCCAGACCGCCCCCCGCGCTGTCAATCGCATGCGTGAAACTCACGCGCGGGGCAAGCGAACGGTCAGGGCCGTCCCGCGGCCGGGCGTGCTCTCGGCATGGATGGTCCCGCCGCTCTGGGTCACGATGCCCTTCACCGTGGACAGGCCGAGCCCCGAGCCCTGCCCGAACGGCTTGGTGGTGAAGAACGGTTCGAACATCCGCGCGAGCGTCGCGCGGTCCATGCCGCGGCCGGTGTCGGACACCACCAGCAGCACCTCGGTGGCGAGCGGCTCGGTGTGCAGCGTGACGGTGCCGCCGGGCGCGGTGGCCTCGTTCGCATTGATGGTGAGGTTCATGATGACCTGCTCGATCTGCGAGAGGTCCGCGCGCACCGTGCACGGGTCGCGGGCGAGGTCGAGCACCAGCTGCTTCTTGCTGCCGATCAATCCGTTCAGCAGCCGCGACATGTTCTCGACGGTCTCGTTCAGCGAGAACTCCTTGGGCTGCAGGCGCTGCTTGCCGGCGAAGGCCAGCAGCTGGCGCGTGAGCCGCGCGGCGCGCTCGCTGGCGTCGCGGATGTCCAGCGCCACGTCGTGCCTGGGATGCTCGGGATCTGCCTCGTCGAGCAGCTCCGCGTTCCCGCTGATGATCGTGATCAGGTTGTTGAAGTCGTGCGCCACCCCGCCCGCGAGCAGCCCGATCGCCTCCATCTTCTGCGCCTGCATCAGCGCGTGCTCGTACTGCCGGCGCTTGGTGACGTCGAGCACCGTGCCCAGCATGCGCTGCGGCCGGCCCGCGACGTCGAAGATGACCCTGCCGCGGGCCTCGATCCACAGCGTGCGGCCGTCCGCGCGGAGCGTGCGCGCGTCGAAGAAGTAGGGCTCCGTGCCGGCGAGCGCGCGCTCGACGGCGGAGAAGACCCGCGCCTCGTCGTCGGGATGGACGTGGCTGCGGAAATAGTCGTGGGTGCCCGGGTGGGTCCCGGGTGCCAGCCCGAACATCGCCTCGAGCGCGACCGACCAGTGCGAGACACCGGTCACGATGTTCCAGTCGAAGATGCCCAGGCCGGTGGACTGCACCGCGAGGCGCAGCCGCTCGTCCTTGAGCAGCGACTCGCGCGCGATCGCGTGACGCTCGCGGGTGTTCTCCACCGAGCGCGTCAAGCTGTCCGACGTCATCCAGCCCTTGCCGGTGTAGTCCTGCGCGCCCGCACGCAGCACCGCCGCGCCGCTGTGCGCGCCGATCGAGCCGGTGAGCACCAGCACGGGACACAGCGTCACGCCGTCCGCGGTGGTGAGCGAGGCCAGCACCTCCATCGCGTCCATGTCGGGGAGGTGGAAGTCGAGGATCACGCAGTCGGGCGGATCGGCGCGCGCGGCGGCGATGCCTGCGGCGCCGGTGGCGGCCTCGCGGAACTCGTAGCGCTGCTCCGAGCCGGTCAGCAGCAGCCGCCGGGCCTCGGCGCGATCGTCGGGGCTGTCGTCGATGATCAGGATCCGCAACGGCGCCGCGCTCACGGGCTCCAGGTCTCCACACGCCCCGGGAGCGTGGCGCGGCACCACGAACTGCGGCTCGGCGCCCGTTGACCGCCAGTCAACCATCTCGCGCGCCTCCGCTGCACCGGCTCGGAGTCGCAGTTGGTGAGGTTCACGCCGTGCCGCTTGATGCTGTGCGGCTGGCCTTCCCAGGGCGTGGGCTCGTGGTCGTTCATCGAGATGATCAGCGTGTCATGCAAATGACGGCCGATCAATCTCCGCCATTTTTTTCAGCCCGCTATCCTGGCGGCCGGCAGCGGGGGTCTTCCTTCGCGGAAAGCAGGAGGTCGGGACATGGCGGTGCGCGGGATCATCGGGTTCTTGCTGATGTGCACGGTGCTGGTGTCCGGAGCGAGCGCCTGCACGCCGCACCGCAGGCCGCGGGGGGCGGGTGCGGGCTGGCCGCAGGACATCCGCTGGTCGATGGACGCAGAGGCGCCCGCCGGGACGCTGCCCGACGATCAGTCGATCCCGCCGGCCATGCAGGACACGCTGATCAAGAACGTGACGGTGATCGCGGTCGACGGCGCCGGCACCGGCTCGCCGGCCGACGTGCTGATCTCGGGCGGAAAGATCGCGCGCATCGGCGCCGGCAAGGACCCCGCCGGCGTGACCGTCGTGGATGGCACGGGCAAGTTCCTGATCCCCGGGCTCTGGGACATGCACTCGCACATGGAGTCCGCGGGCGAGCTGTTGCAGAACCTCGGCTGGGGCGTGACCGGCGTGCGCGTGATGTGGGGTGACGCGAGCCACGTCGAGTGGCGCGACGCGATCCGGAGCGGGGCGAGGCTGGGGCCGCGCCTGGTCGTGGCGAGCTCGATCCTCGACGGCGTGCCGGTCAGCTGGGAAGGCTCGGAGGGGGTGGCCGATGCCGCGGGCGCGGCGGCCGCGGTGGGCCGCGCGCGCGAGATGAAGGCGGACTTCCTCAAGGTGTACTCGATGCTGGGCCGGCCCGCGTTCGACGCGATCGCCGCGCAGGCGAAGGGCGCGGGGATGCCGTTCGCGGGCCACGTGCCGTACCGCGTGCCGGTGCGCGACGCGCTGGCGGCGGGCATGCGCTCGGTCGAGCACTGGTACGGGATCGCCGCGGGTTGCTCGCGGGACGAGCAGGCGCTGATCGCGCGGATGACCGCGGAGCTCGATGCGGCGCAGCCGCCGGCGGGGGGCGATGCGCAGGGCGCGCCGAACCAGTACCTGTGGGAGATCGCGGGGTCTTACGACGCGAAGTTCGACGACAGCTTCGACCCGGCGCGCGCCGCGGACCTGTACGCGGAGATGGCGCGGCGCGCGGTGTGGATCTGCCCCACCACCGCGATGCTGAAGCGCTCGGGCGCCGATGCTTCGGGGGGCTCGTTCACGGAGTCGTCGCAGCGCGCGTTCGACGGCGAGAAGAAGCACCTCGCCGAGATGCTGCGCTCCGGCGTGCGCATCATCGCGGGGTCCGACGAGCCGAACGCGGGGTTGACCTCCGGCGACGCGCTGCAGGAGGAGCTCGAGACGCTGGTGGAGTGCGGGCTCTCGCCGCGCGATGCGCTCAGGGCGGCGACGCTGGAAGCCGCGCGCTGCGCCGGCGTCGACGACGTGACGGGATCGATCGCGGTGGGCAAGGACGCCGACCTGGTGCTGCTGGACGCGAGCCCGCTCGACGACATCCGCAACACGCGGCAGATCCGCGCGGTGTTCGCGCGCGGCACCTTCATCGGCGCGGACCGGCTGGACGTGTTCCGCGAGGCGGGACGCGGAACCGGCAGCGGGGACGGCCGCGGGCAGCAGGACGGACAGGAGTGGTAATCTTCACGGCGATGGACGAGCCCACGCGGGATTCGGTGCTGGTGCGCAAGGCGCTCAACCGCGAGAAGGGCGGCGCCACGCGCATCCACGGGCGCTACCGGCGGCTGGTGCACGGCATCCTGTCCGGGATGGTGAGCGATCCTTCGGTGACGGAAGATCTCGCGCAGGAGGCGTTCCTGCGCGCGTTCCATTATCTGGACCGGCTGCGCGATCCGAGCAGCCTGTCCGCGTGGCTGGGCCGCATCGCGCGGAACGTGGTGCTCGATTTCCGGCAATCTCCCTGGGCGCGGGGCGAGGAGCCGCCGAACGAGGAAGCCTTCGAGGATCGTCGAAGCGACGCTCCGGAGCCGGAGGAGGCGGCGCTCGCGCGCGAGGCCGGCGGGCTGCTCGCGGGGCTGGCGGAGCCGTACCGCACCACGCTGTCGCAGCGGTTCCTGGAGGAGCTCCCGATCGCGGAGATCGCGAAGCGCCAGGGGATCGACGTTCCGCTCGCGAAGTACCGCATCCGGCGCGGGCTGGAGCTGGTGCGGCGGCAGATGCTCGCCGGCGAGTCGAAGCCCGAGGGCGCGTGAGCTTCGTCCGCGCGGGCCTGCTCCCGCGGGCCGTCTTGCTGGCGTGCACGCTGAGTGCTTTGTGCTGGAACGGTCTCTCCGAGCGCGCCAGCAGCTTGACCCACGCGCTCAGCCGCGACGTGCTGCAGGGCTTTCCGCGTCCGCACCGGCCTCCTCCGCCGTTCACGCTGGTCGCCGCGGACCGGCCGATCTACGCGCCGGTCGAGCCGTTCCACGGGGACGACCACCTGCTGCTCGCGCGCGCGGTGGAGCGGGCGACGGCGCTGGGGGCGCGCGCGATCGTGGTCACGCCGGTGCTGGACCGCGCCGGAGAGCCGGCCTCCGATGCCGCGCTCGAGGACGCGCTGCGGCGGTCGGCGCGCGCGTACCTGTGCGAGGACCTGGTGGCGGGGTTCTGGGGGCATCCCGAGCGCAACGCCGCGCCGCTCGCGCGCTTCGCCCACGCCGCGCGCGGGGTCGGGCACGCGCTGCCGGAGGTCGACATCGACGCCGTGCCGCGGCGATGGTCGTACGGCGCGTCGTTCGACGGGCGCAGGCATCCCGCGCTCGCGGAGCTGCTGGGCCCGGTGCCCGAGCCGGCGCGCGACCGGTACGGCGCGGTGCTGCTGGACCTCGCCGCGGTGGGGCCGATCCCGCGCGTGCCGCTCGAGCGGCTGCTGGCCGGTGCGTCCGCCGCGGCGGATTTGAAGCCGCTGTTCGAGGGCCGGGTGGTGGTGCTGGGGCAGGTCGATCCCACCGCGGTGCAGTGGCATACGATGGAGGAGCCGCCCTGGTACGGCGAGCCGGACTCGCTCACCGCGGACGAGATCACCGCGCGCGCGCTCGCCGCGTTCTCGCAAGGAGCGTCGGTGCGCGACCTCGGCCCGTCGCTGGGCGCGTGGCCCGTCGTGGCGCTGCTCGCCGTCACGTGCGCCTGCTGGTGCCTGGATGGCGCGGCGCCGTTCGTGCTGTTGCTCGCGCTGCTCGCCGGCACGTGGGCGCTGGCGGGCGCGCTCGCGTGGCGCGGCATGCTGCTCGACGCGTGGGCCGTGTCGCGCGGGCTGGTGGGGATCGCGTGCGCCCGCGCGCTGGACCGGTGGCTGGCGCGGCGCGCGCGGCTGGCGCGGCTCAGCGCGCTGTTCGCGGAGTCGGCGCGCCGGACGAACGATCCCGGCCAGGCGACGGCGGTGGGCGGTGGGCGCGGCGGCCTGGACGTCGCGCTGCTGGCGGAGCTCCTGCCCGAGCGCTTCACGAACCCGGTGCTGATCGGGCAGGGCGGCATGGGCATGGTGTGCCGCGTGTACGACCGGCAGCGGCGCGGCGAGGTCGCGCTGAAGCTGCTGCGGCCCAGCGCGCACCTCACGCCGGCGACGCGCGCGCGCTTCCACGCGGAGGTGAAGCTGCTCGCGGGCCTGAAGCACCCCGGCGTGGTGCAGCTCTTCGACGTCGAGCTGGGCTCGATCCCGTTCTTCACCATGGAGCTCCTGTCCGGGGAGTCGCTGGACAACCGGCTCGCGCGCGGCCCGCTGGCGCCGCTCGCCGCCGTGCTCGCGGTGCGCGAGATCGCGGAGGTGCTCGCGTTCCTGCACGCGAAGGGCATCGTGCACCGCGACCTCAAGCCGTCGAACGTGATGGTGCTCGAGGACGGCTCGCTGAAGGTGCTGGACCTGGGCGTGGCGCGGCACGGGGACTCGGCGGGGCTGACCGTGACCGGCGAGGTGATCGGGACGATGGCGTACATGCCGCCCGAGCAGCTGGGCGGCGCGCCGGCCACGCCGCCGTGCGACGTCTACAGCGCGGGCGTCGTGCTGTGCGAGGCGCTCACCGGCCGCGTGCCCGAGCGCGACGGCGCCACCCACGACGTGCCGCGCGACGCACTGGCCGCGCACGGCGCCTCGCCCGAGCTGATCGCGCTGATCGCGCGGTTGCTGGAGCCCCGGCCGTCGCGCCGCCCCCCCGACGGCGCCGCGCTGCTGGAAGCGCTCGATGCCGTCGCGCCCACCGTCGAGCCGGCGCACGAGACGTAATCTTTTTTTTCACGACACTATCCCCGGGCGCCGCCGCGCCGGTCTTCCGGAGCGTGATGACCACCGAAGCGCTCGTCGGCTCCTTGATCGTCGCCGTCGTCGGCCTCTCCTTGCTGACCGGCGAGGTGGAGAGCGCCCGCCGCGCGCGGCACGACGAGATGCGCGAGTCCGTCGCGAGCGTGATCGACGGCGTGCTCTCGCGCTTCTCGCGCAGCCGCGACGGCGTCGAGGCATTCCTGCAACCCGTGCCCGGGGAGCCCGCCCGGCTGCGCGGCAAGGCGCCGTGGCGCTGGTCGCCCGAGCTCGACGCCGGGCTGCCCGACGGGCTGCTGGACGCGTGGGAGCGCGACCGCGCGCTCGAGATCGTGGTGGAGCTCGCCCCCGAGGACCTGCCCGGCCTCGAGTGCCTGAGCGTGACCGCGCGCTGGCAGGACCCCGTCACGCGCGGCGAGAGGAGGTTGCGCCGTGTCCAGTTCCTGCTGGCCGCCGCGAGCTGAGCGCCGCGGCGCGCTGATCCCGGTGGCCGCCGCGCTGCTCGCGACCGCGTGCACCGTCGCGATGGCGACCGGCCTGCGCGAGCGCGCCGCGCGGCGGGCGAGCGTGGAGGCCGCAGACCTGGGCCGGGTGCTCTCGGCCGGCTGCTCGGCGCTGTGCGAGGCGGTCGCGAGCCTGCGCGCGAGCACCCGCGGCCACCCGCCGGTCGAGGCGATGGTCGAGCCCGCGCGCCTCCGCGCCGCGATCGCCGCCGACGAGCCCTGGCTCTCGATCGGCAGGGTCGAGGTCAAGCCGGTGCGCGCCAGCAGCCCCGCCGCGCGCCGCGCCGGCGCGGTCCCGCACGGCGTGCTGGAGCTCGCGGTGCGCGTGCAGTCGTCGCGCGGCGGCGCGCGCACCGTGCGCCGCCGGTACCTCTATTATTTCTCGAAGAATCGAACTTTCTCGCTGGTCGGCGAGCCGCTGGCGACGGTGGTGGAGTGACCCGCCGCGGCTTCACGATCGTGGAGGCGGTCTGCGCGCTGGCCATCGCCGGCGTGGTGATCGCCGGCGCGTGGAGCGTGCTGCGCATGTGCGCGCGGGGGCAGGCCGCGCCGGAGCACGCCGCCACCGCCGCCGCGTTGCGCGCGCTGGCGCACGCGATCGCGGAGGACGTGATGCAGTGCGTCACGGAACACGCCGAGCCCGTGGAGGTGTCGGACGACCGCCTCGCGTTCAGCCGGGCCGTCTTCCGCGGCGCGGACGTCGCCGCCGTGCCGGTGCGCTACCGCTTCGCCGGCGGCCGCCTGACGCGAGAAGACGGCGGCGCCGCGCGCCCGCCGCTGCCCGCGGTGGAGCTCGAGAGCTGCCGCTTCGCGCGCGTCGGCTCGCCCCGCGCGGGCAACGTGTACGTGCTGCTCCACATGGTCGCGCGCCGCGCGGCGGGCGTCAGGACGCCGCCCGAGATCTCGCTGCTGCTGCCCGTGCCGCAGCCGCCCGCGCGGAACAACCCGGCTTTCGTCGACTAGAAAGCCGCTGCTCCGGCCTCCGCGACCGCGTGGTCCTGCTCGCCCGAGCCGCCGGAGACGCCGATCGCGCCCACCACCGCGCCGTCCTTCTTGAGCGGGATCCCGCCGGCGAAGATCATGATGCGGCCGTCGTTGGACGCGTGGATGCCGAAGAACTGATTGCCGGACTGCGCGTGCTCCGCCAGGTCCTTGGTGGCGATGTCGAAGGCGCGCGACGTGTACGCCTTCTTGATCGAGATGTCGATCGAGCCGATCCACGCGTTGTCCATCCGGACGTGCGCGACCAGGTTTCCGCCGGCATCCGCCACGGCGATGTTCATGGGCTGACCGATCTTCTTGGCTTTCTTCTCAGCCGCCGCGATGATGCGGCGCGCGTCTGCGAGCGTGATCACAAGGGCCTCCTCTGACGCCCGCCACTCTAGGCGCACGAGACATCGAGATCAAGCACGACGCGGGATGGACTCGGGGGCCACCTCCGTCCTAGGATGTGCCACCTGAACATGAAGAGGCACGTCAGCATCTTTCTGTCGTCGCCGGGAGACGTGGGGCTCGAGCGCGAGATCGCGGCCCGCGTGATCCGGCGGCTGGACGGCGAGCTCTCGCGGCGGGCGCAGCTCGAGCCGTACTTCTGGGAGCACGAGCCCATGCGGGCCACCGCCGACTTCCAGGCGCAGATCCCGTCGCCCGCGAGCTTCGACGTGGTGATCTGCATCCTCTGGTCGCGGCTGGGCTCGCGGCTGCACGCGCAGCACAAGCGCCCGGACGGGACGTCGTACGCGTCCGGCACCGAATACGAGTTCGAGGAGGCGGCGGCGAGCTTCCGCGCCCGCGGCACGCCGGAGCTCGTCGTGTACCGGCGCCGCGACGTGCCTTCGTTCCCGCCGGAGCCGGAGGAGCTGCTGCAGGAGCGCCTCCGCCAGTGGCGGTCGCTTCAAGAGTTCACGAAACGTTGGTTCCTGGACCCGCACGAGGGCACCTTCCAGGCCGCGTTCAACACCTACGCGGACGCCGCGGACTTCGAGGCGCAGCTGGAGCGCCACCTCCGCAAGGTCGTGCTGGCGCTGCTCGAGCGCGACGGGCCGAAGGGCGAGGCGGCGCGGGCGACGCCTCCGCCGGCGCTCGAGGGCTCGCCGTTCCGCGGCCTGGAAGCTTACGGGCCGGAGCACGCCGCGTGGTTCTTCGGCCGCACCCGCGCGCTGGACGACGTGCTGGCGGCGCTCAAGCGCCAGGCCGCGGCGGAGCGCGCGCTCGTCGTTGTCTGCGGGGCAAGCGGCAGCGGCAAGTCGTCGCTGGTGCGCGCCGGCGTGGTGCCGCTCTTGACGCGGCCCGGAGTGATCGAGGGCATCGGGCTGTGGCGCTCCGCCGAGGTGCGACCGGGGCAGGGCGCCGACGGCCCGGTCGCCGCGCTGGCCGCCGCGCTGGCCGCGCCGGGCGCGCTGCCCGAGCTGCTGGCGGACGGCACGACCGTCGCGTCGCTCGCGCGCATGCTGGCGGAGACGCCGGAGGCGGTGGCCGCGCTGGTGAAGGGCGGCCTTTCGCAGGCCGCGCGCGAAACGCAGCTGGCCGAGAAGCTGGGCTCGCAGCCCGTCGCGCGGCTGGCGCTGCTGGTGGATCAGCTCGAGGAGCTCGTCTCCGCGGGCGAGCGCATCGGGGCGGCGGAGCGCGAGCGCTTCGCCCGCGCGCTGGGTGCGCTCGCCGCGAGCGGCCGCGTGTGGGTGCTGGCGACGCTGCGCAGCGATTACTTCCACCGCCTGGGCGAGGTGGCCCGCGAGGGCGCGGTGTACGACCTCGCGCCGCCCACGCCCGCGGAGATCGGCCAGATGGTGCGGCAGCCGGCGCACGCGGCGGGCGTCACGTTCGAGGTCGACGAGGCGAGCGGCGCCGCGGTGGACGACGTCCTGCGCGACGCCGCCGCGGGCAGCCCGGGAGCGTTGCCGCTGCTCTCGTTCGTGCTGGACGAGCTGTACCGCCGCGGCGCCGCGCGCGGGGTGCTGACCCACGCGGACCTCGCCGAGCTCGGCGGGTTCGCGGGCGCGATCGCGCGGCGCGCCGAGGCGGTGTACGCCGCGTGCTCGCCGGCCGCGCGGCGCTGCCTCGCCGGGCTGGTGGCGCGGCTCGCGACGGTGGACCCCGAGCACGCCGGCGCGTTCGTGCGGCGGGCC
>JADMIO010846030.1_pt1 | contig 18805 bp, 14 predicted proteins | sample 8958161 | NCBI WGS metagenome assembly JADMIO01 (sample SAMN16585339, study PRJNA669376) | soil metagenome | isolation source: Crop rotation soil | place: USA: Cullars Rotation, Alabama | collected 2011 | reverse complement strand
CGGCCAAGCGGGCGTGGAAAACTAACAGGGCTGCGATTCCCTTCCCGATCCACCGCACGGACTCCAAAGAAATAATTGTCCTTGGACATTCCTTTAGCCGTGAATGTCGTTTGATTTCCCACCCAGCGGGAGTTTGTCCAGATCGGTGACGTAGTCTCCCTCCAGACAATTTCATATCCAGCGAGATCCGGTTCCGCGTTAGCGTCCCACTGCAAATCCGTGTCGTTGGTTAAGCGGGCTGTGAGTACACCAACATTCTTTGGCTTTGCGGGAGCGAATGCCAAGGTCGCGAGGTTAGCAGCATTAATACGCGCGACATCGGCTACGTAAGCAAAATCCACATACTCAGGCAAGTCGCCATACTTCACGCCATTTTCCGTGCGCACGTTTTGATGCTGATGCCGGTAATCCTCATTCGGTTCCGTAAAGCGCACCGCTGGAAAGCCTCTCTCGAGAAACGGAATATGATCCCCTCCACGCAAGTAGCGATCACGGCGGTAAACCATCACAACTTTCATTTGAGGAACATAACGTTCGCCGACCTCTTTAATAAAGCGCGCCAATTGTCGCGACGCGGAATCATTCTCACCGCCGACGCCACGCCGTACATTAGCCTCTTCCGGTTTCTCACTTGAAGGTACACCCTCGGAGAAGACTCGCAAGGTACGACGATCGCGCACACCGTTTCCGCCGAGTGTGTTACCAACAATGTCGTTCGTAAACATCGCCTCGATATCGGTTCCTTTTTGCTTTGCCTGCTCCGCGAAATGGGTTGAGCCCAGCAGACCTTGCTCTTCACCAGCCACTGTCATGAACACGATCGTCGCTTCAAACTTATAAGGCGCCATCACGCGCGCCATTTCCAGAACCGCGGCGGTGCCGGATGCATCGTCGTTCGCGCCAGGCGCTTCGCATTTATCATCTGTTGGACTGGTGCACATTGAGTCGTAGTGTCCGCTCACTACGTAGACGCGATTCTCCGATTGTGATTGGGTCCCTTTGAGTGTCGCTACTACATTCGTGATTACAGTAGGCGTCAGAACACGGGCGGCCTTCTCCTGCAGGTAACTTTGTTTCTCTACGGTCATCCGTCCGCCGGACTTTTCCGCAGCCTTCACAAACTCACTGTAGAGCCAATCGCGAGCAGCACCAATTCCGCGATGGGGATCGTCCTGGACTGAAAGCGAATTCCGCGTGCCGAATGAAACCAACTTGCGAATTGTGCGCTCAACGTTCGCAGCGTCAATCTCACGTACGATGCGCGCGATCTCGCGGTTACGACTTGCGGAGTAACTGCTTGCTCTGTTCCCGCGACGTTCCTGTGCAGCAGCCTGCAGGACCATCACAGTCAAAGTCAAAATCAGAATGAGCGAGCTACTTATTATTTGTGAAGCCGGGGAAGCAATGTTGACTGCGGGGTCGGAAGGCTGATTCGTTATCATGATCTCTGTTCCGAGTGTGCGAGCCGAGTCTAACTTGGTTCTGAAGGTCCTCGATATATCGGTGTAAAGGTGCGAGTGGTGTGTTCGGTAACGCTCGGCACGGAATCGTAGCGAGGTGGTAATTGGTGTTGAGGCGTGAACGGCTGTACCTGTGGCTTGATGTTTTGGGTCAGAACCGGATTCTGCCGCTGCAGTGTCAACATCTTCGACCAAAACCGCAGAAGCAAGGCGCTGGTGCCAAACAAAGTCAGCATGCTAAACAAAACGATCCAGGTGATGAAAGCTGGATGGACATTCATCTGTGCCAACTCTGTCGCGCCACCCATGATGATTCCCATCCCAACAACAATGGTCAGGCCAAGTACGACCGTGGGCGCCGTCAACTTAACGGGCGCCGGCACGTACATCGCCAGATTGCCAGCGGTTAAGGTTAAGTTGGCACCGCACCGGTTGCAGTACTTCAGTTCCGGAGTGATTTCGTTCCCACACGTTGGACAGTACATTGCGCCTCCAATGCAAACAGCGGCGCTAATGTACCACTCCGCAATCAGGAGCGAAACACTAGGAGATAGGCAATGTAGCCGGGTAAAGAGTCTGAATAGACAGAGGCGTTAGAAATCGCACTGGGTGACGTTAGCCTCTGGAAAAGATCCTGATACTTTCGGGTCTTGGCTTTTTTTGCGTCTCTGCGAGTTCGATTTTCCGACCTGCTGAAACGCGCAATGAATCACGATGGAACTAGCGAATTCGGTAGGCCCGGCCTTTCCACACCAGGACAATTTCGCCGGAGAGTTTTTCAGCAATCAAACGAATGCCAGGTTCATCTGCGATGAGCGCACGATACTGCTCCGAACCGCGAACCACTGTGGTCGCGGGGCGTGAACCGTCGTAGGCCGTATCGACCCAAGCGTTTCCTTCTCTGCGAAACCGTCGGCCTTCAACCGCTCGCGTTTGACTGTCCCCATCAGCTCGCTTCGCTTCGGATTCTTGCCGGCTGGGTTCCATCGATTGAACGCCTACACCGCCCCTTCCAGCAGCCGCGGCCTTACGGCTTCGAGACATCGCGGCTTCTTTGTCTTGAGCTGAGCGTTCATCTCTCATATCGCGCACCAAAAAGCCACTCTCGGGCTGTTCCTTTTGCTTCGCAGTTACTTCGTTCTTGCTTACTTCGGCGGGTGCTGTGGCTTTCTGTTGTGATACTGCAGCGGGCGGAGCGGGAACAGGCTCCGGCGCAAAGGTCGGCTGTGTCGCTGGTTGACCATCTGTGACGATCGAGGGTTTAGGGGCATCTTTAGCCAGGAGTCCGGAAGCCGAGTCGGCGGTGGTCTGTCCGGCACCGGCCCCAACGTTTTCGCCGGCTTTCGCCGGAAGGTCAGTCTTACCAACCAAGCGGTCCGGCGACTTCAAAGCCAGGTTGCCTGAGCCCGCTGTGGGAGCTTGAACCCCGGCATTGTCAGGCTGGTTGTTTCTTGTCTCGGAAACGGTCCGTAAAGGAGCCTCCTGATTTTGAGCTACAAACTCCGGACTATTTCGCTGTCTCAAGGTAATAACACCGACAGTGAATACTGCCAGGATCGCTAATGCGGGAACCGCATATCGCAGAACGGATGGCGACAAGAATGCGCCGAGACGTCGCCAAAACGAAGTGACCTTTTGTTCGGATTGTATTTTGAAAAGTGGAAGCCCTGCAGCAGCAGTTAACTCCGTTACGATCTGCCGGCAACGAGTGCAATCAACGACGTGTGACATGTAGCGCGCGCGTGTACCCGCGGGCAACGTATGTTCGGCGAACGAGTTCAATTCATCCGCATCCAGATGTACGCCTGATGGCTGTATTGCTGAATCACTTGTGCTCGACGCGGAGCGAGACCCTTCGCGCTTAGCCAGACTGCGCAACAGAAGATCGATCTCGTTGTTTTCGGTATGCTTCATTTCACGCCAAACTCGTGGCTACATTAAGAACGTCAACAACTGTTAACGCTTGCGCGAGTCAGTTGTGTTTCTAAAAACTCCGGCTCAAGTTACTGAATGCTCTTGTGTTGGGGCATCACCCAACGTCACCATACTTTCCAGGTCACCATCAAGATGAACAGCTATTTCAGCGAATGAGCGGTCGATTTCACTCTTCTTCCAGCCTTTTTCACTCATCAAGATCTGCTCAACACGCTGGCGCAGATCGCTGTGGATCCTGGTCAAGCGCCGGCTTGCTGTTGCTTCATGAACCCCAAGGACCGCTCCCGCTTCTCGCAAACGGAGTCCGTCGAAGTAGTAGAGCTTAACCAGGAGCCTATCCTCATCGGAGAGTCCTTTGACTGAACGCGCGAGCGCCTTGTGCATTTCCGCGCCCGCCAACTTATCAGAAATCTCCCGCTCCGGATTGACCCCACCAGGCGAGATCAACTGCTCATTACCTTCATCAAGATCGTGGGCCAGCCGATCAAAGTCGCCGTCCTCTTCAGTTTGAACGAGGCGAGCTTGCTTTCGATGATGATCTATTGCGAGCTGGGCCACTACAGCCCTTAACCAGCCGGCGAGGGAGCCCCGACCCGAGTAGTAGGCTAACTTACTCGTTGGCTTTCCATCCTGTCTCACTCGCAACCCGTACAGCTCCGCCCAAATCGATTGGGCCAGGTCTTCTGCTGCGTCCTCATTTGAACTTGCTGAGCGCGCCGCCGAGCGTACCGTCGTCGTAAACCTCGCCACTAAATCGCTCCAGGCGGTTTCATCGCCGCGTTCACACGCCACGATGAGACAGAGGTCGTCTGCCTGCAGACCATCGCAGAACTCTGCGATAGCCTCACCAGACGCATCTTCGTCGTCCTTGAGCAGATACTTTTCAACGGCTGCTCGGATCCGCGGAACCAACGCCTTTACGTCAAGCACGTGACTGTCGCCCGCGCGCGCTAGTAAGCGCTTCGCGCCGGCGACCACGGTAGTCTCGATTTGCTCGCTTCTTTCGCTCACAGGGGGGCGCTTAGTTTCAGTAAACGACAACGCCTTTCATGCTAACACGCTGCCCGACAAGATAAGTTGACCGCAGACCTCAATATTTTTGATGACTTCGCTGCCGTGAAGTTGCCGCCACGCCCTCACGTAACGGCTTTGACACGTTCTGGTGCCTGAGCTAGATTCGATTGTACCCGTGACTAATCCCGATTTCTAAGGTTACAAACGCGAATTCCCGTTTGACTTCCGACCCGCTTTCGGCCCACGAAGATGCTGCGAGTTACCGAGATATTTCATTCAATTCAGGGTGAATCCACTCATGCGGGCAGGCCCTGTACCTTTGTGCGCCTGACTGGATGCCCAATGCGCTGTGTTTGGTGCGACAGCGAATACACGTTCACGGGCGGCGATCATGTGCCACTAGACGCCATTATCGCGCAAGTACAATCCTACGGGGGAAATCTCGTTGAAGTTACTGGAGGTGAACCGCTCGCTCAGAAAGAAGCGTTCACGTTAATCGAGAGACTGTGTGATCAAGGCTACGAAGTGCTGGTAGAAACAGGCGGATTCGTTTCGACCGAGGCGGTAGATCAACGAGCCAAGTTGATCCTGGATGTTAAGTGCCCTGCTTCGGGTGAGGAGGAGCGAAACCATTGGCCCAACCTTGACCGGTTGCGCGCCGACAAAGACGAAGTGAAGTTTGTCGTCGCCAACAAAGCGGATTGGGAGTACGCCCGGGAATTAATTAAGCGCCTCGAACTGGAAAAGCGAGCAAAGGCGATCCTAATTTCGCCGGCCTGGGGTGAGCTGAACTTGCAGGAGTTGGCGGATTGGATCGCATCGAGCGGCCTTGACGTTCGCATGCAGTTGCAATTGCATAAATACATTTGGGGACCGGAGGTACGCGGGGTCTAATGGGCGGAACAGAAGATAACGCTTACGGACCTGCAGCGATTGACACAAGTGTTCAAAACTCTCTCGCGATATGTCTTGTTTCAGGCGGAATGGACTCATGTGTCACCGCTGCGATTGCCGCTGAGGAAAATGATCGACTCGCGTTCCTGCATATCTCCTACGGACAGCTAACTGAAGAACGCGAACGACTCGCTTTTGATCAACTCGCCGATCACTTCAACGCCAGCCTGCGTCTGTCAGTGTCGATTGAGCATCTGACTCGGATTGGCGGTTCTTCTCTGACGGATCCTCGAATCCCTTTAGCGACGGGAAACCTTGATACGAAAAGCATCCCAACGAGCTATGTACCGTTCCGTAATTCTCATTTCCTCTCAATTGCGACGAGCTGGGCCGAAGTCATTGGGGCCAGCAGGATCTATATCGGCGCCGTTGCCGAAGATTCCTCCGGCTATCCCGACTGCAGGCCAGAATTTTATGACGCGTTTCAGCGAGTGATTAATGTGGGAACGAAACCGCAGACTGTCATTGAGATCAGAACGCCTGTAATCGCAATGCGGAAAGTTGAGATCATTGCGCGAGGACAACAACTCGACGCTCCCTTACATCTGACGTGGTCTTGTTATAAAGAATCCGAGCGAGCTTGTGGCGTGTGCGACTCGTGTTTGCTGCGCCTGCGGGCATTTCGCGAGGCAGGAATCCCGGATCCGATACCATACGTGCTTGACAGTGTGCGCTGACCTTATTAACTTTAGGGCGCTTCTCGTCCCTAACTTACAACTGTTCGTAGGTTTGACTCATCTCAACGGTCTCTCCTGAACGTTGAATCCCCAGAGACCGTGTTTGGAGGAATATTTGGATGTTTCGTAAACCGATTCTTGCAATACTGGCGACGACCGCACTGGTAATTTCGATCTCAAGCATGGCGTCTGGCCAGGTTGGTGAGCTGCACGGCCATGTATTCATGCAGCAGGCTGACGGTACTAAGGTGCCGCTGGCAGATGCGGTGATTGATGTTTATCGCACTGACATCTCATCCAAGTACAACACCAAAACCAACAAGAAAGGGGAATGGGCCTTTGCCGGCATTCCCTATACTGGCACCTACACCGTTGCCGCCAGTCATCCGACGGCGGACCCGAACTGGCAACCAGGCGTCAAAGCCGGCCGCGATCTTGATATCGTCTTGACGGTAACTGCGGGCGGTGGAAAACGCCTGACACTTGAAGAAATAAAAACCCTTACCACTAGCGGACCTGGTGCGGCCCCGTCCAGCGGAACGCCTTCAGCCTCAGACAAGGCGACACGCGAGGAGTTGGCCCGCAAGGCTGCGGAAATCGCCGCCAAAAACAAAAAGATAGAAGAGAGCAACGCCATAGTTGAGCGCACTTTTACCGCTGGGAACGCCGCACTCGAAGCCAAGAACTACGACGAAGCGATCAAGCAGTATGACGAAGGATTGGTCGCAGATCCCGATCAGCCGATGATTTGGGCAAACCGCTCAGTTGCGCTCAAGGCCAGGGGAATTGTTCGTTACAACTCAAGCCTAACGGCAAAAGACGACGCCGAGAAAAAAGCCGGCTTGGAGGGTGCTAAGAGCGACTTTAAAGCAGCTGCGGATGGAATGACGAAGTCGGTTGAGATGTTAAAAACGCAACCTGCTCCCGCTGATGCAGCGCAGTACAACGTCAATAAGCTATTCGCACTTGGTACACGCGCAGAGTCAATGCGTCTATTTGTAACAAAGGTTGACCCGACGCAGGCTGACGCAGGCAAGGCTGCTTATGAGGAATATATCGCGGTCGAAACCGATCCTGAGAAGAAGTCGAAGGCGCAGCATGACCTTGCGCAGATGTTATTTGACGCCAATGCCTTTGAGCCCGCTCTCGCCGAATACAAGAAGATTCTCGACGTGACACCGGACGACACCGACGCCCTGGTTAAATCGGGAATGCTTTTATTCAATATCGGCGCTCTGGAAAACAACGACAAGGCTAGATACCAGCAGGCTGCGAATTACTTGCAGCAATTTGTCGACAAGGCTCCTGATACCGACAAACTAAAGGCTGATGCCAAGGCGATTCTTGAGGAACTGAAGAATCAGCAGAACGTGAAAGCCGAAAAGACACCTACTCCGGCGCGTCGGCGGCGCCCATAGCTGGATATCCACTCGTAAATTGAAGGGCCGCGCGGAACATCTTCCGGGCGGCTTCTTCGTTTCTGACCCAAGGCTTGACGCCGCCCTGGCGCACCTTTCATCCACACGACCTTCACCCGCCAACCTAGTCCATACGCTCCGAGTCGAAGATCATAATCCCTTGATTTTCACGCAATTCCCCGCCAAATGACTTCTTGACAGTCTAAACTGCCAACCTGTACTATGCTTGGGCAACGGTGTTAATCACACCGCTCGTGCTGTCCCAGCGCTCCCAAAATCATCTCCACGAGATCTCAAGCCCCACCCAGTGGATCGTCTCTCAACCGTCTGAATATCCGAACGAAATGTCAGCAAAACTAGGCGAAATTCTCGTCCGCGAGAACCTCATTAGTGCTCAGCACCTGCGTGAAGCTCTGGACTATCAGCGCGAACACGGTGGAAGACTGGGCTACAATCTGGTCAAACTGGGACTGGTTACCGACGACATGATTACGGCCGTCCTCTCGCGGCAGTATGGCATTCCGTCCGTTAACCTGGACCTCTTCCAAATTGACGATGCAGTCCTCCGTTTGATTCCTCAGGAGGTAGCACAGAAATACTCTGTCATCCCCCTTTCTCGCGTCGGAGCAACGCTCACGCTCGCGATGGTCGATCCGACGAATGTGTTTGCGATGGACGACATCAAGTTCATGACGGGCCTCAATGTTGAGCCGGTCGTTGTAGCTGAAGTGAGCATTCAGCAGGCAATCGCCAAGTACTACGGCACCTCGCGTGAGATCGAACTGTCTACTGTCACTGTCGAGGATGCCGTCTTTGAATCCATCGACTCTGCCTCAGTTAAGGCGTCGAATGGCGGTGGTATCACTCACGCCGATTTGGTTTCCTTAGACAGCATTGACTTCGAAACAGGCCGGACGGAAGACGTCGAAGTTGTCGAAGACAACGAAGAAATCGATCTGTCCACCCTCTCGCGGCTCAGTGAAGACGCCCCGGTTGTGCGACTCGTTAACGTCCTTCTCGTGGATGCTTTGCGCCGCGGGGCTTCAGACATTCACGTCGAGCCCTACGAGAAAGAACTGCGAATCCGCTTCCGCATCGACGGGGTGCTTTACGACGTGATGCATCCTCCACTCAAATTGCGCGACGCTCTGATTTCCCGTGTGAAGATCATGGCGAAGCTCGACATCTCTGAAAAGAGACTGCCGCAGGACGGACGCATCAAGATCAAGGTGAAGGTCGACTCTCGCTCTCGCGAATTGGATTTTCGTGTTTCGACGCTTCCCACTCTCTTCGGTGAAAAGGTTGTGCTTCGCTTGTTGGATAAGGAAAACCTGATGCTGGACATGCACAAGCTCGGGTTCGAACCTGAATCTCTGACGAAGTTTCAGCGTAATATTTCCAAGCCTTACGGAATGGTTCTGGTAACTGGACCAACCGGAAGTGGTAAGACCAACACTCTCTACTCTGCCCTGCAATCACTCAACACAATCCAAACGAACATCATGACCGCGGAAGACCCTGTTGAGTTCAATCTCATGGGGATCAACCAGGTCCAGATGAAGGAACAGATCGGATTGAACTTCGCTGCAGCTCTCCGCGCTTTCCTGCGACAGGATCCGAATATCGTTCTGGTTGGTGAAATCCGCGACTTTGAGACGGCCGAGATCGCCATCAAGGCAGCACTCACCGGCCACCTCGTGCTTTCAACACTCCACACCAACGACGCCCCCTCCACAATCTCGCGACTGATGAACATGGGTATCGAGCCTTTTCTCGTCGCCACCAGCGTGAATCTGATTCAGGCCCAGCGACTGATTAGGCGTGTTTGTAAAGACTGCAAACGCGAAGAAACATTGCCTCCTGAGGCCCTCATCGAAGTCGGTTTTTCAGCCGACGAAGCTAAGAACCTAAAGACGTTCAAGGGTAAGGGTTGTGCGACCTGCAACAACACAGGTTACAAGGGAAGAATCGGACTCTACGAAGTCATGGAAGTAAACGATGAGATCCGCGAGTTGATCCTGATCGGCGCCTCGGCCTTGGAATTAAGGAAGAAGGCGATTGACGACGGCATGATCACGCTGCGCGAATCCGGACTTCATAAGATTCGCAATGGTGTCACCACGCTCGAGGAAGTAGTCCGCGAGACGGTGGCTTAAGAGAGGACAAAAAGATGTTGCGCATAATTGCATTGTCGCTGGTAATACTTTTCTCAATTGGCGCGTCGCTTCCGTTTGCCGGATCTTCCGCACATGGACTTCGCCAGAGCTTCATGACGAAGCGTCAATTTCATCATCGCCGGCACTCACGCGCGTGGTGGCGACGTTATCGCGCTCGCATGGCCCGTCTTCGTCTTAAGAGACGGCAGGAAGCGGCGATCATGGCGCATCGCAGATCGGTGCTTAACTCGGTCATGACTCTGCCTGTGCCGAAAGCCGCTCCAGCGACGGTTTCGATTCCAGTTCCAGAACTGGTTATGGCAACCATTCCGGGAACGGTTTCACCATCACCCGTGGCACCCGCACCGAAACCGCATGCGACTGCAGCCCCTTCAGCGGCTCTCCCTCCAGCTGCACGAACAGTGTTTACCGCAGCTCCAGTACCTGTTCCGCGTTTCACTAGGGCCACAGTTTCGGCGCCAGTTGCAGTAACGATCCCTGCACCCCCTGCGAAAACAATCGCAGCGGCAAGCTCGCAAACCATTACGACGGCGAAACCTTTGAAGGCAGTCAGGGTTTCCGCTTCTTTAACAGTTCCTGCAGTAGCTGAGAAAACAGTTCTGGCCGGAGCTTCAAAACCAGTTGCCACCACCGTACGGTCTATCGCTACTGCTCATGTCAGCGGACCGCAGTTGCCCGCGGGCTGGAACTCCGTTGGAGCTGCCAAAAATGGTGAAATGAAATTCCGCACTGAGACTTCTCCCGGCGGTGTAAACGGCCAGGCATCGCTTGGTGTTGTCGCAATGAGCCGTCCTAATCCGATCTACATGCCAGCGCGCGAAGAGCGGCGCTTGCTCGCCGGAGTTGCGATTGCAGATCTGCGACGGTTGGTGATCGACAAAATGATTTCAGACGGTGGTTGGGTCAATAACGACTATTTTCGTGACGTTGCGGGCCAGCGGGTATTCATCGTGACTGCGCAAACTCCCGGAGACGGCCGCTCGCCTGACAAGTCCTGGAACTTCTACTTCACTGAAGTAAATGGACGTATCTACCGGCTCACGACCAACACGCCACAGGAGTTTTCCGGTCGAATGGCCGCCGAAGCGGAAAGTTTTATCGCTTCGTTCCATGCGGTTTCAAAACCTGCCAGCAAGTAACTGGACGGCCAAACGCTCACTGTCCACGGCTGACCCGGAGGAACACTTACTCCATGAAACTAAACGAGAGTGCCCCGCAAATTTCCTTATCAGACCTGCTCAGAAAACTTTCTGAGCTGCGTGGCTCTGACTTGCACATAACAACCGGCTCTCAGCCCCAGGTTCGCGTTGATGGCCATCTCAGCCCGCTCGATGGTTATCGAGTACTGACCTCGGCGGATACCAAGCAACTCGCCTACTCAGTTCTAACCGATGCACAGAAGCACCGCTTCGAAGAGAATCTTGAGCTCGACTTTTCTTTCGGCGTCAAAGGTCTCTCGCGCTTTCGGGCGAATCTATTCAATCAGCGCGGCGCAGTCGGCGCAGTCTTTCGCGCCATTCCTTACGAGATTAAGGCATTTGAAGAACTCGGGCTTCCGCCGGTGGTGAAGCAAATGTGCGACAAGCCTCGCGGCTTGATTCTTGTGACCGGGCCAACCGGTTCAGGTAAGTCAACAACACTTGCCTCGATGGTCGACAAGATTAATCGCGATCGACACGAACACATCCTGACGATCGAGGATCCAATCGAATTCCTGCACAACCACAAAAACTGCGTCGTTAACCAGCGTGAGGTCAACGCTGACACGCATGGGTTTGCCGCCGCTCTACGTACTGCCCTGCGTCAGGATCCTGACGTAGTGCTCGTTGGTGAAATGCGCGACCTGGAAACGATCGAATCAGCGTTACGAATTGCCGAAACGGGCCACCTTACGCTCGCCACGCTGCACACGAACTCAGCCGCCTCCACAATCAACCGAATCATCGACGTCTTCCCCTCAGACCAGCAGGCCCAGATAAGAGCACAGCTATCACTCGTGCTTGAAGGAATCATGTGTCAGGCGTTGCTGCCGCGAGCTCATGGCGGCGGTCGTGTTATGGCCCTCGAAATCCTCGTTCCCAATGGCGCCATCAGAAACCTGATTCGTGAAGACAAGGTTCACCAGATTTACTCGATGATGCAGACCGGTCAGGACAAGTATGGAATGCAGACCTTCAACCAGGCACTGGCCACCCTCTACCACAAGAGATTGATTACGGCAGATGTGGCGTTGCAACGATCATCGAACGTGGATGAGCTGAAAGAATTGATGGACCGCGGTTCGGGAGTCAATACCGGAAACGCGTCTCAGCAGAGTCCCGCCCCGGGCAGTCACCCAAGCCCATATGCGCAGGCACGCCCCATTGGCGCCCGCCCCACCATCACTAAATAACCCTCAGCCTAATGGAGTTTTAGACCATGCCCACTTACGTCTTCAAAGGCCGCAACAGACTGAATGAGATTGTCGTTGGCGAACGCGTTGCCGACACTCGCGATGCGCTGCGGCAGATCCTCCGCAAGGAACAAGTCACCCTGACTTCCGTGAAGGAGAAAGGCCGTGAGGTAGGCATTCCCAAGCTTGGTGGCCGCAAGAAAGTAAAGGCCAAAGCCCTCTCGATTTTTACTCGTCAGTTTTCGGTGATGATCGATGCCGGCTTGCCGCTCGTGCAATGTCTAGACATTCTGGCCCAACAGCAGGAAAACAAATACTTTCAGGCGACACTGTTGCAGGTGCGTCAGGACGTCGAAGAAGGCGCCACTCTCGCGGCGGCGATGGCCCGTCATCCAAAGGTGTTCGATCAGCTTTACACAAACATGGTCGAGGCGGGTGAAACCGGCGGTATTCTTGATTTGATTCTGCAGAGACTCTCGTCCTTCATCGAAAAGATCGTGAAACTGAAACGCGATGTGATTTCAGCGATGATTTATCCGGCAGCAGTTGTGTTGATGGCAATCGGCGCGGTGGCCGTCATCATGATTGTCGTCATTCCGCAGTTTCAGAACATTTTTCTTGGTCTGTTGGGACCCGGTGAGCAGTTGCCACTGCCGACTCGAATCGTAGTTGGCATCAGTAACTTTCTCGCAGGATGGGGCGGCCTTGCGATTCTCGGTGTCGTCGTCGCCACCGCATTGGCAGTCAGGTTCTATTACAAGACGCCAAATGGCCGGCGAAACATCGATCGCGTGTTACTCAAGATTCCCATTCTGGGCGACATCCTCCGCAAGGTGGCGGTTGCGAGATTCTCGCGAACACTATCAACGCTTCTCTCTTCCGGTGTGCCGATTCTTCAGTCACTCGAAATTACGGCGCGCACTGCCGGCAATGTGATCATCGAAGAGGCGATTCTCAAAGTTCGCGCGGGAGTCGAGCGCGGTGAAAGCTTCGTCGATCCGCTCAAAGCCACTGAGGTGTTTCCCCATATGGTCGCGCAAATGGTTGGCATCGGTGAACAGACGGGTGCTTTGGATGCAATGCTTGGAAAGATCGCAGATTTCTACGAACAGGAAGTCGACGCAGCAATTGCGAACCTGTTAACTTTGATGGAGCCATTACTAATCGGTTTTCTGGGCGTTACGATCGGTTCGATCGTAATCGCGATGTACTTGCCACTGTTCACACTGATCGGAAAACTATCGGGAGTGAAATAGGTGTAAACTCAGTCGCGAGATCGTGACTTAGTGAGAAGGGAGGCTTCGCGGCCTCCCTTTTTGTTGCTCAGCGAAACGGGTTGTAGCTATTCTCGTTGCTCGCTAGCAGCCCGAGCATCAGGAGAATTTGCATGGCTTCGTCTCAACTTAGAATTGTTTCCGCGACTGAGCGGGACGTGCCTTTGATTCTTGAATTCATTCGTGAGCTGGCGGATTACGAGAAGTTACTTGATCGAGTCGACGCTACTGAGGAGCGACTGCGGGAAACTTTGTTCGGCCCTAAGCCGGCGGCGTCGTGCGTCCTCGCTTACCAAGGGGATCGGCCGGTTGCCTTCGCGCTTTTCTATTACACGTATTCAACGTTTGCGGGGCGGCCTGGTTTGTATCTGGAAGATCTTTTCGTGAAGCCCGACGCTCGCAGCCAGGGACTAGGTCGCGCGTTGCTGCGACATCTCGCCCAACTGGCGAAGGAAGAGGGTTGCTGGCGAATCGAATGGGCCGTTTTGCATTGGAACAAATCAGCGATTGGCTTTTACGAGAGCCTGGGCGCTTTTCCCATGGATGAATGGGCGGTTTACAGGTTAGCTGGTGACGCACTCGAGAAACTGGCCTGCGAAGACTGATGATACATCACTCGCTACTTTTGGTATTTCGATCGAATCCATAAGGACAATGCCGACAGCCGTTCTCACAGCAATAACCTCGTCTAGTCAAGAAGTGGGCGGTTAATACCATCAGGCCGTTCTCGACGTAGTAGTCATCACCTTCTACCAATGGACTTACTTCCGCATCCTCAGTATTAGTGGTTTTGTCCTCACGTTCGCTCATGATCAGTGTGCTGTAAACTCGTCCATAAGTAGCCTCATCGTCAACAGGCATGTTTTGCGATGAGTCAGGCCACTGCCTCGACATTCGAGATCGCCGCCCATGCGCGATGTGGTAGGCTTTGGCTGCGATGGCCCCCGAGGCGAGACTAGAACAAAACCCTACTCTGGGACGAAAACTTTGGTGGCTGATTCTTGGCCGGCTCGCAGCTGCACTTCTCCTCCTCGCAGTTTCTTATTGGACCGGAAGCACAACAGGACGAGAGTTGTGGCCAAAGGCTTTCCCAATTCTCATCTTCGTCGCCAGCCTGACAGTTGCATATTCTCTCGCGCACCGTTTTGAACGAACACGGCTGTTTCAGGTTCGGCTCCAGTTTGCCGTCGACATCCTCCTGGTTACCTGGCTCGTCTGGTCTTCCGATGCCATTCATTCCCCTTACACAGCGCTCTACATTGTAATCATCTCGATCGCGAGTCTGTTTCTGGCGCCTCGCGAAGTAGTAATCACCTCCGTGGGCTGTGCGAGCGCGTTTACCGCCTGCGCGATGGCCGCCTTGAGTGGCTTCGGTGACTATACCTCGCAAGAGTTACTCGGAGGCTCGCTATCGCGCGCGGTTCAAACCGTTGGCCTATTCAACATAGCTTTTTTCGTGGTGGGCTTGCTCTCGGCACGTCTGGCAGAGCACCAATCAAGTTCTGACGTGCGATTGATGGCTGCCGCCCAGTCGCTTGCAAACCTTCGCGCGCTTCACGAGCGAATTGTTGCTTCCATACGCTCCGGAGTTGTTACAACAGATCTCCAGGACCGCATCTACACCTTCAACGCCGCCGCCGAAGAAATTACAGGTTACCGGGAACTGGATGTGCGTGGACAGGATGCTTCGATTTTTTTTGGCGAGCTTCGCGAACAGACAAAGGTTTCGCTCAACGCATCTGACCGGGGCCAGACAAGTCCTCGTTTCGAATCTGATTGCCTGACAGCTGAAGGAATGCGTCTGCGACTTGGCTTCAGCATCTCGCCTCTTTTCTCCGAGACCGGAGAAACTACCGGAAGCGTGATCGCGTTTCAGGACCTGACTCACATCCGGGCACTGGAAGAAACATCTCGGCGCCAGGACCAGTTGGCAGCGATCGGGCGCATGGCCGCGTCGATCGCACATGAAATCAGAAATCCGCTGGCGGCGATGCGTGGTTCCATACAAATGCTTCGTCACGAGATGAAGAGCGACACCTCTCAAACGGAGCTGATGGAGATAATTCTCCGCGAGTCTGATCGGCTTAATCGAATCATCACCGACTTCTTGAATTACGCGAGGCCGCGGTCAATCACACACTCAGAGGTGGAGGTGGGCGAACTGTTAAAGCAAACCTTCACACTCTTGCGCTACAGCCCGGAAGTCGGCGAACAGCAGACAATTGAAGAAGACATTCCCGATGACACTTTCCTGGCCGAGGTCGATCCGGAACAATTGCAACAGGTTTTTTGGAATCTGGCGCGCAATGCCCTGCAGGCGATGCCAAATGGTGGGACCCTGCGGGCCGAATTGCGCAAGAACTCCAACAACCGTTTGCGCATTGCTTTTTCCGACACGGGTCACGGCATGTCTCCTGCTCAGGTCGAACATCTCTTCGAGCCTTTCTCATCAACGACCGGGGGAACGGGACTGGGACTTTCTATTGTTTATCAAATCATTCGTGAGCATGGTGGTACAATCAACGTCAGTAGTCGCGAGGGGCGCGGGACAACGATCACTGTTGAATTGCCAGCAAAGAAGCCGGAGGAAGCGGGAAGGAGTCAGTAGTCAGTTTCCGTAGGCCGTAGTTAGTTGTCAGTAGTCAGTTGTCAGTAGTCAGTTGTCCGTTTCAGTTGGTCAGCATCCGGTGGCGAGAAGTTCCAGTAAGGGGATGTACTGTTGACGTACTCTTTGATCAACGTACTAACTTTTACTGACTACCATCTACTGACTACTGACTACTATTCACTCACCGTTCGAACTTACTACTCATGCCCAATTTACTAATTGTCGATGACGAATTAGGCATGCGTCAGTTTTTGACGCATCTCTTTCAGCGTGAAGGACACACCGTGCGGGTTGCGGAGAGTGGTCGCAAGGCGATGGCCCTGCTCCGCCAGGAGCCAGCCGACTTGATCATTTCCGACGTCAAAATGCCGGACATTGGTGGTATCGAGTTGTTGCGTGCGGCGCGCGAGTTATTGCCCAATGTTGAAGTGGTGCTGATGACGGCCTTCGCGAATGTTGAAACTGCCCGCGAGGCTTTCCTCCTCGGCGCTTACGACTTCGTACAGAAGCCCTTTGATAACGACCTGCTGAAAGAAATAGTTACGCGCGCGCTCGACAAGATTTCCTTAGTCAAAGAGAAGGAAGCACTCCTTGAAGAGAACAAGGCCTTGATTCAGGGACAACGGAAGCAGGGTCAGTTAGGAAATATCATCGGTAGATCTTCCAGCATGCAGTCGCTCTACCAAATGATTGAAACCGTGGCCCAGGTCCAAGCCACTGTGTTGGTGACGGGAGAGTCAGGAACCGGAAAAGAACTCGTGGCGCGCGCGATCCACGATCTGGGTCCTCGGGCTGAGAAACCCTTTGTCTCGATCAACTGCGGCGCCTTCACCGAGACACTACTTGAGTCGGAACTTTTTGGTTACGTGAAGGGTTCCTTCACCGGCGCCAACACTAATCGCAAAGGTCTATTTGAAGCGGCGAATAGTGGGACGGTCTTTCTCGATGAGATTGGCGAAATGTCTCCCGCAATGCAGGTGAAGCTTCTGCGGGTTCTCCAGGAAAGGAAGCTACGACCCGTCGGGGCTACCGAAGAAACGACTGTTGATACACGCGTTATCGCGGCAACAAATCGAGATCTGGCAAGCATGGTCAAGGATGGAACATTCCGCGAGGATCTCTTCTATCGGATCTCGGTGATTCCCATCGAACTGCCCGCCTTGCGGCAAAGGCTTGAAGACGTAGCCGAGTTGACCAATCACTTCGTTACCAAGTTTTGCGCACAGTCGAGCCGAACGCTCGGAATCAGCGAGGGCGCAATGCGCTTGCTGGAAAACTATTCCTGGCCGGGTAATGTGCGTGAGTTGGAGCACACCATCGAACGCGCTGTCGCGCTGGAAACCACGGATGCGATTCAGCCAGAACGCTTGCCTGAGAAAATCACCAGCTACAATCCGCATCGCATCGCTGACGCTTTTGACTTTCCTGAAGACGGCCTGAACCTCACTGCTTATCTCGACCAGTTGGAAAAGACCTACCTGCTCGAGGCGCTGCAAAGATCCGGTGGCAATCAAACCAACGCCGCTACTCTGTTACAACTCTCCGTTAGATCCTTACGCCACTTGCTCGACAAACACGGCATTCGCGCCCTCACCGCCCAAATGCGCGACGAACGCCGCGGTCCTGACTCCACGCCACGACGACGCGCAGGCGATCCTCCTGAACGACGGCGTGAAGATGACCAAGCTGAGTATGCAGCCGGGGCCGGTGAGAAATAGAACAACTCTCGTCTGACGCCTCCCACAATCCGGCAGAAAGCCACTGACGCAAATTGTCAGGAACATAAAGCGTCTAATTCCAGTTTTTAGCCCTACTCCAAAATGCCTTGTTTTTGGTCCATTGGTTGATGTTTTGGTCCGATGGCACAGACCTTGTAGTTAGACCACCCGACAACTTCGCGCACTGCGCGGCCTTTAGAGAAAGAAGCCGTTGGCGCGAGCAACAGACCTAAACAAACATTCTCTGAAGGAGCTCGAATAAAAGAAATGAAAACCAACAAAAGCCAAGCTGGCTTCTCACTGATTGAACTTCTCATCGTTGTGGCGATCATCGGTATCATCGCCGCGATCGCAATCCCCAACCTGTTAGCTTCCAAGCGCGCTGCCAACGAAGGTTCAGCTGTCGCGTCGATGCGCACCATCACCAGTGCCGAGGCCACCTATGCGTCCACCGCAGGTAACGGAGCGTATGGCGACCTTCCTGCCCTCGCAACCGAGGGCTTGGTTGACAGCGTTCTCGGTGGTGCTTCTGGAAGTAAGAGCGGCTACGCGTTTGCCGCGGAACCAGATGGTGACGGTTCTGCTGGCGACCCATATGTCTATCTCTCAACCGCGACTCCGCAGGCAGTTGGCAGCGTGACCGCAACCGGCACTCGCAAGTTTGCCTCTGACGCGACCGGCGTCATCTACTCCGAAGCGGCCGCCGACACAGACCCGATGACAGCCGCCAGCGGCACACCCATCGGCAACTAAGTCTCCTCCTGGACTTAGTCCTCACCACCCTTACCGGGAGTTGGAGCAAGTCGCTCCGGCTCCCGGTTCTCTTTTTTCCAGCCCCGTATTCTTGACGTTATTCGTCAGCAAGACAAAGACGTAATTTGTCAGTCCCAGTTCGTGGGAACATCACGACCCATGTTTTAGGCCGGAATTTGCAGGTTAGCTTGCATTACCCACACCCTCAACATTTGGCACAGACCTTGTAATTAGACCACCCGACAACTTCGCGCTCTTCGCGGCCTTACACGCCAAGACGAAGCCGTTGGCGCGAGCAACAGAACAAACAACATCTCAAGGAGCTCGAATAAAGAAATGAAAACCAACAAAGGCCAAGCCGGCTTCTCATTGATTGAACTTCTCATCGTTGTGGCGATCATCGGTATCATCGCCGCGATCGCAAT
>JADMIO011736203.1_pt1 | contig 18806 bp, 16 predicted proteins | sample 8958161 | NCBI WGS metagenome assembly JADMIO01 (sample SAMN16585339, study PRJNA669376) | soil metagenome | isolation source: Crop rotation soil | place: USA: Cullars Rotation, Alabama | collected 2011 | reverse complement strand
CCGCATGCAATTGTCCAAAGTATCGAGACGGATGTGTTTGGAGAAACAGGGTATGTACCTGTTTTTTTTTTTTACAAATTGGAAGCATTTATTTATATATCATTGAAAATAAATTGCAAACAGAATCAGACACCTTACATTCGACAGCTAATTCTAAGCCGACCGGCAATACACCATATCCCGCGCCAATTATCGCCAAAAGAGTGGCGATTCCAGCATAGTTTTCTTTTTCAACTTGGATTATAATATTGTTGAGTTATTGTGCAATTAGTCATAATTATCTAATGAATACACGCAGTACGTACCAATAAAATACAAGATAAAAATCCCGGTTCCACACAAAAGACATGTACATTTCATCGCAATCTTGTAAGCATGAAACCTGTTTACAATGGTACCCAGTACCAAGGCACTAAGGCCACTGCACAATATCCAAATGGCACCAACAGACCCTATATTCACATGAAGAATGAGTTATTGATATTCATAAGTTGTCAGTATGCATGACAAACCGACCTGCTTGGAAATCCGAGTATCCGTACGGTACAAGAATTCCATTAATCAAGCTAGTTGTTGCGCAAAAGGAGGCAATGAGGACTGTGAACGGAATAAGCAAACACCAATAGTTTCGATTCTTTAAAAGTTTGAAAAATCCGACACTAAAAGTTTCCAAGGGTTTTGAGGCAGTGTAGGAAGGTGGTGTTGGAGGTCTTGCGGTTTGCAGAAAACTTGGGATGGCTACCACCGTTCCAAATATTGCAAATATCAATAGCTAAGTAATTGTTAGAAAGGTATAATCGTGTCAATGATAATCTGTCACGCATGCTGTTTCAATAAAAACGAGCAAGTTCCTACGGATTTGGGAAGATCATTTGGGCTTTGTACAATGAGCGGAATCAACAGATTGGCCACTGCTCCTCCAAGACAATTGGCTTTTGAATGAGGAGAGGTAAAGTAACACTTAGCACATTGCAAACCGTAAATGGTGTGCTCATCTTGAAACACTTACAGATTGTAGTAATCATGTTGATGCAGCATCTTGATTTCTCATTGAAGAACGTCATGGCAAACTAAATTAAATGGCAAAAAAATTCAGCATTACATTAATGTGAATTTTCAAAGGGGAAATAATGAGGACCAATTATTTATACTTGCGTCAGTTGTAATAACCATTGTGATTGTATTCGTAATGCCAGCCATCAACTTTGAGCAAAGTCAAGGTTGTGAAAAAAAATGATCAAAATTTGTTAGCACCAAGAGGGTCCTAGTTTGAAAAGGATAATAACCTGTCCGATAGTCATGAGTGCATATCGCCCAGAAATGTTAAGAATGAATACAGCGACATATCTCAACCATCCAGCCGCGAAATTCAACATGGCCGCCGTAATCAACTGACCAAAATTAGAAGCAACTCAAGCACCCATTGATTCGTTGAGCAAAAATCGAGGTTTGTACTTACCCCGACCCGAATTCCATTGCGATCTAGCCACCAGCTCACAAAAATTGTCGTTAGGAAATTCATCAATGCAATGTCATTCGTTAACATGTTCACTGCGGTCGCAGATACTTGTAGGTATTGCTCGGCCAAATTTTCAATCGGTGAAAATCCGTACCAGAATAGAGAGTTTGAAAAGTTGAGAAATATAATGAGGCCTAACCCGAAGTAACGGATTTTATATTGTCGATATGTTGGGATTTGGTTTGTGCCGTCATCACTTTCAATTGATATTTTATCCGGTTCGATACGTGGAGCAGGCTGATTTTGCTGGGGAATGTCGACAGACGCTTGTTCATGATTAAAAGTCATTATGCTAGAATAAAAAACCAGCTGGATGACGTTAGACTAAAATTGCATCACTGTTGTTAATATACCAAAAATCAGACACTATAATATACGCCAATCTGCCTATCATAATATAATTAACTCAACAAGAGCAACTTGATCCTTTAATGCCTATGTGCATTGATTTCTGCAACTTGAAGAATTTGGGACGAGATGTTGATGGGATGATGGGGTTGATAACAATTTTAATTTCATTGATCACATGAGTTTTAACAAAAGATGATGCGGAAATATACAATCTCAATGCTTCGAAGCCATGAAATGCCAGAGCATAAATATAATCGCATTTGGACTTTTTGATTGATGGAACAGCAGTGTGTGTTCTCGCGTTCTCATGAGAACACAAATTCTATAGTGAGAACACAAAAAACTGCAAATTTCATATGGTGAGAACACTGTAAGAACCGAAAATTACATATGAAGTAAGTAGTTTCGAACGGCCTGTGGTTCGTGTGAAAAAATATTTTCTGAATAAAGAATATATACCATAATAATTAATCACGTGTAATTTATCAGATTTGTCACGAACCACACGTGCCACGCAACAGACTCGTGAGAGGCACGAGCTTACCGCAGCTACCCAATCACAAACCTTTCCTATAAGCGTCGAAGTACCTCATCGCACGTAGAAGGGCAACGTGCCGCCGCCGCATTCGCTGCGCCTGTTCGTCGCAATCGCGCTGTACGCAAATATAATCTGTTGTGACATGGGGAAAAAGGGGGGTGGGAGAGTATGCAAAAAACCAGCGTCGGTCAACAATTGAACGCTGCAGACTCGTCACATTTACACTCTGCCTATATATACATGATTGCCGCTCCCACATTCTCATGCCATTTACACAGCCGACCCATTTCCCTCTATAACTCTTATTCACACGCGATCTAATATTGTTTCTAAATTTACGCTGACCGTCGTGAAACGCGCTGTGAATGTAGTGCCCCCAATGGTCAATCACAGTGCTATGCATTTCGACCATGAACTTCGGTTCAAGCCGATTAATTAAACAAAAAATGAAAACATACCATTATTGCTTGTTCCCCTTTTTAGTTGTGTGTGAGATCAGAATAAGCAAGACGCTTGCTCATGAATAAATTGTGCAATTTTTTCACTAGTCGTGGTATTTTGCAAAGTGCACGCTTTCCATCTCGTCTCCATCCAAGTTGCAATTCATAATTCAGTTGGGATTGAAGAAAACGTAATTACTGCATTATTGGTCCTGAATATGCCCTATAAGAAATCGTGAATGTAAACGCACGTGAACATGACATTTTACGTTTTGAAACACACGTAAAATGTCACGTTTCACGTACATTTACATTCACGATTTCTTATAGGGTATGGACAAATCATCATTTCATTAAATCAGCCTAAGGTCAAGACACAAATTCTGGAATGGGTAGTCGTTCTCCTTTTCAAATATCAAATGCCAAAAATCCATCATATTCTCAATCGATAAAATGGGCTTTTTCAGATATGAGCTCATATATTATAATTCCAAACCTGTGGATATCTGCTGCCATAGTTTACCTTTCATCCCGTAATATCTCTCGATAGACTGCTTTATCCAACTCGGACAAACTCGAACTTATTGCTGTGTTTTTATGGATCCAATATAACCTCTCATTGATAATAGCGAGGATCTCTGTAAACTCGTTCCGATCTAACTTTCCATGTTTTTAAAAATCACTTTTCTTACCGTATTCTCTTGTTTCTGGATCACGTGCTGCTACATAGGAAGTGAACATTATTTTTGAAGTGACTCTCAATATATGCAATAAATAAATTAATAGAATATGCATCATTTAAGCTTATCACTTTGAAACGTAAATTACCTCATTCAAGAACTCTACGCTTACATGAATTACGTTTCAAATTTTTTTTATTAGCACCTCTATATAAGGCTCCGAACGTTTTGATCTGGTTTCTATACCATGGTTTAGTCGATAAATACGAAATATTAGCCTTTTTAATTGGTCTTGTTGTTATAAGTAAAGTTTGGGAAGGCCTGATATTATATCTAAAAACTTATTCAATAATATCGTGATTTTTGTATTAAGTTTCGAGATATTTGGACTTAAAAACGGAAAAGATTATCCGTTTTGATATCCGGATCAATTCAGATCTTTTTTTTTCAAAATAACTCGAAGTATAATGAAAAATAACCATATTATTCAATAGACTTTTAGGTAGAGAGTTGCACTTTCTCCAACTTTACTTATAGGTAAAATATCGATTAAACATACCAATATTTTGTATTTATCGAATCGATCCGTTCGGAGCCCTGTATCACATTTTCGTTTACATGATACGTTGCTTGAATCTTAAGAGGTGCAAATGTTGCTGTAATAAAAATATAACGAGAACAAGAATCCACTGCGATACATAAGAAAATATGGGAAAAAATATATCCATTTTCTTTTCTGGAGTTGTTCTAATTTTTAATTGATTCCAAAATTTGAGGTTGAAGAAATTCCTTTGTCATAATATAAGAAAATCATTAGTACATATCCTTTATAATTATAATTAGTTTTAAATAGAATATCAACTGTCGGCCAAGTTTTATGCGTTACTTTTGCAATAGCCCAAAAGTACATTCGAGTTGCCATTTTTATATGCAAAAACATTGGATCAATACACAAAGATACAAATAGCTGACAAATGAATGAATAGTGTTGTTCCATGATGTGATTATATGCACGATGAATTGTTATTACTCGGAGAGAACTGTTTAAAAGGTTCCCATTGGTGTGCAAAATATTCCGAAACATCCGTGAGATGAAATTGGCATTGTACACCCAAATAAAATAAAATAATGAATGAACTTAACATTCTCTTTCAGAAAGCTCCAATGCAACCACTACAGATCGGATGCACGGATGTTTATTCACGGATGTTTATTCTTAATTTGGTAATCTTTAAACCCACGTGCATGGATAATTCTTCTGTTATATGTATATATATAACCTTATTAAAGGAAAGCCCTTTTTTGGTTGCCTGAAAATTTTTAACCTTGTATGGCCGGTCATACATTTAATTAATAAAAAAAACGAACTGGAAAAGAAAAAACTGATGCCCAACACTAAGACTGTCGTTTACTTCCTCTTATGGATAATGACCCTTACGGTAATTCACGATGAATGATATGTTTTCAAAAAAAATATCTGTTATTTTAATCAATAAACTTCATTTGCATTTTAGATGGGCACGCTAAGTGTGGTGAATATCCCTGACGCAACAGGTCCAATCAAACCTGCTACAACAGCAACAGCAGTAATAACACGGGTAAAGCCACCGCAACAGGCCCAACCAACGACCACTTCTCCTCTTGCCACAAACGATCAAACCGTACCTATTACAACAACGGTAGCAATCGCATCACCGTTAGTGCCACAGCCACAGGTGCAACAAAATCCTCAAACATCAAATTCTCCCATACAAACTGTCATTCAAACATCAAATTCTCCCATACAAACTATAGCTATACTACAAACTTCAGCGACACAAATTCAAACTGCTCAACCTGCTCCTATTTCAACCGGTCTTTCACCTGGTCCTACTTCAAACGGTCTTTCACCTGTTCCTACTTCAACTCCTGCAATGCACATACAGTCAGAAGACGAAGTGTTAACGGTAGTTCAAGCCGTACCATATTCGTACGCTCTCAATGGAAATTTACAAACTGGTGTCATGACAATAACCACAGTGGTGACACCCATTGTAAAAACTCATGGCACGACAGTAATTGCAGGAGATCCTCAGGTATCCAATACGAATATCCCAGCTGCCTTGCCGGTCAAGGATTCTGGTTCAAAATATTCATTCAACATGGTCCTGAGTTTGGTTGGTTTCCTCTTAAATTTCGGAATTTCATTCTAAAATCGGCATACGTCCATGATCGCGAACAAGGCCAGACTGTATACTATCACTGGATCAATTGTAACAATATGAACAGTGAAAACTGTTTGGGTTGATCCTGCAAATGAACAGGCATACCTAATAATTGGGGCTACGCCATTTTCTTTCTATATTTTATCCTTCTTACGATATCCCAACACATTCAACTTCCCCACATGCTAATTTTACGTATTGCGAGTAGGCTTGTACAACACGTAAAAAAGGTCCGATAACAAACATATAATATCAGCAAAAGATTCTCATAGATTAATATATAAAATAAATAGATAGACCGACAAAGAAAATGTGTATGATCACTTGGGTCAATTTACAATTGGCAAATACCCATAGAAACATAAATTAATCGAAATTTCATCTGAATGATTAATTTATCATATTCATAAACATATTTCTTGAGAAAGTCTCGAAATTTAGCTATTTGTGGATGAGTTGGACAAGGCTGTATTTTGCTCAGAACGAGAATACTTTCATTGTTACTATTGTGTAAATTATCCAACGTCCAATCAGATTTATTCAAATCAATTTCGGCAATAACCGTCAAAATGGTGCAAATTCGCACAACTTTAAACCGAAATTTTGACACAAAGACCAAGTAAATTTTGTTCGGTTTTTTGGGCTCATCTCAAAAAAAATGTTACACAATTACGAAATTATGCACAGATTTTAAATTATTGTACAGCATAAGATCTCTATTTTTAGTTGGTGTATGCATCAACTTTCCACGTGATTTAATCACATGCTTAAAATTTTATTGGTCAGCAATTTAGGCTGGCACTAAAAGAGTATTTTGATGACGCATACATCATTTATCACATGATTCTTGGAAGATCATAAATCACGTGATAAATGGCACGCTTCTTATCAGTCTTATTGTGATCATAAATATAAAAAACCACTGTGTCAGATATCAAAATATACTCCGATACCAGATAATTCATGTAAACAGCACATTATTTTCACATCAAATCACGTGAAAGTCACATGATATCCAAATATATCCATATAATAACGGGCTGGAAAATCGAGTTCGGATGCGGCATATAAAAATCTATTAATTAGTTGGGTGATTTAATTATAAAAAATCGGTTCTGCCAGGTCGTTATACCCAGATTTCGGTATAGATGGGTTCGGTATAGCCAGAGTCGACTGTACGCAACATAGATGTTTGATCAACGCACCAACTTTTATTATATGGTGCGGGACATCTTAACCCGCCAATTGTTTCAATTTTCCAGATACAATGTAAAATAGCATAACGTATAATGCAACTAATAATATGGCAGAAACTGTTACCACGTCGTTAACATAGGCGCCATAAATGTATGTTAAGTATGAACGGGAGCCGATCAGAAAATTGACGGGTTCCATAGACAGTCATTTTACAAATTTTTGAGTGAAAAAAGAAGAGGGTAGCTTATTTCAGGGGTAGGTTTTTTACGGTATTAGCTTGTCGTTCATACAATGAGGATCTAAAACAAATTCTTAATGTCCCAACTATTAATATTGCATTATTGGAAAGGGTGTACGAACTAAATAAGCAACAACACCAGGATTTGCGCCTTGCAACCATCCAATAAAATGATGTGCGTCTTCGCCAGCTGATGGTCCAATAAATGAATATATGTGGTTAGATGGGTTGACAAGATGTAGTGGATTGAGTCCAGAAGTTCCTGGCGGATAATTAGCGACGTTTGCTGGAACGGCAATATTTCCCACACTTGGTAAATCGACAAAAACATATACGGGATCAATTAAAGCTCGAATTTTCGGGTGATTGAGTACATAGTCAGTAAATTCGTCGCTAATTGACCCAAAAGCATTTGCACCACTGTGGTTATCTCCGGTGGCATCAATCGAACTTCGCCCAGCAATGAGTTTCGCGATTGGTAGAACATCTTTGTCCCTCCATTTTTCCGCAGGTTTCTCCTTAAGAATAGCCACGGGTTCCAAGAGATCCTTTCCTAAAAATTTCTAGCGCTGAGTTCACTGAATACATTTAATTTAAAACGAACAATATTATACCTGGTAGTGGCTCTGGATTAGGGACGGCTTCGCACAAATCAAAGTTTTTTGAATATTCGTCAACACTAAGAAGCTTCTTAAATGATCTAAATAATTTGATAATAAAATATAGTTAAGAAAAGTTTTTTAGATCGCTATGTACTTTCTGTCGTACTGAATAAAGGTCACGTAACGTCTGGCTGCCATTTAAAAAAAAAAGAAAAGTTTTTTACAAATCAAAACCAACTTACTGATATACTTTATTTTTTTTGGTTTTCTTGGGAGGCATTTTGTACGAAGAAGAGTCAGAAAAGAAATAATCGAAAACCCGTCTATATATACAATAAATCAGACTTTTAACGCGCTATAGTCACGTGATCGTGTAAATATAAAGCAAAATAAAATATCAGGATGAATCATCAGAACGATTGTGAAATTTATTCACGTGCAGGATAGTATTTTTCACCCACTCCACCTGACTAACTTAAGCCAATCATATTTTACAAATAATCACGTGCTATTAGGACGTAATCGGAATCGACAATAATATAGAGTACGAAGTAAATCCACCAATAATATTCCTTTCACGTGGTAAAATTTTGTTTCAATTTCGATAAAAAAGATATAAAATGGAATAATATACCCTCTAATTAAAAATCCTGATATCTTATATCCTAACAAACGATATTATAGGTTTAGTTTTTTAAATCCTTTTCCTATAAAGTGCTAATAGGCTTTAAAAAGTGCTCAATTTTATTGGCGAGTTAAGATGTCTCACACCATATGCATAATAACCTAGATAGCCTGAGTAAGCGCATCTAACGAGAGCAGAATTTATTTTCCTAATATATGACCACACAACCAGTGTATAAAATTCAATTTGAAATCATGTTCTCAAATTTTTAAAATTGTTCTCAAACAAAAGGATATTTATTTTTTATAATTACTTAGGGCTTACTGAGAACATGATTTCTGATCAAATTGTTCTCAAATAAGCGAACATTTTTGCAACCACAATGTTCTCAGAAATGGTGTCATGTTCTCTGAGAACAGTGAGAGCATCGAATTTTATACACTACACACAACATGTATTAGCTCGATATTTTGGAGAATGTGGTCACGACGTCACGTGATATGTGGCGCAATAATAGGTTAAACCTCCTTAAGAGCACGCTCTATGAATGCACACCCTCTCTAAATGCATGGAATGGTCGGGTCCCAGCTTATACGAGGTATATATATTTTGCCCTCTATAAATGCACATTTTACATGGTCCCGAGGGGGTGCACTTATCTGTAATACATTTCACAATTATATAATTGATATCTTCTGGTGATAGTCATTGCGGTAAAAGATCTTACTCATTAAATTTTATCTGTTCCAATGTGATGCGTCACGTTTGAACTTTCATTTACATGTCTGAGTAGGATCTCCTTCCCTTGGTAATAGACGCGTGTCTATGAAGTTCAACGTTTTTTTCAAGAGGCGTCTCTGGGGGGCTCTCCTTTCTTTGACACAAAAAATTTGACAATGCAACTTAAAATGTCATATATCCTCATGGCCCTTTCTTTTCTCCTTCGAAAAGCAGTTGCAGAAACACCTGAGAGTTGTTTTATTGCTTCATTATTAGCCTTTGCCTCAGCCACACGTTTTGGGTCTGATAAGTTATAATGATCAAAACGCCATGTCATTTGCTCGCCGAAGTTGTAGTGGCTTCTAATAACCTCTTGATTCGAAGTTTTCTAATTCTCTTCTGATACAGGTTCTACGAGGATATGGATAATATTACAATCGAGATTCTCACCGAAATAATCACTGATTCTACCTTCTGGTGCCATATTTACATATACCACAGGTCCCGGACGAAATGCACGAAGCTGGTAGTTAACATGAGTTAATCCACCTGGCATAAGAGATTGAATTATATTGATAAGGGCGTCGACTGTTGATGCATTAGAAATAGGAATTATGTGAATTCGATATGGTAAACCATGAAATGCATTAATAAGCAGTTGAGATTAATATTGGCACCGGTAGTTTCACTCATTTTACATTCCTAAATAAAAGATTCATAATGAGTATGATGTCGCTTTTATAGATATTTAAACAGATGTACCATTTAAAATTCGTTGGAAGGGACCGACTTTGGACGATTTCTGCTTATTTATATCGATTCACTCAATCCGAAGCTTGTTAGAGGGGTTTGTCATGTTAGTGATTTTGTTCTCTATCATCCGAATCTCAGATTCCTAACATAGTAAGTTTCTCAAACCTCTTACGATCCAGTCCCATAGAAAGCGTCATATGCAAAGAACTCAAGAAAGAAGAGACACATGAATATTCAGAAAATGTCTGTTTCAAGTCTCCCTACAGAAATATTACACGACTCCTTTGAATATCTTACGTCCGATCCGCTCTTTATTGCTATGTGCTTTGGTCAACCTCTCATGGTGTGAAATAGTTATACCGATCTTATGGAAAAACCCATTCGAATTTTTCGATCTGAAAAAAGAACATCAGCTACGAGGTAAAAATTTGGTCGACACTTATTTCATGTGTTTGGACCAAGAAGCGAAAACCAGAATTCGGCAAAATAAAGAACTTCACGTCAACACCTTTCAACACTCGAGTCATTTTTCAAAATTTCGAAACTGCAAAAAACCTTTCGCTACGCTTCATTTTTGAGAACAATCAGCAGTGAACCTATAAATCACGCAATTCGTTCATGGATTCAGTATTTGCCCAACACAAACGGCATTGATAGGCTCCATGATCTTTTTGCCTGCGAGTTTTATCAGCTGAATCGGTCGTCATCAAAAAATTAATTATTGAACAATTTGACAGGACCGTTTTGCCTTATTTTTGGATGCTACCTGGAGCCGCACAGTGTTTCTCCCAAGTTTCATGCTGCTGGCTTTTGTCGGATAACCCGACTCTCCCATCCGACCTTTTCGCCTTTTTGGAATCCAACTGTCGGCGTATAACACGTCTAAACATTATCAACCCTCCAGATATTCATGCGGCATCATTCATCAAGGCACAGAAACACCTGGATGCCAGATTTCTTGCTTCATACCATTCACCTATTCCAAATATATTATCGGCTATTGAAAGCAACATGAAAAATTTCAAACATTTGGCCTTGATAGGGTGTCAAAAACCTTCCCTTGACTTCATCTCCGAGGCACAAAATCTCCAGCAGCTAGCAATCGAAAGTTTAAGAAATGGCGGCGGCAATGAAATATTAATTGATGGCCAGCATCCAGTCTAAAATCGCTTACATATACCGGAAAAGTTTTGAATCAACGACATTTGGCAACACTGCTCCAACATGGGTTGATACATTTATTTCTCGCATGGGATAAATGCCCCTCTGATACACCAGCAGAATGATTACATGTTGTCGTCAAGGAGGTTCCAAAATACTGCAGCAATCTTCAAAGTCTTACTCTGATCTCAAAGGACGAAAATCTTGTCGCTGTGCTCACAAACATCTTTTCTCGGTTATATGCCCTTGAATATATTGAGCTTGCCAATACTTCCGACACAGAATGGATTCTTACCTCAAATAGGCTTTGCACTTCCAAAGAGTTTAATGGCATTGGATCTTTCCGAAGCTCAAGTCCAATTCGGTTCAGAGGCCCTCGAAGGATTTTTCAAAAATGCATCCAAAAATCTGGTCGATTCTTTGACATTGGTTCTTCCAAAACCTTTTGACCCTGAAAATGTATTGACATTGAACCAATTTGTCGACCAAATTATGTGGATCCAAATAATTCATCGCTATTACTTGTTTTTCGGTTTAGAAAAATAAAAATTTCATCACTAGAACTTGGATTTATTCCCCGACTTTGTAATATTGTCTTGTTCCTTGGATCATTTCATATATTTTTGTTTATAAGATTAGCCGCTTTTAATTCAAATTCATAAAATGTTTGACAAAAAACTTTCTTTAAACAATTAATAAAAACAAACGCATCGAAAAATAAACATAAACACTTTCAGTGACAATAGTAACAATTTTGAATTACACAAAAACCACCGTAAATATACAAAGCTCTATTTCACTAATGCAAAGATCATATCACAACGAAATCTTAATATGTAGATTTTTGAGGCGAGGGAAAGAAAATCTCCTTCAAGCTATTATTATCAAAGAATATTTGTTTCGGGTCATACTTTGAGCGTACTTTTTCAAATTTTTCAATATTTTTGTGATATGCTTGGGACAGGTAAGTTGTCACATTCGGAAGGTATTCCCATTCTTTGGCCCAGTGGGGTCTAATTAATGGTGAAGAGAAATGAATATTACAACTTGGTTGCTAAGGAAATCAAATTTTGGTTTCTTGATTACTCACTTTGCGCCATATCGATTAATCAATCCTTGTCCAAAATCAATGGCGAATTCTTGCCAGCCAGGGGTATTTCCATAGGTTTCCACTTCAAGGAAAACGTAAAACTGGTGTGGATCTTCGTCAAAGCTAGGTGCTAGTAAGGCATTTGTAGATTTGATGATTCGAAATTCCATTGCCATGTTAAGTGGATATTTGTTTAAGGCTGCATATTGGTAAACCTAATGAAAAAAAGAGCATTTGAGTATTAAACATAAAAGAGAAAGCTGAATCCGATGTTCATGGTACGCTACTTTGGTGATAACATTTTGAACTTCAAGGGCAACATTTGCAAAATCCTTATCAGCTTTGAAAGAGATATCGATATTGTTGAGTAGGAAGTTGTCAATTCCCGCTTGATAATGGATGGCGTCTGGAACCTGAAGTACATAGTTTGCCGGTGCAGCGGCTGGGCCTTGATTAAATATTGCAGAGGTAAGTGCTGGGGTCTGCACGAGGCTGGATGGTGATGAAATTAGGGCCAAAAACGTTTGGTTTGCTTGAGCAGTGGCTGCCGTCTGAGCGGCTGCCATAGCAGCGAGTTGTGTTTGTGTCAGGTTCACTGGTAGATCCGTCCGTACCCATCGTTTTACCCACAGTTTGTCCTTTGTCGGATCAGCTTGTAGTGAAACAATATTGAATGAGTTGAATGGCCAATAAAAGACTTCGATACCGTCCGAAGATTCCACAAGGCTTTTGATAGTCGATGGATTTAAAAAGTCTTTTGCTAATGGAAAGGTATCGACCATATAAAGGTTGTACATTGGTTGCGCACGGAATGTTACGGTGTAAACGATACCAAGTAGACCTGAAAGTAAAGTCAGTTGTTAATTCTATAAGTTATTTGCAAAGTTTTGACTTTTCGATTACCTAAATTGGTTTTTGCGGCTTTGAATTCAATGGGATCCTTTTCTTCACTAAATTCATACACTTTACCATCAGCGGCGACAATTTGGAACGCGACCACTTGGTCAGAGACAATACCCGATGAGAACTTTGCACCATGTGACCCGGTGGCAGTAACACCAGAAACTCTGAAATTATTTGAAACAGTGCCAGAGTCAAGGGTCAATGGTGGATTATTGAATCGTAGCGCATCATCGACATCTTTGATGGAGACACCTAATTTATTGATAGATAAACGATATTTTTTATATCAACTCATAGTGTTATTATATTCACCAAATTAATATTTACCAGCCTCGGCAATAGCGACCCATCCATACTTTGAATGGTTCTTTACTTGTACTGTGGCCAAATCGTTCACAATAACCAAATAACCCTTTGTTACGGATAATGAGCTCCAAGAATGTCCTTGGGCGGCACATCGAATCTTTTTGCCATTGTTGCGCGCTTGATTCACAATGTCTTGAAGATCGGCCAGAGTTTTTGGGCGGAAAATCGCTTCAGGGGTGACTTTGACATTACCTTCAACATTTGTCCATGTTTTTTCACCGCTTGGAGTGATGCCAGCGACTGTTTCAAAGATCACCAATAGTATTGATATGGTTATTAAAAATACAAAAATCTGGCGTTTTTGCGTCATGTTTAAGAGTTTTTGATCCTATTTGAAGGTAGATATATAGAGAATCAGGAATGCATATCAAGGGCGAGGCAACCCAAGATATCATACAAGATCCTATACATGTCATACTAATATGCAACACCTCATACAAATATACCATTCACATATATAAATAGTATAGTGATTTGCGCAGTGACTACATATGCATTTTTGTCCCACCGTACAATCATCATCTGCACGGACGCCATGCCGGCATTATGATAATATCGGTCATAATGCCGAATTCGAATGTTGCATTGAAAACAGAGATTTACGTAAACAATTACAACGAATTGGAATGAAAAGATTGAAATGATTAATAATATTAGTTATAATATGAAATACATTCATCAAGCAGGACTGAACCAGAGGTAAAACCATAAAAACGATATTCTATTCAAGAAATTTTTAACAATTAACACTAGTTTGTTTGACAAAAAGGACCTTCACCCTGAGAAGGTGCTAATTCTTATGGTCGAATTGCAGATTTAAGACTTTTTGTGTTAGAATCAGAAGCGGTTGAGTGGTCACTATTACTCCCAGACAAGACAACGGGCGTCTATGCGTTTGGTATGATTATGTGTGAAATTACCTCTGGCCAGAAACATTGTCTTGCTATTGCTCATTTTTCCAATGTCTGCTGTCTATTTAGGTCAGCATTGGAGAGTTGTTGTATGTAAAAGCGGAGGTGAAGCAAGAAGGCATGGGTTACGAATGTTCTCATTGTCGAGATGATAGAGGTATGCCAAAACCGAGCCTCATTGACTTTGTTGAGCTGAGTAAAAAAGATATCTTTAATTAACGCATCTCTTTTCTCTTTTCCACACGACTTCACAAGAAACGACAACCTTAACAACGTAATGCAACAATAAAAATGCCACCCTCCAGGACAACAACACCCCTGATGTGACTATGACAATAACACCTTGCGACGACAAGTCTTCTTCTGTTGTTTGTCGGTTGATGAGCCTTCTTCTGTTATTCGTCGGGTGATGGGCCGTCCTGAGGCGATTCTGAGGAGTGAACTCCCCTAGCCTGGCGTTACCAGTCATGATATTGTTGGATGATGGGCCATTCGCGAGCGGTTCCGATATTTTTCTAGTCTGGCAGTACCGGTTGTAGCACTGTGGCCCATTGGCTGATAAACCTTCCCAAGATGGTTTCGACAAAGTCTGTATGTGGAATCTAGAAAGAATGGATTGGCAAGGTTCTTATGTTTGTAGTTGTTTATTTTATTATTACAATGGCCACAATCTGTCATTATGCAGTTTTGGGTCTTGGTGGCTATACCAACTGATGAGTCCCTTAAACAAGGATGAAACCCATGCTAGCTTTATTCGAAATTAACAAATTTCAAATGGTGGAACTTTTTTGCGGAAAACCCAAGTTCAAATAATTAAGAAAGGAGTGGTCCCGAAGGCTTGATTATATCGAGGGAAGATTGTAATCCGGACATCCTAATTTTTTACTGGGTCCATTTTTACACAATTAATGAAGACAACCTTTAAACTCACCAAAATACTCAATAACAAAATATCGTTCAACACTCGAAGCAAGTTAACTCAGGTAACTTGAGTAACTTGATTAAAAAATGAACAAGTAACCCGTTTTGAATTTTTTTGACCGGGTCAATGCCCAATGAACAAATTTTAAATGATGTTTATTTTTTTTTAAAGAAAATTATTCTTCATTGACGTGGAAGGAGGTTAATTATTCATTCTGGTATGTAACAGGCACCATCTATCATTACAAAGATTTACATCCCGGAAATGTCCTTCAATTGAATGGTAAATGGTTTTGGGATATGCGGACCAGTAAACCAATCATCAACCAGCATCTATGGCAATCTTCCTTATATGGCTCCTGAAGTGATTCGTACTCAACAGCTGCTGATATGTATCTATAATATTGGTATGTTAATGTATTAAGTTGCCATTGGACGCCACCCATTTATGGAACAAAAAAAAACGACATCCATCTCGCATTCAACATTTGTAATGGTATCCGAGCACCAACAACCTTTCCGACCAATACAAAGAATTAATGCTGTGATGCAGATATTTCCAAGCGTCCAAATGCAGCAGAAATTTGAAATGGCTTTTTTTTTATGTATATAGCTTAATCAAAATAACACCTTTGAATGTGACGATATTAAACAAAACTCTGTTCATGAATTTGATAATCTTCCTCCTCCACGAAATGCCACTTTAGGTAAATTTATTTTAATATTTTTGATTTTTGGATTATTATTTAATACTAGATGTTAACCCGTTGTTGAACGACGGGTTTTAACATACCTTCAATGTTTATATTTCTTGATCAGTATATATGCTTATATTGTGATAATTAATGAAAAACTCAAATGTATAATTACTCAGTGCGGCGAATTGGCTACTGTTTATGTTGGTTACTATCATCCCTCACTTATTCTCGACTTATTACAATAAATATCTGAAACAGTATCTGTTGTGTATATAAAGATTATTAACATCATTATCACAAATATAAATCTGAGAGAATACGGTCATTGTGTTTTCATCTGGTACAAGTGAGCCTGTCCGATGGTACCGTGAATGCGAAAACTGTAGATTCCCCGTGTTCCAACTACACGCTCACCAATCTTGAGGTGAATTATAATATTGAATTATATTTGCGAATGTTCTTTCGAGATTCACATGAGCAACTATCTTGATCTGTAAGAAGAGCAAGTAAAGGTGCTGGTGGTTGACTGATAAGTGGTAGCCTTTTGCACCACATTGGAGCATGCGACCTTTTCTTCTATACAGTGCAATGCCTAATATTGTAAACATTGTACATTGATTGCACCCAATTGGTGACAAAAGACAGTACTTGCATCATAGTCCTGCATATTGGGGACATTGATATTTTGTCGAACATGGCGTGCATGTGCTGTATTTCACTGTTCAGCATGCTCATCTAGTACGACGCATGTATGTTTCATGCTCTTGAGCGTGTTGCTGCTCAAGGTGCTCGATTGTAAATGTTCATACGGGCTTCTCTGGCGAGACGGTTGTGGCGCTCTCTTGGTGTCTGTTTTACATCCATATTAAATCAATGGTGTAGAAAATAAGAAAGCAAGCAAATGTGTTTAAAAATGGTGCCTGTGCATTTAAAGAAATGAGGGCTGTGCAATAAGTCGCCAATAACAGATGATCAATATTTTGTAGCTTGATTAATGTATAGGGCACGATCGAATTAATGCAAATTCTTCTCATTGGAATCACAATTAATGCGTGGTAGAAACATAAAGCTCCGTCAATGAGAAGATTTGGATGAATGCGTGGCAGAACTCTTTCATCGATGAGGCTTTGGGCATTAATTGCGGTTATAAATATTTCCCGATACACGTGGAGACACTGAGCAGATCACAATCTTATGTCATATTCTGAGGTTACACATTCTAGATTTCTGGTCCTTTCCATTTCCTTATTGAGATCGACAGGTTGAGTTTTTGTATTATTGGATTCCTTATTGGGATCGACAGTTGCATGGACCACTTGACTTTTTGTATTATAGGATGATTAAACATGAATTAAATGAATTAGCATATACGAGACTATGTCGTCTCAAAAGTCTTTAACATACAATATGTTTATTATGTCGTTTGTATTTTTACCTTTAAATTCATTCGCTAACAGATTTTGTCTTTGAGCCTAACTATATTTAATATGAATACTTTATATAAAGCAATTAACTATTAAACATTATTAAATTTCTTTCTATATAAGCACATAATTATGATATTTATCAAAGAAATATGCATAAAAGTGTCGTCTTTTCAAACCCATATATGGTCAATGCATCAAAAAAACAAATTCTACGTTTAATGGACTTTTGATTCCGAAAAGAACAATAGAATATCAATTTATCTGTGTTACTTTTGTAATAGCTCAAAAGTAGGTTTGAATTACCATTTTTATATGCGACAAATACGGGACAAGGAATGAATTGAGTTTGTTCAATGATCAATCGTTGTTATTAGAAGAGGATGGGGTGTGCAAAATATTCTGAAACCAAAACGAAGACCCGTGAAATAAAATTAGGTCATTGACTGTACAACGAAATAAAATAAGATAATGAATGTGCTCTTTGTGCTTAACTTCTGCCCAAGGAATCGTCATTCTCTTTTGAATTTTCCATGCAGATCCGAATTTTATTAATGCAGGATACTTTCCTAATTTGGTAATCTTGAAACATTTCGTTGTCATCAATGTACAGATCTCAGGTACAACAGGTACAACTCGGAAATATATATAAGCATTTTACGGAGAAACGATTTCACCTAACCTTTTTTAGCATTTTTCTCTTGCCTGAAAATTCTTTAACCGTGTATTGCTGGTCATACTTTCATTAACAAAAAAACGAAAACCGGAAACAGAAAAAACCAATGCTCAACACTAAGATTGCGATCTACTTTCTCTTATGGACAATGATCCTTCCGGTAATTCACGATAAATGATATGTTTTCAAACCAAATTGTGGGATTTTACATTAATAAACTTCATTTCCACTTTAGATGGCCACGCCACGTCCCCCTGCAGTAGTGCCATTCATGCCCGCAATAACACCGGTAGAGTCGAAACACCAAACAACTTTTACCAGAACAGATCCAATCGTACCAGTTACAGTAGCGGCAGCAGCCATAGCACATGTAGAGTCACCGCAACAGGAACAAACTTTTAGCTCAAAAAATCCAATCGTACCAGTTACAGTAGCGGCAGCAGCCATAGCACATGTAGAGTCACCGCAACAGGAACAAACTTTTAGCTCAAAAAATCCAATCGTACCAGTTACAGTAGCGGCAGCAGCCATAGCACATGTAGAGTCACCGCAACAGGAACAAACTTTTAGCTCAAAAAATCCAATCGTACCAGTTACAGTAGCGGCAGCAGCCATAGCACATGTAGAGTCACCGCAACAGGAACAAACTTTTAGCACAAAAAATCCAATCGTACCTGTTACAACGGCGGCAGCCATAACTCCGGTGAGGCTACCGCCAATCATGCCCCCAATAACACCGGTAGAGTCGAAACACCAAACAACTTTTACCAGAACAGATCCAATCGTACC
>JADMIO011411925.1_pt1 | contig 18806 bp, 12 predicted proteins | sample 8958161 | NCBI WGS metagenome assembly JADMIO01 (sample SAMN16585339, study PRJNA669376) | soil metagenome | isolation source: Crop rotation soil | place: USA: Cullars Rotation, Alabama | collected 2011 | reverse complement strand
TTTTCCCTTCGCCCGCGAAAGTGCTTTGCAACGCCGCCGCCGCCGCGCGGATTTCATCCACCGCGGCCCGCAGTTCCGGCGAGCGCGCCAGCTCCCGCTCGAACTCGGCGCAGTCCGTTTTGCTCATCTCGCCCAGCGCGTAGGCGGTGACTTTCGGATCGTCTGTAGAAATTTTCATAATTCAATCACTCGTGGTTGTTCAGGCATGGGAGGCCTGCATTTGGACGCGCAACGTTTTGATCGCGGTGTGCAACAGGAAGCCGACATTGCTCACGCTCAGCTTCGTCACCTGGCTGATTTCCTCATAGCTCAAGCCCCCTTGAAACTTCAGCCGCACAACCTCCTGCTGGTTGGGGGGCAACGCGGCGACGAGGCGGAGCATCTCGCCGGTGGCTTCCTTCTGCTCCGCGGCCATGGCGGGCGTCGGCCCCTCGGCGGCTTCGGTTTCCAGGTCCATTTCAGTCAGGGCAGTCATACGGCTTTCCTTGCGCCGCACATTGAATGCACGATGGCGGCAAACAGTGAAAAGCCACGCGGCCAGACAGCCGTTGAGCTGCTCCGGCGTCTGCCCGCACAAGCGGACAAACGTGTCCTGCACCACATCCCGCGCCCCCTCGACATCGCCCGTGAGCGAAGCCGCGTACCGCGTCAACGGCCCCTCAAAGCGCTCGATTGCCGAGCGCAGCCATTCGGCCTTGCCTGAATTTTCCTGGTCCATTGGCGGGCGGTGTGGCCCTTCAATGGTGATAACTCGCGAGCGGATGTTTTCTTAGAAGAAAGTTTCAGGAAAAAGTCGGGCGGCAGAAGAGCGGGCGGGCAGCGGTGGTGGCGTCGGGGGAAAAACCGCGCGAGGAACCAGCCCGGAACCTGGCCGAGAATTTTTGGCCACCCATCGGCGTCCAAGGCGTCAATCATGACTTCCGTCTCCCGCTTTATTCTGCCGGCAGCGCTGATGTTGCTCGCTGCCGGCGTGTCCGGGGCGGAGCTGAAGCCTTATAGCGGAGCCGGATGCGCCGCCGAGGTGGATCCATTCTTCACCGACGAGGTCTGGGGCAAGGTCGCAGCCCAATCCTGCCTGAAATGTCACAAGCCCGGCGGCGATGCCGCGGACAGCAAGTTCGTGCTGCGTGATCCGCGACGCAGCCAGGGACAGGCGCAGGCCGAGGACATGCGGCACAATCTCGGCGCGTTCACAGCGATGGCGAAGGCCAAGGAAGGCGAGCAATCACGCCTGCTGCTGAAGGTCGTCGGCAAACTCAAGCACGGCGGCGAAGATGTGCTGGCGCCGGACTCGGCCGGCTATCGCGTGCTGGCGGATTTTGTCCGGCGCGTCAGCGCCCCGCCGAACGCGTTGTGGGCGAGCCTTACGATGCCGGACAAAAACGCGCCGCCCTTCTTCGATGGGATCGTGATGCTCGATGAGCGCAAACTCCTTCGCCGCGCCACGCTTTCGCTCGCCGGCCGCTTGCCAAGCGACACTGAGCTTTCTGCGGTCGAACGAGATGGACGGAAAGCCTTACCGAAAATTCTCGAGGCGGTGTTCCAGGAGGATGCGTTCCACGATCGGCTGCGCGAAGGCTTCAACGACATCTTCCTCACGATTGGCTATGACGACGTGCCGGAGAACGCGCTTTCCTACGAGCACTTCAGCAAGACGCGCGGCTGGACGGAGAAATTTGACCTGAGCCACATCGCCGACGAGAAGGCACGCCGCCAGGCCGGCTACAAGATTTCCGGCGACTACCGCAAGGCCATGCTTGGCGAGCCGATGAAGCTCATCGAATACATCGTGCGCAACAACCGGCCCTTCACGGAAATCGTCACGGCCGATTACATCATGGTCACGCCCTACACCGCGCGCGGCTATGGCATCTTCGATGAAGTGGCGGCGAGATTCAAAGACCTCGAAGATCCGTTTGAATACATCCCGGTGAAGCTCAAGGCGCTGGTGGGGCGCGACAAGGTGGACAACCAGGATTCCGCGACCGGCTTCTATGGGCACGCCGGATTGCTAAGCACGTTCCAATTCATGAAGCGCTATCCGACGACCGAGACGAATCGCAATCGCCAGCGCGCCCGCGTGTTTTATCTCTACTTCCTCGGCGTCGATGTGCTCGAGCTGGCCGCGCGCGTCTCGGATGCCGCCGCCGTCTCGGCCAAATTCAAGAACCCCACGATGGAAGCGTCGGAGTGCGTCGTCTGCCACAAGACCGTCGATCCCGTGGCCGGCTGCTTCCAGGATTACTGGAAGTTCGAGGGCGTTTACGGCAAGCGCAAAGGCGGCTGGTTCAAGGACATGTTCACGCCCGGTTTCGAGGGCGAAGACCTGCCCACCGAGGAACGCTGGCGCGCCTTGCAATGGCTCGGCGAGCGCACGGCGAAGGACCCGCGCTTCGCCGTCGCGATGGTCGAGCATGCTTACTACATCCTCACGGGCCGCAAAGTCCTGCTGCCACCGAAGGAACTCGATGACCCGCTCTACGCGGCCCGGCGCCGCGCCTACCAGGAGCAGCGGAAGGAAATCGACGCCATCGCCGGCCGCTTCTCACAGAACGGTTTCAATTTCAAAGACGCGCTCAAGGATTGGATCCTTTCTGATTTCTATCGCGCCGACGGACTCGCTGCCGTCGCCGCCAATCCCCAACGTCGCGTCGAGCTAGACGATGTTGGCGTGGTGCGAATGCTCGCGCCGGAGCAGGTGGAGCGCAAAGTGGCGGCGGTCTTTGGCAAGGGCTGGGGCCGCCTGCACCATGGAGATGGAGGACTCGACATGCTCTACGGCGGCATCGACTCCAAAGAAGTGACCGAGCGCGCGGCCGATCCGAGCGGAGCGATGGGGGCAATTCAGCGTATCCTGGCGAACGACGTCGCGTGCAAGCAAACCGCGCTGGATTTCAGCCGCGCACCCGCTGATCGCAAACTGTTTCCCAACATCGAGCCGGACGTAGTTCCCGGCACTTCACCGGAAGCGGACGCGAAGATTCGCCAGACCATTGTCCATCTGCATCAGCGCGTGCTCGGGCGCTTCGACCGCGCGAATTCGCCCGAAGTGGAACGCACGTTCCAGCTCTTCGCCGGCATCATCAGCGACGCCAATTCGCGCAAGGGCTGGGACAAGCAGGAGAATTATTCCTGCCGCCAGGGATTGCTCGCGCCCGTGCCCGATCCGAAATACACGGTGCGCGCGTGGCGCGGGGTCGTCACTTACCTCCTCCGCCAGCAGGAGTTTCTCTATGAATGATTCACGCCGCGATTTCCTGAAACTGTGCGGGCTGGCCGGCCTCGGCTTCGCCTGCCCCGGCGGGCTCCAGTCGATCATGCAGGCCGCGACGAAGGAAGCCGCGCCCTACGACGGGCCGTTCTACGTCGTCTTCAACGCGTCCGGCGGCTGGGACACGACCTACCTGATGGACCCCAAGGGCGTGAACGAAATCAATCGCCTCTACGCCGAGGGCGACATCCTTACCCAGGGCCGGCACAAGTTCGCGCCGACCGGCAAACACAAGACCGGCGGCATGAGCAACGAGGAATTCTTCGGCGAGTTCGGCCCCGAACTGCTCACGCTGAACGGCCTCGATTACTCGGTGAACAATCATTCGCCGGGCGCACGCTACATGGCCACGGGCAAGCTCGACAGCATGGCCTATCCCACCTTCGCCGCGCTCGTCGCCGCGTGCAAAGGACCGACCTGCCCGCTCTCGTTCCTCACCTTTGGAAATTATTCGGCCACGGGAAACCTGGTCGCGATGTCGCGCGTGCCCTACCTGCCGTCGTTGCAAAAAATCGCCAATGCCGACGCCATCGAAGGCAACCTGCGCTCGCCCTATCACGACGACTTCGCGCTCGCGCGCATTGAGCAGGCGCTACGCGAACAACGCGAATCACGCGCCGGCCAGGTTCTTCTGCCGCGACAGGAGCGCGCCGAGAACATGCTCTACGCCGCGCAGGTGAACTCGAAGGCGATGGCGCGCGTCACGCCCTACATCCCGAAGGACATCCCCAAGGAGCGCCTCGCGCAGCAGGCCGAGATCGCGCTCGCGTCCTTCAAGGCCGGGGTCTGCGTCTCCGCGAACCTTTCCATCGGCCAGTTCGACAGCCACGCCAACAACGACAAGGACCAGATGAAGCTGCTGCCCGAGTTCCTCGCCGGCATCGCCTATCTCATCAGGCGCGCGGAGGAATTGAAGATTCGCGAGAAGCTGGTGGTGGTGATGCAGAGCGAGATGGGCCGCACCCCGAATTACAACCAGGGCAACGGCAAGGACCACTGGTCCATCGGCTCCATCATGTTCCTCGGGCCGAACATCAAGGGCAACCGCGTCATCGGCGCGACCGACGAAAAGCAATTCCACGTCCCGCTCAATCCGCAAACGCTCGCCACGGACAAGGACAAGGGGATCCGCGTGCGCCCCGAGCACATCCACGAGGCGCTGCGGCAATTCGCCGGCATCGCCGATCATCCCCTCAGCAAAAAATTTCCCCTGGGCCTCAACGACCAGGACAAGCTCCAGCACCTGTGGGGCTGAGGTGGCAGGCGCGCCCGCCTGATGCCGGGTCCGGCTGGAAAGGCAAACTGGAGCCACGCCCGGCAGCGGTCATGCGGCCTGACGTTCTGTCCGGGCCGACTCGTCGAGGACCCGGCGCACGGTGGTGAGCAGCGCCTCGGGGGTGTAGGGCTTTTTCAGCGCGGCCCGGACATTGAGCCTGGTGGCAGCGCTCAAGTTTGGTTTGGAGTTCAGCCCGCTGACGCAAATGATTCTGACTTGCGGGTCGATCTGTTGCAGCGCCTGAATGGTCGCCGCTCCATCCATGACCGGCATCATCATGTCGGTGATCACCACCTTGATCCCTCTTCGATGCTGGTTATAGACGGTGAGCGCCTCGGCCCCGTTTTTCGCCGTCCAGACACGATAATTGAACAGCGCGAGCGTCTCGCGGTTTATTTCCAGAACGGCAAACTCGTCATCCACCACCAGAATTTCCTCCCCCCGCCCCATGGGCAGCACGGTGGAACCATTCTCCGCCGGCGCGCATTCCGCCACGGCGCTGCAAGGCAGGTAAACATGAAAGGTGGTTCCCCGGCCAACCTGGCTGGATACTTCGACGAACCCGTTATGCGTTTTGACAATGCCCATCACGGTGGAAAGGCCGAGACCGCTCCCTTTGCCCGCTTCCTTGGTGGTAAAGAAGGGTTCGTAGATCCTCCCCAACAGATGCGGCGGAATGCCCTGCCCCGTGTCGGCAACCGTCAGCAGCACGTGGTCGCCCGAAACCGGCTTCGGCTGCATTGGGGTCTGCTTTTCCTCCAGGGTCACGTTGGTTGCCTCGATCAGCAGTGAGCCGCCATCCGGCATCGCATCCCGCGCGTTCACGCAAAGATTCATCAACACCTGGTGCAGTTGGGTGGCGTCGCCCTCGACCAGGCGCAGGTTTTTCCCAAAGCCGGTGGTGATTTCAATCGACCGGGGAAAAGTCTGACGGAGAAGTTTGCCCACTTCGGTGATGAGATGCTTGATCTGAAGCGGCGCGTGGTCGCCAGAAACGCCCCGGGCGAACGAGAGAATCTGCTTCACCATTTCGGAACCCCGCTGGGCGCTGGATTTGACAATCTCCAGCACCTGCCGGCTTTCCGGGCTGACGAGATCATTCTGGAGGAGATCGGAAGCCATGAGCACGGGCGAGAGGATGTTGTTCAGGTCGTGGGCGATGCCGCCCGCCAGCGCGCCGATGCTCTCCATCCGTTGGGCCCGCAGGAACTGGGCCTCCAGTTTTTTCTTCTCCGTGATGTCCATCATCGCGCCAATCATGCGGACTGATTTTCCCGCCCCATCGCGAATGATGTAACCCCGATCCAGAATATCGGCGTAGGTTCCATCGCGACGGCGAAAGCGATATTCATCGGACCACACTTTGTCACCGCTCTTGGCCAGGGCACGCAGGCCGGCCCGGACCCGGTGGTGATCTTCCGGGTGAAGGAGGCGGAATCGAAACTGGATCTGCGGCTCAATTTCATCCGCGCCATAGCCAAACACCTTGTTGAAGCTCTCCCCCAGCCACAGGTCGTCGGTGACCAGATTCCAGTCCCAGATCACGTCGTTGGTGGCCCGGGCGGCGAACTGAAACCGTTCCTCGCTCTTGCGCAGGGATTCCTCGGCCTGCTCGCGCTTCCTTCGTTCCTGTGCTTCCACCAGGGCGCGACGGATGGCCGAAACCAGCCGGGCGGGCCTCTCCTTCAGGATGTAATCGGTGGCGCCAGTCTTCAGGCTTTGCACCGCCACCTCCTCACCCACGGTTCCGGACAAAAGAATGAAGGGAATGGGCAGGCCTTTGGCCCGGACCAGATCCAGCGCGGTGAGGCCGCAGTACTGGGGCAGGGCAAAGTCGGAGAGAATCACGTCAAAAGCATGGTTGGTGATGGCGGCTTCAAACTCGCCCTGGTTGGTCACCTGCATGATCTGGCAGTCCAGGCCGTCCTCCTCCAGCGTGGACCGGATCATTTCCGCGTCGCGCGGGCTGTCCTCCAGGTGCAATATGCGGAGCGGGGATTTCATAGAATTCCGTTACGCGGCCTTCCGGTTTCGGACACTGCCCACCGGCGGCTCGTTGAGCACCGCCCAGAACAGGCCGAGCTGTTTAATCGCATCGATCACCCGGTGAAAGTCGATGGGCTTCACCACGTAGGCGTTGGCTCCCAGCTGGTAGCTCTTCACCAGGTCCTGCTCTTCCCGCGAGGACGTGAGCATGACGACGGGGATCATTTTCATCAGCTCGTCACCCTTGACTTGCCGGAGCACTTCCATGCCGTCCACTTTGGGCATCTTGAGGTCGAGCAGCACCACCACGGGGTTGCCCTCGGGCCGCGCGCTGAACTCTCCGCGCCGGTAGAGATAGTCCAATGCCTCCGCCCCGTTGCGCACCACCACCACGTCGTTGGCCAGGTTGTTCTCCTCCAGCGCCTCCAGCGCCAGCTCGATGTCCTTGAGATTGTCTTCCGCCAGCAGGATCCGTTTCAGGTTCATGTCTTTGCTTCCGGTGCTTTGGGAATGGAAAAATAAAAGGTTGCGCCGCCATCCACCATTCCCTCCCCCCAGGTCCGTCCGCCGTGGCGGCCAATGATTCGCTGCACGTTGGCGAGTCCGATCCCAATCCCTTCGAATTCATCCGATTTGTGCAGCCGTTGAAACACTCCGAAAAGCTTATCGGCATATTTCATGTCGAACCCGACGCCATTATCGCGCACGAAAACGACCTGCTCACCGTCGTGGTCAGGGAGGCAGCCAATTTCGATCTCGGCGCTCGCCCGGGTCCGGCTGTATTTGAGCGCATTGGAAAGCAGGTTGAGCATCACCTGGCGCATGAGCTCGGGATCAGCCTGCACCGAGGGCAGCGGCCCGATCTTCCAGACGATTACCCGGCCGGCTGCGTCCGGGGCCAGCTCTTGAATGGTGTCCTGGGTGAGCTGTTTGAGATTGAGCCGGGTGGCCCGCATTTCGGCCCGGCCCATCCGCGAAAAGGAGAGGAGATTGTCGATCAATGTCCCCATTTCCCTCGTGGACTCGGCGATCAGTTTCATATACCGCCGGCCCTTGTCATCCAAGACCGAACTGGCCCGTTTTTGCAGCAGCTCCAAAAATCCGCCGATGTGCCGGAGCGGAGCGCGGAGGTCGTGCGACACGGAATAGGAGAACGCCTCCAGTTCCTTGTTTGCTTCCGCCAGGGCTCGCGTGCGTTCCTGCACGCGTCGCTCGAGATCGGTGTTCAGTTCCCGGATCTGCTCTTCCGCGCGCTTCCGCTCTGTGACGTCACGAACGATGCCCAGCAGCAGCGTCTCGCCCTTTTCCCGCTGCACAAACGAGCCGGTTACTTCGATGTCCGCCCTCTTCCCCGAACGGTAGGTCACGCGCCGTTCGATCTGGCTCTGGATCGTCCGGCTGGAGAAACGTTCCCGGTAGGCGCGAAGGCGGTCGGCCTGATCCTCCGCCTCAGCGTAGCTCGCCGTGAACGGTTTGCCCTCCAAATCGCCGGCGGTCATTCCGGCCAACTGGCAATAGGCCTGGTTCACCGCCACAATGATTCCGTTTTGGTCGGTCAACCGCAGCCCGTCGCCCGAGCCGTTCCAGACCGAGCGAAAAAGCATTTCGGAATCGCGCAACGCCTTCGCCGCGTTCTCCCGTTCGGTGATATCCAGCAGCGTGCCCAGAATGGCTGGCCGTCCATTGTATTCCGACCGCGCGCCGTGCACTTCGATGTGGGTGAATGTGCCATCCTTGCGCCGGATGTGGAGGTTGTAGCGAATATGTTCCACCGTTCCTTCGAGACGCTTGCGGATGTTTTCCGTCACCAGGGACCGATCGGCTTCGACGATGAAATCCGTGACCGGTCGGGATGTCAGTTCTTCCTTGGTGAAGCCGAAGATTTCAGACATTTTCGGATTCACGTAGGTGAATTTCCCGTCCTGGATCACATAGATGCCCACCAGGGATTGCTCCACCAGGGTGCGAAATTTGCCCTGCGCGGCCGCCACCTCGGACTGGCGTTGCTCCAGGGCCACGGCCATCGTGTCAAAGGCGTTCGCCAGCGTGTTCAATTCCCCTACTCCACCGCCCACGAAATTCGTGCGCGTCGTCAAATCGCCCCGGGCAATGCCGCTGGCCGCTCCCACCAGCGCATTCACTGGCCGCAAAAAATAGCGCCGCGCATAGAGCCGGGCGGCCACGAGCAGGAGGACCGTCAAGCCCACCAGCACGATGCAGTTGCGCAACAACTGCTGGTTGGCCCGGGCGAAGGAAGTTTTGAGCGGAATGCCCACGCTGACAAAAAGGCTGGGCGTCTGATCTTCCGTGATGCAGGTGATGGCGTGCAATTGGGAAACTCCATCGATCCCCGGCCGTTCCACCACCCCCTGTTTTTCGGCCAGCGCCCACCGGAAGAGCGGCGTGCCTACGAGCGACTTCCCCACCCATTGGTCGCTATGGGGATGGCTCGCCAGGATGTTGCCGCTCCGATCAATGACTGTAATGGTCGCATCGGCCGGCATCGGAACCTGGGCGATGGTTTCCGACAGCAACGATGCTTTCACCGCCGCGAAGACCACCCGCTTGAGCTTGCCTTTTTCATCGAGGACCGGATACCCGAAATTGAGGGACGGTTGTCCGGTCAGCCGGCCCACCTGGAAATCTCCAATCGCGAAGCGCTTCGTCTGCAAAACGCGCTGAAAATACGAACGGTCGGCCAGCGACGGCGGCGTATTCGTGGGCGACGCGCTGCAAAACACCATGCCGTCCAGTTCCAGCAGGCCAAAGGTGAGATAGTCCGGCGAGAGCTTCTTCAAGTTCACCAGGTGCGTCTCGGCAAAGGGCGCATTGGTGGTCAGGGTCAGGAAGGGGAACTCGGTCAGGGTGGCCAGCATCTGCCGGGCGTTACGGATAAACTGTTCTTGCTGCGCCGCCGCCAGGCGGGAAATGGCCACGGCACTCTCTCGCGCCATTTCCTTTTCAATCCGCCGTTGTTGAAAACTGCTGTAAAGAACCAGCGCGAAGGCAGGCACGAGGAGTAGAAGCACCAGCAGCAATAGCTTGGTCCGAAACTGCGAGAAAATGCCCCACCGGCTCACACCAGCATGATCGGTGTGTGGCCCTTTTGCACATTTCAGGGGAGCATTCACTTTTCCGAAGTGCTATCGACCGTTTCGCTGCTGGTCTGAACCATGAGCCCAGGGCTTCCAGCACTGCAAGATTATCCATCGGAGCGGGATGGTTCGGAGCGGGACGTAGCCGCATCCTTTTTCCAAACACCGGCCGGGCGCTCGCGATGAATTCCTGTTTAGCCCGCGACGCGGGCAGCCGCTAATTCAGCGGTGGACGACCAATTTGTTTCATCGCTCACTGAGCTTGAGCTATCGCTCCGGGTCCGCCGGGGCCAGCCGGGCTTTTGTCCGTGGCCCACGGCAACCCCCGCCACTCATGAACAATAACCGCCCACCGAAGCGCCGCCCAACCTGGCATTTGATCTACTTCGTTCTCGCGGCCTTTAACCTGCTGACGGTGATGTTCACGTTATACCTGAATCACCGCGTGCGGGATGCATTCAAGCATTCAGTTTCGGTGAACCGGCAATGGACGACGCGATCAGAAACGTTTTCCTCCCTCGGCGAAACCATTGGAGCGGTCAATGCGCCCGGAAATGACGTGTTCGACTCACGCGATGTGGCGGCCGAATCAACCAAAATGAACGCAGCGTTGCGGCGCTTTGATGAGCAGATTTCGGAAATTCGTGATGAAATCATCCTGAACGTTGACCGGACCAATGCGGCCCGGCTGACCAGGGAATTACGCGACGTCGAAACCGCGATGCGGGACATGGTCGCGGAAGCTCGCCTGATTTTTTCCTATTTTGAAAAAAATCAAGCGGACAAGGCCGGGGAACGAATGGCGACGATGGATCGAACTTTTTCGCGCCTGGGCAAGGAACTCGCCGACCTGCGCCGCGCCGTGGTTGACATTCAAAACCAAAGTTTCTCCGACCAGTCGCGGGCGGCGAACTTGATCGCACAATACGAACTTGGAATTGGCATCGCTGTCTGTGTGCTGGCCATTTTGACCGCCGCCTACGGTCTCAAGCTCTCGCGAAAAATCTCGGCGACCATGGCAGAGAACGAGCGGAACTTGCGTGAAATCCAGAAAAGTGAGGCCCGCTTCCGATCCATCTCCGAGACGGCGCATGATGCCATCGTCGTCACGGACGCGCGCGGGGGGATCCTTTCCTGCAATCGAAGCGCGGAGGCCATGTTTGGCTACCCGCAGGCGGAGCTCGGCGGGCGCTCCCTGGTGCAGCTTCTGGACGAGTCGTTGCGCGAAACAAAACAGATGGAGATCGAGCAGGCGGCGGCGAACAGCGGGGCCGGGCTCCAAAATAAGGTCATTGAATTGAAAGGGCGCCGGAAAGACGGAAGTGATTTTCCCCTCGAACTCGCGTTGTCGATGTGGACCTCTGGTGACGAAAACTTCTTCAGCGGCATCTTTCGCGACATCAGCCATCGCAAGGCCATCGAGCAGGATCTCGCGCAGGCGCGGGATGCCGCGCTCAGCGCGGCCAGGCTGAAGGCCGAATTCCTGGCCAACATGAGCCATGAGATTCGCACTCCGATGAATGGAGTAATTGGCATGACCGGTCTCCTGCTTGATACGCCGTTGACCCAGCAACAACGCGATTTTGCCGAAACCATTCGCAACAGTGGTGAATCATTGCTGACCATCATCAATGACATCCTCGACTTTTCAAAAATCGAGGCGGGCAAGCTCACCTTTGAGATGCTCGACTTTGATCTCCAGGAGACCTTGGAGAACGCGCTGGAACTGCTCGCGCCCCGCGCCGAAACCAAGAAGGTCGAGCTCATCGGCTTTGTCGAACCTGATGTGCCGACGTATCTCCGGGGCGACGCCGGACGTCTGCGGCAGGTGTTGACCAACCTTTTGGGCAATGCGATCAAGTTTACCCAGCGCGGCGAAGTCGTGGTGCGCGTGTCCATCGAAAGGAACATCGAAAGCGACACCCTGCTCCGTTTCGAAGTGCGCGATACCGGCATGGGCATCTCGCCGGAGGCCCAGGCCCGTTTGTTCCAGGCCTTCAATCAGGCGGATAATTCCACGACCCGCAAATTTGGCGGAACCGGACTTGGGCTCGCCATCTGCCGTCAGCTGGTCACGATGATGCAGGGCGAGATCGGGGTGGTGAGCGCCGTGGGTGCGGGTTCCACATTCTGGTTCACCGCTCGTCTGGGCAAACAACTGAATCCAGCCAGGGTGCCCCCCACCAACAACGTGGATCTGGCCAACCTCCACGTCCTTATCGTCGATGATAACGAAACGAACCGGCAAATTCTCCACAATCAGGTGATTTCCTGGAAGATGCATAATGGCAGCGCCAAATCAGGCCTCGAGGCGATGCAAATTCTGCGCGCGCGCAGCGCCACAAAAAATCCCTACGATCTGGCGATACTTGATCTCCAAATGCCCGAGATGGACGGCCTGTCGCTCGCGCGGACGATCAAGGAGGATCCAGACCTTGCAAACACGCGTTTGATCCTGCTCAGCTCACTAGGCGATCAAATAGACGCCGGGACTCTGGCCCAACACGGCATCAGCGCCTGTCTCCTCAAGCCAGTGAAGCAATCGAAACTGTTCGATTGCGTTGCCGACGTGTTCGGCAAAACGCCGCACGCGAGGCGAATCACCCCCGTTCTCAACCCCATTCCGAGCGCTCCGGCCCAGAATCGTGTCCGCATGCTGCTCGCGGAAGATAATTCGGTGAACCAGAAAGTCGCCGTCGGTCAGTTGCAAAAGCTCGGTTACACCGCGGATGTGGTGGGCAACGGCGCGGAGGTCATCGAATCCTTGCAGCGCATTCCATATGAAATCGTCTTCATGGATTGCCACATGCCCGAGATGGACGGCTATGAGGCGACGCGCCGGATTCGTGAAGCGGAGGGAGCCGGTCATCTTGGGCCAGGGGGGAAGGCGGTCCACATCATTGCGATGACGGCCAACGCCATGCAGGGCGATCGTGAGAAATGTTTCCAGGCTGGCATGAACGATTACATTCCGAAACCGGTGCGCACCCGGGACCTCTTCGAGGCGCTGGAGCGATGGAACGCCTCTCACTCCGGGAAAAATGAAGCTGAAACCATGGGCTGCTGTGACATTATCGAAAGCTTGCCCGCGGTCAGCGGAAGCGAAGCTTCTCCCGTTGATTTTGCCCGGTTGGAAGATCTCGCCAGCGGGGCCTTGACTGTTGAAGCAATCATTGCGGCCTATCTTGTCGATGCGTCTCAATTGCACGGGGAGCTGGAAAAGGCCGTGGGTGACGGATCAACCGAGGACGTTTCCCGCGTCGCCCATAAGTGGGGCGGTTGCAGTTCGAGCTGCGGCATGGACGCGTTGGTCGGGCCACTCCGCGCGCTCGAACAGCTTGGGAAATCCGGCAACCTTTCCGGAGCCAAGGAAGCTTTTGCCCAGGCGACCACTGCCTTGAATGCCATCCAGGAATGTTTGAAGAACCGCCCGGCCTGCGCGGGCTTTGCCTGAAAAATTATGAAAAAAATTCTATTGGTTGAGGACGATCGTTTGATCGCCAAGGTTTATGAGGGCCGTCTCGCTGGCGCCGGCATGCACGTTGACGTGGCGCATACCGGTGAGGGTGCATTTCAAATGCTGGGCCGGGAGATGCCGGATTTCGTCCTTCTCGACTTGATGCTGCCCGGCGTCAACGGCATCGAGGTAATCAAGGCCATCCGGTCGAAGCCCAGCGGCGCCGACGTTCCAATCGTGGTGTTCTCCAATGCGTTTCTCCGGAGCACCACTGAAGCTGCGTATCGAGCCGGGGCCACCCAATGTTTGCGCAAAGATGAGTGCACTCCATCACAAGTGATTCAACTGGTGGAGGAGTTTTGTCGCGCGAAACCTTCCCCCACCCTGATGCCGGCTGACAGCAACGGCGAGAGTCAATACCACGCTGCTCTCAAGAACCTGCGGAATTCCCTGCTCAACGGCTCCACTGAAATCATTGCCAAAATACGCGGCCAGCTCCAGGCGCTTTCGAAAAGCACCACCGCGCCCGATCGGATGGCGGGTCTGGCAGGGTTGTATCGCCAGGTTCATATGCTCGCCAGCAACGCGGCCGTCGCCGGATTTCATTCCGCCGCGCAACAAAGCAGCGCGTTGGAAGGGCTGGTGAAGGAACTGGAGCAAAAGCCCGAAAAGCTTACGCCGTCCACCTTGCGCACCATCGCTCAGGCGCTCGACACCCTGCCCCATTTGCTTGGCGACAATCCCACCCGGCCGGTCGAGAGCGTCCAGCCGCTGGTGCTGGTGCTGGATGATGACAAATTCTCCCGCCAGGCCGTCTGCTCGTCCCTGGCAAAGGCCGGCCTGCGCGGCGTGTGTGCGGGCCGGCCCGAAGGAGCCCTGGAACTGGCCTCGGACAATGTTTTCGATTTGATCTTCCTCGATGTCGAGATGCCGGGCTTGAATGGCTTCGAGGTCTGCGCCCGCCTTCGCGCCAGTGGGCCGAACAGCCAAACGCCCGTGGTTTTTGTTACGAACCTCACCGATTTCTCAACCCGTGCGGAATCGATTCGCAGTGGTGGCGCGGATGTGATTGCCAAGCCGTTTCTGCTGACCGAACTCGCGGTCAAGGCGTTGACGTGGCTGTCGCGCAAACAGGCCGTCCTTCGCGAAGCAGTCGCAGCATGAAAGCAGGAAAAAACCCGATGAATTTTGGTTGCTGATGATGAGTCCTTAAACCTAGGAGCGCCCTGTGCCGGAGAGGGAGCTGGATGGATTTGATGCTCACGGACGTTGCGATGGCAATTATAGAGGATCTAGACTAATGACAAACAGGCCCCTGATGCACGGCCCAACCCCCCACGCCCGGGCGGGCGTGTTTCACTGAATGGACAAACGCGTATTGTCGGTCCTGGTAGTCGATGATGAGCCGGATGTCTTGAAGGCGGTGCAGCTTTGCCTTCGTACTTCCGGTTTGAAATTGTGCCTGATTCTGGATCCGCGGCAGGCCATGGAAGCGGCCCGCACCTATCTGCCGGATGTCATTCTGTGTGACGCGAGCATGCCCTATTTAAGCGGGCCGCAAGTCATCACCCTGCTGAAGAACGACCCAACGACGGTGAACATTCCTGTCATCCTGATGACCGCCGTGGCTGAGGCCCACATGTTCTCCGATGTCCCCTGGACAAGCTTTCTGGCCAAACCCTTCACCCCGCAGGAACTTCGGGAAGCCATCGTCAGCGCCGTGAAGACAGTGATTCCGCAGAGCTAGCCCCGCGTGCTTCGGCGGCCAACTCACGTTGCAAGGCGCTCTTGCTCCTTTCTTTCGCTCTTGCCACTCTTCCACGAACAAACCGCACTCCCAATGGCACACGAGAGAAATTCTAAAATCTCCGGTATCGGGTCCAAGTCCGAAGAACGGGTCGGCCTAAGAACCTTTGCCCGGTGTCATGTTAGCCAGAAACCGAAGAATCAAATGAAAGGAAGCATCCCATGAGCAGTTTTGTTTTGTGTGTTCGCAACAAGGATTCGCACACCGATACCTTCGGCAAGTCCGTCAGTGCGCCTTCGTACCTGGCCGTACCGGAAGCTGAGCCAATCCCCCGCCCCACCCACAAAGTCGGGGGCGTGAAGGCATGGATGGATGCCATCGTGGCCCAGGCCACACCCCAGCCGGGCAGCGAACTTGATCTTGTTTTCCTCGTCCACGGCTATAACACGCCGCCGGAAGAGGCCTTGAAGCGGCAACGTCTCGTCGAGAAGGAACTCCGTGACCGCGGCTTTGCCTGAATGGTCGTCGGGTATGATTGGCCGACCTCGGGCAGCGCGCTGTTATACTTGCGGGATCGCATGCAAGCGCAGGCTGCTGCTTCCCAGTTGGTCGATGGCGGGATAATCCCCTTCACCAAATACAACCTTGCCGATTGCCCCGTTAAGATCCACTTGATGGCGCACTCCATGGGCGGGTTCGTCGTGCGCGAGGCGTTTCGTTCCGTCGACAAGGGGCGGGATGCGAATCTCTCCAACGATTGGCGGCTGGGACAGGTCGTCTTCTTTGCCGCCGACGTCTCATCCGAGTGTTTCGATGCCGGACACCCGGACATGGTCCCGGTGTTCAATCATTGCGGGCGCTTGACCAATTACTTCAGCGGCTACGACGAAGCGCTCGCCGTCTCCAACGCCAAGAACATCGACTTGAGTTCGCGCGTGGGGCGCGTTGGCATGCCCACGGACAATCCCGGCCACGAGAAGGCGCTCGACGTGGACTGCGGCCCCCGCTACGTCGCCGTGCCGAATCGGACTTTCCATGTCATCAACGGCATGAAGTCGCATTCGTGGTACTTGGAAGATCCCATTTGGTACAACGATCTGGCGGACACGCTCAAAGGCCAGATCGACCGCAACCTGATCCCAAGTCGAAAGCGCTTGGGTGAGAATGACTTCGAGTTGAAGACCAGTTGACCTAGCCACATCCTCGACCACGCCTTCAAAGGAGAATTCTAATATGCCTGCCATCCGTCAACGCTCAGGCCTCAACTCTCAACCTCACTGGCAACGCCCAACGAGCCCATCTTGATCCGGCCGATTCACGCTGAATCACCAGATGAACGGCTTCAATCGCCTCACGGTGAGCCACCGGACGAAAAACCCCGCCGCGCCTTCCGGCACGACGGGGCTGGTTTCAGAGAGTGGGCCGTTCAGAACTTGCCGCCGTAGACCGCGTTCCGGCCGAGCAACTGCTCGATGCGCAGGAGCTGGTTGTACTTGGCGGTGCGGTCGGTGCGGCTGAGCGAGCCGGTCTTGATTTGGCCGCAGTTCGTGGCGACGGCCAGGTCGGCGATGGTCGAGTCCTCAGTCTCGCCGGAACGATGGCTCATCACGGCCGTGTAGTTGTTATCCTGGGCGAGCTCGACCGCGTCGAGCGTCTCGGTGAGGGAGCCAATCTGGTTGACCTTCACGAGAATGGAGTTGGCCGTGCCGGTGTCGATGCCGCGCTGGAGGAACTTCACGTTGGTGACGAAGAGATCGTCGCCCACGAGCTGGACCTTGTCGCCGAGCTTGTCGGTGAGTTTCTTCCACGTCTTCCAATCGCTCTCGGCGCAGCCGTCCTCGATGCTGATGAGAGGATACCGCGCGCAGAGTTTGGCGTAAAAATCCACGAGCTCATCGCCGGAGAGCTTCTGGCCGCTGCTCTTCTTGAAGACGTAGGTTTCGTTGCCGGTGTAGAACTCGGAGCTGGCCACATCGAGGGCGAGGAAGATCTGCTTGCCGGCCTTGTAACCCGCGTCCTTGGTCGCCTGGAGGATGACCTCGATGGCGGCCTCGGCGCTATCGAGCTTGGGCGCAAAACCACCCTCGTCACCGACCGCGGTGCTCAGGCCCTTCTTCTTCAACACGCTCTTGAGGGCGTGAAAGATTTCGGTGATGGCCTGCAAGCCGTCGCTGAAGGTGTCGAAGCCCTTGGGCACGATCATGAATTCCTGGAAATCAATCGGAGCGTCGGAGTGCGCGCCGCCGTTGATGACATTGGCCATCGGAACGGGCAGCACCTTGGCGTTCGGCCCGCCGATGTATTTGAAGAGCGGCTGGCCGAGAAGCGCGGCCGCGGCCTTCGCATTGGCGAGGGAGACGGCGAGAATGGCATTCGCCCCGAGCTTGGCCTTGGTCTCGGTGCCGTCGAGATCGAGCATGATGCGATCGACGGTGAGTTGATCCAGCGCGTCGACGCCGCGGAGCTTGGGGAGAATTTTCGAGGTGACGTTGGCCACAGCCTTGGCCACGCCCTTGCCCAGGTAGCGCTTCTTGTCCCCGTCGCGCAGTTCGAGCGCCTCGTGTTCGCCGGTGCTGGCCCCAGAGGGAACGGCCGCGCGCCCGACAGCGCCGCCGGCGAGGGTGACATCGACTTCAACCGTGGGATTGCCGCGCGAGTCGAGGATTTCGCGGGCCTGGATATCAAGAATGGTGCTCATGGTTTTCAGGTTCAATTTCAACGTTCAGATTTTCAGCATTCAGCTAGACAAAGAGCGCGCATCATAGAAACGAGCGAAGTTGAGTCAAGTGAACGACGCGATGAACGGCGGCTCTGAGTGGCTCTCAAGGGCGGAACTGGCGGCGGCAGCCGGCGGAAAAGACAACTGAAGCGACGGCCAGCAGCGCGAGCGCTCCGGAAATCCAGGCTCCGAGGCGGAATCGCTTGTCCTCGTAGCGCAATAGAACGTGATGACGGCCAGCCGGAACCTGGAGAGCCTGAAAGGCATGGTTCGCACGCCAGAGCGGAACCGAGACACCGTCCACAAAGGCTTTCCACGGAGCATAAAACGATTGGGAGATGTTGACCATCGTCGCCGCCGGCGCGGTCACGTCGAACTCAAACCGGCAAGAGGCCACCAGACCGGGGGTGATCCGGGCTTGCGGCTGAAAGAGCGCAGAGACAGCGGCCCTGGTTTCCGACGGCAATAGCACCTCGGCATGCGGATTGAAGTTACTGTAGAGAATGGTGTTCAGCATTTCGTCTTCGGCCACAAAGCGGGGCTGTTGGCCGGCGGAAATGATCGGCAAGGAATTCGTGCGCCGGCTCCACTCGATCAGTTTGCCCGGCGCGGTCATGAATCGAACGGCCATCACATCGGCCACCGTTTCATGCACGGAATTTTCATCCGGGAAGATTCTGTATTGCACTTCCTGCTGTCGTGAAAGGTAGAGGGAGTAAAAGCCGTCCGGCTTGGCGATGCCATCCAGAAGGTTCAGGTTATGCGACTGCCCCAGCCGCGCCACGAGGTAGTTCCGAGCCGGATCGGGGCCGGAGGGCTGGCGAAAACTCTCCAGCGCGGCGAGGCTGGGCATGACACGGGCCACCCCCGGCCCAGCCTGTTCCCGCAGGGACTGAAGCTCCGTCAGGCGCGGGGCCAATGTGGCCGGGTTCGCCGTGGGATTTTGCCAAGGCATGTGGGTAAAAAAATCCGCGGCAAGAACGCCCAGCAACGCCAGGGCCAGCAACCTCGCATTGCGTTCTGAAACCTTGGGCAAGAAAATCAGACCCACGACCAGCAGGGCAAAGAAGCAGGCACGAAGCAAGCCGTTACCCAAGACCGTACCGGCCTGATTATGCACGGGATGCAGCGCGGCAAACCAAAGCACGAAAGCAACAAGCGCCAGCAACACGGCGGCGACCAGAAGCGGCAACCGGGAACTGGAAAGAGCAACGGTTTCGCGAGTCGCAGCAATCTGGTTTCCACCATTTCGAAC